>Ga0209539_1000075_pt1 | contig 58034 bp, 46 predicted proteins | sample BarGraNGADG00312_2_FD_184499 | JGI IMG/M metagenome (GOLD analysis project Ga0209539, IMG submission 184499) | Arctic peat soil microbial communities from Barrow, Alaska - Barrow Graham LP Ref core NGADG0011-312 (SPAdes) (version 2) | ecosystem: Environmental > Terrestrial > Soil > Wetlands >...
GTTAGAATCAATAAACCGGGATCTTTCGCCAAACCCAGCCAATCGAGGTAATTATAGAAATCCTCATGGCCTTCTTCAGCAAGTCTTGCAAAAACCGGACTGATTTCAGTCTTTATTATCTTGTCACGCTCGTTACGAGAGTGTTTTATAACTATCTGACCCTTAGAGATATTATTGTTACCTGATAATGTTTTACTCTTCATAAATGTTATCTGTGTTTTGAAAATAAAAATAGACAATAACAATACTTCCGGCAACCTGTCAAAGGCAGCTTATTGATGAACGTTGAGTGAACACCTTAGATTTTTCACCGGAAAAAGGATGAACGTCAATGATATTTGACTACTGATGTATTAAAAATTTGCATTTGTAAAAATCAATGACATTTTTATTATTTTTATTTAGAATTATTATACAATTCAATTACTTTCAATATTAAAGCACACATAATCAGATTTATACGACAGCAGGGAGTCGTGATGGTTTCTTAAAATTGATTTTTTCTGAGTTTGACCAATGCATTCAGAATTTTGACGAGGCAAATTCAGGGCACTTGTGAAATTTATTGTGTAAACGACTATCGTTGAGTATATTGTTTTACGGCAACAATAATCAATACTGGCATATCCTGATTTACGGAATAATTTCATGTGGAGAAAGAGAGATTGCTCGCTTCGCTCGCGATCCCCAGAGGCGAGCTTCAAAACAAAAAATCCCTCTTGCGAGGGATTTAGATCAGATTGTTTTGGCGGAGAAAGAGGGATTCGAACCCCCGGATCCGTGGTTACAGATCAACGGTTTTCAAGACCGCCGCATTCAACCGCTCTGCCATTTCTCCATTTCTCAATTTAACTGCCGCAAAGATAATATTTTTTTGTTTTTAGAGAATTTTTCCCATAAAATTACGTAAGTATCACATAATCAATAATATATAATTTTTATTAACACGTTGTGAACAAAACTTCTTCCAAAAGTTTCTGAAGTTGAAGATTAATGAGCAGATGCGTCATTTTCTCAAAAAACCTGATTTCATACGGAAATATTGCCGTTTTAACCTAAAAGTGGCACTATTTGTGGAAAAACGACAAAATTAATTTGCACATGAATTAAAAAAAAATAATTTTGTATTCAATTAGTAAGATTGGTCTAACTCAAAAATCTTTCATTATGACAAAAAAAGAATTAGTTAACGCAATTGCTGCTGATGCAGGTCTTTCAATTAAAGATGCAGGCAAAGCTTTAAACGCATTTGTTGGAGCTTTTGGACAATCAATGAAAAAAGGTCAGAGAATACAGCTCCCGGGCCTTGGTACTTTCAAAGTTGACAAAAGAAGTGCAAGAGTAGTTCGTAACCCACGTACAGGCGCTAAACTGAACGTTCCTGCTAAAAAAGTTGTAAAATTCAAAGCAGCTCCCGCACTTAACAAAGGTCTTTAATCTTAGCTGATTGAGATTGCTCAGGGGTGTTTTTACACCCCTTTTTTTTAAGTTCAGACGGTTTTCTACCATTTTTGTTAAATAATTCACCATTTTCAAATAAAAAATCAAAAGAAATTTAACTTTACTGCATTTGTTAAAAGTTCTTAAAATATTTTTACTATTTTTGGTCGTGAAATTCTTTTGAAAAAAGTTGACTTATGAATTGTATTATAGTTGACGACGATATAATGACCTGCAAAATTCTGGAAGGGTATGTGAGCAAATCCACTTCTCTTAATTTAATTGGTTCATACAGCGATTCACTTGCAGCCAGGGATGTTTTAACAAAACGTCAGGATATCGACCTTATTATTCTTGATATCCAGATGCCCATAATGGATGGTTTCGATTTTATTGGCAGCCTCGACTTCCCTCCTAATATTATTATAATATCATCAAATGAAGAATATGCTCTGAGAGCATTTGACTTCAATGTGGTCGATTACCTGCTTAAACCCATTACATATGGACGTTTTTGCAAAGCCATAGATAAGACTATCAGATACTTCACACGCAAAGAGATTACAAATAGCGGTGATGAAGAGATATTCATCAAAAAAGGATCGTCACTGGTTAAACTGAAACTAACAGAGATTATATTTATTGAAGCTCTTGAGAATTATGTCACGCTGAACACCAATGAGGATAGATTTACTATTCATTTTACAATGAAAGCCATCGAAAATCAATTGCCTTCGGGTGTTTTTATCAGGGTGCACAGATCTTTTATTATTAACAAGAGTATGATCCAGACCATTAAAGAGAACACCCTCGACCTGATCGTAGGCGGTTCTCTTAAAAGCATTCCGGTCGGGAAATCATTCAGGGACTCTCTTCTGAATGATATTAATGTGATGGCCAGATAATCTCTAAATCTTCACATGCTTACTAATCGTCAACTTTTCCTGCTCCATCTGGGACAGACCTCCTTGGCACCAATGATGCTTGAAATTGTCAGAGCTGAAGGTATTTATATGTATGGACCTGATAATAAAAAATACATTGATCTTATCTCAGGTGTCTCAGTAAGCAATACAGGCCACAGTCATCCAAAGGTGGTTGAGGCAGTTAAAAATCAGGCCGGTCTGTATATGCACCTTATGGTTTATGGTGAGATGATTCAAAGCCCCCAGGTTAAATATGCGGAACGCCTGACAGGAATTCTTCCTTCTGTTCTGAATAACTGTTATTTTGTGAATTCAGGCAGCGAAGCTGTTGAGGGCGGTCTGAAACTGGCAAAAAGATTCACCGGCAGAAGCCGCATTATATCGTTCAGGAATTCATATCATGGCAGTACCCACGGTGCATTGAGTATCCAGGGTAGTGAGTTTTACAGGAATGCATTCAGACCTTTATTGCCTGATACTTTCCAGGTTTTGTTCAATGATGAAAAATCGCTGGATGCTATTGATTCCAAAACAGCCTGTGTTATCATAGAACCGGTTCAGGGTGAAGCAGGTGTTATTTACCCTGAGAATGATTTTCTCTTAAAAATAAGAAACCGCTGTAACTCTACCGGTACTTTATTGATATTTGATGAGATACAAACCGGTTTTGGACGAATAGGCAAAATGTTCGCTATCGACAGATTTGGTGTTGTGCCTGATATTCTTCTTCTTGCAAAAGCATTGGGAGGAGGAATGCCGCTTGGCGCATTCATATCTTCACGGGAGATTATGTCGGCACTTGTTTCCAATCCTTCACTGGGTCATATTACAACTTTTGGCGGACATCCTGTATGTTGTGCAGCCGGACTGGCATCACTAAATGTAATAATTGATGATAAACTGTCAGAGAACTGCAATTCAAAGTCAGCCCTTTTTAAGAAAGAACTTACTCACCATCTGATCTCGGAAGTGAGGGGAGAAGGACTTTTACTGGCTGTTCAGCTTACTGATCCGGCATATATTCAATATGTTATCGCTCACGGTCCGGATTATGGTCTGATTCTTGATTATTTTCTTTTCTGCAGCGACGCTTTCCGGATAGCTCCTCCTTTAATAATCAGTGAAGAGGAGATATCAATTGCCTGCAGCCAGTTGAAGCTGCTTTTTGACGATGCTGAAAAAAACAGTAAGATTAAATGAGAGAACTTTCTTTATACCTTATATTATTTATTTCATTATCGACCGGTATAGCCAGAAGCCAGATACCGGCAAAGGAGACTCCTCTCGTGCTTGAAGAACTTTTTAACAGGCTTGTGGATAATTACGATGACAATGACAGAATCAGGATTAATGATTCAATCAGATTGATAATCGATAGTTATGCTAAATCCGACTCAGTCTTTAGCCACAGATTCGCTAACCTAAGGTTCATGGGTCAGATTATGTCTCCTGATTCTCTAATAAAAATTATTACCTGGAATCTGGTTCTGGAGAATAAGCCGGGCACGTACTTCTGCTATTTCATAAAAAAACAGGATTCCGGAAAAGAAAACAGAATATATAGATTATCAGCTGCTTATAACCAGAACCAGGTTAAGACTGATACTATTTATAATGAGATTGACTGGTATGGGGCATTGTATTATGATTTAAAACCTTTTAAAATTGGGGATAAACACTTTTGGGTGTTATTGGGAATTGATTATGGCAATCCATATATCACCAGGAAGATTATAGAAGTATTAAGTTTCTCAGCTGATAATTCAATAATATTCGGCAGGAAATGGTTTGCTTCGGGAGAGGAGCTAAAATTCCGGGATGTTTTTGAATATGCATCAAACGCGATGATGTCTTTGCGGTTCAGATCTGACAGCACAATCGTTTTTGATCACCTGGTCCCATTCTCACCTGCGATGAAAAATAACCGGCAGTACTATGGTCCGGATTATTCATTTGATGCATACAATTTTGAAAATAGCTTGTGGAGATTGACTATTAATGTTGATGCAAGGAATAAGGAGTAGAAGAAAAGTTTGGAGTGAGCTAAAGTGTAGAGTACTTAAAGTTAAAAAAAATGATTATTAGAAAGTTTATAATAACTTTAGGCAATCAGAGTACTCTAGGCACTTTAGGCACTCTAGGCACTCTAGGCACTCTAGTGCACTTTAGGCACTTATAACTATCATGGCAAAAAACATTAAAACACATATTTTCTGTTACGACGACCACAGGGGATTCAGTGAGGATGTCAGGAAAAGGTTTACTGATTTATCGAGGTACACAGTAATATCCTTCCAGACCCGTGAGGAATTCATTGGCCACCTTGAAGAAGAAAAAGATCATAACTTTTGCAAGGTTGCAATTCTTGGACTTCACGATACAAAAGAACAGTTCGAAATGATCGATCAGCTTACCAGGGAAATAAAAAGAATCGATCCCCGGACAGGCCTAATACTGCTTGGTCCACCAGATAAAATGGAAGTGATAAAGAAAACTGTTAAGTTCAATATTGATGCCTATGTTCCCAAAAATGCCAATTCAATCCTTCGTATCCACAATATTGTTAAGAAACTGACTAGTGAACATAGTATCGGGATCCTGAGAAAAAGAAGGAATGTTTCAATTTATGTCCTTGTGGGATTTATTCTGCTCTCTGCAATATTGGTCATTATTGCATTTTTCAAACTTCCGCAGTATTTCTAATATCGTTATGACTATTTGTCAGGACAAAACTAACGGCACACCTTTTGAAAGTGAACCGCAGATTATTCATGTTTAATTATAAAATTACCTGATATGGAAACCGGAAAGATTGGCGTAACAACTGAAAACATATTCCCGATAATAAAAAAATTCCTTTATTCTGATCATGAGATTTTTCTCCGTGAGCTTATCTCAAATGCTGTAGATGCTACACAGAAACTCAGGACAATGGCTACAGTAGGTGATTATAAGGGAGTGATCGGAGATACTACAATCAGGGTATCAGTTGACAAGAAGAAAAAAACAATAAAAGTTTCTGACAGTGGTATTGGTATGACTAAGGAAGAACTCGACAAATACCTCAATCAGATTGCATTTTCAAGTGCTAACGATTTCCTCGATAAGTATAAGGACCAGTCAGGTGCAATAATCGGCCATTTTGGTCTGGGTTTTTACTCTTCATTCATGGTGTCAGATAAGGTTGAAGTTATCACCAAGTCATATCAGGATGGTGCTCAGGCAGTTAAATGGAGTTGTGATGGCAGCCCCGAGTTTTCAATTGATGAAGTTGAAAAGGAGAACATCGGCACGGATGTGATATTATATATTGACAAGGAATCAAAAGATTTTCTTGAAGAGAGCAGGATTGAACAGTTATTGAAAAAATACTGCAAATTCCTTCCGGTTGAAATTGCCTTCGGAAAAGAGAAAGAGTGGAAAGACGGAAAATCTGTCGATACGGGTAAAGACAAGATTATCAACAACACCAAACCTGCATGGACACTCAAACCGGCTGATCTTAAAGAAGAAGATTACATGAAATTTTACAGGGAGCTTTATCCCTCAGGCGATGATCCTCTGTTTTATATTCACCTTAATGTTGACTATCCGTTTAAGCTGACAGGTATTCTTTATTTTCCTAAGATCAAAAGCAACATCGAGATACAGAAGAATAAAATACAATTATACAGCAACCAGGTATTTGTGACAGATTCTGTGGAGGGCATTGTTCCGGAGTTTCTTACGCTTCTGCATGGAGTTCTCGATTCACCCGATATCCCTCTTAATGTATCAAGAAGTTATCTTCAGAGCGATTCCAATGTAAAGAAGATTTCGAGCCATATAACCAAAAAAGTTGCCGACAGGTTAAATGAGATATTTAAGAATAACAGGGAAGAGTTTGAGAAAAAGTGGGATAACCTTAAACTGTTCATTGAATATGGTATGATAACTGAAGAGAAGTTCTATGAAAAAGCTTCAAAGTTTGCCCTTCTGAAAAATACTGATGATAAGTACTTTACATTTGAAGAGTATGAGAAGATAATCAGGGAAAACCAGACGGATAAAAACAAAACCCTTATCTATTTATATTCAACAAACAAAACAGAGCAGTTCACCTATATCGACAAAGCGAAGAACAAAGGATATGATGTCCTGGTCCTCGACGGACAGCTTGACGTTCATCTGATTAATCAGCTTGAATCAAAATTAAAGGATACAAGATTCGTAAGAGTCGACTCGGATGTTCCTGATAAACTTATTCAGAAAGAAGAAACGCGTGTATCGAAATTATCCGAAGAACAGAAAGCTGATCTTAAGAGTGTATTCGATGTCAAGGTTAAATCGAAAGAAATATATAATGTGGTTTTTGAAACACTTGACGAAAATGAGGCACCAGTAATTATTACACAGTCAGAGTTCATGCGCAGGATGAAGGATATGTCGCAAATAGGAGGTGGAATGAACTTTTATGGGGAATTGCCCGATAGTTATAACCTGGTTGTTAATCCAAACCATCAGATTGTAAATAAAATATCAGAAGATCTTCAGATTAAGGAAGGAACAAAACTAGCTGAAAACAATACAGAGAGAAAGAGGATTAAAGAGGAGATTGCCTTTATGGAACAGGAGCATAAGAAGAAGAAAGCAGATGAGATAAGCCAGCTGGAAAAGGATGATCTCGATAAGCTTCGCAAAGAGCTCTCCGGAGTTGAAAATGCCAGGAAAGATATTCTGGAATCATATGGTGCCGGTAATAAGGTAGTTAAACAAGTTATAGATCTTGCATTATTGGCAAACAATATGCTTAGAGGGGAAGAGCTTAGTACTTTTGTGAAGAGGAGTGTGGAGTTACTATAAGCTCAGATCATCAAAGCAATCTCATTCTTTACATAATCAATCGCCGCCCGTGTCGGTTCCTTCTCCAGTTCCATAATTTTCTCGAGCAGCTGTTTACTGAGGGACATCCCTGATGAATTGGCAGGCATTTTTTCAACTTCGCTGTTAATTATTTTGATCATATTTGAGCGTGCATTCCTTACTACTTCCCAGGCTTGCTGGCTCATGTAGATCTGTTGAGACAGGTTATGTTCAAATTCACTCCTGATAGCATTAAGAATTGCCGAATGAAGTTGTTTTGCTGTCATATCCGGTGTGCTTACTCTTACCAAAAGTGATTCCAGGGAGATCCTTTCCAGGAAAAGAACTATTCTTTCATAAGCCTGAAGTTTAATAGGAGTAACTGTCCGGCTGTTTTGGAGTATCAGCTCCTGTCTTCTTTTATCCTGGTCGTTCCTGATCATATTTCTGAGAAGAACCCATGCAGTGAAGAACACTATAAGTGCGGGAATGGTGATTTTCAGAATATCTGCCAGTATTTCCATTTTTCTGTATTTAAGATTTATATACAAACTTAAGTTTTTCTTTTTTATTTTCAATTATTATTATTTTTCCCGCTGATCACGCTGAATTAAAAGGATTACAAAGGACATCGCAAAGTCAAAAAGAAGAATAGGGACCATTTTTTCCGGATTTTCAATTTTAGTTCATACTTTTATTGTGTCCTTCTTTATGTGGTTACTATATATTATAAAATATGGAATATCTATCCGAAAGAATTAAATCCTTATCAGTTTCCCAGACACTTGCAATGGCCCAGAAGAGCAGGGAATTAAAGGCTAAAGGTATTGATATCATCAGCCTTAGCCTTGGGGAACCTGATTTCAACACTCCTGATTACATTAAAGAAGCAGCCAAGAAGGCGATAGATGATAACTATTCAAAGTATCCTCCCGTACCAGGATATGCTGATCTCCGGGAAGCCATTTCGAAGAAATTCAAAGAAGAGAATGGTATCAGTTATTCCCCTGACCAGATAATTGTATCTGCCGGAGGAAAACACTCTCTGATAAATGTAATTTTGTCAATAGTTAATCCTGGTGATGAGGTTATTATCCTTGCACCATACTGGGTAAGTTATTACGATCAGATAATCATTGCCGAAGGGAAACCTGTTGTGATTAAGGCTAAACTGGAGAACGATTTCAAAATCAGGCCGGAACAGCTTGAAGCTGCAATTACAGCCAAAACCAGATTAATTATTTTCAATTCTCCATCAAATCCCACAGGCATGGTCTATGACCGTAATGAAATGGAGAAGATTGCCAGGATAGTTGAAAAACACGAAGGCCTGTTCATTATTTCCGATGAGATTTATGAGCATATCATTTTTACTGGTGAGCATGTGAGTATGGCCTCTTTTGATTTTATTTATGACAGGGTTATAACAGTTAATGGCGTATCAAAAGGATATGCAATGACAGGCTGGAGGATCGGATATATCGGGGCCCCATTATGGATTGCAAAAGGGTGTAATAAGTTGCAGGGCCAGTTTACGTCAGGAGTCTGTTCAATAGCCCAGCGGGCAGCACTCGCTGCCATACAGGGCAATGGCGATTCACAAAAAATAATGAGAGCGGCATTTCTTCGCCGGCGTGATCTGATATGCGGATTGTTAAAAGAGATAAAGGGAATTAAAGTGAGTATTCCACAGGGAGCTTTTTACGTAATGCCCGATATAAGCTACTACTTAAGTAAATCGGACGGTGAAACCAGAATCACCACCTCAGATGAACTTGCACTCTACTTACTCGATAAAGCAGAGGTTGCAACTGTAGGTGGAGATGCTTTCGGCTCTCCCGAATGCCTTAGAATTTCTTATGCAACATCCGATGATCTGCTGGTTGAAGCCGTGAAGAGAATAAAGGGGGCGTTGGAAAAACTGAAATAGGACTAGTACTTATTATACGATACAGTTGCGTCGGCAGGCTTCCTCCTTTTCTCCCGCGATTCACTCAGTGAATAACCTAATGTTATGATCAGCTCAACTCGTTTTGACCTCGGTATAATAAGAATTCTTCTTGACATACTTTCATCAAACCAGCCAATTATGCAGGAGCCTATTCCTTCAGCTTTTGCCTGAAGACAGATGTTTTCAGCGGTAATACCAATATCTATCAGAGAATAATCTTTGTTCTTAATAGTTCCACCGACCTTTGAAGAGAAGTTTGGTTTTTCTCTCACTATAACAAGGAGAACTGGTGCCTGGGCAACAAAACTATTCATGCCGGTCAGTTTTGCTGATGCTGCTTCCGCAATTTTCACGATCAGCTCCGGATCAGTAACAATGATAAATTTCCACGGTTGTGCATTACAGGCTGAAGGAGCCATCCTGCCAGCTTCTATTATCCTTTCAAGCTTCTCCTTCTCAACCGGCTTATCACTGTATTTTCTGTCACTCTGACGACTTATGATCAGATCGAGGATGAGTTTTCCATCAATCATTATTAATAATTATTTGGCAATATTTCAAAATAGGCTTCGGGGTGCAGACAGGCCGGACAATTCTTTAGCGGTTTTGTACCGAAATGTATATAACCACATTTCCTGCAATACCAGAATACCTTTTCATCGCGTTGGAATACTTTATCCTGCATCACATTTTCAAGTAGTTTTCTATACCTTTCTTCATGACCCTTCTCTGCTGCAGAGATAGCCTTAAAGGCTGCTGAAATATTCTTAAATCCTTCATCTTCTGCAGTTTTGGCGAATGAAGGATAAAGATCGCTCCACTCTTCATGCTCACCTTCTGCTGCTGCAAAAAGATTATCTTTAGTTGTTCCGGTTTTACCGGCAGGATATGAAGCTGTTATTTCAACCATACCGCCTTCAAGAAACCTGAAAAATCTTTTGGCATGCTGCTGTTCCTGCAGTGCTGTAGCAAGAAAGATTCCGGAAATCTGTTCAAATCCCTCTTCTTTTGCCACCTTAGCTGCAAATTCGTATCGGTTCTTAGCCTGCGATTCTCCTGCGAAAGCCTTAAGCAGGTTTTTTTCTGTAAGTGTTCCTTTTAAACTTTTTTCCATTTCAGAATGCTTTTATAAATTATGAATATCAGGAATTTTAAAAATGATCTAAACCACAAGATAATTATAGTAAATTTAACTATCTTTAATTTTAAATAAATTCTGATTGAAATTTGGATAAAATGTAATTAATAAAAAAACGGACATGATAATTGTACTATTGTTTCTAGGAATCATTTTTCTCTTAATCCTGATGGCAGTTTCAATTTATAACAGACTTGTCAGGCTGAGAAATAACAGGGAGCAGGCTTTTGCAGACATTGATGTACAACTGAAGCAAAGGCACGATCTTATACCTCAACTTGTTGACGCGGTAAAAGGTTATATGGGACATGAAAGAGGAGTGCTTACTGAAATTACAGAGGCACGCGCAAATGCTATGAAGGCCACAACTATAAATGAAAAAATAGCAGCAGAAAACAAGTTATCGACTGCACTTGACGGTTTGAAAGTGTCGGTAGAAGCATATCCTGATCTGAAGGCAAGCCAGAACTTTATGGATCTGCAGAATGAGATTTCGGATATAGAAAACAAGATAGCTGCTGCCCGCAGATTCTTTAATTCGGCTACCAAAGAGCTTAATATTGCTACGGAAATGTTCCCTTCGAATCTGATCGCTACGCTGTTTAATTTTAAACGCGAACCTCTGTTTGAACTTGGCGATCAGCGTGCAGCTGCGGAACAACCACCAAAAATCCAGTTCTGACAATATGAGGTATTTTGGTTTGCAAAGCCAGATATGGAGGAATAATACTAATTCTGTATTGTTATTAGCCATGTTTCCTGTCGTCTTTTTCGGATTAACATGGTTGTTCTTTTTTTTCTTATCCTTAAGTTCGGAGGAACATAGATCTATCTACCAGGTTAACCAGAGCTTTCTCAATACTGCTCCTTTTATTATAGTAGGAGTAGTTGTCTGGTTTACAATAGCATGGATTTCTCATTCTTCTATGATAAACTCTGCAACCGATTCAAAACCTCTTGATAGAAATGAAAATAAACGAGTCTATAATCTTGTCGAGAACCTTTGTATAGCTACAGGTATGTCGGTGCCCAAAATCAATATTATAGAAGATGATTCATTAAATGCTTTTGCAAGCGGATTAAATCCAAAAACATTTACAGTATCTCTTTCAAGGGGCATAATTGAAAAGCTTAATGATGAAGAGCTTGAAGCGGTTATTGCACACGAGCTTACTCATATCAGGAACCGTGATGTCAGGTTACTTATAATCTCAATTGTATTTGTCGGAATCTTCGCATTTATCTCACAGGGATTATTCAGAGTGATCCAGTTTGGAAGGCTTGGAAAAGGCAAGAAGGATGGAGGAGCGGCGATAATTATTGCTCTGGTGCTTGCACTGGTGGGTCTACTTATTTCAACTCTTTTCAGATTTGCCTTATCCAGGAAGCGTGAATATCTCGCAGATGCGGGTTCTGCCGAGCTTACACGGAGACCACTTGCACTCGCATCAGCACTCAGAAAAATATCCGTTGATCCGACAATTGAAGCGGTGAAACGAAAAGATATTGCCCAGATGTTTATTGAGAATCCTCAGGTTGAAGCAAAAAAATCATCTTTTTCTCTTACTTCGTTTTTTGCAACACATCCGCCGATCGAAAAAAGAATTCAGTTGCTGGAACAATTCTGACGGCGCAACGGCATAATGGCATAACGGCGCAGCGGCTGAACTATTTACCACATTTACGCCATAACGCCATAACGCCATAACGCCATAACGCCATAACGTCATAACGCCATAACGCCTTTAAATAATCAGCCTGCCGTTTTATTTTTTTTACCGAATTTAATAAGTTTTGCCTCTTCTCCTCTCATCAGTCTTCCTATATTCTTTCTGTGTGTTATCAGTAAGGAAATGGAAACCAGTATTGAAAATATTTTAAATATAATTGACGGTGTATCAAAGAAGAGAAAGAGGAAAACGGGAAAAGCTAATCCTGCTGTCATTGATGAGATTGATACAATACCTGTGATAAACAATACGACCAGAAAGATTCCAATACAACAGAGAGTAAGCAATGGTTGTAAAGCCAGAAAAACTCCAAACACACTTGCAACTCCTTTTCCTCCTCTGAAACCGGCAAACAGAGGAAATATATGTCCGATTATGGCTATTACCCCGGTCATAATCTGCAGATCTGTCAGAAGTGCGCTACCCGGATCAGCCAGATGGAAGAAAACCGGCAACATTGCAGCCAGCCATCCTTTGGCAATGTCGATAAGTAAAACAGGAATGCCTGTCTTCCATCCCAGTACCCGTATAGTATTGGTTGTACCTGCATTCCCACTCCCGTGTTCTCTTACATCAATGTTGTGAAATCGTTTTCCAATCCAGACAGCTGCCGGTATTGATCCAAGCAGGTAAGCCAGTACTGCTGCCAGTACCGTATAGAGCATATTCATACTTTTACTTAGTTTTCAGAAGGCAAATATAATAATATTTATAAACCCCTGAACGATCAGATTACTGGGCCATAGCCCGCAAGTATTGCAACCTCATTATTAACTGTGAATTTATTGAAATTATTGATGAACTTCAGTGCCAGGTCAGTTGCTGCAGTATGCCATTTGGATGGTGAGTCCCATACTTTTCCCGGATCAAGAATACTTTCATCCACACCCTGAACCGTTAAAGGGATACTTAAATTAAAAACAGGAATAGTAACAAACTCACTTTCGATAATTGAGCCATCAAGAATCGCATTAATTATCAGCCGTGTAGAAGGCAGGTCAATCCTGTTTCCTATACCATAAGGTCCGCCCATCCATCCCGTATTTACTAACCAGGCTTCAGTATTGTGCATTTTCATTTTTTTTGTAAGCTCGTTGGCATAAATTATGGGATCGAGCATCAGGAAGGCAGCACCAAAACAAGCTGAGAATGATGGTACCGGTTCATCAATACCTCTTTCAGTACCTGCGACTTTTGCAGTATATCCGCTGAGGAAATAATATCGTGTCTGTTCCTCGGTGAGACGACTAACAGGGGGTAAAACGCCAAAAGCATCGGCTGTGAGGAAAATTACTTTTTTAGCATGTCCTGCCTTTGATACAGGTTTTACAATATTATTGATATGGTAAATAGGGTAGGAGACCCTGGTATTTTCTGTTTTAGAGGTATCATTAAAATTTATGGTACCGTCAGATAATACAACAAGGTTTTCGAGAAGGGCGTCGCGCTTTATTGCGTTAAATATATCGGGTTCATTCTTCTTGCTTAACTTGATGCATTTGGCATAACAACCTCCTTCAAAGTTGAAGATACCTTCATCGTCCCAACCATGTTCATCATCACCTACAAGAGCTCTTTCCGGATCGACAGATAGAGTTGTTTTTCCTGTTCCTGAGAGTCCGAAGAATATAGCTGTGTCACCTTTTTTCCCCACATTCGCAGAACAGTGCATTGCGGCTATCCCCTTGAGAGGCAGATAGTAATTCATTATAGAGAAGATTCCCTTCTTCATCTCGCCACCATACCATGTCCCTCCAATAACCGCCATGCATTCGGTGAGGTTAAAAAAGATAAAATTCTCCGAATTGAGCCCCTGTTTCTTCCAATCAGGATTTGTAGCTTTGGAAGCATTAAGTACAACAAAATCGGGCTTGAAATTATCCAGTTCTTCCGGTTCGGGCCTGATAAACATATTCTTTACAAAATGAGCCTGCCATGCAACCTCTAGAATAAATCTGACACAAAGCCGTGAATTTTTATTTGCTCCGCTGAAACAGTCAACCACATAAAGTTTTTTTCCGGATAACTGTTTTGCACATATGTTTTTGCAGTGATCCCAGATCTCCTGGGAGATGGGTTTATTATCGGATACTTTTGCCTTCTCGGATTTCCACCATACAGTATCTTTGGTTTTATCATCAAGCAAAATATATTTGTCTTTTGGGGAACGTCCGGTAAATATTCCCGTATCAACAGAAATCGCTCCGGTCCTGGTAATTATACCCTTCTCATAACTGGTCAGTCCGGGAGTTGTTTCTTCAGAGAATAGAATATTATAAGACGGGTTATAAATAATTTCTTTGATGTCTTTAATACCATAATTTAATAAATCGCGGGGATTAATCATTTTACGAAATTTTGATTTTAGATCAATAAATTCATTGCTGATAAGGTCTTATCCTGAATTATCTCGAAATATAGTTCAATTTTTTTTAATTTTTATTTCTGATCTGTGATAGGGTAAATAACTTCTAAAAGGTCATAATTGTGTTAGGGTAATTTTTACTTAATAAAGGGGTTAGATCAGTTACCCATGAAAAGAAAAAGGGTTCCGTTTTTAGCGGAACCCTTTGCTTTTTCATATCAGAAAACCGGCTTATTTACCAAATTTGATTGAAGCCTGAGCTGCAGCCAGCCTGGCTATCGGAACCCTGAACGGAGAACAGCTTACATAAGTCAAACCTGTCCTGAAACAGAATTCAACTGAAGCCGGATCACCTCCCTGTTCGCCACAGATACCAACCTTTAGATCGGGTCTGGTAGCACGTCCTTTCTCAACCGACATTTTGATAAGCTGGCCAACGCCATCCTGATCAATGGTCTGGAACGGGTCAGCAGCTAAAATCTTTTTGTCAAGATAATCGTGGAGAAATCCACCGGTATCATCACGGCTGAATCCGAAGGTCATCTGTGTCAGATCGTTGGTTCCGAATGAGAAGAATTCAGCGCTTTTTGCCATACGGTCTGAAAGAAGACATGCACGAGGTATCTCTATCATGGTACCATATTTGTATTCGATAGCTTTTACATTGAATTTTTTGCAGACTTCTTCATATACCCTGTCAACAACTTTCTTTGTAAAGTCTAATTCTGCAACTTCACCTGTTACGGGAACCATTATTTCGGGATGAGGATGTTTTCCTTCTTTAATAAGTTCAAGTGCGGACTCAAAGATTGCGCGAACCTGCATCTCCGAAATTTCAGGGAATGTGATTCCAAGACGAACACCACGATGACCCATCATCGGGTTTGATTCGTGCAGGGCTTCACCGCGTTTAGCAATGTCCTCTTTTTTAATTCCAAGAGCTTTTGCGAGTTCTGCCTGTTTTTCTGCACCCTGCGGTACAAACTCATGGAGCGGGGGATCAAGAAGCCTGAATGTAACAGGCAGACCGTCCATGGCAGCCATAGTGGCTTTCATATCTTTTTTAACGTGTGAGAACAGTTCGTCAAGAGCCTTACGGCGTTCTGTCTCATTTGCACTCAGGATCATCTTGCGGAGAAGGAACAATGGAACCTCCGAACCTACGCCGTAAAACATGTGTTCTGTACGGAACAGACCAATGCCCTCTGCACCATAATTACGCGCTATTGTAGCATCTTCAGGAGTTTCAGCATTGGTACGGACACCCATTTTACGGAATTTGTCGACAATTGTCATGAATTCCTTAAAGCGTGGGTTTTCAGTAGCGTCCATCAGAGGAACAGCACCGGTATAAACATTCCCTTTTGTACCATTCAGTGTTAGTACGTCACCTTCCTTAATAACTATGTCTGATCCGGTAATTTTTGCAATCTTTTTTGAAGCTTCAACATGAAGTGCTCCTGCACCAACGATACAGCATTTACCCCAGCCGCGTGCAACAAGTGCAGCATGAGAGGTCATACCACCGCGAGCAGTAAGAATACCTTCAGCAGCGCGCATTCCTTCAACATCTTCAGGATTTGTCTCTTCGCGAAGAAGAATAACTTTTTCACCTTTGCGGAACCAGGCAACAGCATCCTCAGCATTGAAAACAACTTTTCCAACTGCTGCTCCGGGTCCGGCCGGTAACCCTTTTACAACAGGATTAACTTTCTTTTCAGCAGCCGGATCGCAGATCGGATGCAGAAGCTCATCGAGCTGTGCAGGATCAACACGCATAACAACTGTTTTTTCATCGATCAGTTTTTCGTGAAGCATATCCATGGCCATATTGAGGGCTGCCGTTCCGGTTCTTTTACCGGTACGGCATTGCAGCATATACAAAGTACCTTCCTGTATAGTGAATTCTATATCAAGCATATCATGGAACGACTTCTCAAGGATATTGCGGATGTCCCAGAGTTCCTTGTATGTGCCTGGCATTGCCTCCTGCATACTGTGAAGGTGCATATTCTGATCATTTTTTGTATCATCATTCAGTGGGCTGGGGGTACGGATTCCTGCAACAACATCTTCTCCCTGAGCATTTACAAGCCATTCACCGTAGAAAAGGTTTTCACCGGTGGCAGGGTTACGGGTGAACGCAACACCAGTTGCGGAAGTATCGCCCATATTGCCAAATACCATGGCCTGAACGTTCACAGCAGTTCCCCAGTCATCAGGTATTCCTTCTATACGACGGTATGAAACAGCTTTTTTACCGTTCCAGCTTTTAAATACAGCTTTAATACTGCCTTCGAGTTGTTCTTTTGCATCGTCGGGGAATGGTTTCCCAAGAGCTTTTTTAATTATTTTTTTAAATTCTTCAGACAGAAGCTTAAGTTCATCTGCAGATATTTCAGTATCTGATTTGTAACCTTTCTGTTTTTTAAACTCATCAAGTTTTTCATCGAGCTGTTTACGTATTCCTTTACCTTCGCCCAGATCAATACCTTCAGCTTTCTCCATAACAACGTCGGCATACATCATAATGAGACGACGATATGAATCCCACACAAAACGCGGATTGTTTGTCTTCTTAAGAAAGCCCGGGATAGTTGCTGAACAGAGTCCTATATTGAGTACGGTATCCATCATGCCAGGCATGGAACTGCGGGCACCTGAACGGCACGAAACCAACAATGCATTTTCTGCATCACCATATTTCATATTCATTGTTTCTTCAGTCTTTTTCATTGCTGCCCATACTTCAGGCATCAGTTCAGACGGAAGAGTACAATTGTTCTTATAATACTCATTGCATGCTTCAGTTGTGATAGTAAAACCTGCAGGAACAGGCAACCCTAACAGACACATTTCTGCGAGGTTAGCGCCTTTACCTCCAAGAAGGTTTTTCATATCGGTTTTACCCTCTGCAGTTTTCTTTCCAAAGGAATAGACTCTTTTAATGTGTGACATAATTTTATTGATTTGAGATAAGTTTAAATTATTGATTTTACAAAATAAGCCGCAAAGTTAATATTTAATATTGAATTTCTGAAAAGTGAATTGCTTTAAAGATTTATCCGTGCAACTCTTCCGATCAATCGGAACAAGTTGTGCTTTTCTGTGCAAAGAAACTATTATGAAGAAATTATGTTCACAAAAGGAAGGGTTTTATGCCCTTGGATGGAACATGATAAGTGTATCACGTAAAAAGCTCCTGTCGATATGTGTATATATCTCTGTTGTTAAAATAGATTCATGCCCCAGCATCTCCTGAACTGCTCTTAGATCAGCTCCAGCTTCGATCATGTGGGTGGCAAAAGAGTGCCTGAAAGTATGCGGACTTATGTTTTTTCTTATTCCTGCTCTGGAAGCGAGGTCTTTGATTATTGTGAAGATCATTGCCCTGGTAAGCCGGCCACCGCGACGGTTAAGAAAAAGAATATTCTGATCATGGATCACGGGAAGTGTGTTTCTGTCCTGTTTATAAATATCTATCTCCTTCAGTGCTTTCCTGCTCACAGGTACAAGCCTTTGCTTATTTCCTTTTCCTGTTACAACAACAAATTCTTCACTGTAGTGTATATCTGTCAGACGCAGATTTACAAGCTCCGAAACCCTCAGCCCGCATCCATACAGTGTTTCAATAATTGCTTTATTCCGGTGACCCTCCGGTTTACTGAGATCAATTGCATCAATAATCCTGTCAATCTCCGCAATGGACAATACTTCAGGGAGTTTAAGACCGATTTTTGGTGATTCTATAAGTGAAGAAGGATTTTCCACAATTTCTCCTTCAATGAGTAGAAACTTAAAGAATGCTCTTACACCGGACAGTACTCTTGATTGTGTTCTCGTATTCTTATTATTTTCGCCATACCAGATCAAAAAAGCTTTGAGGTCGGAATAGGTAACACTGGCCGGTGAAATATCAATTCCTGTTTCAGAAAAGTATTTTTCAAGTTTTACAACATCATTATGATAAGCTTCGATACTATTGTCCGACAGGGACTTCTCAAGCCTGAGATATGTTTCGAAATTTCTGAATGACTGTTTCCAGGTGAGGCTCATTTGGATTAATGTGAAAAGACCGATGATTTGATAAAAGTACAAATACTTGGTTAAACGGCTGATTTAAACCCCCGGTTTTTAATTGTCGGTTCTCAAAATATTTTTTCCTATTTTTACTTTTATATTAAAAGCGTTGACAAAGACATATAATATTCTATAATAAATTAAAAATCAAATGCATATAGAAATTATTAATGGTCCCAATCTGAATCTTCTCGGCAAACGAGAACCTGAAAAGTACGGACATTCATCTTTTGAAGAGTATCTGTCTGTTCTGAAATCGCGTTATCCCGATATCATTTTCAACTATTACCAGTCGAATACGGAAGGGGATATTATTAATGAAATTCAGAAATCGGGATTTTTATCTGATGGAATAATTTTGAATGCTGGAGGTTATACTCATACCTCAGTTGCTATTACCGATGCAATTGCTGCAGTAAAGGCTCCTGTCATTGAGGTGCATATAACCAATATCTCAGCCCGTGAGGAGTTCCGTCATACGAGTCTTATTGGAAGAAATTGTGCAGGCAGTATATCGGGTTTTGGACTTGATAGTTACAGACTTGCTGTTGAGGGGTTGATCGAAATAATTAAATCAAAGAATAAATAGCTTATGGTTTCCAAAAGGACTAAAATTGTTGCTACAATCTCCGATAAAAACTGTGAACCGGCATTCATTAAGCAGTTATATGAAGCCGGAATGAATGTCATAAGGATTAACTCGGCACATCTTGATATTGAGGGTGCGCTTCGTATAATTAAGAATACACGTGAAGTCTCCGACAAAATTGCCATACTTCTCGATACAAAGGGCCCTGAAATACGTACTACAATTTGTGATGCGCCGATACCACTTAAAAAAGGCGCCACGATCAATATTATTGGAGATCCGTGTAAAAAGAGTTCCCCTGAAGCAATATATGTCAGTTATGTTAATTTTTCCTCAGATATTCCTCTTGGATCACTCATACTTATGGATGACGGGGAATTGGAACTCAGGGTTTTAAGAAAGAAAGGCGATGCACTGGAATGTATCATTGATAACGATGGGATCCTCTTATCAAGAAAAAGCGTGAACATCCCAAGTGTTAAGATAACACTCCCCTCACTTACCGAAAAGGATAAGGCTTTTCTCGAAATGGCTGCCAGAAATAATATCGATTTTATTGCCCATTCATTTGTAAGGTCAAGGCAGGATGTGCTTGATGTTCAGTCCGTCCTTAATTCGTATAATAGCAAAATTAAAATAATAGCAAAGATTGAGAATCAGGAAGGTGTTGAAAACCTGGATGATATTCTTGAAAATGTATATGGTATAATGGTTGCCAGGGGGGATCTGGCTATTGAGATTCCATATGAAAAAATTCCTGTAATCCAGAAAATGATAATTACTAAATGCATTATAAGCAGGAAGCCTGTTATTGTTGCAACCCAGATGCTTCATTCGATGATAACCAATCCGCGGCCTACAAGAGCAGAAGTTAGCGATATCGCCAGCGCTATTTATTCACAGACTGATGCTATAATGCTTAGCGGGGAAACAGCCAGTGGAAAATACCCGGTTGAAGCTGTTAAAACTATGACCAAAGTGGCATTGGAAATAGAGAAGAACAAGGAAAAATTTCTTAATATTCCTTACCTGAATGTAACAGGCGAAATATCAGCATACCTGGCTAAAGTTGCAGTTAAAACCGCATTCAGAATCGGGGCAACAGGAATCATTGCCGATACTACAGGTGGAAGAACAATCAGGGATATGGCTTCTTACAGGGGTATCGATCCGATTCTTGCACAATGCTACTCAGAAAGTACCATGCGGGAACTGGCACTATCTTACGGTGTTTATGCAAGTTACCAGGAGCGAAAGAAATCGGTTGACGAATTCATTCACATCGCTTTAAAAAACCTTGTTGTAACACATAATCTTAAAAGTGATGATATTGTTGTGGTGCTTGCCGGTAATTTCTCCGGTGGATCCGGTTTTTCATTTATTGAGGTTGGTTCGGTGCAGTATCTCAAAGACCGGGTCAGCATTAAGGATTGATGAATAATTGGTCTGATTTTTGATGTATTAATCAGGCCTGAAACTGATGAATTATACTAATAATCAAAAACTGATTCAGTGAAAAATCTTATGATAAAGAAATTTTTTCTGCTGGTATTAATATCTTTCTCTTTTGCCAGTCTGAAGGCTACGCATAACCGGGCCGGGGAGATCACCTATAGGCAATTGTCGGACCTCACTTATGAGATTACGATAACTACATTTACCTATACACTGAGTCTTGCCGACAGACCTACACTTGATGTGGAATGGGGAGATAATACTATTTCCACGGCAGATAGAATACCCCCCAATTTAATTCTGCCGAACTTTTACAGGAGGAATATCTATAAAATAAATCATACTTATCCCGGACCGGGACAATACAAGATCATTGTGCAGGACCCGAACAGAAATGCCGGAGTTTTGAATATTCCTAATTCAGTCAATGTGATCTTTTGCATTTCAACTATCCTTACAGTAAATCCTTCAATGGGCCGCGACAGTTCACCCGTACTACTAAATCCTCCTTTCGATAAAGCTGCTTATCATTATTTATTTATTCATAATCCGGGAGCATATGATCCCGACGGCGATAGTCTTTCATATAAGATGACAGTATGTGAACGTGAAGATGGGAAACCTGTTATAAACTATACTTTACCTCCGGCAACGCACTCAATAAGAGTTGATTCCATTAGCGGAGATCTGATATGGGATACTCCGGCAGACACAGGTAAATTTAATGTTGCAATGGAGATTCAGGAATGGCGGAATGGTAAAAAAATCGGATCGGTTGAGCGTGATATGCAGATTGAGGTATTCAATACCAATAATAAACCACCAGTTAACGGGCCTCTCAGAGATTATTGCGTTGAAGCTGGCGAACCTATTGATTTTCTATTTACGGCAACCGATCCGAATAATGATTATTTAACTCTCCATTCTACTTCCGGAGTCTTTACCATTAATCCTTGTAAGGCTCAATTTATAAAAGTAGATTCTGTCGCAGGTTTTGCATCTTCGAGATTCCGATGGGTACCATGTCATGAAGCTGTGAGGAAACAACCTTATAATGTGATTTTTAAATCGGATGACTCAAATGCCGATGTAAAGCTCTCCGCTATCAGCAACATAAATATCAGGGTTCTTGGACCAGCGCCTCATATCATTAGCGCTTTGCCGGAGGGTAAATCGGTAAGGTTAACCTGGTCGGGCTATGTGACCAATCTAATAGCAGGATTCAGTATCTACCGAAGGGATGGAGCCTCTACATTCAAACCCGATTCGTGCACAGCAGGTATTCCTTCGTCCACAGGCTTTGTCAAAGTTGGTTATATTGGCGGGAGTTCCACTACATCTTTTGTAGATAATGACAATGGTCAGGGTTTGCAGTTTGGCAAGGAATATACCTACCGGATAGTTGCAGTTTATCCTAATGGAACTGAAAGTAAAGCTTCAAACGAGATTACTTCAACTCTTGTATCGGGAGTTCCTGTAATTAAAAATGTGAGCGTAAGAAATACAGATGCAGTTAAAGGATCGATTTATCTTTCATGGAAAAAGCCCCAGAAACTTGATACCATTCCTGCATTGGGTCCTTACGAATACCTCATTTACAGGGCTGATGGAGTTGGCGGGACTAACTTCAGTCAGATTAAGTCGATACAAACTGTTAATCTGAACGACACTGTGTATGTCGACAGTTTATTAAATACATCAACCAACGGTTATATTTATAGGATCGAGTTATGGAATAATGCCTCCGGTAATAGATTTCTTGTTGGTGATCCGGGATTTGCATCATCTGTTTTTCTGTCGGTTTTACCAGGCGACAGGAAGGCACGATTTACTATTAACCGTAATGTTCCATGGATCAATAACAGGTATGATTTCTTCAGGTTGAATGAATCTACACTGATCTACGATTCCATTGGGTCTACAAACCAGCTTACTTTCATTGATAACGGACTTGTTAACGGTAACCAGTATTGCTATTATGTGAGGTCGGTGGGTGATTACCCTGCTTATAATATGCCAAAGAATCTTATTAACCTTTCAGAGATTACATGTACGACTCCTGTCGACAATGAACCACCTTGTCCTCCGCTGGTGAATGTTATAAGCCAGTGCGATAGTTTATACAATACCATTTCCTGGTCAATATCTGATCCTGTTTGTTTTGAAGATATTGCCGGCTACAATATCTATGCGAAAGCAAAGACGGATGAAAATCTTTCCTTGCTCACAACTATCAACGATAAAAATATCCTTTCATACAGGCATTCACCTGGTGAGACTATTGCAGCGTGTTATGCAGTTTCAGCTTTTGATTTGAAAGGTAATGAGGGTGATAAATCTGTGATGATATGTATAGATTCCTGCAACTTTTATGAGATCCCAAATGTTTTTACTCCTAATGATGATAATATAAATGATAAACTGGTTGCAAAATCGACCGGTCTTGTCGACAGGATTGATTTCAGGCTATTTAACAGGAATGGTTTGCTTTTATTCAGAACGGCAGAACCTAAAATCAATTGGGACGGAACATATAAGGGGAGAATTGTATCTCCCGGAGTATATTTCTATCTATGCGATGTTTATGAAAATAGTAGTTCAGGAAATGAGGTGAAACACCTTTCGGGTTTTGTTCATGTAATTACTGAATTGGGTGCAAAGGTGAATAAGCAGAGTACGAAATGACTTTGAAGGACTTATAAGATGAAGAAGATTATAACTTTATTTTGGGTTTTGTTAAGTGCCGGTATTATTTATGGACAGCAGACTGTTGAAGCTATTCTTAAAGCCAGGGCGCTTACGGAAGCAGGAAAACCTGACCAGGCAATAAACCTGCTTTCCGTGGTAATAAAGGGTGCCGGAGATAGCCGGTTATATGCTGAAAGAGCTGAAGCAAATATTCTGAAAGGTGATTATTCCTCGGCTATAAGCGATTTCAACGAAGCTAACAGAATATCTCCTTTTTCGGGAGAATACGGACTTTCTAGAATTTATGCTCTCAAAGGTGATGCAGCCACAGCACTCTATCATCTTGAATTGAACCTTAATTCTCCGTTTAAGAAAGGGGAAAAGGAGATTTTGCTTGACCCTGCTTTCGGCACAATAGAAAACAGACAGGAGTGGCGTCAGTTCTGGAAGAAAGAATGGTACAGTACCACAGAAAGAAGTATTGCGGAGATAGAATATTATATTTCAGCCGGTAAACTCGATGAATCAAAGAGCGTCCTGACAGAACTTAAAAAAGGTTTTGATAGCAATGATGACATACTTTATGCAGAAGCATTGATCAATCTTGCCTCGGGGAATTATTCCCAGGTGATAAAGGTTATTTCCGGTATAACAACCTCAAATCCGGGTAATGAAAAGTATTTGAGGATACTTGCAAAGGCCCAGATAGGTGCCTCTAATCCGGCCGGCGCATCATCAACATATTCCCAGCTTCTGAGTTCAGGTGTTGCCGACGCCGGATTGTTTATGCTCAGAGCTGAATGTTACAGAAAGACAGGTGAGAATGACAAGGCCCTTGCAGATATTGATAAGTATCTTGAAATCTATCCTGAAAACAGGACAGCGTTGAGTTTGGCCGGAAAGGTAGAGGCAATATCAGGAGACAACCTTAAAGCACTTGAATACTTTTCAAAGAACCTGAAGCTTCATCCTAACGATCCTGAATGCTATATTGACCGGGCAAATTCCTATTTTGCTTCAAAGACATGGGATCTGGCTATTAAGGACTACAGTATGTCGTTAGATCTCAAGCCGGGAAATTCAGATACCTGGCTTAATAAAGGTATATCCCTGCTCAACTCGGGAAAAGTGGAAGATGCGTGCCATGATTTCAGAATTTCATTCAGGCTTGGAAATAAAAGGGTGACTGATTATATCAGCAGGAACTGCATAAAATAGTCCGTTTATCTCCCGCTTTGCGGGATTTGGCTTCGCCGAGCTCCGCTTCGTCACTTCGTTCCCCAAATTTCTCGTTACTTGTTGTTCTTTACTTTTTACTTTTATCTTTTGTCTTTTGTCTTTTTACCTGACGTGTTTCAGGATTCTTTCAAAGAGATCGTGAGGCTTGAAAGGTTTAAGGACGTAGTCATTAATTTTCAGATCCTCAATCTTATCGTGGCTCTCAGACATAATTGCCGCTGTGAGCGCAACAATAGGGATATCCTTGATTTTGGGGTTTTCTGATTTCCTGATTATTCTTGTAGCTTCTATACCATCCATTACCGGCATATGCAAATCCATCAGGATAAGGTCAAAATCTTCTTTTTCCAGCAGATCAAGAGCTATTTGCCCGTTTTCAGCGTGAGTAACCGTTATTCCCCAGCCAATCAGGAATTTATTTGCGACAAAGAAATTAATCTTATTGTCTTCTGCAACAAGAATCTTTTTACCTTCGAGGCCGGTAAAACTCTCAGGCAATTCTGCAGCCTGAGTTTTAAGGCCCTTCTCTGAAATTCCAAATGAGAGGGCAAACCGGAAAGTTGACCCCTTTTCAGGTTCACTCTCGATGGTTATCGTGCCTCCCTGCAATTCGACCAGTTTTTTACAGATAGCTAATCCTAGCCCTGTGCCACCGAAATGTCTGGTTGTATCTGATGAAGCTTGTGTAAAACTGTCAAAGATTACGGATTGCTTATCTTTGGCTATACCTATTCCTGTATCGGTAACAATGAATTCCATTTTAGACTGATTAGCAGTCCGGCTTAATTCTTTTACAATTACTTTAATACTTCCATGGATAGTGAACTTCAGTGCATTTGAGAGCAGGTTTGAGAGAATCTGATTTAACCTGATCGGGTCACCTATGACCTCAACCGGCAGATCATTTGCTTTATTTATTTCAAAATTGATATTCTTTGCTTTTGACCTGAACGAATATGATCTCATTATCTCGTCGAGAAAATCACTCAGATTGAATTGTGTTTGTTCGAAAATTATTTTGCCCGATTCCATTTTATTGTAATCGAGAACATCATTTACCAGGGTAAGAAGATGATTCCCGGAAAATTTCAGGGCTTTGATATAATCCATCTGATCCTCCCTTGGATTGCCCTGAAGGAGAAGATTTGTAATTCCGATTACTTCATTAAGCGGAGTTCTGATCTCATGACTCATTGTGGACATAAACAATTGCTTCGACTGGGCTCCCTCTTCAGCTTTCTGCCGGGCGAGGATGATGTTATCAAACATCTTTCTCCGTTGAATGGCTATAGCAATCTGATTAGCAATAAAATCCATTATAATCAGGTCCTCGTGAGAAAACTTATCCTCATCATTATAATCCTGAAGACACATTACCCCAATAGTGTCATTCTCTACTTTCAGAGGAACACCCATCCAGATTTTACAAGGTGTGCCTACCAGGTCAATATCTCCTGATTCCTCAAGTAGTTTCAGATCTTTTTCTTTGAGCAGCACTGACTTATTGTTATGAATAACCCAGCCTGTAATAGTTTTTTTAGTGGGTATTTCATAGAAATTGTCCTTTTCATCTGCAAAAAATGGCAGTGAGAGCGTTTCAGAGGCTTTATCGTAAAGAGCTATAAAAAAATTGTTGGTATCCCATATTTTACTTAGTTCCTGTACAATGATCGGATATATTTCTTTAAGGTCAAACTGCTTCAGTGCAGCCGTTGATATATTAAATAAAATCTCCTGTAAAAGCTGATTCTTCCTCTCAGATGTAATATCTCTGTAAATACCAAGATTTGCTACAATTTCATTATTAATGACGATTGCAGTTGCAACAAGAGTAACATGAATTTTATTTCCGTTCTTATTTTTTCTTACTGTTTGTCTGACCTCTTTCTGATTAAGAGATGCAAGGTTATCGATTCTTCGGGCTTCTTCTTTGAGATCATCAGGAACAACAAGATCATTAATATTATCATTAACTGCCTCTTCCAATGTATAACCGAAAAGATCGGTGAACTCACGGTTTATCATGGAGATTATTCCTGAGGGACTGGTAATGACAATAGCCGCCGGTGTTGAATTATACAGATGTTCAAGAAATGCTTTTTCCCTTATTATCTGATTCTCATATTCTTTTTGTTTGCTGATATCTGTTACCACACCTCTGTAACCGACAATTTTATTGTCATAAAAAAGGGCAAAAGAGTGAGTAACAATAGGAACCGGAGTTTTATCTTTTTTTAAGGCCGTATATTCATTGCTTGAGATTTGTCCGGGTAATTTCAAAGCCTTCAGGTTTTCAATCATCTCCTTATAACTTTCCGGAAACATTTCAGCAATATTTATCCCGGTTTCAAGGTCTCTATTTGTATATCCGAAAAAACTCAGCCCATGCTTATTTGCGTATAGGATCCTTCCTGTGAGATCCACCTCATACACCATCTCAGGAAGCATATCTGCAAACTTCTCAAAGACAATTCCCTGCTTATCCTGATCATCCTTGTTTCTCTGCTGAATTCCCGGTTCCCATGTAATTACAAAATTTCCTGAGGTAAGAAGGAAACCCATATAATATCCTTCGGAATCGTCTCCTGTCGGAGAAGCTGCTAATTTGTGTGCATCGCCGGTTATATGCAGATGGTGAAGAAGCTCAATCAGTTTAATCCGTTTAGCGAGTGGCGTATCTTCAATATATTTGCCGATTACTTCTTTTTTTTGAATGAATTCAACCTCTTCAACTTTTCGGTTTAAGTCAATAACATAAAATCTGTTATCGTCATCTATACTAAATAATGCAAGGTAACTGCTTACTGTCTCAAAAATTTCATCCAGTAAGCTTCCATGGCTATCTTTTATTTTCCTGTCTTTTGAAGTATAGTTTTCATTAAAAATAGTAAGCAGGTAAATCTCCTTTTCCAGCTGAACGGTATCAGCAGAAAAGAGATACTGTATCTCTTCCCCGGTTTTAGTTTTCAAAGTGACCGGATATCGATTGATGCACTTTAATCTGGATATCAGTTTTATATATTTATTGCTCTCTTCAAAATCTGCAAAGATCTGGATATCATCAGAAGTATGGCCTATAATCTCTTCTTTTGAATATCCAAGAGAGTTAAGAAATCTCTCATTGACATCAACATACTGGCCTGTATCTAACCTGCTGATTGCCATCAGATAGGATGCCGAGTGAAAAACCTTGAAGATCATCTCCCTGGCGAGCTCTGATTTCTCCTGGCTTTTTGTGTGGAAATGCTCAAGCTCCTTCTCTAATCTTTTGTTCGCTTCCAGTAATTCTATGTAACTCTCTTTATAATCCATCAATCCGGTGTTTTCAATTACAATCTAAATTTAACAACTATTGATTTAATTCCTGCCTTAGTTACTAATTTCCTGTTCCCTTTTAGTTTTAATACTGATCAACTCTTTTTTACGATAATATTTACAGAAATCAGAAAGTCCACATTTGCTGCAAAGAGGATTTCTGGCTTTGCAGATGTATCTCCCATGCAGGATCAGCCAGTGGTGTGCTTCATGGATCAAGTTAGCCGGAATTTGTCTTGTCAGCTGTATTTCGACACTTAGTGGCGTTTTAGCGTTTTTAACCAGGCCTATCCTGTTAGATACTCTGAAAACATGAGTGTCAACAGCTATTACCGGTTTTCTGAAGACTATCGAAGCTACAACATTAGCAGTCTTTCTTCCAACACCGGGCAGACGCTGCAACAGAACAGGTTCTGAAGGAACCAGTCCACCGAATTCAGATACCAGCATTCTAGACATTCCTGAGAGGTGCTTAGCCTTATTATTTGGATAAGAGCATGATTTGATATATTCAAAAATCTCCTGAGGTTCAGCCTTTGCCATCGATTCTGCATCGGGGTATTTTTCTAGCAGGGGAGGGGTGATCATATTAACTCTCTTGTCAGTACATTGTGCAGACAGGATCGTTGCCACAATCAACTCAAAAGGATTCTGATAAACCAGTTCGGTAGTTGCTGCCGGATAGGTTATTTGAAAATATTCTATGGTCCGATTAAATATTTCTTTAATGGTCATAGGAATGAAATTAATAGTGCGGGTAAGGTAACACTTTTTATCTTTGCACAATATTGATATTCTATGATAAGTTATTTACAGGCTGAGAGTATTGCCAAACGGATCGGTGACAATCTTCTTTTCGAAAAGATCAGTTTTAATATAAATAAGGATGATAAGGTTGCACTAATTGCTGTAAATGGTGCTGGAAAATCCTCCTTGCTCGATATTCTTGCCGCTAAAGAAAATCCCGATGAAGGTTCTCTCAGTATCAAGCGCGATTTACAAATAGCATATCTTCAGCAATCTCCTGTTCTCAATGACTCAAACAAAATAATTGATGAACTCTTTAGCACCGACAGCGAACTTGTAAGAGTAATACGGGAATATGAAGAATGCGTTCTTACCGGTTCTCCTGAGATGTTACAGGTTATGATCCAGAAAATGGATGATCATAAGGCCTGGGATTATGAAGTGGCAGTAAAGCAGATTCTTTTCAGACTTAAACTTACTGATTTGAATGCAGTAATAGGCACATTGTCAGGAGGACAGAAAAAAAGGGTGGCATTAGCTAAAATACTTGTGGAAGATGCTGATATTCTTATACTTGATGAACCAACTAACCATCTTGATCTCGACATGATCGAATGGCTGGAAGAGTATCTGATCAAGTCAAAAAAGGCTCTTCTTATGGTTACTCACGACAGATACTTTCTCGACAGGGTCTGTAATGTGATATTGGAACTTTCCGACAATGAACTTTACAGGTATGAGGGTAATTATGAATATTTCCTTGAAAAAAAGCAGAGCCGGGAATATTCGGCCAGGATGAATTCAGAAAAGGCGAAAAACCTTTTAAAAACCGAACTCGAATGGATGAGAAGGATGCCAAAAGCACGTCGGCATAAAGCTAAATCGAGGATTGAATCTTTTTATGATCTCAGGGAAAAAGCAGCTAACAGGCCTGAGGAAAAGAGCATCAACATTAATGTAAACATTTCAAGAATGGGGAGCAAGATCCTCGAAATAAAGAATGTAAGTAAATCATATGGTGATAAGGTACTCCTGAAAGACTTTACTTATCGCTTCAACAGGTTTGAAAAAGCAGGCCTGATAGGCCGGAATGGAACAGGTAAAACAACTTTGCTGAATATAATTACCGGATTAGCTGAACCTGATAAGGGTACAGTTGAACGGGGAGAGACTATTGTTTTCGGCTATTACAGTCAACAGGGTATCGAATTTGATAATGAAATGACTGTTATTGATGCAGTGAAGAATATTGCAGAAAAAGTTGTAGTAAGTGATGGTAATGTCCTTTCTATCACCCAGTTCATGAACTATTTCTTATTTCCTCCGGAAAAACAGTATACACTGATCAGGAAATTATCGGGTGGTGAGAAGAGGCGTCTTTACCTGCTTACGGTACTTATGAAGAATCCTAATTTTCTGATTCTCGATGAACCGACCAACGATCTTGATATTCTTACACTTAATGTTCTGGAAGAATATCTTGCAGGTTTCAGGGGTTGTGTGATTGTAGTCTCGCATGACAGATACTTTATGGATAAGGTTGTTGATCATATTTTTGAATATAAGAGTGACGGGATTATCAAGGATTTTCCCGGTAACTATACCCAGCTAAGGGAGAAGCAGAAAGAGACGGAAAAGCAGATATCAATCGTCAGTACCTCAAAGACTTCAATCTCTGATGAATCTTCAGAAGCTCCAGTCAAAAAAGAAAAGAAGCAGGGTCTGACATTTAAAGAAAAGAGAGAATTTGAGCTTCTGTCAAATGAAATTGAGAATCTCGATACTGAAAAAAAACTCATTGAATCTGAATTGAGCGAGGGATTACTCAATAATGAGGAATTATTATCCAAGTCTCGAAGGCATGGTGAAATAATGACTTTGCTCGATGAAAAGGAACTTAGATGGCTTGAATTAAGTGAGAAGTGATTTGGAAATCCTGATTTTATTAAAATAAGTTTTGATTTGGGTCAGATTTTTTAACTTTAACATTCAATAAGTTGCTCTATTGGAAAAGATAACAATCAATACACCTGGATTCATATCCGAAATACTGGTCGGGGAGAAATGGGAATCTGTAACCGGATTACTCCCTGAAAAAGGTACTGTAATTATTACTGATCATAACGTAAATCGGTTATATGGCAGTAAATTTCCGAAAGTTCCTGTTTTTTCCATATCACCTGGAGAAGGAAGCAAGAAACTGGAAGTCATTGAAAATCTGGCTGAAAAACTGCTGGAAGCCGGGATTGACCGTGCAGGTTTAGTGCTTGCGGTAGGAGGAGGGGTGGTTTGTGACGTTGCCGGTTTTCTTTCATCGGTTTATATGAGAGGTATCAGGTGTGGCTATGTTTCTTCCACGTTATTATCACAGGTCGATGCGAGTACAGGCGGAAAAAATGGAGTTAACCTGGGAGGTACAAAGAATATGCTCGGCAATATCAGACAGCCTGAATTCGTAATCTGCGATCCGGCAATGTTACTGACCCTGCCTGACAAGGAGTATTTATCCGGTTTGGCTGAACTGATTAAAACGGCTGTTATAGGTGATAAAGAGTTATTTGATCTTATTGAAACGAGTTATGAGGAAATCATGTCGAGGAACTCTGACCTGCTCACCCGGCTGGTTGCTAAATCAGTGACTTTTAAAGGATTTGTGGTATCAAAAGATGAAAAGGAGACAGGACTCAGGCGCATTCTGAATTTCGGGCATACTTTCGGGCACGTGGTTGAAATGCAAAAAGGTGTGAAACACGGCTTTGCAGTAGCATCCGGAATGGAACTGGCAACTGACTTCTCGTTTGAAAGAGGCTACATCAGTCTGGAAGAAAAAGAGAGGATCACTGTTCTGCTAAAAAGATTTAAACTGATTAAGAAGACTGATTTAAGCGATGAGCAGATTGAAAAGCTTATCCTTCATGATAAAAAGAAAACAGGCACAGATATCCATTTTGTATTTACAAGCGGTATTGGAAAAGCGACTGTTGAAACTGTTCCCGTTATGGAAATTATAGATTTTTATAAAAGATTCAGAGATAAAAAATAGAATTATGAATTCTTTCGGAGTTGTTTTCAGAGTTTCTCTCTTTGGAGAATCACATGGCACGGCAATTGGAGTCACAATAGATGGTTGTCCTCCCGGACTGGCTATCAAACCCGATGATTTCATGCCGGATTTAAAGAGACGTCAAAGCGGGAGCTTGGGAACCACCAAACGTCAGGAACCTGACCAGCCTGAAATATTAAGCGGCGTTTTCAATGGTGTAACAACAGGCTCTCCGGTTACTTTAATGACAAGAAACAGCGATAAAGTCTCCTCCGATTACGAAGAATTTTTGCAGATTCCACGACCCGGACATGCCGATTTTGTTTCCCGGATAAAGCATTCAGGTTTTTCAGATATGCGCGGAAGCGGTCATTTTTCAGGCAGGATCACATGGGGACTTGTTGCAGCAGGTGTTATAGCTAAAAAGATAACCGGATCAGCTGAAATATCGGCGAAGCTTATCTCTGCAGGAGGATCTCCTGATATTGAGAAGGCAATTAATGAAGCAATAGCATCCAATGATACTATCGGAGGAATAATTGAATGCAGGGTGAAAAATCCCCCGCTGGCGATTGGTGAACCATTCTTCTATTCATTTGAATCGGCTGTGAGCCACATTATTTTTTCTATACCCGCAATCAAAGGGATTGAGTTTGGTTCAGGTTTCGCGGCAGCTCAAATGAAAGGTTCAGAGCATAATGATCCGTTCATAAACAGTACGGGAAAAACGGCAACAAATAATGCAGGTGGGATTAACGGAGGTATTACCAACGGAAACGAAATTCATTTCAGGATAGTGGTAAAACCGACTTCATCAACCGGAGTTGATCAGGTGACATTTAACTTTAAAGAAGGGAAAATGGCAACTCTAAATGTTAAAGGAAGACATGATACCTGTATTGCGCTTAGAATGCCGGTTATAGTGGAGTCAGCTACTGCAATAGCCATGGCTGATCTGATTCTGATCGACAGGGGGATTCATGGAGAGCGAAATATCAGCAGGTAATATGCTATTTATCCATTTTTGACAGATATGTAATTCTCCACCAGCGATTTGCCTTAAAACCGTTATCTTATAGGTTTGATTATCATCGCCTTCCTTTTTGCTTTGACCAGCAATCCCTTCTTTGTTGAACGTGTTATCTTAAACCTGTCATCAATCCGGTCACCGATTATCCAGACAATTTTTCCACCTGATTCAAGGATAAATATATTTTCCTTATCAAACATTGAATATTTATTGTCAATAAAATAGTCACTTAGTTTTTTCTTCTGTTTCATTCCAAGCGGATAAAAATAATCTCCTGCTTTCCATTTTCTGATAATAACCGGGTAGGATACTTTTTGCGAATCAATACAGGCAATATGCGGATCGGACGGGATTTCAAAGTTTTCCGAGACGGTTATATTTCTTGCTGAAGAAATTCCCGGAAAATCGGGGAATGCCTGAATATTTTCTATAGTATAGGATGTTTCCTTCCTGAATTCTTCATCTGACACAATTATCTCCTTCCTGTTCTTAATAATTCTATGGGAATCGGTAATGATCTGCCCACCTGTTTTTCCTGAAATGACTTTCATCAGATCAATTAACAGTGCATTGGTTATACCATAGGGTTTGAACAATTCAAACAGTAAAGATTTATTATGTAACCGGGTTTTTAACTGACTTACATTAAATGTGATAAACTGTTCTTTCTCCTCTGAGATTGTTTCTCTTAAGTGTGACATATATTCTGATACAATTTCATTAAATCCGGAGAATCTTTCTGCCGTTTCACCAAGTGTTATTTCAATGGAAGGGTTAATTTCTTTAAGAACCGGAATTACCAGATGTCTGATTTTGTTCCTGGTATACTTTGTATCGGCATTTGACCTGTCTTCGCGGAAAACAATTTTATGCTGGTTCCGAAAAGCTAAAATATCTTGTCTGGAGGCAAAAAGCAGGGGCCTGATAATTTTGTTACTTACAGGTTTCATTCCTGCCATCCCTGCCAGTCCGGTACCCCGTGTAAGGTTAATTAAAAGAGTTTCGATATTATCATTCAGGTTATGGGCAATAGCAATTGAATCGTATCCGTTTTCGTTCCTGATCTCTTCGAACCATTTGTATCTCAGATCTCTTGCAGCCATCTGAACAGACAATTTGTTCTTTCTGGCATAGGCTTTTGTTTTAAAACGGGTGGAATGAAACTGAAAATTGTTCTCAGATGCATATTGACGAACCAGCTCCTCATCCTTATCCGATTCCCTGGCTCTCAGGCTAAAATTGCAGTGAGCGATACCAATTTTATAGCCCAGTTGGTGGAACAGATAGGTCATTACCATTGAATCGATGCCTCCGCTGACTGCCAGAAGAATTTTGTCGCCTGGTGTTATAAGGTTGTTTTCAGAAATAAACCTTTTAAACTCGCTGATCATTTAATACTGCATTGGAGTACAAAAATAGAAAAAGGTATCCTTTCCGGGGATACCTTTACCCTTAAATCTGCTGGAGCTATTTTTTCGAAAGCCAATTTGCAACGCTTTCCTGGGTTTCCTTCATCCCTTTTTCCCCTTTATGCCAGTCTGCAGGACAAACTTCACCGTTTTCTTCAAAAAACTGTAGGGCATCAACCATTCTAAGTGTTTCCGACACGCTTCTACCAAGAGGCATGTCGTTGACAATCTGATGCCTGACTATTCCTTTTTTATCAATAAGAAATAATCCTCTGTAGGCCATTGGGGTTCCGTTGAAGGTAACATCTCCCTCTTCTGAATAATCATAATTGCCAGCGAGTACATCATAATTTTCCGAAATTGTCTTTGAAAGATCGGATACCAAAGGATATTTTACCCCCTTGATTCCGCCCTGGTTTAATTCGGTCTGAAGCCACTTCCAATGAGAGTATTTTGAGTCAACCGAGCATCCAACTACTGCAACATTTTTTTCTTCGAACTCTTTTATCCTGTCCTGAAACGCGAGCAGTTCGGTTGGGCAGACAAAAGTAAAGTCAGCCGGGTAGAAGAAGAATATAACATATTTTTTTTCAAGGTATTGCTCAATTGAGAACCCTTCAACAATTTCACCGCCATTTATTACTGCAGGTGCAGAAAATGCCGGTGCTTTTTTTCCAACTAAAACAGCCATTTTTTTTGATTTAATTTAATACTAATAACTACTGATCTGATTTATATTACAAATTTAAAATTGTTTTGTTCATTACCGGTAGGGAATAATTACAGGGGGACCTGAATCAAAATTATTTGGTCTCAGCAGTTGTTCTCCCGATATAATAAATGGATTAATTCTCGAATATAAGGGTGGGTTTGGAAAGTAACCAATCCTGATCTGAAAAGTATTAAACACAAGATTATCGTTTCTGATCCTGATACCCAATCCAATGGCTGCAAGTGAATAGCCATTTCCTATTTTCTCATTTGTTCCTGAGAGGAAAGAAAAATCTGTAAATCCAAAAAAGGCAAATCTGAAGCCATATAGATTTCCAGGGCTAAAAAGAACTGATTCGAGACTAAGTGATAACCGTTGGGTACCGTTCACCGAATCATTTTTAAATCCGGAGAAGCCATTAATATCTCTGAATTTAAGGAATTCATTTGAATATCTGCCAAATCCTCTTGTATAGTCGAAATAAACGAAGTTCCGGACCTTGCTTCCGCCAAGATTTAAAAGGTTTGAGAAATAATTCATACCAAGGGATAAAAGACCTTGTTCCGGGTGACTATTATTTAAATAGGTTGCTAATCCGGCGTAGGAATAAAAATAGCCAATTGCCTTAATTGATTTACCAAAAGATGCTTCGGCCCCAAGGTATGTTCTCTTCTTGAATTCATTATATTCACTTCCAGCAGTAATTTTGAATAATGCCCCGTAAGGAATATCTTCAGTACGGCCATAACTATAGATCAGGTTCGTTTTATAGTATTTTTGGACAGAATAAGCAACCGATCCCATAAAAATCCTGTATTTCTGCAGGCTATAGTAAGATTCCGGTGATATTATGGGATGAGCAAATACATTATTATTAGTATAGCGGGCACCGATAATAATTCTTGAAACTGACTCCTTATTAATCAGAAATGACCGGGATATCCAGTAATCCTGTAAATTGTATTTAAGGGGCGCCGGAACAAGAAGTGTGTCAAGATCTTCAGTTGTGTACATTTGCCTCACAGAAATACCTCCTGCGAATTTTGTAGTCGAGCTGACGAGCCTGCGGCTTAAGTCAAAGCCATATGTTTTTTGTCCCAGCCCGTAGCGATAATATACATTCAGGTTCACGAATGATTTTCCAATATTATCAGCGAGGTAGTGAACTCCAAATCCCGGGGAACCGGGAAGTTTGCTATCATATGGTATTTCAATTCCGAATTCATGTCCTATTCCGGCAATGTTTTTATCAAATACCGATACGGAACCCTCTTTAAGCCCTTTATAGGAATATGAACCGCCAAGAGAATAAACATCCTTGGTAAAAACTACAATATCAGCTTCCTCATCAGAAATCGGGACAACTATTATTCTGGCATCGTCAATGTAGGGAAGTTGACGTAAGATTCTCTCGTTATCGCTGAGTATCAATGGAGAAATCTTATCACCTTCCGAAAAGAGAAGGTTTTTCCTGATAATATTTTCATTAGTATTAATATGAGTCTTATTTAAAATGTTATCGATCTTTTTTGACTTATCTGATGATGGATTATAAATATCAGCTCCGAAAACATTTAACCTTTGTATGCTGATTTTTCGGATCTTTTTTCCTGAGAACCTGATATAATTGGCATCGCTTGTGGCGATTATATGTTTTTTAAGAGTTGTGTCAGTAGTAGTTACAACCATAAAGTCATATAATTTTCTGGTCAGAAGGCTCTTTGATGCTCTGATTTTCAATGAATCAAAGAACACCATGTTTTTATCCCTGAACGGAATGTGTGCAGGAACTATTGTTGAAGGGATGATTAACAATACTTCCTTTGAAAAAAGAGAGATAATATTCGTAATTTTTTTAATTGTATCAGGAGAAACTTTTTTCAAAGTATCTGCTCCTGAACGGTACTGAGGATAGGCAATGTTACATAACAACAGAAGAGCCGGGAAAATCAGTGGCCTTAACCAACTCCTGTATTTTGCCGGACCTTTGCACATCAGGTTTCCAGAGGATTGCTTATCAGTACATCATCAGAATTAAATTGAAATCCAAGACGTTTGCCGGTTATAACCCTTGAATGTTGAATCTTGGCCTCTGCCTGACCTACAGTAGCAATTTTAACTGCATCGTAAGGTGGTACCAGCAGATCAAATTCCAGAGCATATTGCATTGCAGTAGAAATAATCAATTGCAATGATTGTTTGCTTATCTCTTCGCTTCCATAATTTGTGAATAACATTCCCATTTGTCTCTTTCCTTCAACAAAATATTGTTTCTCATGGTTTATAAAGATCCTGGCTATCAGGTATCCCAGATCATCTAAACGTGAATACTTAAATGAGTCGCTGAGGAAGTTATAGATATTGATTATCCCGGAATATGCATTGTACTTGTTTTTCTGAATATATGCTGTTTTCCAGGCAGGGTGTTCCCTGTCGAACTGAAAGATGTTGGAGTGCATGCTGAAAAGCAATATATCTCCGGCAATTTTAATCTGGGCGTCAAAATTACTTCTGTCAGTATATTCCAGCCTTATCCTGGAATCCATGCCGCTTAAACTGCCATTTATCTCTTTTGATAAATTCTTCAGAACATCCTTTACAATACAAAAGGATTCCAAAGTATTGTCAAATACCTTTTGCTTTAGCAGAGATTTTTCTTTAAGTGTTCCAATTATTGCCAGTTTCTTATCATTCTGATCGGCCATGGTAAAAGAGGTTTAAAATCTATATTGGCGTCTAAAATAATGATTTAACTAATATGATCTTGCAAAGAGAACTCTCCTTTTTGAAGGTTTCCCTGAATATACACATTTACCTGATTCTTCAGGACTGTCAAAAGGAATACATCTTATAGTGGCTTTTGTCTCCTCTTTTATTTTTTCTTCTGTCTCAACTGTACCATCCCAGTGGGCCATAATAAACCCGCCCTGGTTATCGAGAACTTTCAGAAAGTCCTCCCAGGTATCAATATAGAAAGTATTTTCCTTTCTGAAATTCAGGGCTTTATTGAAAATATTATTTTGTATATCCTCAAGTAGTTTTGGAATATATTCATATATTTTATCAATCGGAATTGTCTCTTTGGTAAGGTTATCCCTGCGAGCAACTTCTATCGTGTCGTTTTCAAGATCACGTGGTCCGATTGCGAGGCGGACGGGTACCCCCTTCAGCTCATAGTCAGCAAATTTCCATCCTGGTTTATTATTATCCCGGTCATCATATTTTACTGAAATACCCAGTGCCTCCAATCCTGTTTTGATTTTTACAGCTGTTTCAGATAATGCGACGAGTTGTTCATTGTTTTTATAAATCGGGATTATTACAACCTGGATAGGAGCCAGTTTTGGCGGCAGAACAAGCCCATGATTGTCGGCATGACCCATTATCAGAGCTCCGATCATCCTTGTTGATAAGCCCCATGATGTTGCCCAAACATAATCCAGTTTCCCCGTTTTATCAGTGAACTGCACATCAAAAGCTTTGGCAAAATTCTGTCCAAGGAAATGGCTGGTGCCTGCTTGAAGGGCTTTACCGTCCTGCATAAGCGCTTCAATAGCATAGGTATCAATTGCACCTGCAAAACGCTCATTTTCACTTTTATATCCCTTTATTACAGGGAGAGACATAAAATTCTCTGCAAAATCCGCATAAATATTGATCATCTTTTCTGTCTCTTCTATAGCCTCTTCACGCGTGGCATGGGCAGTATGACCCTCCTGCCACAGGAATTCAGAAGTCCTGATAAAAAGCCTTGTCCTCATTTCCCATCTGACAACATTAGCCCACTGATTTATCAGAATTGGTAAATCCCTGTAAGATTGAATCCAGTTTTTATAGGAATGCCAGATAATTGTCTCTGAGGTAGGGCGTATAATTAATTCCTCTTCAAGTTTGGCTGTTGGATCAACTATTATTCCTTTTCCATTTTCATCATTTTTAAGCCGATAGTGAGTTACGACGGCGCATTCTTTTGCAAAACCCTGTACATGTGCAGCCTCCTTGCTGAAGAAGGATTTTGGAATAAAAAGCGGGAAATATGCATTTACATGACCGGTAGCCTTGAACATTTTATCCAGTTGTGCCTGTATCTTTTCCCAGATTGCATACCCGTAAGGTTTAATTACCATGCATCCTCTAACAGCTGAGTTTTCAGCCAGATCAGCCTTGATAACCAGATCATTATACCATTGTGAATAATTCTCGTCCCTGTTAGTTAAAAACTTCGCCATTTTTTTGGTATGGTATTTGTTTCATAAGTGTTAAAGAAATAGATTGCGTAAAAATAAATAAAAAGATCAGTTATTATTCAAAAAAGAAAAGGAGGTTCATCATGAAAACAAAATATTACATCGGAATCTTATCAGTACTTCTCCTTACATTTTCAACAGTAAGGGCCCAGAATGCTGATCCGAGAGACTACAGGAATGATGACGCTAAAGTAATAGTAAATAATTATTATGATAATAATGATAATTATGATAATTATGATAATTATGATTATTACTTTACTTCAAGGATTAACAGGTTTCACAGATCATATGCAGCCTTCGATTATTACTCTCCGGTCTTTACTGACTCATACTGGTACAATTACCTGCCTTTCTCATGGGGAATAAGCATTTATAATAGAGGAGGATTTGGGATCGGATATTCTAATAACTACCCGGTTTATGATTATAGTTATGGTTACTATGATGGTTACGATCCTTATTATGGCAGCAGTTACTATTTTGGCTATGATCCTTTTTACTATAACAGTTGGTATTCACCCATAATATTTAATTTCAGTTTTGGAAACAGATGGCACAACAATTATTACGCGTGGAACAGGTACAACCATGGACATAATGATTACTATAATATGCATAATTCTTATGGTAATTATCACAATTACTCTTCAAACAGATATTCATCATCAGCCTATTCTTCACGGAGAAATCCAGGTTACAATTCTGAATCTTCCACACGTTATAATAATGGTTCCGGAAGGGATGTATCTTCCGGAAGCTCATCACGCAATGCTATAAACAATAACAATCCTGTAGCCAGATCAAACAATGGTCTTAGCTCCGGTGAAACCAGACGAAACAGTACTTCAATGGTTAACAGGGGACAAGGCAACAACAGCCGCAATAACGGGAATAATGTGAATAGTGTGAATAGCTCCAATAATTCAAGGAGCATCAATCCCAGTGTGAATAATGGTCGTTCTGTAAATAGTATTAACCAGGGAGCTAACTACAGGAATGAACGCTCGAACAACACCATAAACTCCAGTTCATCCAGATCGGTTAGCACTCCCCGGATGCGGTCTTTATCTTCCGGATCAATGAGCACACCCCAGGTACGGTCCTCTTCTTCAAATTCAAGATCAATGAGCACTCCTCAGGTACGGTCCTCTTCTTCAAGATCAATGAGCACACCCCAGGTACGGTCCTCTTCTTCCAGATCGATGAGCACACCTCAGGTACGGTCCTCTTCTTCCAGATCAATGAGTTCCGGATCAAGTGTAAGGAGCAGCTCATCTCATAGCGGATCCAGATCATCCGGATCGAAATCCTCTTCCTCTGAAGGAAAATCATCAAGACGAAGATAATGGAGAGAGACATACCTTGCACGATATCATTTTCTAAGAAAAAGCAATATCTTTATTGAATAGTAACAGTTAGTTAAATAAATTTGTTTCTTTGGTACAGTTTTTGCATCTTATTAAGAAAATATAATAGGGGGAATTTAAAATGAAAACATTATCTCAAATAGTAATCCTTGCACTTCTAACACTTGGCTCCTGTACTTCAAGCCTTTATACAGGGGCAGAGTATGATGATCTTTATTATTTACCTTCAGATCAGCCTGTAGTTAAAAATAATCCATCAGTAAATGAGAGGGTTGCCGAAGGCACTATAACCGAGAAGGACTATTATGATAATAAATATGCGGCCGACACTATTGTATCGGACCAATATTCAGATGCAGTTGATATCGACAATCAGGTTTATAATAATAACTATTCTAATAACCAGGGATACGATTATTTTGATAACTCCTCATATGCAGGCAGGTTAAGAATGTTTCACGGTAACTATTTTGATCCTTACTGGAGAGATCCATTCTATTCTGACTATGGTTATTCTTCATTCGGTTATGGTTTTGGCTTTGGTGGTTACCCTTATTCTTATGGTTTCGGTAATCCATACTATGGTTATGGAGGATTCTACAATGACTATTATGGCGGTTATGGTGGTTATGGCGGTTATGGTGGTTATGGCGGTTATGGTGGTTATGGCGGTTATGGTGGTTATGGTGGTTATGGCGGATATTATGGTGGATACTATGGTAGCGGGAATTTCGCTAACGTGCATGATTATAAAGCCGGTTATAGCAGGAGAGAGAGACCAAATACTCTTTCTTCAAGAGGGACCAATAATGTGACCTCCACGGGCACGACCGGATCTCGGGCAACAGCTTCTGATCAGAGGAGAACTGTTTCATCCGGAGTAAATTCTCAACAAGCGGTTAGCCCAGCAGGCAGAAGAGTTGGTCAGGATCAAACCAGAGGAGAATACATCCGTTCCAGTACTTCCAGCCAAAGAAACCCTGCAAGTACAAGACCTGAATATAACAGTGTTAACAGATCTTATACTCCAAGTTATAATAATCCAAGGATGAGCACCAGGCCAGCTTACAATAATAGCAGGGTTACCGAAGGCTCCAATTCAAATGTCAACCGGAATAATGGCGCAACCAATAACAGCAGGATGTACAATAATTCCGGTACTTTCCGGACCCCATCAAATCAGGGTTCCTACCAGAATTCCAATAATGTAAGAAGTAATTCTTCAGGCAGCATGCAAAGAAGATCCGGTTCACCTTCAGGGTATTCTGCTCCGTCAGGGCAATACAGATCGAATTCATCAAATAGAAGCTCCGGAAGCTATTCAGTTCCATCCAGAAGTAGCGTGGAAAGAGGATCAAGCTCTTCATCAGGTTCCTATCCTAATTCTTCTTCAGGCAGCAGCAGATCTTCATCATCATCCAGCGGATCTTCTGGTTCTTACTCGTCAGGGTCCTCGTCCGGCTCTTCATCGGGCTCTTCATCGGGCTCTTCATCAAGCTCTTCATCAAGCAGAGGTAGTTCTTCTTCAGGAAGGAGATAGTTTGAAACAATAAAATAGTATTAAAAAGTTCATTCTAAATATAAGGAGTGCAGGGATAGTCTTACAAAAAACAGAAATTTTATGAAAAGGATTGGTTTATTAATATCAGCCGTATTATTTATGTTCCAGGGAGTTATTGCCCAGAATGTAGAAGATGCGTTGAGGTATTCACAAATATTTTATGGAGGAACTGCCAGATTTATGTCTATGGGAGGTGCTTTCACAGCTCTTGGGGGAGATTTATCTGCCATCAGTCTTAATCCTGCAGGTACTGGCGTATTCAGATCGTCTGAATTCAGTCTGACCCCACAACTGGTTTATAACAATACATCTTCTCTTTGGAATAATTCAGCATCCAAAGACGTCAGTTCTGTATTTAATTTGGGTCAAATAGGAATTGTATCCAACATTCTTTCCACCAATAAGGAGAAAGGCCTGGTAAATTTAAATATCGCTTATTCATATAACAGAACAAACAACTTTACTGAGAATATTACAATAAGCGGGATCAGTAATAACAGCTCAATGGCTGATTATTGGGTTTCCAGGGCAAATGGTAAGAGTACTTTGGATATTCCACTTGATGCATTGCCAGCATATCAAACATATTTAATTGATACACTTCCAACATCAAATACTTTATATGGAACAACATTTTCACGTTATGGTGCTAACTCTTTTTCAACGTATGGTCAGGAAATAAAAAGAGTAATTACAAATGTTGGCTATACCGGCGAACATGCATTCTCAATTGGAGCTAATTTTTCCAATATGTTTTATTTCGGAACTACTCTGGCAATCAGCAGACTAAATTATACCGGGCATTTAGAACACCTCGAGTCGGACGTTAACAATGTTATTTATGATTTCAAGAGTTTTACATATGCCGACCATCTTGAAGCTACTGGTACAGGATATTCTCTGAAAATAGGAACAATAATTAAACCTGTCGAATTCTTAAGGATAGGCCTTGCTTTACAATCTCCAACAGTATATAGAATTACTGAGAATTACTTTGACAATATTTCTTCACATTTTGATACCCAACTTAATAATATTGACCACTATGAGTATATAAACAAAACTTCGAGTTACAAATATACTTTAACTACACCGTTCAGAGCCAATGCGGGTTTTGCACTCCAGATAAAAAAGCGTGCGATAATTAGTGCAGATTATGAGTTTGTAAATTATAGTATATCACAATTCAGCAAAGCGATTGACGGTGAGAGTTTCGATAATGAAAACCGTAGTATCAGGGAAATGTACAAGTCGGCCTCAAACATTAGACTTGGTGCAGAATTGCGTTTGAGTAACATTTACCTGAGAGGTGGCTATAGTTATTATGGGAAAGCTTTTAAACCTGGTGAAGATAACAAAGCCCTTGACTATAATTCTCTCTCATTTGGTATTGGTATGAGGCAACAGAATTTTTACCTGGATTTGGGTTTCACAGCCCTTTACAGCAGTAGGTTGTACTATATGTATTCTGACCCGGGTTACCTGGAACCTGCAACAATTAAAACCACAAGAAACACTTTTGCAGTTACTTTTGGATATAAGTTTGGCATTTAATAATTTGATTACTTCCTTGAAATGAGGCTTTTTCTCCGAAGACAGCCTCATTTTTTTTGCCACGCTATGGCATAACCATCTTAAAGATAGTTGACCGCCTCAGGCCCCATATTAAAAATCAGGTCAATAATACTCAGTCCCTGAATAAAACCTTTGCCATTATTAAAAACCTGGAAATATTCTTTTACAGAGAATTGCGATTCTTCTTTTGGTGTTATCTTATATCTGAAGTCATTTCCCGTTTCACCGGGAGGTTCAAAACTGGTGCTGAAAGAGATTTTGGTTTTCATTTTCAGAATTTCAAGAATAGTCTCAGTAAGCTCCATATTCAGATCAAGAAGAAAATCATTCTTCCTTGACAGGATCTTTTCAAGACTTTCGAAATAAAACTCAAAATATGGCGAGGAGCTGTAAGATGCAACCATAGCCCTTAAATGGACCTGCTGCCACCTTTTAGAGTAGTCTATTGTTATATCTTTTACGGGTGTTTTGTGCTGACTCCCAAGGTATACAGGCACTGAAAGAAGCTGGCGACCATGCGCGGAGAGAAGATAACATCTGTTCCGGTAAGATTGTTTCACATAGTTTTCCTCTCTTTCAATTATAACTTCATCAGCTCCTGAAATCAGTGAGAAGTATTCAATGGGAGGTAAGTATGCTGTGGAAACTAATATTTTCCCTGCCATTATCGAAAGAATCACTCCATTTTGTTAATCATACTGGCAGCGAAACCGGCCCCGAATCCGTTGTCAATGTTCACAACGGTAACACCTGTTGAACAACTGGTCAGCATAGAAAGAAGTGCGGAAATACCACCGAAATTGGCGCCATAACCTACACTTGTCGGGACAGCAATTACGGGTTTGTCAACGAGTCCGCCGACAACGCTGGCAAGGGCGCCTTCCATACCCGCTATAACTATTATTACCCGGCAGTTTCTGATATCAGGTAACTTATCAACCAACCTGTGGATTCCAGCTACACCTGCATCATATATTCTTATGACTGTATTTCCAAGAAGCTCGGCTGTAATGGCTGCTTCTTCTGCAACCGGCATATCAGAAGTTCCGGCTGTAATAATTGCAATTCTGCTTTCAGGGACCTTAGGTTTTTTCTTCTGCAACGAAATAATCCTTGCTACAGGGTAATAAATAATATCAGTTGAGATGCTTCTTACAGCTTCGTATATTTCCTGATTTGCCCTCGTGCCTATAACATTATTTTCCTTTTCCGACATCACCCGGAATATTTCTCTTACCTGTTCGACCGATTTGCCGGCGCAGTATATAATCTCAGGATAACCGGTACGAAATTCGCGGTGATGATCTATTCTTGCAAAGCCGAGATCAGTATATGGAAAATCCTTAAGTACTTCCAGAGCCTTTTTTATGCTTGTCTGTCCGTTTTTAACATCATTCAGCAGTTTTTCAACTTCTTTTGCATTCATATTTCTTTTCTTTCAGGATTTGAACTTCCTGTCCTGTAGCCTTCAAGGTCCAAAGATACATATCTGAATCCTATTTTTTTCAAATTGGATATAATATGTTCTTTATCAGGATTATGGATGATTTTTTCGATATATCCGGGCATACATTCAATCCTCGCAAGGTCACCATGTACCCGGACTCTTGTTCCCGGATAGCCTTTTTCCAATAACATGTTTTCAGCTTCCTCAACTAACCGGAGTACTCCTTCATTAATCTCAGTATCGTAGGGGATTCTTGTCAATAAGCAAGCCATGGCTGGTTTATCCCAGATGTCCAGATCTTCTTCTCTGGATAACTCTCTTATATTCTTTTTTGTAAGGCCTGACTCAAGAAGAGGGCTCCTGATACCTAATTCTTTCAAGGCTTCCAGACCGGGTCTGAAATCATTGATATCATCAGCATTTGTACCATCTATAACAAGCTGATAATTGTTCTCCTTTGCATATGTCAATAACTCAGTGAAAAGAGTCTTCTTGCATAGATAACATCTTTCAGCAGGGTTTTTTCTTATCATTTCAGGAAAAGGCAAATCCAGTATTTTATGCTTGATACCAAAAGTCCTGGTAAAATCAATCGCTTCCTCAATTTCGCGCGACGGTATATATGGTGTTCTAATTGTAATTGCGATAGTACCGGATTTTCTTACCATATGAGCCCTGTGCAAAAGAAAAGTACTGTCAACTCCTCCTGAATATGCTACCACAATTGAACCCATATCTTTCAGGATCGAATTGAGTTTTGTTAATCTGTCCTCTTTCATTTCCTTTCTCCTTTCTCCTTTTTACTTTCTTCGTCCACCGTATCCGCCAGTTGGCGGAGAAGGTGGATTACGTTCTACTTACAAGTAAAGCCATTATATTATTGTACACCACTTTGACGGGAATACCTTTATCAGTAGCTATTCGCTTACATTCTTCATATTCGGGTTTATACGATACCTCGTTCCCCTTAAAAAAAGATCTTTTTACTTTTACAGGGCCATAAATAGTCTGAATTATTTCGAATTTTCTGACCAGGGTATCCTTTCTGAAAGGGAACGTCCTGATCCCCAGTGATGTAGATTCAGTAAAAATGATGTTTTTGACACTATCAGCCAATTCCGTTTCGCAAATAACATTAAGCAGAATGCCTGGCCGACCTTTTTTCATAATGATATTTGAAAAGAAAACATCTGATGCGCCGGCCTTAAAAAGTCTGTCGGAGATAAACTCAAAAAACTCAGGATTCATATCATCAATGTTGCATTCAAGATGAAGCGCGTCATGTCCGGAACCTGGATTCTCTAACGTTTCTCCAAGGAATACTCTGAGAAGATTGGGAACGTCCTCATGTTCTTTATGACCGACCCCATAAGCTGTTTTCTCAATTTTCATTACCAGATCAGGGCTGAAGTCTGTTCCCAGTACAGCCAGAATAGCAGCTCCGGTGGGAGTGGTGGCTTCAAAGTTGACACCATTTTTTTTCACAGGAATATCTTTAATGATTTCTACAGTTGCAGGCGCAGGAACCGGGAGCTTCCCATGATTGCAGTTAACAAAACCGCCTCCAAGTTCGACAGTTGATACGTGTACAGCATCAACTTTCAAAACATTATAGCATATTGCAGCACCTACTATATCAATAATAGAATCAATTGCACCGACTTCATGAAAATGTACATGGTCAACTGAGGTTCCGTGAACTGTTGCTTCAGCCTCTGCAATCTTCATAAATATTTTAATACTTAATTCCTTCGTTTTGATCTCAAGCGCTGAATCATTTATGATCTTTTCAACATCCGCAAGGTGACGATGTGCATGCTCATGCCCGGTTTGTTTAACAGTAACTTTGGTTCCATAGATGCCGTGCCTGTGATCTCTCTGAACAATGAGTTCCCAACCATCGATTTTAAGTTTTTTTAATTCATCAATAAGATAAGTTTTGTCAACACCGAGATCGATCATTGCACCGAGATTCATATCTCCGCTGATACCTGAGAAACAATCATAACCGATAATCTTCATATTCTTAGAGTAGTATATAGTGGAACAAATAAAAAGGAGGAATGTTAAAAAATTGTACAAAGATTAACTCAACAGTTTTTATGTTGCTAATATACTATTTACAATCTTTACGGAATAATAAAAAAAAATTGTATTTTTCGGGACTTATCAAAAAATCATTTAAGTTGACAATTTTATTAAGATTATGAAAAGAAGGGATTTTCTTAAAACATCAATTGGAGGTGGTCTGGCAGCCGGAGCAGCGTTAAGAATGGGTGGGTATGATAAGCTCTGGTCATCTGCACCTCTTGCGGCAAAATATGATATGGTAGCAATAATGGGTGGCGATCCTGATGCAATGTTTGACCTTGGAATACAGGAATTGGGAGGAATGGGCACTTTTGTTCAGAAAGGACAAAAAGTATTGATTAAACCAAATATAGGCTGGGATGTAATTCCTGAACTTGCAGCAAATACTAATCCTCTGCTTGTAAAAAGGATTATAGAACATTGTTTTAAGGCCGGCGCCAAAGAGGTTTACGTATTTGATCATACCTGTGATAACTGGGTTAATTGCTATAAAAATTCCGGTATAGAAAGAGCTGCAAAACTGGCAGGTGCAAAAGTTGTTCCGGCTAACTCCGAAAGCTATTATCAGCAAGTTGAGATACCTGGAGGTATAAAGCTTCAGAAAGCTAAAGTACATCAGCTTCTGCTTGAGACAGATGTTTTTATAAATGTGCCGCTTCTTAAGGATCACAATTCAACACGAATGACCTGTTGTCTTAAGAACAATATGGGTCTTGTCTGGGACCGTGGCTACTGGCATTCGAATAATCTGAACCAATGTATTGCAGACTATGCCCTTTATGAAAAGAAACCGGCTCTTAATGTTATAGATTGTTATAATGTTATGGTAAAGCATGGACCTCAGGGAGTATCAAAAGAAGATATTGTTCAAATGAAGTCGCAAATACTTACTACCGACTGGGTAGCCGGTGATGCAGCTGCCGCCAAAATGCTGGGAGTAGCAATTGAAAAGATCGAATATATACCGATTGCTCATAAAATGGGTTTGGGAAATATGAACCTCGAATCTCTGAATATTAAAAGAATAAAAATGTAATTCCTGATGAGGTCATCTATACTTAGAAGAATCCGAATCGTTTTTTCAACACTTTTATTTATATTCTTTTTCCTGGTTTTTGTTGATTTCAAATCACTAATTCCGGTTGACTATATTAACTCTTTAATGTTCTTACAGTTTATACCTTCTGTATTAAAGTTTCTTGATCTGAAAACTTTAGCAGCATGTGGGTTTATGATTGTCCTTTTATTGACTCTGGTTACCGGTCGAACCTACTGTTCGTTTTTATGTCCGCTTGGAATATTGCAGGACGTTAATAGCAGGATTGGAGGACGTATTAAAAGAAAGTTCAGAAGATACGGGTTCAAGAGACCTTTTACCGTTTTAAGATATTCACTGCTGGCAATAACCCTTATTGTTACTCTGGTTTGGGGTATTTATATGATTACCATTCTTGACCCCTATAGTATATTTGGCAGGTTTATGACATATTTTGCCAAGCCGGTTGTAATTATGTTAAACAACTTACTTGCAGGCTTACTGGGTAAATTTGATATATATACCCTGAGTAATATTCCTGTCAGAGGATTCCCTTTGATTGTCTATTCCATTCCTGCTGTTTTCTTTATACTTATTGGCGCCCTTTCTCTGACAAAAGGCCGACTGTACTGTAACATGATATGCCCTGTAGGAACATTTCTTGGTCTGCTTTCCAAAATTTCGCTTTTCAGGATAAAATTTGATGAAAGTGCCTGCACCAGGTGTGGAAGATGTGCAATGCTTTGTAAGTCTTCCTGTATTGATTTTCTTAAACACGATGTTGATGTTACCAGATGTGTAAGTTGTTTTAATTGTATTTATACTTGTCAGGATAAAGCTATTTCATACGGAATTGTGGAATTTAAAAAGAAGGGTAATGAGACAGATGAAGGAAGACGTAAAATCATTGCCGGATCAATCCTTCTGCTGTTCGGCTTATCGCGGCTTTCAAACGGTCAGGATAAAACAGCGCCAAAACCAAAAAAAGATTCAACTGTCAAAGAAAATAAGACATACCCGGTGTGTCCTCCAGGAGGAGTAACGATTGCAGATTTCAATAAAGATTGCATCGCCTGTTCATTATGCATAAATATCTGTCCGAATGGTGTCCTGCAACCGGCATATAAGCAATATGGAATTGCCGGGATGATGCAGCCGGTGATGGATTACCATAAAAGCTTTTGTACATATAACTGCACAAAATGCACTGAGATTTGCCCCACTAACGCATTGCATCTGCTGGTACTTGAAGCTAAGAAGCTTACACAGTTGGGGAAAGCAAAATTTATAAAGGACAATTGTATTGTAAAGACTGAAAAAACAGCCTGCGGAGCATGTTCAGAAAGTTGCCCGACAAAAGCTGTTCACATGATTCCTTATGAAGGAAACCTTGTGATTCCTGAGGTTACAGAAGATATTTGTATAGGTTGCGGCCATTGCGAATTTGCCTGCCCGACTGTACCTTATAAGGCGATCTACGTTGATGGTAATCCTGTTCATGTGGCAGCTAAAAAACCTGAAAATGTTGAGTCTGATAAAAAGACACCGGTGGAATTTCCATTTTAGACAACCCGTTGTTTTGATAGGCCTCTCCCCAACCCCCCGCGTTGCGGGGCAGGCTCTCCTTCAAGTGGGATGAAGCAGAAAAGATATTGAGGAAAAAATTACTTACAATTAACAAAAAATCATACTATTATATTGTAATCCATATGAAACCATCGCATATTGAACATATTGGAATAGCCGTCGTAAACCTTGAAGCTGCCATAAGTTTTTATGAAAAGGTATTGGGTCTGACATGCTATAACATTGAAGAAGTAACTGATCAGAAAGTACGAACCGCCTTTTTCATGATAGGACAAACAAAAATTGAACTTCTTGAATCTACTGATCCTGAAGGTCCTATAGGAAAATTCATAGAAAAAAGGGGAGAAGGAATTCATCATATTGCATTTTCTGTTGAAAAAATTGAAGAGCAACTGGCACATGCGGCAAATCTGGGTGTCAGATTGATTGATAGTGTACCCAGAAAAGGGGCAGAAGGTCTTGATATTGCTTTCTTACATCCAAAATCGACTTCAGGAGTTCTTATTGAACTGTGCGAAAAAAATCAGTAGGTTTGTATAACATAACCAACTATTTGGTAAAATGAAAAAATCCATAGCAATAGCAGGTAATTCCGGTCCAAAAGTAAGGTCTGATTGTGAAATTGTTTTAGAAATAAAATCTGACAGTGGACTAACTATTGATCTGACCTCAAAAGTGAGGGTACTCTATGGTGAATCTATTAAGAGTCTTGTTTCTGAACTACTTACTTTTTTTGGAATAAAAAATGCAGTTGTAAAGATAGATGACTCCGGAGCCCTTCCCTTTGTTATTGCCGCACGTCTGGAATCTGCGGTGAAACAATTGATCAGCACAGATCTTGAATACCTTCCTGAGTTACTAAAGGAAAACAGCTATTATACTACCCGCGACAGGTTTAGGTTTTCAAGGTTATATTTGCCGGGCAATACACCCGGATTGATGATCAATGCCGGCCTTCATTCGGCTGATGGTATAATACTTGATCTTGAAGACTCCGTTGCTCCTGAAAAGAAAGATGAAGCCAGAATTCTTGTGAGAAATGCATTACGCCAGATAAATTTCTATGGTGCTGAAAAAATGGTCAGGATCAATCAGGGAAGGAGAGGGTTGGACGATCTTCACTTTGTCATTCCCCATAATGTTAATCTTATACTTGTTCCTAAATGTGAAAGTGCAGATTTTATCCTGCAGGTCGATAAAGAGATTTCAGAAATTAAAAAGAAATTCAATCTCAAAGAACATGTATTTCTGATGCCTATTATTGAAAGTGCACTCGGGGTTGAGCATTCTTTTGAGATTGCCTGTGCATCAGAAAATATTGTGGCTCTGGCCATAGGACTGGAAGATTATACAGCCGATCTGGGCGTTACCAGGACTGTGGAAGGCAATGAATCATTTTATGCAAGGACACGACTTGTTGTTGCTGCACGGGCGGCGAATATTCAACCTATCGATTCTGTATTTTCAGATGTTGCAGATATGGAAGCTCTGAAACAAAATGTACTGATATCAAAATCTCTTGGCTTTGAGGGAATGGGTTGTATTCATCCGAGGCAGATACCTGTAATACGGCAGGGATTTTCTCCTGATCAGACTGAAATTGAAAAATCGAAAAAAATTGTTCTGGCATTTGAAACAGCGAAACTTAAGGGGCTTGGTGTTGTTGCTCTGGGATCAAAAATGATTGATCCTCCGGTGGTCGCTCGTGCACAAAAAATAATTGATCTTGCAGTTCGTCTGGGTCTTTTATCGGTCAACTGGATAGATGAACTTCCTCATGATGAAAATTAAGGACTAATAGAGACAATATGCCTGTTAAAACTGTTATAAATGCGGCCGGAAGGTCGGTTCCTCTGGAGATCAACGGTAAGCCTGTGATACCTTTTAAAGGAGTTGGCATGCACAAACCGGACGGCCGGAAGTATTCGCCACCAATACCAACATGCTCCGATTATCCTGATGATGGCAATAAGGTCGTGGGATCACTGGAGGAAGCTCTCCGTAAATGTGGCCTTTGCGATGGTATGACAATATCAACACATCATCATCTCAGAGACGGTGACTTAATAAGCAATAAAGTATTCGAACTGGCGTCCACAATGGGAATTAAAGATATGGTATGGTTTCCTTCTGCCTCTTTTCCCTGTAATGATCCTTTGATTAAATATCTTGATGATGGCACAATTAACAGGATTGAGGGAAGTATGAACGGGCCTCTGGGACGATATGTTTCAGAGGGCAGAATGAAGGGAACTGCGGTTCTCAGATCGCATGGCGGCAGGGTTCAGGCAATCCAGGATGGAGAGGTGAGGATCGATATAGCGGTTCTTGCCGCGCCAACTTCAGATGCTTTTGGAAATGCCAGGGGGACGGGAGGCTCATCTGCCTGTGGTGTTCTTGGTTATGCAAAGGCAGATTATATGTATGCTGGTAAAGTGATCGTTGTGACAGATAATCTTGTTGATCTTCCATGCTTTCCTATGGAAATTGAAGGTAATTATGTTGATTATGTTGTAGTTGTGGACAAGATCGGAATTCCGGAAAAAATAGTTTCAGGTACTACACAGATTACCAGGAGCCCCGACAGGCTTTTAATTGCAGAACTAACCGCCTCATTTCTGGAAATATCCGGCATTCTGAAAGATGGAGTTGCCATACAGGCAGGCGCTGGCGGTACATCCCTGGCAATAGCAGTATTTGTTCATCAGATCCTGAAAAACAAAGGATGGAAATCGAAATTCGGATTTGGAGGAAGTACAAAATACATGGTTAGGATGCTTGAGGAAGGACAGATGGGTTTTATTCTGGATGCACAGGTATTTGATCTTGATTCGGTAAAGTCAATTGAGAATAACCCTAATCATGTTCCTTACTCTGTATTCAATGCATACAACTACCATTCAAAGGGAAACCTGACCAGTATGATGGATATTATGATACTGGGGGCAACTGAAGTTGATTTAAACTTCAATGGTAACGTTGTGACACATTCTGATGGGTATCTGCTTCATGGTATTGGAGGTTGGCAAAATTGTCTTCATGCCCGGAATGTTATTCTCCCGATTCCCTTGTTCCGCGACCGGATCCCGGTAATAGTTGATGAAGTAACTACGTTGTGCGGACCTGGTGAACTTATTGATGTGATCATAACTGAAAGAGGTATTGCAATAAATCCCCTGCGGCAGGATCTGATTGACAGTGTTAAAGGCAGCGGACTTCCTTTAAGAACCCTTAAGGAGCTTAAGGATGAAGCTGAAAAGATTTGCGGAGTACCACAAAAGCCTCAGTTTGAAGAAGATATTGTTGCTGCAATAAAATGGGTTGATGGAACAGTTATAGATGTTGTGAGGAAAATAAAAACCGTGTAGATCATACTATGGAAAAATACAAATGTGTTGTATGTGGATATATCTATGACCCTGAGGAGGGAGATCCTTCGGCCGGTATCGGACCGGGCGTCTCTTTCGATGATCTGCCTGCTGATTATATCTGCCCGGTTTGTGGAGCAGGTAAAGATGAATTCATTAAATATGAGTGATCAGGGATGATCTCATTTGCTATAGAAAAAACTCTGATTATTTGACCGGCATTTTTTTTACAACATCTACAAGGAGATCCCAGAACATCTGAGCTGTTCTGATTTCGATCATCTCCTCAGGAGTATGAGCTCCCCTGATAGTGGGGCCAAATGATATCATGTCGATTCCTTTAATCTTTTCATATACCAGGCCGCACTCAAGACCCGCATGTATTGCCCTTACTGAAGGCTCTTTACCAAATAGCTCAAGATATGAATTACGTGTTATCTTAAGAATCTCGGATGTAAGATTTGGTTTCCATCCCGGGTATCCGTCAGAATGAACCACTTCTGCACCGGCAAGTCTCAGGCAGGATTCAACCATAACACTTGCATCATTCCTGGATGATTCAATTGAGCTTCTCTGAGTGGTAATAATTCTGATGGAATTACTACCACTGAATTTTGCTATGGCCAGGTTAGTTGAGGTTTCAACCAGATCATCCATTTCTTTCGACCATGCAATAACTCCATGAGGACAACAGCTCAGGGCATTTAGAAATTTTTTCTGACTATCCTTATCCATTACAAATGGAGGAAGGTCAACTTCCTTCACGGAGATCTTAAGTTCTTTCTCCAGATCCCCAAATTCATCAATCAGTGTTACATGGAATGCCTCAATCCAGCTTTTTATAGAATCATTTACTGATTTGTCGAGAACAATTTTCGAAAAGGCTTCTCTGGGTATTGCATTCCGGAGATTTCCTCCATCAAAGTTGGCCAGTGAAATTTCAAACTGATTTGAAATATTCCATAGCAGCCTGTTCATTATCTTAACAGCATTCCCATAGCCTTTATGAATTTCATCACCGGAATGGCCGCCATGAAGACCAGTTACTGAAATATCGAAAGCAGATGAACCATTTGGTACCGGAATAGTAGTATATTTCATTGTTCCGACCGTGTCCATACCTCCGGCGCAACCTATGAAAAGTATACCTTCATCTTCAGAATCGAGATTGATAAGTGTTCTTCCGGAAAAAAAATCAGCTTTAATATTTATCGCCCCTGTCATACCTGATTCTTCATCCACGGTGAAAAGGCATTCGATTTTTCCTGCCTTAAGATTTTTATCAGTCAGGATTGCCATTTGTGATGCAATACCGATCCCATCATCTGCACCAAGAGTAGTCCCCGTGGCAGTTACCCATCCATTTTTAATTGCAGGAATAATTGGATCCTTTTTCCAGTCATGTGCATAGTCTGCATTTTTTTCTCCAACCATGTCCATATGACTCTGAAGAACAACTGTTTTCCTATTCTCCATTCCGGGTGACGGCGGTTTAATGATCAGTATATTTCCAACTTCATCCTCTTTCGATTCGAGATTGTTATTCTTCGCAAAATCAAGAAGATACTTTCTGATCTTCCCTTCATTCTTTGAAAGGCGTGGAATATTACAAATCTCTTCAAAGTAGATCCAGATTGGCGCTGGATTCAATTGACTTAAAATGCTCATGCCTGGTATAATGTTCCCTGTTTGGCCGCAAAAATACTATTTTTTTTTTGCTTACAGGATAGAGTGATAAAAATAAATAGTGTATTATGACCTGTTAAATTTTGACTATTTTTACGGGGCTTTTGTTAAAAAGTAATAAATGCAATATATATGGCCAAACGTACAATAATTACATTACCAGGTGATGGGATAGGGGTAGTTGTTCTTCAGCAGGCAATAAGGGTATTGAATGCAGCAGGATTTGAAGCAAACTATATACATGGCGATATAGGATGGCAATTCTGGTGCAGTGAAGGCAATCCATTGCCCCAAAGAACGATAGCTCTCATCAAAAAGCATAAAATTGCCCTCTTTGGGGCGATAACCTCAAAACCCAATGATGAGGCAAAGGCAGAACTTTCTCCGGATCTTCAGGGGAAAGGACTTACCTATTCAAGTCCAATTGTGGGTTTAAGGCAACTTTTTAATCTTGATATATGTGTACGTCCCTGCAAATCTTATAAAGGCAACCCTCTCAACTTTGTTAGAAGAGGAAAAGGGAATACGATTGACGAGCCCCTTATTGATGTGGTAATATACCGGCAGAATACAGAATGTTTGTATTCAGGTGTCGAATGGACCAATCCACCGGCCCAGGTTTATCAGGCCATGATGACTCATCCCAAATTCAGTAAAAATTTTGGGTCGGTTCCGGTTGAGGAGCTTTCGATTTCAACCAGGATCTTTACCAGAAAAGCAACTATAAGGATCCTTATGGCTGCCTTTGAACATGCGAAAAAATACGGATATAAATCAGTTACAGTATGTGAGAAGCCCAATGTGATAAGAGAAACATCCGGATTGATGTGGAAGCTGGCAAAAGATATCCAGAAGAACTCTTTCCCTGAGATTAAACTTCTGAACACTAATATAGATGCCCAGATGATGTGGCTGACAAAGAATCCTGAGGAGTATGGTGTAATCGTTGCAGGTAATATGTTCGGTGATATTGCATCCGATGCGTTTGCCGGCCTGATTGGCGGATTAGGATTTGCCTGTAGCGCCCAGTTCTCTTCTGATGGTATTGCGGTTTTTGAACCGACTCATGGATCAGCTCCAAAATATGCCGGTTATGAAATCTCGATAGTGAACCCAATTGCCATGATTGAATCGGCCTGTATGATGCTCGATTATATTGATGAGAAAAAAATTGCATCACGGATCAGAAAGGCCATTGCTGAGGTAATTGAAGAAGGAAAAGTCAGAACTTACGATATGATGAAGATGGCGGGCAGACCTGAAGTTATTCAGAATGGAGCCGCTTCAACAGTGCAGATGACTGATGCCATAATAGCCAGATTAAAGTAATCAAAACAACATCATATGACTGAGCGGGTTAAAAAAATGTGGCCGGAACTTGAGTGGATTAAAGATAAATCACTCAGGGAAAAAACTGCTGAAACATGGGAAACGGCTCTTCAAAGAAGTGTCCTGAAAGCAGAAGATCTTGAACAAATCCCATTTACGCTTTTATGCGGCCCCGATCTAAAGGTAAGCTTCATGGCACATAAACGATGTGTTGTCCATATTGCCAGGGCAAGCGGTGAGAAAATTAACGAATTCTTTACTACCGATCTTCCTGTGAATATGGATATACTTATTTCAGGCGCTATTCTTGCTGATGTTGGAAAACTGCTTGAATATGAGCTTGATAAGGAAGGGAAAGCTATTCAGGGGAAATATGGGCAATACCTAAGACACCCTTTTTCAGGAGTGTCACTGGCTGAGGAATGTGGAATTCCACCCGAGGTGTGTCATATAATTGCAGCCCATGCTCATGAAGGCGATCTGGTGAAAAGAACAACCGAAGCATACATTGTTCATCATGCTGACTTCATGACTTTTCTTCCGTTTAAGAGCAGATTAATTGTCTAATTTTTCTTCTCAATCATGTATGACACTATACGACTCTGAGCATCATTCCATTTTGTAAATGCTTTAATTGTTGTGGTTTCTGAAACCCTGAATGGTCTATTATACAGAGTAGATTTTTCACCAGGAATTGTTCCATCTGTTGTATAGAAAATTTTTCCATCTTCTCTGGAATTTGCTAATTCAATGGTAATACTATCTGTAAATATCATTACCGGAGAAACAAGTGACGGAGGAATAATGTTATGATTTGCCTTGAAAACGTTTTCAACGCCCATCTTGTTTATCTCTCTGTCGTAGGTCATCAAGCCGTTTGTTTCTGTTTCAACATCGGTAGTCTGGGTATAAATTGTAGCACTCAGTCCATTTTTTTTCACGAACCTGTGGATCAGATCAAAATATGATTCATATCTGGAAAGTAACTGAAGAGTATCATCCATATTCCTGTATCCCCAGTTCTTTTGTTCCCAGGTATGGCCCTTAAGAGGTAGCCCGAGTCCACCAAATTCACCAAGTACTATTGCTCTTTTCGCCTCAGCTGGTTGAACAACCGGATCGGGATAATGATGTATATCATTAATATTACCTGTTCCTCTGTCAGTCCAGCCGGAAGAGCTGTTGACAAGTCGTGTAGTATCATAATCTGATATCAGCCGGGTAATTCTACCAGTTTCAAACTGACCCCATCCTTCGTTAAAAGGAACCCACATGATAATTGACGGATGATTATATTTAGTCTCAATCATCCTCTTCAATTCAAACTCATATTGTTCAGTAGCCTCCTTTGACTTTTCTATATCCGGTTGATTTCCCCCTATAGATTTATCTCCACTCGGCATGTCCTGCCAAACAAGAATACCAAGCTTATCGCACCAGTTATAAAAGATTCTGTTTTCAACTTTTACATGTTTACGTAACATATTGAATCCCATTTTTTTAGTCATCAGCAGATCATAAACCATTGCCTTTTCAGTTGGTGGAGTATAGATACCATCCGGCCAGAAGCCCTGATCAAGAGGACCATTCTGATACACAAATTCATTATTCAGAAGCATCCTTGTGAAACCGTCAGGAGTTTTTCCTATTGATATTTTTCTGATGCCTGTATAGGATTTCACCTTGTCGACTATCTTATTATTCTTTTTTAATTCGATGGTAATGTCATACAAATAAGGTTTATCCGGAGACCAGAGCACAGGATCTTTTATCTGTAAAGTAATTTCATTATTAACATTGCCACTGGCTGTAGCAATTGTTTTTCCCTCTTTTTTTATTTTGAATGAGATGGAACCTCCGGCTGCATTTTTTACATCAGATTTAAAGATGATGGTCCCGTTATCAGCATTGGTAACAGTTCTGAAAGAAGATATATAGGATTCATTTACCGGTTCAATCCACACTGTCTGCCAGATACCTGTTGTGGGAGTATACCAGATGCTTCCGGGGGATGAGACCTGTTTTCCCCGTGGCTGAG
>Ga0209539_1000077_pt1 | contig 56580 bp, 34 predicted proteins | sample BarGraNGADG00312_2_FD_184499 | JGI IMG/M metagenome (GOLD analysis project Ga0209539, IMG submission 184499) | Arctic peat soil microbial communities from Barrow, Alaska - Barrow Graham LP Ref core NGADG0011-312 (SPAdes) (version 2) | ecosystem: Environmental > Terrestrial > Soil > Wetlands >...
CGAAAATAAATACTAATTTTTACCAGATAAAAATATATTGATTTTGTAAACCAATGCTTCTTATTTTCTGGAATAAAAATGTTTTCAGTATTGTCTGAATATAAGAATCAGCCTAATCTAACCTTAACTCAAGTTTATGAAAAAGCAAAAACCTTTTTTGAAAGCACTTTTTTCATTTGCATTCTCTGGACTGTTAGTATCAATCTTTATTGGTCTCAGTTCATGCAGTAGCCAGCCTGAAACTAATGTTAATGAAAAAACAGTATCATTTGATGATGGATGGCGTTTTCTAAAAGATAGTCTATCCGGTGCCGAGAATCCTGGTTTTAACGATTCAAACTGGAGAATTCTCGACGTACCTCATGACTGGAGTGTTGAAGATCTTCAAGGTCAGAACGGTGAGGATATAATAGGGCCGTTTAACAAATCTGCCGTTGACAAAATGAGTTCCGGATATATGGTCGGAGGAATTGGCTGGTACAGAAAAAGTTTTACCCTTAAAGAAGAAGATAAGGGCAAGATGGCCTACCTGCAGTTTGACGGGGTATATATGAATTCTGATGTCTGGCTCAACGGGAAACATCTTGGATTTCATCCTAATGGGTATACTCCGTTTTATTACGATATTACCTCATTTCTTAATCCTCGCGGGCAGACTAATGTCGTAGCAGTCCGGGTTAGAAACGATGGACTGAATTCACGCTGGTATTCCGGCTCAGGTATAGACCGGCATGTATGGCTCACACTTGTAAATCCTGTTCATATAGATGTATCAGGAGGTCTGTATATTACAACACCGGCAGTCTCCGAAAAATCCGCTGACGTGAAAATTGCGACAACAATTGTGAATACGGGCACTAACGATAAAAACATTGTCCTGCAAACTCAGTTGTTTGATCCCTCAGGTAAGCTGGCCGGATCAGCAAAAAGCAATTCTGCACTGACGCCGGGTCAGACAATAGAGTTGACACAGAATGTCCCGGTAAAGAAACCAGCTCTCTGGTCAATTGATGAACCTAACCTTTATCAGGCACAGGTATCTGTACTTATAGATGAAAAAGTAGTTGATAATCAGGAAACTCTGTTTGGCATTCGCAGCATAAAAATTAATGCACAGAACGGTTTGACTATCAATGGTAAATCGGTTGATATGATTGGTGGTTGCTACCACCACGACAACGGACCTCTTGGTTCAGCTTCTATCGACCGTGCTGAGGAACGCAAAATTGAGGTATTGAAGAAATATGGATTTAATGCAATAAGAACCAGCCATAATCCTCCTTCGCCGGCATTGCTTGATGCATGCGACCGTCTGGGAATGGTGGTGATAGATGAAATTTTTGATATGTGGGAAAATCCTAAAAAGGAGCAGGACTATCATATTTACTTCAGGGAATGGTGGCAGAAAGATGCGGAGTCGTGGGTCAAGCGTGACCGTAATCACCCGTCAGTTATAATCTGGAGCATCGGGAATGAAATCCGCGAAGCAGCCGATACCTCAGGATACAGAATAGCAACAAACCTCACAACCGAAGTACGTCGGTTTGATCCAACCAGAGCTGTTACGGAAGCCATGCTGGGAATGGGTGGAGGTAGTGCACCGGGCAGAAGCAGATGGGATGATTTTGAAACACACCTGAAATTACTTGATGTTGTCGGATATAATTACGCCTATTCAAGGTATGAGTCTGATCATGAAAAATATCCAGACAGGATTATGGTTGGAACTGAAACAAATCCTCCGTTCGCATTGGAGAATTATGAACTGGTGAAGAAGCTCCCTTATGTAATCGGATATTTTGTCTGGACTGCCACAGATAACATTGGAGAAGCTGGTGTTGGTATGCCGCAACTTCGGGATATCGGGGAGGTTGTCAATCAAAGGCCATCGAATGCCCCTGCAGGTCCCGGACCAGCGGGTCAGCCGGGCGCACATGCTCCAAACTTAAGCGGTCCTCCTGCAGATATGCCAGGCATGCCTGGTGCCAATACAACACGTCCTCCAGCAAGCACACCGGGAGGCGGATTCTTCAGGCGCGATACCTGGCCTGTTTATACAAATTATCAGGGGGATATTGATCTGATCGGGAACAGAAAGGTTCCTTCATTTTATCAGTATGTTGTATGGGGTAAAAGCAAAGTTGAAATATTTGTACACCGTCAGATACCTGAAGGTAAAAAAGAGGTTACAAGTCGCTGGGGATTTCCGGATGAGCTGAAGAGCTGGAATTGGCAAGGAAATGAAGGTAAAAAATTCCAGGTACATGTTTACACTCGTTCGCAGCAGGTTAAACTTGAGTTGAACGGAAAGATTGTTGGTGAACAGACTGTGGATCTGGGGAAATCCATTACAGCTACGTTTGAGGTCACTTATGAGCCGGGAACACTTATTGCACATTGTTATGATAATGGTAAGGAAACAGCAAAGCAAACTCTGAAAACAACCGGGAAACCAGCATCTATAAGGCTGGTTGCAGACAGGACCAAAATCAGAGCAGACCGGAATGATCTGTCTTATGTGAGAGCTGAGATACTCGATTCCAAAGGTAACATCGTTCCTGATGCAGATGATATAATGGTAAACTTTGAGGTAACTGGCAATGGAAAGGTTGCAGGAGTAGGAAGTGGTAACCCAAGAGATATGTCAAGTTTTCAGCATCCAGGGAAAAAAGCTTATCAGGGAATATGTCTGGCAATAATTCGTCCGGGAACAACTCCTGGAAAAATTGGCGTCAGGGCTACGGCTGAAGGATTAAAGAAGGCATCTGTTGTAATAACAGCCAAATAGTCGGAGTTTCAGAAAAGTATGAAAACAAAAAAGCCGGGTACTTCCTACCTGGCTTTTTTTTATAGACAAGAGGTTTGAAATATCTAACCTTGATTTAATAAGAGATATTGATAGAATTACTAAACTGGAGGAGGTTTTATTTATCATAAAATAATTGGCCTAATGATTATGAACCTTGCCTCATACGGTCCAAGTACCAGAGGTAGTCTTACGGTTCCTTCCCCTGGCTTGGGGACCTTCAAAAGTTTGATCTTCCGGAAGTTGCTTCCCAAATATGCACCTGATCGGATTCGTTAAAAATGAAATATATTTCCCCATTGAATCAAAACTGTGCACTTCATGTATTTACTTCACAACAATGGACTTAAGCAAACGGATGTCTGCGCTAGAGGCTCCTAAAAGGATCTCAATACTGTCGCGCTCAACCTGCCAGCCGTTCTTGCTAATGTCCCAATAGGCCAGACGTTGGGCAGGTAATTCAATAGCTACAGTTTTGCTTTCACCTGCATTAAGGGACACCCTCTGAAATCCCTTGAGTTCCTGAGCCGGACGGCTTACTTTTGAATTGAGATGTTTTACATAGAGTTGTACTACCTCGTCGCCGGCATGTTTACCAGTATTCTGTACATCCACATTTACTGTTATCAATCCATCCTTTGCAAGAGTACCGTCACCTGGTTTAAGATTCGACCATACAAATGTTGTATAACTCAACCCGAAGCCAAATGGATAAAGTGACTCATTTTTAAAGTACATATAGGTACGGCCATTTCGAATGTCGTAATCGAGCATCTCCGGCAGCTGGTCTTGAGACTTTGGCCAGGTCTGCACCAGACGCCCCCCCGGATTGTAATCTCCAAACAGTACATCTGCCAGTGCACTGCCTTCTTCCTGACTACTATGCGCCATGTGTACAATTGCCCGCACATTTTCCTGGGTCCAGTTTATTGCATATGGGAAACTGCTTTTCAAAACAACGATTGTTTTTGGATTTGCAGCAAACACCTGTTTAATAAGTTCTTCCTGTTCATCCAGTGTAATTGTTTTACGGTCCAGATCTTCCCGACCTTCGCTGGGACTGGATATTTTCTTCCATCCATTGTCGAGGTTGGGATTATTTCCAACACATACAATAGCCACGTCGGACGTTTTGGCCAGGGCTACAGCAGCAGCTACATCATCACCTAAAGCAAACTGAACTTTAACACGTTTACCGACCTTGCTCTTGACTCCGGCAAGCGGGGTAATTGCATAGGGAGCCTGTGAGCTGTACCAGTCAAATACTACCTGATCGGCCCTCGGACCAATCATAGCTATCGACTTTACCTTCGATTTATCGAGAGGCAGAATACTTCCTGTGTTTTTGAGAAGAACGATTGACTTTTGTGTGGCAAGACGCACTAAATCCTTGTTTTTCTGAGTATTCCAGGGTGCAGTTTGCAATGTATCGGTACCGATTTTGGCATAAGGAACACGATCGGCAGGATCGAGCAAGCCCAACCGAATGAAAACCCTCAGAGTTCCCTTAATCACCTCATCAAGTCTTTTTTCAGTCAGAAGGCCTTCTTTGATGGCTGTTTTCACAGGAACCTCAAAATTTCTGTCGAGATACTGATTGATACCGGCGTTCACTGTACCGGCACCTGATTGTGTAGAGTTCTCATAATAATGTTGCGACTTCGTAAGGTTGACAAAACCTCCCGCATCGGTACAAATGATACCATCTACGCCCCACTGCTTAACTGTAACATATTCGATCACAGGATTCACTGTTGCCGGTACACCGTTTATCAGATTATAGGAGGTCATATAGCACTTTGCTCCTCCCTCTACGAAACCCATGTGAAATGGAAGTGAATAGTACTCATAGAATTGACGTGTATCGAAATTTGAGGATGTAGTGGTGCGGTTATCTTCATTGCTGTTGGCCAGAAAATGTTTTAATAATGAGGCACTTAGCCAATATTTGGAATCGTCGCCCTGAAGTCCTTTTATCATCGCAACTGACATTATACCATTGAAATAGGCATCCTCGCCAAAGCATTCTTCGGTACGACCCCAGCGTGGATCGCGACCCAGATCAGCGTTTGGGGCACGAATTATAAGCCCTCCCCGTTTATACTTTGGGCTTTGATAAACATAGCGTGCTTCATATCCTTCAATAGCTCCGGCCTGCTTAACTATTTCCGGATCCCATGTCTCGCCCATTCCAATGGACTGGGGAAATGTTGTTGTGGAAATCGGACCGCGTCGTCCCCAGCCACCCGGTGTCCCTTGAGCAAGTCCATGAAGCCCCTCAACGTGGCCCATTCGGTTAATACCTAAACGAGCCACTCCGGGAGTCTGACTTAAAAAAGTGACCTTTTCATTGAGGGTCATTAGCGAGACAATGTTAGAGATACGTTCTTCAAGAGGCATATCAGGATTCTGAAAAAGATAAGTGTTTTTTGGCTCACCTTGCACATTCAGGTAGTCCATAATGTTGGGTAACTCATCGCGTGTGATTACTAGGTCATGATTATAGATACGCTTAAGTTCTTCCTTATTATGATTTGTAACATGGCTCGTATGCCAAAGCATCCACCACGACCAGGTAATACCATTTTTAAAACATTCATTAGGATCAGGAAGGGTACCACATTCATGATATGGAATTGGAATTGTTTCACCATGAATAGCTTTTAATTTATTGAAAAGTGGCGCCTGAATGCCTTTACCATAAGTATCGCCACCTGCAATATCATAGTAGGCTTTGCCGGGATCCCACTCTGCTGAAGGGTCTCCTGTATGGCAGAGAACCCAGACAAGATTGTTCAGTTTTCTCTCTTTGGTGAAATAGTCGAACATTGTTTTCCAAAGTTTCACAAAACGTTCACCTCCCTGCTTTCCATACCAGAACCAGTTACCATCACATTCGTGCATTGGACGCCATAAAACCGGAACATTTGAATCCCGTAATTCGGTAAGGTGGTCAGCAATTCGTTTAAGATCGCTCCACATTGCAATGTACTGTTTTGTACCAGGTATAAAGCATGAGTCGATATTAATTGCCTTTTTACTGTTTTCGTATCCTTCACCTATTGAAGGCGCACCCCAGTGCCACATTAAAGTGGGAATACCTCCTGCTTTCCACCATTCAATAACCAGCTGATTTTCACGTTTATTGGAACTCTCATTGATATAGTCATGCCCCTCTATTGCAGGGTATTTTCCGGTTATTTCATATATGGTTTTAGTCTCATTAATACCCCAGGGAGACCACATCTGACCCGACAGAGTTTTCTTCCCATACTGTGAGTAAATGTAGTTAAGCAGCGCCCTTGCTTCAGGCGAGGCATTTGGTGTTACAGGAGTCTGACCTGTTACGTTGGAAAAGCCCGGGTGAATTAAAACGGTACTGATCAGTAAAATCTGAAGTAATTTTCGTTTCAACATAATTATTATTTTCATTTTATTATCATTTAATTGTTTTCAAACCGGGAAGTGTTTGTGGAAGAGTTTTGATCAAACCTTTAGAAATTTCCAAAGACTTTGATTCAAGCTTTAGAATGGCAGTTTTCAACCCTTCACGGGTAGCAGTTATTGTTATTGAACCAGGGAAAAGTGTAGAACGAATAGCCACACGGTTAATCCCACACTCAGTGTCGAGATAGAGGTTATTTGTTGTGTTGAGTTTGGCGGCATTGAATCCTCCGCGCCATATAACAGGACCTGTAACTGCAAAATCAACTCTTGCTTCATCAGTAGGACAACGACGACCTTGTGCGTCAACGACTTCGAAATCAATCAGGGCAACATCACTTGCATCCGCCTGCAAGCCATCGGGCCCGGTGTAAAGTGTAAGTTTTATGACTTTGGGTTCTCCTGCGGTCTGAAGTTCCTGTTGAGCAACAATCTTACCAGCCATGGAAGCTACAGCTTTAAGCTTGCCAGGATAAAATGCAACATTTGGAAATGCATATACGTATCCCGTGTTCACACCTGCAAGAAGTTCAGAACCAGGAACTCTGTCTTCACCGTTGTATGAATCGATGAATTGGTATGGCCTGGTTTCCACACCTATTGATTTACCATTGAGAAATAACTCGACTTTGTTGCAATAGGAAGCAGCCACATAAACAGTCTTTTTAGTGTCTGCAGGATAATTCCAATGACCAATTATATGAATGTCGGGCTTCTCGCTCTGCATTACACGAGATACATAAAATACCGATTTGGGAATACGCACACCATCAACCTTACCGCTTACCCGCAGAACATAACTTCCCTGCTGGCGTCCGTCAGCATCAGAATCCGACCAATATATGGAAGCATAACCAGACCATTTTGAATGTGCAGGATCGGGATTGTCAATCCTGTTCTGCATATAACTTGTATAACGTGCTGCAGCTGCGAGACTGAAAGTTTCGGAATTCCAGTGATAGGTATCTCCACCTGGTCCCGGACGGTTATTCGGACCGGGGACAATATGTGGTTTGAAGCCAAAGTGCGGCGGTGAAAAATCATCCCATATGTTTCGCCCGGCTTCGTCACGAAAATCTTCTGTCTCTATCAGTGGTGCTTTATCACGACGGGCAATACTATAACCCCTGAAGATATCATCGCCGGTGATTTTGTCAGTTTGCGGCGCCTGACCTATCATTACGCCATACCATTCCGACATTGGAGTTAGGGCCTTATTTTCTGCTGACAGATCATTATCCCGAGTTCCCATAACGCGCCCCCCATGAGGATCAAGCTCCTTGCGCATTGCAACCATCTGTAGCATTTGTTCCGGAGTTACGATAGTGTTTCCAGCCTCCCAGAACAGAATACTTGGGCTGTTACGGTAAAAAATCATAGTGGCACGCATTACCTCTGCACGCTGTTCCCACTGACGACCTGTAACAAGCCTTTCTTTATCGCCTGCCGGGCATACCTGGATTATTCCATATTTGTCACACGCTTCAGCATCAGCACGTTGGGGTGCAACATGCATCCATCGGATATAGTTGGCATTGCTTTCGCGTACCATAGCAGCGTTAAAATCGTGCATCCAATCGGGATAGGCTCCACCCATACCGGGCCAGTCGTTGGCAGAGCGCTGTGCATAACCTTTGAGCCAAAGAAATTTACCATTGAGATAGACTCCTCCTGTACCTGCCCCACCTCTGAATTCAGTCTGGCGGAAGCCTGTCTTAATCTCACAAACATCCACAACCTTACCATTAACACTAAGCATTGAGTATACCCGATAAAGGTAGGGATCATCCACATCCCAGAAGCGGATATCTGTCAGTGTGCCGGATGCTGTTAAAATTTCAGCCTGTCCGGAGACCAGGTCAGATGTATTTCCTTCAAGTTTGGCACGTACCACACCATTAGCATCCACAACAACAGCTGAAATCGTAATAGATGCATAATCATTTGTCTCATTAACAACTTCAGCCTCTACTTTAACGTCAGCGGTTTTCTTCTTCAGGTCAATGGCTTCAGAATAGACATAAACACCGGTGGATTTGAGATTCTCATAGAGTGGTAGTGTTTGATAAATCTTGCCAGTTATAATAAGAAAGGCATCCCGGTTGAGTCCGCCAAAATTCGGGTTAAAATCTTTCGAGTTCCACAGGAATGGAATGCCGGTTGCTTCTTCTTTATAGTTAGTGCTATTGTCCACCTGAACGGCAAGGATATTGTCCTGTCCACCAAATCTCACAAATTTAGTTATGTCGAGTCCGAGAGGTGTTATTCCGTTTTCATATTTACCGATTGGCTTCCCATTTAGGAAAAAACGGCCTGCCTGTCTCATTCCATCGAATTGGAGGAATACTTTCTGACCATCAGTACCGACAGGCAGAGTAAAGTGCTTACGATACCACCCGATGCCAAACATCTTTGCACTCTGGTCGCCTCCGCCATGGCTGATAAATGCCCTGTATGTTTCGGTCTCATTCCAGGTATGTGGAAGGCTGACGCTAACCCAGGCAGAGTCGTCAAATCCTGGTTGAGCTGCACCAGTCGTGTCGCCAAAAGTGAATTTCCAACCCGGATTGAAGTTAAAGATTGCACGTGGTGAGGCCGGTATCTGAAACTTCACTGTCTGGCCATTTATAGTAATTACCGACAGGCTAAACATCAGGCAACACAACAATGAATGTAATGGTTTCCCGGTACTTAATAATCTGACAAAAACGGACTTTGATGTCATAACTATTTATTTATAATAATCTTACCTGCTTTAACTTCTGCGCGGAGACCTGAATAATCAATGTCATTTGCATTATCAACTATCAAACCTTTCTGAGCTGTTAACTTACATTTTCTAAATTTCACATTGGTTATGGGGCTGTCTTTAAGACCGTGGATCATGCCAAGTGAGTTGACATTACCGGAGATATTAATGAATCTTACATTCCGGACAACAGGTAAAACTTTTGCTGGCGGAGCAATCGGCGGTACCATTCTCCATTCCATATTAAACTCAAAAGCCTGCTTCGCATCTTTGATCCTGATATTCCTGTAAACAATATTCTCGACTACACCACTGCGGCTTGGTTGTGTTTTGAACCTGATAGGTGCCCAGTTACCTGAGTCAATATCGCAGTTTCGGATTTTTACATTATGAATGCCGCCTGATGTTTCGCTTCCCATAGCTACTCCGCCATGACCATAACCAAAACGGCATTTCTTAACCAGGATATTTTCACTCGGACGGTTTACCAGTAACCCGTTGGCATCTTTTCCCGATTTAATTGAAATGCAATCATCGTTAACATCAATGAAGCAGCTGGTTATTGTTACTCCGCTGCTTGAATCAACATCGATCCCATCGGAGCTGGGAATAGTGTGAGCAGCACGTATATTGAGGTTTTTTACAATGACATCCCTGCAATATAGTATGTGAAGACACCACACAGCTTGATTACGGAGATTAAGATCAGAAATACGGACCTTTGTACAATTTTGGAAACAGATAAGACGAGGCCGGCCTAAACTTGGTAATCTCATAATGCTGTCGTGTGCTGCCTGAGAAAGCTGCTGCCTCTGCTGGGTGTTCTGACGGCCAAAACCAGGCCATTCAGTTCCTGATCCGTCGATAGTGCCATCGCCAGATAATTCAACATTATTAATATCAATAATATTGATCAGAGCTGAGGTCCATACACGTTCCTCACCTTCCCATCTGGTATTGATCTGTGGATAATCAGATTGATTGACTGATCCTTTAAGAACTCCATCTTTTTCAATACTAAAGTTGACGCCCTGTTTAAGGAAGATAGCCCCGGTAATGAATTTTCCTGCCGGAACAATGACAATTCCACCTCCGTCTTTTGAACATGCATCGATCGCATCCTGAATATATCGTGTGTTCAATGTCTTGCCGTCACCTGATGCTCCGTACTTTGTGATATCATACTTCAAATCAGGAACAGCATTAACAATCAGTGTATTAGGTAACAACAGCAACCCTGAAAGAAGTGCAACAGTAATTTGAATTTTCTTAAATATCCTCATAAGGTATTTTTTTTCATTTTTATGGTATAAAACTCCTTTTTGAAGTTAATCAGGGAGCGGGAGTGTTCTTTCCTTTAAGCATCTCAGCCCAATTTGGTAATTCATCAAGAGTTGTTACCAGATCGCTGTTATAAACATTTTTAAGATGAGTAGTGTCAACCTTTTGTATGAATGAATCCCACACCATAAACCACGACCACATCGCGTTGTCTTTTTTGCATTCAACAGGATCAGGTGGTAAACCACATTCATGGAAAGCAACAGGCATCGAATTTCCAACCAGCTTGACACAAGCGTCATACATATTCAGGTGCGAACCTATGCTTTTGTCATAGTTATCCGATCCTACAATGTCATAGTATGCTTTTCCCGGATCATATTCTGCTGAAGGACTGCCATCGTAGCCTAAAACCCATATGAGATTATTAAGGCCCCTTTCTTTTGAAAAATAATCGAACATTGTTATCCATAGCTTTTTGAATGCCTCACCGCCGCTTTTATCCCACCAGAACCAACCACCACTACACTCATGCAAAGGACGCCAGAGTACCGGAACTTTAGCATCTCTCAATATGGTTAGGTTGTCGGCTATTCTTTTAAGATCGGCCCACATTGCAACATTTTCAGGTGTTCCGGATTCAAAGCATCGGTTTACATCAATTTTCCCCTTGCTCTGTTCATATCCCTCACCTAATGTAGGTGCTCCCCAATGCCACATTACTGTTGGAATTACCCCTTTTGCCCACCAGCCAATGGTTTCATTCATCAACCTGTCATTTCTGTTGCTAAATATTAAGTCAGTTCCCCATATTGCAGCATATTTTCCTGTAACATCATGAACATATTCGTATTGCTTTTGTGCCCCATGTTGCGCTGCCAGTATTTTCTTTCCGAACTGCTCTTGCAGATACTTAAAAACCATCCTGGCTTCCGAAGAAGCATTTGGTGTTACAGGTATCACGCCTATGGCGTTGGAAACGCTTAGGCCAAGAATACAGATCAGGGTCAAAATTCTTATTTGTATTTGATGTTTCATGTTTGTTTTTTTTATCAAATTAATATTTCATTCGTATTTTTACCTCCAAAAACAGAATTACATTGCAGTAATTGTGACCTTTTTCGATTCAAGTCCCGGAGAAGAAATATTGATTGTAATATTCCCCTTCTTTTGTAAAGGCTGAATGAAAACTAACAGTTTGCCGTTAAATGCTTTTCTTGAGTGGGATTTAAGATCCACTTCTCCGTCTAATTTACCACTTTCAACTCCTAATAATTCTCCTGCACCTGTAACATCGACCGAAATAGTATTGATAGCGTTTGAGACGATGTTCCCAATTTTATCCACAACTTCAATCTGTAGATGAGTTAAATCGCCTTCCTTTTTTAGGGATTCTTTATCAAAATATGCCCTGAATCCGGCAGGCTCGCCAACTGTTAGTAATTGGTATTTACTAACTTCAATACCTTTGTTATATGCTTTAGCTACAATATTGCCGGCCACGAATGGAAAATCCCAGGCTATTATCCTGTTAGGGGCATCGCTTAGCTTTTTATTACCTAAAGATTTCCCATTCACTAATAATTCTGCCTCTTCACAATTTGTATAACAGGATATAAGTACAGTATCCCCAATATTATAGTTGTAATTTTGTTCGACCCTGATACGACGGGATCTTCTGTTATCATCAGGGGCATTTTTCATATTAACATATTTAGAGGTTCCCATATAAAGCATTGGCTCTGTAACCCAAAGGCTTTTTTGGAGATAATAATCTGACTTGGGATCGCCTGTAAGATCCAATAAACCAGAACTACTATGATTTGAGGGCCATTCTCCGGCTTCGCCCAGATAATCAACTCCAGTCCATAAATATATTCCAGAGATATAATCATTATTTTTCACTGGATCCCAAGTGGTCACTCCCTTTCCATTCTCACTTCCATAAATAATCCGTTGAGGATATTTTTTATGGTCTTCTTCATACAGACGTTCATAATAATTGTAACCAACTACATCAACATTATCCGGATAGGTAGTGAAATTTGACATATTCAGTCCTGCCAATGCAGCAGTTGTGGGACGAGTTTGGTCAACTTCTTTAATCCATTTCACCAGATTTGCTGATATCCGCTCTGTTTCAGATATATTGGGTCTATCAGCTTTATAACCCCTTTCCGGACTGCTTTGTGGGCCAACTTCAACATCTAATATAGTATGGGTGTATGGGTCATTGGGATAATCAACTTCATTCCCTATACTCCAAAGAATAATTGAGGGATGATTTTGATTCCTGGCAACAAAGGATTTGGTATCTCTTTCAGCCCACTCTTTAAAAAATTTGTTAGGCCCATCAAATCCGGGTGTGCCAACATTTCGTCCTTTTATCCATTTCTTTTTTCCATATTCCCATTCGTCATATGCTTCATCCATGACCATCAATCCTAATTCGTCGCACAAATCATATAAATAATCAGCGTGTGGATTATGTGACATGCGGATGGCATTGGCTCCTCCTTCTTTCAGTATTTTTAACCTGCGGGACCAAACTTCTTTAGGAACTGCGGTTCCAAAAGTTACTCCTCCGTCATCATGAATACAAACACCTTTCATTTTCATATTTACGCCATTTAAGAAGAACCCTTGGTTTGCATCAAACCGGATACTTCTTACCCCAACGGGGATTACCTGATTATCGATTTCCGAATTATTTTTCAAAAGTTGCACTTTAAGTTTGTACATGTTTGGATTATCGACAGACCAAAGAGATGGATCTGTTATCTGAAAAGTAAGTATATCTTTTGCTTTTTCTCCCCCGGCAATGTTTATCTTTTTTTGTGCTTCCGCAACTTTACTCCCGCTTGCATCTATTAATATGGCAGACACAGTTATTTCCTCCTGCGATGATCTGTCATTTAGAATGTCAACTTTGATCTCTGCTTCAGCGCTCTTATTGTCTGGCGATAGCTCAGCGTTAAATTTAACACCCCAAACATCTATGTGAAGAGGGTCTTTCTTTAGTAAATATACGTTCCTGTTTATTCCTGACCCAACGTACCACCTTGAATCTGCAAAGGTGGTATGATCCACTTTGACTGCAATTACATTATTTGCTCCCGGAATAATAAAATCAGTAATCTCATAATAAAATGGTACAAACCCACTTGGTCGTTTGCCAAGATATTTACCATTAATCCAGACTTCACTATTCATCATCACACCATCAAAATAAATATAGCGATTGGTAGTATTAGCATCCTTTTCAATTTTAAATGTTTTCCGGTACCAACCAATTCCAGTAGGTAAATAGGCTGTTGCACTGGCCCAAATCGAATCAGGTTTTCCTTCCACGCTCCAATCGTGAGGCAAGTTTAATCTTCTCCAGCCCGAATCGTTAAAGTTGGGTTGTTGGGCATCAGGAACATCACCTAACTGAAATTTCCACCCTTTGTTAAAATCTGTCTTTTGCTCATTTGTTACACTATCATTAGTGCACCCATAAAGAACAATAAACAAGAAAATTAAATAAGGAAACAGAGATTTTATTATTTTCATAATTTTTATAAGTTAACTAAATTGAATATTGTTTAAGACAGTAATGCAAAACTAATATGTCTCATACAAGAATAGGCCGCTTAGCCAGTAAGGGATTGCGGGATTGTCAACCCATCAAGGTACACCTGATCTGATCAGGTTGACGACCCTTGCAAACCGCTGAACCCCCTATTGGATAAACCGCATGTCGGGAACAGTCATTATTTGTTAAAATAACTGATTTCAAGGCTTTTGAGCAGAAATTCTGGCTACCCATCCGCCACCGTTCATCAATTTGACTTTCAGCTTATCACCAGCCGATATATTAACCACTTCCTTTTTATAATCAGTTGCATCACGATCAGCGTTAATTCCATCTCTGAAAATTTCAGCCTGGTAATTACCGGGTTTAAGGAATGAAAAGTCGATAGTTAACTCCCTTGGAGTCCAGTTGGTCATTGCACCAACAAACCATGTATCTTCCTTTCGACGGGCAATGGCTACATATTCAGCAACTTTACTGTCGAGCGGTACGGTTTCGTCGAAGGTGGTTGGCACTTTTGTGATAAATTCGGTGCATTCATGTTCCTTCAGGTATATAGTTGGATTATCCGAAAGCATTTGAATAGGTACTTCAAAAACAATAAATTGTGCCATTTGATTAACCCTGGTGCCCAGGGCCATTGGATTACTATTAACTGGTCTGTAATTTGCCTTATTGGAGTTTCTCATAGCTCCTGAGGTATAATCCATTGGTCCGGCCTGATTTCTAATGAAAGGAAGGGTAACACAATAGCGGGGGCCATCAAAATTTGATGCCCATTTAAAGTTTTCCAGTCCATAAACTCCTTCATACCCAACAACATTTGGATAGGTTTTTTGTAGTCCGGTCGGCTTGAAAACCCCATGATAATCAATCATTACATGATGTTCTGCAGCAAGTTTGGCAATTTCATAGGTCGAAGCAACAGCCAATTGGTCATCACGATCAATAAAGTCTATCTTTATACCTTTAATGCCCATTTTTTCAAAATAAGGAATAGCCTTTTCTTTTTGCGACAACATATCCCTCCATGAGCTCCAAACCATCAGGTCAACCCCTTTTTGTTTGCCGTAAGTAATTAATTCCTCAAGCTTTATGTTGGTATTTGGTTTGGTAAGGTCACCCGGCACATTCCATCCTGCGTCAAGCATTATATAAGGCATCTTGTACTTTGCAGCAAAATCAATGAAATACTTATACGTCTCAAAATTCTTTCCAGCTCTGAAATCCACACCTGAAATATTCATGTTGTTCCACCAGTCCCATGCAACCTGTCCGGTTTTAATCCAGGAAATATCTTCAATCCGGCTAGGTGAAGCTAGTTTTTGAACAATATCGCAATCCAGCAGGTCTTTGTCCTGTTCACTGATAACAATGGCACGCCATGGAAAACTTCGTGTGCCGTCGGTTTTTGCAATATAGTCGGCTCTTTTTGTCGGTATTACATTGTTATTACCAGACATTTTTGTTTCGAGGGGATACGGTGCATAAATTCCTTTAAAACCTATTTTGGTTTCATTCAAAACAAGGAACATACCGGGATAATCTTCCAGATCGACTTCTGTGAGTAGAATTTTTTTACCGTTATTCAGTTCAACCAGTAATGGAAGGAATGCCAGCGAATCGGTTATAAACTCTGATAGCTTATGCTCTTTATACAATGACTCGAAGGAAGCATTAAAAACCTTTCCGTCGCGATAGTCCCTCAGATAAGGAATAAATGCCTTATGGTCTTCAGTGAAGTTAAAATTTGCTTCTTCGTTTTTTATTACCATTTCTCCTTTCCGTTTGGTAAAGTAACGATAAGCTACAGCATCATTAAAAACCCTGAAGATAACGCCATAATCGCCTTTACAGCTCAGGGTAAGCTGGTTATAAACATCAGAAACTACAGTTTTTCTGTAATTGACCGCCTTGAATGTAGTATTTACACTTACGGTTTTTGATGCGGTTACACTTGCATTATCACCAAGAACTTCTCCATTTTGCAACAATAAAGATATTGCAGAGGGCTTAATAAGTTGCTGCCCTTTGTGCTGAACCGACCATAACATTTTAGCCCCCGATTCCACCTTTACTATAATGGCTCCATCAGGTGACTTTACTTCATAAACCTTTGCTTTTTGTGCGCAAATAATTGCGGGGCACAATAAAAGAAGGAAAGAACAAAGAAATTTCAACTTTTTCATATTACATCATTTATTTAGTTTTTATTCCACTTATCGTTGTAATTCACCATTATCCGGATTCCCTGGTTCGTCAAGGAGTTGGATGTAGGTAGCCGGACCTAAATCAGGGTTTTTCCATGATGACAATGCCCATACAATCTTTTTATCGGGAGTAACTTCAAACACCTGTATTGTTCCAGCCCATTCTTCGGTTTTATTATTTCCGGCTATCCAGTTGCAGATAACTGTATTTCCGTTTGCAAGACGGTTGGCGGTTTGAGTATTTCCAATTGTAAATGGAGCATCGGCACGGGTAAATTCCCATACTGTTTCACCTTTCATATTTACTTCGCGAGTGTAGCCTTGTCCATCGCCTGAGATCAGTGTATTCCCATTATTCAGGCGAATAGCTGACCAGGGCGAAGGAGTGTTGCTGACCGACCATACTTCTTTTCCTTCAAGGTCGAATTCAACAACTTTTTTTTCAGCAAACAATCCAACCATGATTGTTTTGTTTTTTGTCCATCGTACATGGCGAAACTGCCCGTGAGGATTGGTGGATGTTGTCGGGATAACAATCTCTTTCAGCAACTTATTGGTGGCGGTATTAAACATAAGTACTTTACCAACGGGTCCGTTTAAGACCATCAGCACACTATCTTTTCCTATTGGCTGGCATGAGTGGGTTTCGGTACCGGGAGGACAGATAAACTGCCAGATTAGATTTTTTTCGGGGGTGATAATTCCTGCTCCCGACATACAGGCATACACGATATTTCCATCGCGAAGCATTGTTACATCATCAAACTCCTGAATTGCGCCTGTTGCTGTACGCATAGGAATTGAGTACTGCCAGACCACTTTACCATTACGAACAACAAACATTTTTTGGGCCAGTGGGTTACGCATATCCCATTCGCCGACATAAACAAAGTCGTGTTGTTTTAAACCGTTTCCGGGTAATTTGTAATTGACTTTTTGGGCTTGTGCATCGGCGGGGATATAAAAAAATAGAAGAATCAGAATTATTAGTGATGTTATTTTCATTAGTTATGTGTATTTAAATGCTCGATTTTGAATCTTATTTTTTTATCTGAAATGATAATTTACCCTGCATGGCAAGTTTATAAAATTCACCACCGGCTGTTAGCTCATAATTCCAGTTCTTAATTTTTGCACCGCCCCATTCAGGATCAAATACCCAGATTGTCCAGCTAATGCCTTTACTTTCAAGATAATTAATTATCTGGACACCGTAATGGGTTCCATTTGGGTCCAATGTGCCAGTGCGGGCATCGTTACCAAATTCGGTTGCAAAAACCGGATATTGATTGGCGGCAAAACCAAAATCTTCTTCCCATTTTGGTGGCCATGGTTCGGTCCGTTTATTTGGATATGGATGGGTTACATAGCCTATATTCTCAGCACTGATAGGTTCTTCACGAAGCGGTGTTAGGTCGTACGCCCAGTCGAAACCGGCAACCAGCGGAATAGTTTCATTATCGTGGGCACGGACGATGACTATTAATGTCTCAATTGTTTTTTTCCAATCAGCCCAGGATACAGGGCCCAACTGGCCACGGTAAGTCGTGGGTTCGTTAAAAAACTCATAAAAAGCCACTGTATTATTTCCTGAAAAGTGTTTCGAAATAGTCCTCCAGAACTGGAATGTTTCCTGCCGTGTAGTTACATACATCGGATCCTGAAAAACTTCGGTTTCAAGATTTCCGATGGTATGCCAATCGATCATCACATACATTCCCAGATCGGTACACCAGTCAACAGCTTCATCGAGCAACTTAATATACTTTTCAGGAGTGCGTTCCCGCCATGCAACAGGGTGAACCGGGATACGGACAATGTTTGCACCCATTTCTTTCACTTTTTCAAAATGGGTTTTGTTCCAATGTCCCTGATGTTCAACCTTATCAGGATCAGAAATAGCTATCCCCCGGAACAACACTTTTTCCCCCTGCGGATTAACAAACTTGTTTCCCTGTACTTTAATCAGGGGAAGCACTTTCAATTTTGTGTTGTTTTGCCTTGGTTCCCTGGGGCCGTTCTGAAACCATGGTATTGGTTCCTGTGCATTTAGTCCTGATAAGCAGAAAAACAGACTTAAAAAGAAAAGACTAATAAATTTCATTTTTTTCATATTACAGCATTTATTTGGAATAAAGTCATTTTCCAGGAAACCTTCCCTGCTAAAGGATCTATTTCCATGATAAACTGGTCGCCTTTTTTCACAAGAGATATCTTATGCAGCAAATTGTCGGAAGGAAGGCAGATCAATCCTTTGACTTTCTTTGAGTCTGTTGCATAAACTATCAGGTCGAGTTTTGACCAATCCATCTGGGCAGTAGATTGAGCAAGGGCAATGTGTGGAATAACTGCTCCTTCGTGCACCAAGACAACAATCGGAATTTTCCCGGCCTCAATATTGTGCCAGCCGCCTGAATATACTTTGGCTGTCTGATAGTCAATCCATTGTCCAGGAGGAAGATAGACATCACTCGGAATCTTATTTTCCCGGAGCTTTTTTGTGACTTCACATCCCTCCGCTTCTGAATAATATGTTATCCGGCTCATCCAGAATCCGAATGACCATAATGGAGGCATTGGCGCTTTCCCGGTAATGTTTGTATATTCATTCAGGATATCTTTCGGCTTTCCAAGAAATATAAAAATGTCCGCTTCGTCATCGCCTATCATAAGGGAATAGATCCCGCTGTAATATTTGCCAAAATCACATGTTACAGGTGAAGATGTATGCATAAACAGACCATAGCCCCGGCTGCTTAGAAAAAATGGTACCGGTTTGTACATTGTTTCGTTCTGTGTACCATTTGCATCATCTGTCCATAGAACAGCCTTCTGACCTCTTTTATCAAATTCAGTGAAGGATTCACCGCAACCAAATATTTTCTCATCGGGTGATAAAGAAAAGACAGCATCCATACTTGTTGAATAATCAGAAGCACGACGGACAAAAGAAAAAGGCAGAAGCGGAGTGAATGTTTCGGAACCATCAATATTATTTATAGTTTTTGTAATCAGCTTCCCGTCTGCGCTGTCCGCCAGATAATAAGTATTTGAGAAGTTTCTGAAATCCCCGCTGATATCAACCACCTCATTCAATAATGCCTGGGTTTTACCCGGGGAACCAATAGGAATCTGGCAATAAACCGCAGTATTGAAAAATCCTGCCAGAAGCACAACACTTAAATTGAATAGCATGAATTTAAATTGAAAAATCCTATTTTTCATATAGCATTCTTTAAAATTTATTCCTAAAATAGTAATAGTATATATGTGTCATTAATCAATACTCTGTTATTTGTAAACGTACAAAGTAACTCTCAGAATATTGTAACCAGTGCCTAATCTCAGGTTATTTCCCTGTGCAGTATCATCCCCTGCCAATCTTCTTCCCGGGACCCATTTACCGTCAATAAAAGTACCTTCTTCAACCGTTGCCAGACCTGATTTAATTTCTTTATTCTTTTGAGAAAAAGTGATTGACATTCCGGTTCCTGCTATATAAAATTCGTCAGGCGCAGTCATAATAAATATAGCCGCGCCAAGATCAGCACTTCTGCTATGAAGGTTATTGGGATCGAACCGAAGATCAGTATGAAATATCTGTTCCCCGAACTCAATGTTTTCAGTAGGATTATCTTTAGTTAACAAAACAGCATCCATTGAATTCAGTCCCTGATTTTCGCCAATTAATCGCATAAGCTGAGAAATCATCTTGTAACTCTGTGACAGTTCATCACCTGCCTGGATGCGTCGTTCAATACCAAAGGGCGAAAACCCTAAAGCATCATGGTGGCCGACAGCATAAATTAAATTGGCCGCTCCTTGCGCACCGCTGCTTGTTTCCGGTATGAACAACGGGTTGCCTTCACGGGTAAATTGTTCAGCCATATATGCAAAATCAGGTCGATAGAGGTCAGGGCACAGTATATCTATTGCCGGGGCACCGGCATGCCATATGTCGAAAACCTGTGGAAGAGGTCCCCCGCCCGGGTAAGTACCTGGCCAGGAATGTTCCCGCTGTTTCAGCCATGCATTCACAAACATAGGAATCGGGTACTCTGCTTTTCCGGCTTCAACAACATGATTAATAAAAGTTGCATAGTACCAGGCCATAAAAACCTCGTCGGAATAAAAGGGATATGTCACTAGTGCTTCATCCTGTTCTTTCTGTGTCATCGGCGGAACCAGATTCCTAACAGGCATAACAAGTCCAGAAGGTTTTCCCGGGCCAAATACTTCTACCCAGGTCCCTGACAATTTAGATCCATTGACCTTTAAAGCATCTTTTAGCTCAGGAACCAGATTCTCTCTGTTTTTTTCAATATAACTCAATAACTCCTTTGGAACAGGTCCGTTATAGGCTTCATTGGCAGCAGCTGAACGATCACGTGAATCGAGCAGTACTCCAACTTCATTTTCAACCTGTATCATTATAACCGTTCTCTGGCTGCTGTCAACTTCCTTAATGTATTTCATCAGCGCTGAAAAAGCATGCGCATCGGCATCACGGTTTTCTTCACTTAAAGGAGTTAACAGCTCAATAGGTTCACCATTATTTATTTTAACGCGCGGGAATCGTTTATAATCTTTTTTTACCCAATCGGGGATATAACTTGACATTCCGTTTTTCCAGCTTGCGAACCAGATAAAAATCAGTTTAAGGTTGTTCTTTCTGGCATTATTAATTACATCGCCAACTATGTCAAAGTTGAATTTGCCTTCCTCCGGTTCGACCATGGCCCACGAGATACCCGCGATTACAGAATTCAGATTGCTGGCGATCAATGCCGACCAAACCGGTTTCATGTACTCTATACTTGTTGCAGCATTGTTCGTCAGTTCGCCACACAGAGCTATAAATGGTTTCCCATCAACAATAAACTGTGTTGCGTCTCCTTTTTTCTCAAGATGAGGGATCTCCTTTTGTGCAGAATCAGTCTGTTTATTGCAGGAAAATGAGATCACGCAGATTAGGATCACTAAAATAAATAATGCAGCTGCACCTGACTGCTTAATTTTCATCATAGACATATTTCTTAAAAGAAAATCTTCCATTCAACATCTTTGCCAGTTGACGAATTATAATCAACAGTAAGCAGATTTCCGTCAGTATTTATTGAGGCTTTCAACCCATCACTCAGTACTGCGCGCTTAACACTAAAACCTTCAGGAACATAAATCCTCAACTGATAAGGATCACCGGCAACAGCACGGGAAACACCTTTTAAAACCTTCTGCTTACCATTATAATCCAGGGTTTTTATATCAAAAGCCATTTGTCTGATATGCCTGCTGGTCGAAATCAACACCGGCCTGTCAAGTTTCTCTACAATGCTGTATATGTCGCAATCATATGGTTTTAAAGGACGAGTTATCAGGGTATCCTTAAAAGTCCCTATGAGTTTTTTTGTCCAAAATTCATAAATAATATACTCTTTGCCCGGTTCGAGCCGCAGGTCTTTGACAGCATCAAGTTTTGTACTGAATGGTTTATCTGAATTTTTTGTATAGTTAAAAACTGCCAGAACCGACCAGTTACCGAACTGTCTTTTTACAGGCATGTTCCATACCTGTGCTGGTCTGCGCACGAAGAGGTCAACCGGGTAGGAGACATCCATGGTAGGAGGGCTTATTCTTTTCAGAAGTTCTATACGGTCAGCAGGATAAGTTTCGTTAAGAGCATCTGATAAAAGAAGTGTACTGCCGGCTATTGCGTGAAAGTTTGCATCTACTTTTGCCTGTTCTGCTGTAAATCGTTCTCCGTCGGGGGCGTTGTACTTATATATATGGAATCCGTCTCCATCGTTCCAGAATACCCTGCCATTGTAAAAAAACCTGTTCGCAGAACCAAGTACTGTCTCGGTAAACAAGCCTGTGAATTCCTTTCCTTCAAGACCAGCAGCTCCCTGGTTTTCATAACCCTGGTCAGCGTCTTCTGAAACGCGCAGTATATCGACCAACCCATAAGAATGATCAACTGGCTGCATATTGGAACGGATAACCATCCTGGGTACAATTTTATCTACCGCCTCACGCCACGGTAACATTGCAGCATGATAAGTCTCCAATGCGCTCATATAGGGATCGTATTGGCCCGGCCATTTATCCCACCAGTCGGAGAAGTCTGTTTCAGCCCTGCCAGTAAGTTGTTCCTGTCCGGTTGCCCACTGAAGGACTCGTTCACGCTCAAGTTTGACAGTGAGTGGATTTGAGAAGTCGATTACCCGTTCACCACCAAATTTTACTGTCCTGATCGGAAGGAAACATGAGTCAGGAAGGGTAACTCTTCTGCGTCCCGGAGTCATTTTTCCGGCACCATAAGCTCCCCAATCTCCAAAAATATCGAAAGTTGGAAAACGACCCGAAGTACTTCCTCCTGATCCATAAACAGCCATACTGCCGCTTCGGCCCGGTCCGCCAAGTCCCCAGTAGAAATCGAACAATCCATTCTCCCTGAAAAAAGTTGTTGCACTGGTATTATTGCCTCCTGACATCCATCCATGAAATCGACTGTAGTTATTAGCAACCAGTTCCATGTCATCAATATTGATTGAACGGCGCTCTTTCAGGCGTACATCGTGAGCTATAGCTATTAGGTCGGCTTGATGTTCCATAGCCCGGAGTGCATCATGGTTAAAACAAATGAGCAACTTTTCGCCGGGAAAGCTTTTCCCTGGAGGCATGGTGACCTTGTAACTGCAATATCCACGAACCTGCATGCGGTCGGGGGTTTTTCCCTTCCATCCTGTTCTTCCATCAAATCTCGATGCACCTTTTATGGTTGTAACATGTCCCATCAGCAGGCTGTTGCCAGTGTCATTATCTTTCACCACATGGTTCACGGCATAGGTTTTAGGAGTTATCAGGTTGATCACTGATAATAGCTCATAAAGGTCACGATTCCGCGACTGAGTACCAAGCGAAATCCATCTGTCGCAGGTGCTTCCAAGTCTTACATCCCGGGATATAAAATAATCCATATCGTCGATGTCAACATCCTTGTCAGTGTTGTTGGTACGCCCCAGGCTTATAAGAATATCGTTTTCATTTTTGCTTAAAGATATAAGGTAATCGAAATCAAGCTGCCCGGGTTTTGTTCCATGAAGAGTAACAGTTGTAAATGAACCGAGGTTGTTATTATCATCATCATTTACAAAACTCGTGATAGTCCAGCCAGAGGGATCATCCCCGGGAAGAAAGAAAGCGTCATTAATCTGCATCGCTGTTCCTTTTACTTTTGCCGACCATCGGCATGTAGTTGCATCAACAGAAACAATTAAATTATTGGTTTCGACTTTCAGAGGTTTCAGAGTAATATAATCAGTGTTCTGACCAGTGGCAATTATCGATATTAATGATAAAAGGAGTAAAGAAAACCATCTGTGTTTTTTTCCGGAAAATTCAAATAATATTTTGTATTTCATGCTTTCTGATAATTTTTTTCTATGTAATATCTTCTTTAATTCAACCAATAATTCTCAAAGTGATATTATTAATTATCTCGTAATAAGTGTCGTATGCAAAACGACAGGGATTGTTCCGATACGCGGTCCTCCCCAGTCAGTCTCGTCTCCATTAAGTATACGCAGGAGTTTGAATTTCCCGTTTTCATACACACCCTCTTCGACCTTCAGATACTGCCAGGCTTTGCCGGCATTGGCACCAAGAGGCTTAAAAGTAAAGTGGCAAAGTGTACCAATAAGCAAAAACTCGTTATCACCTAGTTGTACTACCATGGCTTTGCTTACCGGCCGGGCATTGGCTTGAACTGTGTTCCTTCTTGCAGCACCGAACGATACCGTGGTTTGCCATAAGCCGAGGTCAATGGTCTGTTCTGCATGATCCTCACGCTCAACAACAGACTTAATCTTACCTTCAAATGCCCATTTTGCAAGCTCCCGCATCATTGGTGCAGCCATAGCATATTCCTGAGCAATAGTGGCAAGACGGGTAGTATTTTCTTCCTCTGTTCCCTGACCGTTTCTGTCTATTCCAAACGGCGAAAATCCAATACCTCCGCTCGCCAGTACAGAGTATAAGTAACGTGCATTCTCTTCGCTGGAACTTATCTCGGGCACAAACAATGCATTATCGGTCCGGGAGTACAACTCAATAACTTTCAGTACTTTTTCACTACCAGACATATAGATATCTGGAGCAAGTATATCGATTGCTGGTGCAGCCGCCTTCCATATCGGTATTACATTATCGGTCGGGCCTCCACTTTCGTAGGTTGTAGCACTTGGGTTGGTTATCGGATCGCGCAGAGCGGCGTTTACATACAACGGCAGTTTATTTACTGCTTTGCCTGCGGCTGCAACATATCCGATATACCGGGCAACTGACCATGCATGAAAATACTCATCTGCATCGGTACCGAATACCTCCTGCCATGTTCCCTTGGTATCGACTGGTCTGTTAAGTGCCTTTAATACCTCTGGTTTAAGCAGTTCAGTGGGAACCTGTCCCTCAAAAAGTTTCTGGGCAGCAGGCGAAAAATCGCGTACACTTCCCCATGAGCCGGGTTCGTTTTGTACCTGTACCATTAGCACAGTGAATTGCGGATCGGCCTTTTTCAAATAACCCATCACTGCAGCAAAAGCTTTTGCATCTGCTTCCATGGCAGCCTGAGTGTGAGGTGAAGGAGAATCAACCGGTCTCCCATTCTTGCCGGTAATATTGGGATATTTTGTAGCATCGCTCTTCATCCAATCAGGCATATAGTGATTACTGCCATTTTTCCAGGTGGCGAACCAAAGAAGCACAAGATGCACATTATGCTCTCTCCCCTGTTTCAGGAGCGTGTCAACTAATGAAAAATCGTACTTTCCCGGTTGTGGTTCTATCTGTTCCCAGTAAATTGGAACTTCAAGTGTATTGGCATGAATGGCCTTAACCGCCGACCACACCTGAGGCATCATGCCGGGCCATGCACTTGAGTTGTGTGCCTGACCACCGAGCATTAAGAAGGGTAGACCATCCACGAGAAGTGCATGACGGCCATTCTTTTCAATCAGCTGGGGAATTGATTCCTTACGAGTCTGTCCCCATACTGTTATGATACTGAATAAAACCACCAAGAAGCCAACGGTTGATATTCTCAATAATTTGTTGTTTTTCATATTAATTAAAATATTATCATTTTGTAAGTGAAATAGCGGATGAGAGTCCTGTTGACGAAGCAGTAACACGGATTTCACCCGCTGCCGCTGTCCGTTGTACCGCAACAAGAAGCCGACCCTGATAGGCGATACGCGTGTCGGTCTTGAACAGACCGTCATAGACAAGGTCTCCTGAGTCAACACCGACTAAACGACCGGCACCTTCGACAAGAACTTTGACAGTAGCCGGTGAATCAATCACTTTCAATCCTGCATTGTCGCATACTGTGAGTTCGTATAAGAGAATATCACTGTCAACAGGTAATGGAAGTGGTGAGAGCTGAAGTTTTGTTGCCTTCCCTGTTGTGCGCAGTATTGAAGTGACCACCTGGCGCCCTTTCAAATAACCAACCGCTTTAAGCTCACCAGTCTTAGATTCAACTTCCCAGTCGTTTGTGTAAAGATTGTGAGATACATTCTTCTTCCCAAGAGAACGTTTATTAAGGAATAATTCGACTTCATCACAATTAGTAGTAACACGAACTGTAACTTTTGTTTTTTCCGGCAAGTTCCACTTTTGCTCAACGGGTTGCGATTGCCATGGATTATTCGTCCTCTCCCCGGTGACTACAAAAAGCTGTAAAACAGGATCTTCACGCCAATAAGCTGCACGCTGGTGGAATCCAAACTTTTTTCCTCCCGCAACATCAATTATACCGGAGCTACTTCCTCTGCTGGGAAATCTGCGTGTTTCTCCCAGATAGTCAATACCGGTCCATATAAAGTCGCCTATGACATAATCATTATCGCGAACGCCGAGCCAGTAATGTATTTGTTTCCCTGTTTCTGTACCCAGAATGAGCCGGTTGGGGAAGCGTCTGCGTTCGTGTACATAGGTGCTGTCGCCATAAAGACGATCGATGTAGTTATAACCTGCGATGTCAAGTTCATCCATGAAACCGTTGCGTGAAGATACAAACGACTGGTCGCAGGCAGATGTCGCCGGACGAGTAGGATCTTCCTCATGACAGATAGCAATTAGTTTTTTAGCAAGCTTCCATCCATCGTTATTGAATTGGTCGGGAATCTCGTTGCCAATACTATAGAGGATTACACTTGGATGATCGCGATCGCGTCGCAGCATGGCACGAAGATCAGTTTCGTACCACTGGTCAAAATAGAGATGATATCCGAATTTTGCTTTACCCCGGTTGTTTTCAGTGTAATTATAGGTCCAGTCGCGGGTCCATTCGTCAAATGCTTCATCAAAAACATAAAAGCCGAGTTTATCGCAAAGATCATAGAACTCCGGAGAGAAAGGGTGGTGACTCGGACGGATAGCATTACAGCCCATCTCCTTAAGAAGCCCAAGCCTGTAAATCCAGATTGCATCAGGCACCGCATTTCCAAATGAACCTGCGTCCTGATGAAGACAGACCCCTTTGAGCTTGGTTGACTTCCCATTAACCAACAGCCCAAGATTTGTGTCATATTTAAGATTTCGAATGCCAAACGTTGTGACAGTCTCGTCAAGGATGATTCCATCGAGCACCAGGGTGCTGCGCAAGCTATAGAGTTCAGGTGTTTTATCGGACCAAAGGCGGGGTTTAGGAACTGTTACCTTTTGTGCGGCGAGTTGATCTGAGCGCATACTTTGAAGTGTGAGCGTCGACTCGGTTGTTGCGATAATTTTTCCATCCAAAGCCAGAATACTGCTTCGCAATATGATATTTTTACTTTGTGACTTCACCTGCCATGGATCTTTAGCCCAGGCTCTGAATTCCTGATAAGTAAAGAAATTAGGATCAATAGCATAATCTATGTTTACAACAGCCTGCTCATTCGTAATCTCAGGGGTAGTAATGCTGATACCGCCATCGAGCCGGAAATGAGTGTAACCGGTAGTAATCAGGCGCACATGCCTGTAGATGCCGGAGCCTGCATACCAGCGAACAGATGGTTCCGCAGAATCGTCAACACGAACAGCCAGTACATTAGTGGTGCCGTCTTTTTTCAAATATTCTGTAAGATCGTAGCGAAAGCCAATGTATCCGTAGGGCCTGCGTCCAAGGAACTGTCCATTAATCCAGACTTCGCTGTTCATGTACACTCCATCGAATTCTATAACTACCTTTTTTGTCGTATCGGGAGATGTAAAGTATTTTCTATACCAGCCAATTCCATGCGTGAAAAAGCCACCAATGGCAACACCTTCCGGGGGTGGATTGATTGGGCTTTCGATACTCCAGTCGTGCGGTACATCAAGAGTACGCCAGCTTTTATCGTCAAAGCCGGGCTGCTTTGCCTCAGGATTATCCCCAAGCCAAAATCGCCAGTCAGCATCAAACGGAATAATCTGTCGCGGATTAGAAATGGAACCGGTTGAACCGATATCCGGGTTATTAATTGCCTGGCCATTAGTTTCAGGCATGAACATGCTCATTATCAGGCAATAATAAAATGACGCTAATAATATCCTTCCGGATACAAACTTGAAAAAAACAATATTTGAGTTCATAAATTTAGGTTAGTTAGTTATCTCTCTTAAATACCAGGCAGGTCACGTAAGAATCAGAATTTTCTCATAAGTTCTAAATAATTTAGTTATTATTTCAGGAAAGAAAAAGGTTGAAAAAAATATGTTTATATCTAATAGATAAATTTAAGAAAACATACAATAATTCAGATAAATATTAACATTTATTAACTAATAGATATAATAAAATGACTTCGGGAGTATTCTACTTTCCACTTTTCAAAATGGTACTCAAAATTTATATTGAAACCAATCCACATCAACAAAACCTATTTCTTTAGTTGAATTATAGCAAAAAATGCCTATTCTGTCGCCCCGATAATTACCCCATGTCAGTTTATATGTTCCCCCAAACGATTCAAAGAGTTTACCATTGATACTGAAAGCGTACCGACTTAGACCATTTATCCCCCAGACTGATCTTAGGTATATTGTAGAAGTGTCAATAATTTTTCCTTCGGTCTCCTGTCCGTTGTTATCATAAACCAATCTCCGGACACCTTCTGTCTGCCTGACTCCAAATGCACTATATGTTCCTGCAAAGTGACAAATTCCGGCAAATTGTCCGTCGCCTAACCCCTCCAGTTCAATTTTTACTATAGCTTCACATGAGTCAGTTTTCATACTGCGCTGAGTAAGCGTATTTCCTACACTTAATATATTTATTTTGTTTTTTATAGATAGAAGCGGTTTAAATGCATAAAGTCTTAAATAACCCGGATTATCTGTGAGCGACCACTTATCGGCACGGGGTTGATAATTCCATTCCCATTGAACATTCAGAGTTTTATTGGAAAACTCATCATCTGTTTGTATAGAGAATCCAGTGTTACTTTTTATTGGTTTTTTTGAAGACCAGAGCATGTTTCCAATAGAATCAGTACCTATCTTGCCGGTTATTGGCCAGCCATTTACCCATGTTACCGGCAACAGACTTGCCACCCGACCTTCCCAGAAACCTCCGGAGCCATGATGTGTTAAAAACCACCAATCTCCCGATTCAAGTTTAATTAACCCACCCTGATTCGGTTCCCTGTCTATGGCTTTATTTACATGGTTCAATTGTTTATTTTCATATGGGCCATAAATATTTTTTGAACGTCGCATCATTGGGACTCTTCCCTCGGAATTTACTTCACTGAAATAATGATAATAAAGGCCATTGATTTTGTACAGTTTATTAGCCTCACTACCTGTAGATTGGTAGATAATGGAATCAGATTCCTTAATCAATTGCCTGCCATCAGGTGTCATTCTGAAAATATGGATATTATATTTTTTATTGTTTCTCGGATCGGATGAAAAATTTGTGGCAATAAAATACAATTGGCCATCATCATCCAGAAAAGGGCAACAATCGTTCCAGCCTGATACTTTCCACAGCTGATGCAATGGTTCCCACGGTCCGGCCGGATTTGTAGCGGAGCTCATAAAAAAGCCTTCATCAGGTGTGCCAAAGTAAACCCAGTACTTACCTTTATAATATCGGATTGATCCAGCCCAGATACCTCTGCCATACCGGTTCATCTTATCCCAGTTAAGTTCTGGGGAGATTTGGGTAAGGTTGTCAACCACATGACCTGCAATTCTCCAATTTACCAGATCCTTTGAGTGGAGCACAACCATGCCCGGGGAGAATTGCATAGTTGAAGAGATAGCATAGAAGTCAGATCCAACTCTGATTGCATCCAGATCGCTGTAATCGCCCGGCAGGATGGGATTATTGTAAGTTCCATCATGCTGATCGCCCCATTTACCGGATGTTTGACTTAATATTGTTGTTCCGGCAAATAGAAAAAGGAAAAGTAATATTGTGGTTTTATGCATATTGAACTTACCTGTATTCGATTAACACATCCTTAAACAGTACATTTCCGGAAGCAAGATTAGTACTTGAGAATGTGATTTCGCCGCTGCTCTGTTTGGCACTGCCTCCAATCTTTATTTCGCCCCTGAAGAACATCTTATCTGCATCAAGAATATTAGCCTCCATACGCACTATGTAAGTACCGGCAGGCACAGTTTGGCCAGTCTTGTCCTTCCCATTCCAGGTGAGGATTTGCTTCCCCGACTCAGGAGTACTGCCTGTTACGGCATCCACCTCTTCCTTAGGAGCATTTTTCAAGTCGAACTTCCCGGTCCATTCGCCAAGTGCTAACGGTCGCTTAAGATAGCCTCCGGTAGTTGTGAACCGGGTTGCAAACAAAGTGCAAATGTGATTCTGAAGGGTATCTTCAATCCAAACGGCAATCTGGTTGCTTCCGTGAGATTGAATCCTTGTCCAGGTGTAACTAATAATCACTTTTTTTTCCTGATTCTGATCCTGGGCTATAATTGAACTGTTTAACAAGGTAGAGAGTACCAATGCCGATAATAAGAAATAATATTTTTTCATTCTGAAAGTTAATTAAATAAGCTATTTGATTAAAATTGTTAAGAGTGATTGGACGATCAAAGAAAATACCTTTTTCATACATTTAAAAGTTTAAGAAATATAAAGTGAGGTATAAATAATCTACAATCAGGTAATTACATCAAAATTCATTAAAATATTTTAAAAGCCAATGATATTGTAGATAATTATATGGATTCTTTTTGCAAAATTGCATAACATTTCTAATCCATTAAATAATGAAACGAGCACTTTTCTTAGCACTAATTCTTGCTGTCTTTCTTTCTGCTAGAGGCCAGAAAACAGAAATTCAGTATTTATCAGGTCTTAACAAAGATCATATGGTTCAATGGGAGTTCTTTTGCAACAATGGAATGAACAGCGGGAAATGGAGCAAAATTGGAGTCCTTCGAACTGGGAATTACAGGGTTTTGGTTCCTATTTATATGGCAAGGTAAATAAGGAGATTACGAATGCGGACTTTATAAATACGAGTTCACAGTTTCAAAAGAGTGGAAGAAGAAATGTATTTATATTGTTTTTGAAGGGTCAATGACCGATACTGAAGTAAAAATAAACGGAAAGTTGGCAGGACCAATTCATCAGGGAGCATTTTATCAGTTTAAATATGATATATCTTCTTTACTCAATTTGGACGGGAAGAACGTTCTTGAGGTTAAAGTTACTAAAGAATCATCAAATGAGAGTGTTAACAGAGCAGAGCGACTATCTGACTTTTGGGTATTCGGAGGGATATTCCGTCCGGTGTATCTGAAAGCTGTCCCTTCACAATTCATTGACAGGGTTGCAATTGATGCAAAAGCTGATGGGTCATTTTATATGGATATTTATACCAAGGGAACAGGTAAGGCAAAAACAGTGACTGCTCAGTTGCAGACTCTTGACGGTAAACCTTTCGGGGAAATACTTACAGCTGGTGTTAATAAAGATTCTACAGGAAAGGCTATTATTAAAGGATCTTTCACTAATCCTTCTCTCTGGAACCCTGAGTTTCCAAATCGTTATCAGGTTGTTGTAAGTATTAATGCCGGAAAGAAGACCCTTCATCAAGTCATAGAGAAGTTTGGGTTCAGAACTGTTGAAGTAAGACCAGAAGATGGAATCTATGTGAATAATCAGAAGATAATCTTCAAGGGCATTTGTCGTCATACATTCTGGCCTTCATCGGGAAGAACCAGCAGTAAGCAATTAGCTATAGACGATATCAATCTGATGAAGGATATGAATATGAATGCTGTACGGATGAGTCATTACCCTCCTGATCAGTATTTCTTAGATGTTTGCGATTCTATGGGTATGTTTGTTCTCGACGAACTTGCCGGATGGCAGAAATTTTATGATACACCTACAGCAAAACGTCTTGTCAGGCAAGTTGTTGAGCGTGATGTAAATCATCCTTCAATAGTTTTATGGGATAATGGAAATGAGGGTGGGTTCAATAAGGATGTGCGTAGTGACTACGCTCTCTATGATCCTCAGAAACGCACTGTTATTGAACCATGGTCGATTATAAACGGCACCAATACAAAGCATTACCCGAAATTTGACTATGTTAAAAATGCGCTTAATAAAGGGAAGGAAATATTCTTCCCTACCGAGTTTCTTCATGGGTTAAATGATGGTGGTCATGGAGCCGGACTTGACGACCAGTGGAATTTCATGCTTTCCAAACCATTGTCGGCAGGTGCATTCCTTTGGGTATTTGCAGATGAGGGTCGATCATGATTTCAATGGTAAGCTTGAGGTAAGCAACAGGTTTTTGTACAGTAATCTGAACCTTTCCAAATATTCTTTTGAACTGGTAAAATTTGGGAATATTTTTCCCAAAGTTGAAACTGTTAAAAAGCCGGGAACTATAAAATCACCCGATATTGGTGTCGGTGAACTTGGAATTTTGAACCTTGAACTTCCCGGTGACTGGAAAAGCTATGATGTTTTATATGTTACAGCAGTTGACCAGTATAGCCGTCATATAAACACCTGGTCATGGAAGATCGTGAAACCTCAGGATTTCAGTTCACGTGTTGTAAATTCATCTTTCATATCGCCTGTAACTGCTTCTGATCCTAACAATCAGCTTACTGTTTCATCGGGTAAAACTGCAATAACATTTGATAAATTATCCGGATCAATAACCTTAGTGAAGAGTGACGGTAAAAGAATTCCTTTCGGAGGGTTTCAGTTTACAGGATTCAACCGCACTTTTAAAGAAATGAAGAACTATGCGAAAGGTGAAGATTATATTGTTGAAATATTATATGACAGTGCCTGTTATGCAACCTGGACAATGATGAAGGGGGGTTGGCTGAAACTCGATTACGGATACTCTGTAAAAGGATTGCTCGATTATGCAGGTATTACATTTACTTATCCCGAAAACCTTGTGACAGGTGCAACACTTATGGCTAACGGGCCATATCGTGTATGGAAAAACAGGTCGAAGGGAACGCAGTTTGGAGTTTTTGAAAAGAAATACAATAACACGGTAACTGGCCAGTCATGGGATTATCCGGAATTCAAAGGTTACTACTCAAATTTCTACGCTGTTCAGATCCAGACCAAAGAACTGCCCATTACAATTCTTACAACTACAGATGATCTGTTCCTGCATCTTTTTACTCCGGCAACAGCTACCAACTTAAGAGGAGTAAGGGGAGGTATGGTACCACCTTTCCCATCAGGTGATATATCTGTTTTACACGGTATTAGTCCTGTCGGCACTAAGTTTTCAAGTGCTCAGGCAGAGGGTCCTCAGGGTGAGAAAAATAGTTATAATGGTGAATTTTTAAGGGGTATGATATATTTCAGGTTTGGAGAGTAGGGATCTATTACCTCTCACGAAACCCCTCTTGTTGCCCAAGAACTCACAAGGATTACGCTCCCTGCGGTCGAGTGATCCTTTTTTTTGGTGCTTAATAAAGTAAAAGCCAGGCCTGCTTCGCAGTCCAACGGCTTTTTTTTTGTAGCGGAGGGAGGATTATTTGAATGATCCTCTGTGGATTACAGCCCAAGTCAAAATCCCTGCAGGCGCCTTCAGCGTCTGTCGGGTCTTTTTGTTTTTATCCCTCACCATTTGTAGGGGCGTTGCATGCAACGTCCCTACATGCTCGGTCTAAAAACAAAAATCCCCGGCGCTTTTGCGCCAGGGATTCTTACTTGTAGCGGAGGGAGGATTCGAACCTCCGACCTTTGGGTTATGAGCCCAACGAGCTACCACTGCTCCACCCCGCAATATCGAGGGGCAAATGTAGTATTTATGGGGCAATTACCAAAACAATTTTGAATTTATTTTGATTTGTCTTCTGTCTTCCTGCTCTGGTACATTTTAAATTTTAATTACTAATTTTGTTTACAAAACATGAATTCATCTGTTAATATTGATTAGTAGCCATCTTAACCGAAAATTTATTACTATGCCAAGGGTATTTAAAGCAACAGAAATTGAAAAGGAAGACAAAGAGGTAAAACGCGATTATCTCGACAGACATATGCCACATGTTTTTTGTCCCGACACAGTTAAAAGAGGAGAAAAATTTGAGGTAAAAGTAAAGCTCGGTGAAGAGTATCCTCACCCCGATGAACATGACCATTTCATAAGCGTTATCCAGCTTTGGAACAGGGAAACACTGCTTGCGGAAGCCCGTTATACTGCAGGAGTTTATGGCAATAAACCTTCTCATTTTGAGATCGATTTCTATATTGTAGCGCCTGAAGTATCAATGAACCTATCTGCAATGGCTGTCTGTACAAAACATGGACTATGGCAGAGTGAAGACAAACAGGTTAAAGTGGTATAACCGTGTAATATTCCCATTTTTGATTCCTTTTACTCATTTGATGAGGTAGTATTATTATCTTTGCTGGCCAATATAAACATAAAATATGGCTAAGGACGATAAGAAAAAAAGCAACTGGCGCGATAAATACAGGTTTTCTGTAAGTAACAATCATACCTTAGAGGAGATTTGGAAAGTAATTCTAACCAGGTACAATGCCTTCCTTCTGATTACTTTTCTTGTCGTTTTTATTATAGGGGCCACTATCGCAATGATCTCATTCACAAACCTCAGGGAGTTTATCCCCGGTTATCCAGATGTAACAATGCGACGCAATATCCTTATGAGCGCTATCCGGCTTGATTCACTCGATCGTGAATTGAAACTCAGGGATAAGTACTTCGACAATCTGAATGCAATAATAGCGGGTAATAAACCGGCTGAGATGTCCGTACAGCAAGACACTACAAAAAACTATAAGGCAATTAAATTCAATAGTTCGCCCGATGATTCTGTTTTAAGAACACGTGTTGAAAATGAAGAAAGGTATAATCTTACACTCGGACCATCAACACCTGAATCAGTTTCCGGATTAGCCAACCTGCATTTTTTCCCTCCTGTAAAAGGAATTATTTCAGGTAGATATGATATCAGGACAAAACATTTTGGTACAGACATTGTTACAAAACCTAAAGCTCTTGTTTCCGCAGTACTTGACGGAACCGTTATCTTCACCGGATGGACAATGGAAACCGGATTTGTAATTGAAGTCCAGCATCCGAATAATATCGTTTCAGTTTATAAACATAATGCCAACCTTTTAAAAGAGACAGGAGACCTGGTTCGTGCCGGCGATGCAATTTCAGTTGTTGGTGACTCAGGCGAACTTTATACCTCCGGCCCTCACCTTCATTTTGAGATCTGGTACAAAGGGAGCCCTCTCGACCCTGAGAAACACATATTATTTTAATAACCAGCACGCCAGGCATGCCAGAAAGAATCGCATTGTTAGGATCAACCGGGTCGATCGGTACTCAGGCACTGGATATCATTTCAAAGTATCCCGACAAATTTGTTGTTGAGGTTTTGATTGCCGGAAATAATATTGACCTTCTTACAGAACAGGCTTTTAAATACCAGCCTGATTCAGTGGTTATTGCAAATCCGGTTCATTACCTGCAGTTAAAAGAAAATCTTCGTGGTACAAATATTAAAGTATATGCTGGTAATGACTCTATAGAACAGGTAGTTACTTCATCAACTGTTGATGTAGTGATTGCTTCCATTGTGGGCTATTCCGGAGTCAGACCAACCATTGCCGCTATAAAAGCCGGGAAAAAAATTGCCCTTGCAAACAAAGAAACTCTGGTTGTGGCCGGGGAAATAATAGGCAGACTTATACGAGAATCGGGAAGTCAACTGATTCCTGTCGATTCGGAGCATTCAGCAATTTTTCAATGTCTTGCCGGTGAATCGGGAAACCCAATCGAAAAAATTACACTTACAGCTTCAGGTGGGCCATTTCTGAACTTTTCTGAAGAGATGTTGAAGAAAGTCAAGCCAGGTGATGCTCTTAAACATCCCAACTGGAATATGGGCTGTAAGGTAACTATTGATTCCGCTTCACTTATGAATAAAGGTCTGGAAGTGATTGAGGCAAAATGGCTTTTTGATCTCAGCCCGGAACAGATTTCGGTTATTATTCATCCCCAGTCAATTATACATTCATTTGTTCATTTTTCCGATGGTTCAGTAAAAGCTCAGCTTGGCGTACCCGATATGCGTGTTCCTATCCTCTATGCACTCACCTATCCCGACAGGGTTCATTCCGATCTTCCCCGCCTCGAATTAAAGGCCTATAAAAATCTTACATTAATTGAGCCTGACAGGAAAAAATTCCGGAACCTTTCACTTGCATATGATGCACTTGCCCGGGGTGGCAATATGCCATGTATATTGAATGCAGCCAATGAAATGGCTGTTTTAGCTTTTCTTGAAGAAAAGATTGGATTTACACAGATGCCGGACATTGTGGAGCATACAATGGAACATAGTTTGTATTCTCCCTCTCCTGACCTGGATCTTCTTGACGCTACTGATGCAAGTGCAAGGTTAACGGCGACTAACTTTATTAATAAACTTCAAAAAGAACGATGACAATACTTATTAAAATCCTGCAGTTCATAATGAGCCTTTCAATTCTTGTAATAATACACGAATTAGGACATTTTACACTTGCTAAATTTTTCAAAACAAGGGTCGAAAAATTTTATCTCTTCTTCGATCCCTGGTTTTCTCTTTTCAAATATAAGAAGGGCGATACAGAATACGGTATAGGATGGCTTCCTCTTGGCGGCTATGTCAAAATTTCAGGTATGATCGATGAATCGATGGATAAAGAACAGATGAAGCTGCCTCCTCAACCCTGGGAATTCAGGTCAAAGACATCATGGCAGAGGCTTCTGATAATGACCGGCGGGGTTATTTTCAATTTTATTTCCGCAATGTTAATTTTTATATTTGTTTTATTTGCGTGGGGCGAAACCTACCTGCCTACTGCTAATGTTAAATATGGAATTGTTACTGACTCGGTCGGGTACGCCATAGGTCTCAGAAACGGTGACAAAATAATTTCGGTCGATAATCAGCATATTGAGAATTTCCTTGAGATAACCGCCGATATTGTATTAAACAACCGGAAAACTATTCAGGTTGATCGCGATGATGCGACTCTGAATATCGAAATACCTAAGGAATATATTCCTAAAATGCTTAAGGGGAAAGGTCAAATTGAACCCAGAACTCCATTTGGACCTTTTGTGGTTGGATCCTATGGAAAAGAATCACCTGGCAAAGCAGCAGGTGTCCTTCTGGGCGATGAACTTATTGGTCTTGATGATAAGAAATTCATCTATTTCGATGAATTTAAAACTTATCTTTTTGAAAACAAGGATCATCCAATAGTTCTTAGTCTTTTGCGCAAAGGGGAAGTCATTAAAACCACATTAACTCCTACCTCTGCCGGATTGCTGGGGATAAACAGATCAACAGATTTTATTGATCAGATATTTGAGTTTAAGACCGTAAAATATGGGTTTCTGCAATCAATTCCTGCAGGTATTGAAAAAGGATTCAAGACGGTTGCTGATTATCTTAAGCAATTCAAACTAATCTTTTCCAGACACACAAAAGCATACGAATCTCTTGGAGGTTTTATTACAATCGGTAGTATCTTTCCCGGTGTGTGGAACTGGGAAAGGTTTTGGGCCCTGACAGCATTCCTCTCAATTATTCTGGCAGTTATGAATATTCTGCCTATCCCTGCACTTGATGGCGGACATGTTATGTTTTTATTATTCGAGGTGATAACCGGGAGAAAACCAAGTGACAAGTTCCTGGAATATGCACAGATTGCAGGAATGATTTTATTGCTGGCACTATTGCTTTATGCCAATGGTAATGATGTTCTGAGGATGATCAGGAAATAGATTAATTAAATTACGGTTTGCATATAATTAAAGTATTTTTAACTTTGTCTAAATTCTAATACTAAAAGAGATGGGAAAAATAGGCTTGACAGAGATATTGCTGATATTGGTTGTAGTTGTACTGCTTTTTGGTGGTCGTAAGATTCCTGAACTTATGAAAGGGATTGGCCAGGGAATGAAAGAATTTAAGAAAGCTTCTAAATTTGACCCGGCCAATGATGAAACAGAAGTAGCTCCTAAAAAATAAATCTGATATTAAGATATTCTAAAAATTATACCAACTCATATTTCTGATTCCTTCTCCCTGGTTTAAATCCTGCATCCTTTATTATTGATTGCATCTCTTCTGCATTAAAACGGTTAGTCGACCCGGCTGCACTAACCACATTTTCCTCTATCATAATTGATCCAAGGTCATTTGCCCCTGCGTGTAACGACAACATTCCAATTTCCTTACCCACAGTTAATATTGAAGCTTGAATATTCCTGATATTATTTAACATGATCCGGCTTATTGCGATCAATCTGATATAATCCGGACCGTTGTAACTGCTTCTGATCCCATTTTTCTTAAGGACAGTTCCTTCATCCTGAAAGGGCCATGGAATAAAAGTTATAAATCCAAAATGTTTATCCTCTTTTTCAGCCTGCAGATCCCTTATCAGTATAAGATGTTCAATCCTCTCCCTGGTTGTTTCAATATGTCCATACATCATTGTTGCCGATGTGGGCAGGTTCAATCTATGGGCTTCTCTCATTACATTAAGCCACTCTTCCGTCGTAGCTTTTCCGGGGGAAACTATCTTCCTGACCCTGTCAGAAAGTATCTCAGCGCCAGCTCCCGGAAGACTATCAAGTCCCGCTTCAATCAATTGAGAAAGCACCTCAAAATAAGACAGCTTTTCTTTTTTTGAAAGGAAAACGATCTCCGGTGGCCCGAGCGCATGCAGTTTTAATGAAGGGTACAATCTCTTCAGATCAGAAAAAAGATCAATGTAAAAGCTAATTCCCAGGTCCGGATTCATCCCTCCCTGTAAAAGCAACTGATCTCCGCCCAGCGAATATAATTCATCAATCTTAAATATATAATCATTCTTAGATGTTATATATGCATCCGGTGATCCCTTTCTTCTGCAGAAGTTACAAAAGTAACATTGGGAAAAGCATATATTAGTAATGTTTACATTCCTGTCAATCATCCATCCTACAGTATTTCCCGGACTATGTCTTTGCCTGAGTATGTTTGCAACATACATAAGCTCTTCAACGGGAGCCCTGTTATAAAGGATAATCCCCTCATCAGCATTCAGAGGAACAAGTCTGAGAGCTTTCTCATAGAGTTCGTCTAATATCATCTTTTCAAACAAATTGCAAAATAAACCGTAGGAAGCCGGAAGTCGGAAGACAGAAGCAAGATTTTATAATTACTTCGGACTTCTGACTTCGGACTTCAAACTCTCAAAGGTAACTCTTTGGAAACGAAACAATCAATAATTTAGTTAACTTTACGTCTTCAAAAATTACAGGATAATAAAATGAAACCTGAATTACAAAAAATATCACAAATATCATCCGGCCAATCTGTTATATGTATTATGGGAAGTGATCATATCCCTGAAAGGTTAAAGCTGACCAAATCAGAAACTGATTTTGCTCAAACCCGTTTGCAGACTAAGGAAGAGTATGTTTTCATTAATTCCTATAACAGGTGCATATACCTTATCAGATTAAAAGATGGAATTAGTCATTATAAAGTAAGAGAAGAACTTAGAAGGACCTCGTATAATCTGAGAAAGCTTATAAAAGGAAACAACCATTCTGAGCTTGTGTTAACTTCCGATAAGGCGTATAAAGGAGTTGTTGAAGATTTGGCTGAAGGACTTCTTCTCAGTTTTTATACTTTCGAAAAATACAAAACCAAAGCTGCAGATGATGCTGAAAAATTTTATCCATCGAGACTGCTTTTGCATGGGAATATAGCTGATACAGATGTAAAATGGCTCGTTGATCTCACTGATGCAGTCTATTTTACCCGTAATCTTATAAAAGAACCAGTTAACCAGCTGAACGCAACTGCACTTGCGGGGGAGATAAAAAAAATCGGTAAATCTGCAGGTTTCAATGTTGAAGTATTAACAAAGGGGAAGATTGAAGCATTAAAGATGGGAGGCCTTCTGGCTGTAAATAAAGGAAGTGTTGATCCTCCCGTTTTCTGTATCCTGGAATGGCATCCGGCAAACTCTCTTAATGAGAGACCAATTGTCCTGGTAGGAAAGGGAATTGTTTATGATACCGGTGGTCTGAATATAAAAACCGGTGATTTTATGGCCGGAATGAACGGAGACATGGCTGGTGCCTCTATAGTAACAGGAATTCTCCATACTGTAGCAAAAACTTGCATGCCGCTTCATATTTTAGGATTGATCCCATCAACAGATAACCGTCCCGGAGGAAATGCGTATACCCAGGGCGATATCATTACCATGTTTAATAAAATGACTGTTGAAATTGGGAATACCGATGCTGAAGGCAGGCTTATCCTCGCTGATGCTATCAGCTATGCTTCAAAATATTCTCCTGAACTTATTATTGATATAGCCACTCTTACCGGCTCGGCAGCAATGACCTTTGGTAACCAGGCAATTGCTGTAATGACCAACGCCGACAGAAAATATATCGACCTGCTTGAAGAATGTGGTAACGATGTGTACGAAAGAATTGCAGAATTACCTTTCTGGGATGAATACGGAGAATTGCTTAAGTCAGATATTGCTGATCTTAAAAATGTTGGTGGACGTGAAGCCGGGGCAATCATTGCCGGTAAATTCCTTGAGCGGTTTGCCGAATACCCTTTGATACACATGGATATTGCCGGAACAGAAATGCTTAAAAAAGATGATTTTTACAGATTGAAAAACGGATCAGCTTCAGGTTTAAGGCTGCTATCGACATTCCTGAGGAGAATTGCAGCCAGCTATTCAGATAAGAATTAACGATTTATGGAAAAGAAAACAATAATTGCCGGCATCTCACAAGGAGATATTAACGGTATCGGATATGAGGTTATATTAAAAACTCTTTCTGACCCGATGATAACTGATATTTGCACACCTGTTGTATATGGTTCCCCTAAAGTAGCAGCCTATCATCGTAAAGCACTGAATGTTGCTAATTTCAGCTTTAACAATATCAGGTCTGCAGAAGAGGCTCATGCCAAAAAATCCAATATGATTAATTGTCTTGATGATAATATACGGGTCGAACTTGGAAAGTCAACGCAACAGGGAGGTGAAGCAGCTCTTATTTCTCTTGAAAAAGCTGTAGAAGATCTTAAAAATGGCAAAATTGATGTCCTGATTACAGCGCCTATTGATAAACAGAATGTTCAATCGGAAAATTTTCATTTTAAAGGGCATACCGAATACCTGAAATCCGTTGCCGGGGTTGAAGAAGTCCTGATGTTTATGATTGGAGAGAGCATGAAAATTGGTGTTGCAACTGACCATGTCCCTCTAAATAAAGTTTCAGGCTTGATAACACTGGATACACTCATTCGCAAAATCAGGCTGATGAACCAATCTCTCATCCTTGACTTCGGTATCCGTAAACCACGCATTGCAGTGCTTGGGCTCAATCCCCATGCAGGTGATAACTCATTACTCGGAACAGAAGAAGTTGAAATTATCAGTCCAGCCATTCAACAGGCTCAAAAAGAAGGAATTCTAGCCTTCGGACCGTTTCCCGCTGATGGCTTTTTTGGTGCCGGATCATTCACAAAATTCGATGGGATACTTGCAATGTATCACGATCAGGGACTTGCTCCATTTAAAGCATTATCATTTGATTCCGGAGTCAACTTCACCGCCGGATTACCTTTTATCAGAACATCGCCTGTCCATGGGACTGCTTTCGCTATTGCAGGAAAAGGGGAAGCTTCAGAAAATTCATTCCGTCAGGCAATTTATCTGGCCTGTGACATTTTTAGAAACAGACAGATGTATACCGAAATATCGCGGAATCCCCTGAGACACCAGGATATTGAAACTCATAGTGACCGCATAGATGAACTTCCTCCTGATATATTTAATCCTGAATCATAGTTATGATAGATTATATTAAAGGTGAGATTACCCGGATCACTCCAACATTCCTTACTATGGAAACCGGAGGAATCGGTTATTTAATCAATATCTCAGTAACCACCTTTTCAAAGCTTGATGGGAAAAAAGATTTTAAGGTCCTTGTACATGAAGTTATCAGGGAGGACAGCCACCAGCTCTTCGGATTTGCTGATAGTGAGGAAAGGGATATCTTCAGGCTATTGATTTCTGTTACAGGTGTAGGGGCAAATACTGCCAGGATGATGCTTTCTTCTCTTAGTCCTGCCGAAATAGAAAAGTCAATTTTAGGCTCTGATGTAGATATTTTGAAAAGTGTTAAGGGGATAGGATTAAAAACGGCTCAAAGGATTATTGTAGACCTGAAAGACAAGCTTGGCAAACACACAGGAAGTGGTGAAATATTTACCTTTTCTGACAATACAAAGCGTGAAGAAGCGTTATCTGCATTAGTGATGCTTGGATTTGCCAAAAGCACTGTCTCAAAAGTCCTTGATAAGATAGTCAGAGAAGAAAAAAATCTGACAGTTGAGGACATAATAAAGAGAGCGCTTAAAAACTTGTAATTCTGAATATACGCCGGATTGGGATCAGGGATATCATATAAAAATATTCTGATATTTTCGTATCTTGTACTGTTCGCTTCTTTTCTCTTAAAGTCCACAGAAGCAAGGAGTCAGGCTGCTTTACAAAAAGGTGTAACAGCTGATACAACCCGTAAATCAATTCTGAAACTTAAAGATGATTCCGGGAATCCCTGGGAATCAAAACAAAAGGCTCCTCTTTTTCTTAATAAACCGTCCAATTTAAAATCGTCAGTAATTTATAACCCGGAAAAGAATGAGTATATCCTTTATGAGAGAATAGGAACTTTCGATTATCGCATGCCGGTTCATATGAGTCCTGAAGAATACAGGAAATATGAATATGCCAGGGCAATGCGCGATTACTGGCAATCGCGCATATCCGGTAGTGAAGCAGGTTACAAATCTAACCTGATACCACAAATTGAAGTCGGAGGAGCAGCATTTGATAAAATATTTGGCAGCAACACTATTAATATCATTCCCCAGGGATCAGCTGAGCTTATATTCGGGATAAATATTTCCAAAACTCAGAATCCAACCCTCCCGGTCAAACTCCAGACAATTCCAACCTTCGATTTCAAGGAAAAAATCCAGATGAATGTCACAGGGACTATTGGTGACAAAATGCAGCTTGGTGTGAATTATAATACCGATGCAATGTTCGAATTTGAGAACAGGACTAAACTTCAGTATGCAGGGAAGGAAGATGAGATTCTGAAAAAAGTTGAGGCAGGAGACGTTACTCTGCCACTGACTGGTACACTTATCACAGGAAGCTATAGCCTGTTCGGCCTTAAAACAGAAATGCAGTTCGGAAAGCTAACAGTAACAACAGTGCTTTCTCAGCAAAAAGGACAATCTTCAGTTATTGAGGCAAAAGGAGGCGCACAATTAACAGATTATGAATTGTATGCTGATGAGTATGAAGCCAACAGACATTTCTTTCTATCTCAATACTTCAGAGATACTTATGATGAAGCTCTTAAAAACCTGCCAGTTGTCAGTTCAGGAATTAACATTGACCGGATCGAAGTATGGGTAACTAATAAGTCTAGCAGTTTTGAAGAAGCCAGCAACAGAAATATAATTGCTTTTATGGATCTTGCAGAAAACGCAAGTCATGTTTTTAATAAGGTCCCGGCTTTTCAGGCAACTCCGGGGACCCTGGTATATCCTGACAATAATGCCAATAAAATGTATGCGCAGCTTACTACCGCTTATGGAATCATCAGGAACGTTAATCAGGTGACAAATGCATTTGATCCAGTATATCCGGGATTTCAGATTGGACGGGATTTCGAGAAGATTGAAAACGCCAGGAAACTTGACGAACGGGAATATGATTTCAACAGGCAACTGGGTTATATTTCTCTGAATACTGCATTGAATACTGATGAGGTTCTGGCAGTTGCTTATGAATATACTATCGGTGGTCAGGTTTTTAAAGTTGGTGAGTTTTCGACTGATGGAATCACTGCCCCGCAAACCCTCATACTTAAGCTTATTAAGGGCACTACTCTCAGTCCAAAGTTACCTACCTGGAAACTGATGATGAAGAACATATATTCCCTCGGATCAGGAAAACTGGATAAAAAAGACTTCGTGCTTAATGTACTTTACCAGGATGACAAAACCGGTAATTCAATCAACTACATTCCGGAAGGGAGACTGGCGGATAAGATACTTCTTCAGGTTATGGGACTCGACAATCTGAATTCCCAGCTTGACAGGGAACCAGACGGTTTTTTCGATTTTATTGATGGAGTAACTGTAATGGCTGACAGGGGAAAAATTATTTTTCCAAATATTGAACCTTTCGGAAGCCATCTGAAGAAGATGATACTCGATCCCTCACTGGCAAGCAAATATGTCTATCAGGAACTATATGATTCAACCCAGACAGTTGCAAAACAAATGGCTGAAAAAAACAAATTCAAACTTGCCGGACGATATTCATCTGAATCCGGATCGGTAATAAGACTTAATGCCTCAAATATACCTCAGGGTTCTGTAAAAGTTACTGCCGGAGGTGTACCTCTGGCTGAAAATACTGATTATACGGTTGATTATAGTATGGGAACGGTGACCATAATAAACAGAGCTTTAATTGAATCGCAAACACCTATTAAAGTTTCATTGGAGAATAATCAGTTTTTTGGATTCCAGACTAAAACACTTATTGGTACACATCTCGATTACAGAGTGTCAGATAACTTCGATATCGGTGGAACAATACTTCACCTGACAGAAAGACCATATACCCAGAAGGTAAATTACGGAGAAGAACCTATTTCAAACACAATCTGGGGTTTAAATACTTCATATAAAACAGAATCACAATTACTTACAAAGATCATAGACAAGATCCCGCTTCTCAATACGAAGACTCCTTCAACATTCTCTTTTTTCGGTGAGTTTGCTAACCTTATTCCGGGTCATTCAAAGGCAATTTCAAGTGCAGGTAATTCATATATTGATGACTTTGAAGCCAGTGAAATTCCCCTTGATCTTAAAGCATTTAATGCATGGACGATTTCCAGTGTACCGCAGGGACAAGACCAGCTTTTTCCTGAAGCGAGGTTTAATAACAATCTTGTCAGCGGATTTAACAGGGCTAAATTAGCCTGGTATGTTATTGACCCGCTCTTTTTAAGGAACGGATCATCAACACCTGAGTACATTAGACAACATCCTGATGAGCAATCGAGCCATTTCGTAAGAGAGATATACGAAAATGAAATTTTCCCGTACAAAGAAAGCCCAAGTGGAATTCCAGCGAATTTAACTGTTTTAAACCTCGCATACTATCCTGAAGAAAAAGGTCCATATAACTTTGATACAGATCCCGGGGCATATTCCGGAGGAATGAATGCCGATGGAAAACTTAACGACCCAAAATCAAGATGGGGTGGTATAATGAGAGAAGTGCTCACAAGTGATTTCGAGACTGCAAATATACAATACGTTAAGTTCTGGGTTATGGATCCTTTTGTTGATAATCCGAATCAGGAGGGAGGGGATCTATATATAAACCTTGGAAATATTTCAGAAGATATTTTACGCGATTCGAGAAAAAGCTTTGAAAATGGACTCCCAGGTTCACCTGACGTAAAAAACGTTGATACTACCGCCTGGGGAAGAGTGCCAACTGTTCAGGCTGTGGTTCATGCCTTTGATAACGCTCCTGAAACGAGGCAATATCAGGATGTCGGACTTGATGGTCTTTCGGATCAGAACGAACAGACTTTTTTTACGAATTATCTTCAGAAAGCTCTATTAATTGTCACCCCTAACGCTTATCAGAATCTTTCTAAGGACCCGTCAGGGGATGATTATCATTATTTCAGAGGATCGGATTACGATGCACAGCAGCTTGGTATTCTCGACAGGTATAAAAATTATAATGGACAGGAGGGAAACTCACCCACATCCCAGATGTCGAAGGAATCTTACCCGACTTCCGGATCAACATTGCCGGACATGGAAGACATCAACCGTGACAATACCTTAAACGAAACTGAAAGTTACTATCAGTATAAAGTTAGTATTCGTCCGGGTGATATTCAGGTTGGTAAAAACTTCGTAGTCGATGAGATTGAAAATAAAGATGTTACTTTTGCAAACGGGGAAAAATCGAAAGTAAAATGGTACCAGTTTAAGGTTCCTATCACTGATTATCAGAAGGTTGTCGGCCCAATTAAAGATTTTAAATCAATCCGTTTCATGAGAATGTTTCTGAAGGGTTTCAACGAACCGGTTATAATGCGTTTCGCGAAGCTTGACCTTGTCAGGGCTGAATGGCGGAAATACAATATTTCATTTATGGAAGGAGGGGAACGGATTACCGTGCCTGAGGCTACGGATGGAACATTCGAAATAAGTTCTGTCAGTATCGAGGAAAATTCAGGGAAAATACCTGTTAATTATGTATTGCCTCCCGGATTTGACAGGGTAACTGATCCACAGAACCCACAGTTGAGACTGCTCAATGAACAGTCAATGGTGCTTAAGGTTCTGAATCTTGAAGACGGAGATGCCCGTGCTGCTTTCAGGAATGTTAATCTTGATATACGACAGTACCGCAAACTACGAATGGAGGTTCATGCTGAGGCAATTATCGGACAACCATTGCAGAATGATGACCTGACAGCTTTTATACGAATCGGTTCAGATTATAAGGGGAATTTTTACGAATATGAACTTCCTTTAAAACTGACACCCCCTGCTCCATCTGGTGGTTATAGTAATAAATCGGATAAAGAAAGGGCAATTGTCTGGCCACCGGAAAACAGTTTTGATATAGATCTGTCAGTGTTGCAGGAAGCCAAGCAGGAACGCAACAGGCAAATGCAATTACCCGGTTCATCTTTAAGCGTGTCAGATGTTTTTGTATATACCAGGGGAACAGTCCGGGTGTCAGTTTCCGGGAATCCTAATATGAGTAATATAAGGGTCATTATGATAGGGGTGAGAAATCCTATAAAAACCCGGAACAAAGCGGCAGATGATGGAAACCCCAAATATGGTGAAGTATGGTTCGATGAACTGCGTCTAAGCGATTTTGTTGAAAATGGAGGCTGGGCTGCAAATGCACATTTGCAGGCTCGTCTTGCAGATCTGGGAACAGTTGATATGGTTGGACAAGCCAGTACGCCCGGATGGGGAAGCATCGAGAAAAAAGTAAATGAGAGAAGCAAGGAAGAGATAATGAAATATGACATTTCATCAAATGTGGAACTGGGTAAATTTTTTCCTGAAAAAATTGGTGTCAGACTACCAGTGTATGTTGGTTATTCTGAGACGAGGATAAGACCTCAATATAATCCTCTTGATCCTGATATTCTTTTAAAGGACGCCTTGAAAGCAGCAAAAAATCAAACCGTAAGAGATTCAATATTAGCAATTTCGGAAGATTTTCAAAGAAGAAAGACTATTACAATAAGCAATGCGGGTATAACAAAACGGGGAGAAAAGCCACATGCCTGGGACCCTGCAAACCTAAGTGTGAATTATACTTACAATGAAATCTACAGCAGCAATACCAATACCGAAATTAACCTCGAGAAAAACTACAGGGGGGGAATAAATTATGACTACCAGGCGCAACCTGCCAATATCATGCCTTTTAAGAATGTAAGATTTCTGAATTCCCCGGTTTTTAAACTTATTAAGGACTTTAACTTCTATGCTTTTCCAAAAAGCCTTTCATTCAGGACCGATCTGAGTAGAATGTATAATGAATTAATCACAAGAAACATAAACAACCCCTACCTGAGAGTTACTCCTTCCTTTAAAAAGGATTTTGAATGGAGCAGGATGTATGATTTTAAATATGATGTAACACGGCAGTTGAAATTTGATTTTACCGCAACTAATCTTTCAAGAATTGATGAGCCTCCCGGAGGGGTTGACAAAAAAAGGTATAGCGGCAGTTATGATTCATGGCGCGATTCGGTATGGACAAACTTAAGGAGAGGAGGCAGAACGACTACCTATAATCACTTTATTAATATTACCTACACACTTCCTGTAAATAAACTTCCAATGCTTTCGTGGATAAATGCAAATGCACGTTATAGTTCCGACTATACATGGCTTGCCGGCCCTCTGTTCCCCGACAGTATGAAGATTAATCTGGGGAATTCAATTAAAAATCATAGTGAGATGACATTTACCTCAATGGCAAACCTTTCATCGCTCTATACTAAATTGAAATTCCTAAAGAGGATTGAAAATAATACTCTGCCTGGCGCAGCACAGAAGATGAAGGCAGAATTATTAACTGTTACATATACAAAGGATAACATAAGCTTCAAAGCAAATTCCATCAAATCAATTATTCATAATCTAAATACAAAGGATGTAAAAGTCAGGATTGTAGGGAAGAATGGGGAAGAGGTAAAAGGTAAGATGGAAATAGTCAATGAAAACAGGGTTAATTTCACGGCAGCTCAGCAGGCTGACGGAGCCAAAGTATTAATTGAAGGAAAGGTAAAGAAAAGCAGAAACCCGCTTATTGTTACCGGCGAATATCTGATCAGGGCACTGATGGGTGTCAGGTCTGTAAGTCTTACCTATACAACATCCCAGGGAGAATTCCTTCCCGGTTATGACCCTGAGACAAGATTCCTGGGAATGTCGACAGTTAATAATAGACTTGCTCCCGGATGGCCATTTATTTTGGGATACAGCGACAGGAAATTCTTTGACAATGCGGTCTCAAACGGATGGCTGTCAAAAGATACATTACTTAATACTCCGGCTGTATACACAAATAACCGCGATCTGTCTTTCCGAAGTCTTATTGAACCTTTTCCAGGGATGAGGATTGACATTAATGCTGACAGGAGATTTTTAGAGTCGGAAAATTCTTATTATGTTGCTGATAATAATGGGAACTTTCCCGACAGCACACGTAACCGGATTATTTCCGGAAACTTCTCCATCTCTATTATTTCGTGGGGGACATCATTCGAAAAGATCTCAAAGCAAAATGACTACGTATCTCCTACATTTGAAGCTTTTAAGAAAAATATTATAATTATTTCAGGCAGGAGAGCAGCGGCAAGACAGAAGTCAGATCCAGTCTATAATCCTAATGCCGATCCAATAACCGGTGCCACAGTTGAAGGGCCATATAAAAGCGGATACGGGGAAACATCCAGGGAGGTCATGATCCCCGCATTCATCGCAGCTTACACAAAAACCGATCCCAACAAAATAGGACTTGAAACATTTCCATCGGCATTAAAAATGATGCCAAACTGGCGAATCAATTTTGATGGATTGTCGAAATTTGAATTTGTTCAAAGGACATTCAGATCCATAAACATAATGCACCAGTACCGGAGCACTTACCAGATCGGTTCATATACTACAAATCTGAGTTACGATGACGATGGCACGGGCATTAGCAGAATAAGGGACCTGCAGAATAATTATATTCAGCAATATGAAATAAATGTTGTGACAATAAGCGAACAATTTAGTCCTCTGATCAACATAGACATGAACTGGAAAAACAGTCTTACGACAAGGTTTGAATGGAAAAAATCACGTACTGTTACACTTAATATGACCAGTAACCAGATTGCCGATGCGCGGATTAATGAACTGATTTTCGGTGCGGGATACAGGTTTGATAACGTTCAGATAATTCTAAAAACAGGAGCCGGACAAAGGGCGTTGAAAAGCGATCTGAATTTACGATTTGATCTATCAATTCGCGATAATAAAACGATTGCACGGAAGCTAATAGAGGATGTTAATCAGCCGGTTGTGGGACAACGCGTGTTTTCTTTAGGGGCGACTGCTGATTATGTATTAAGCGACAGATTCAATCTTCAGATCTTTGCCGATCATAGTATGAATAATCCGTTTGTTGCAAATACATTTCCCACTTCGAATACAAACTTCGGATTCAGTCTTAAATTTACTCTGGTTCAGTAGTAGAAACCTGCCCTGATTGTTTATTTTTTTCATTTTTCAGAAATCGTTTGAAACATAGTCAATCCGTTCTTTCTGTCTGAAAATCAGCGAATATGCTTTAAAATAAATGACATATGCGATACATTTATTGAAGCATTTTCTCTATTTTTGGGTAGAAACCTTTATCCTTTTTCTAGTACTCTTAATATATATCAACAATAGATGAAAAGATCAAAACCACCTTTAACATTCTGGCAGATCTGGAACATGAGTTTTGGATTTCTGGGAATTCAGTTTGGATTTGCTCTTCAAAATGCAAATGTCAGCAGGATTTTTGAAACCCTTGGAGCTAAGGTTGAGAGTATACCTATTTTGTGGATTGCCGCTCCGGTTACAGGATTAATCATCCAGCCGATAATAGGACATATGAGTGATAATACGTGGAACAGGTTTGGCCGCCGGCGTCCTTACTTTTTTACAGGTGCCTTACTGGCATCTCTTGCATTGATAATAATGCCAAACTCACCTGTACTATGGATTGCTGCAGGAATGCTCTGGATTATGGATGCATCTATTAATATATCAATGGAGCCGTTCAGAGCATTTGTAGGAGATATGCTGCCATCAGAACAGCGAACTACAGGTTTTGCAACACAAAGCTTTTTTATTGGAACAGGAGCTGTTATTGCATCGGTTTTGCCCTATGTTCTTACAAACTGGTTTCATGTTCAGAATTCTGCACCTGCCGGTCAGATCCCATTATCCGTAAAATTATCATTTTATATTGGAGGAGCAGTTTTTATTTCCGCAGTGCTCTGGACAGTAATCAGGACAAAAGAGTACTCACCTGAGGAGATACAGGAATTCTCAGAGAAAGAAAAATTTGTTGATAATCATGAGGTTGATCCTGTCAGGTCTCTGGATAGCAATATATTCATGAAAAGGGGTTTTTACTGGATTGCTGCAGGAGTTATTGTAAGTCTTATTGTGTACTACTATTCATTTGAAAAAGAATTATATATACTGTCGGTAGGGATAGGTGCTTTTGGATTGATCCAGATTATTACAGGACTACTTATCTCCGCGGGAAATGAAAAGAGTGGGCTGGTGGTTGTATTAAAAGATCTTTATATGATGCCTAAAACAATGGGACAACTGGCAGTTGTACAGTTTTTCTCATGGTTTGCCCTTTTCTCAATGTGGATTTATACCACCTCTGCCGTAACCAGTCATATATATGGCACAAAAGATCCGACAAGTGAACTGTATAACCAGGGTGCAAACTGGGTAGGTATTCTCTTTGCTGTTTACAATGGCTTTGCTGCATTGGTTGCCTTTCTTCTTCCGGTTATAGCTAAGCTGACAAACAGGCGTATTACTCATTCTCTCAGCCTTATTGCAGGAGGTTTGGGATTAATATCAATTATATTGTTCCATACCCCGAAGCTGTTGATAGTATCCATGCTTGGAATAGGCCTTGCATGGGCAAGCATCCTTGCAATGCCTTATGCAATACTTACTGGATCACTTCCTGCAAATAAAATGGGGACTTATATGGGCATTTTTAACTTCTTCATAGTTATTCCTCAGATACTGGCAGCAAGTATTCTTGGATTCTTTGTCAGAGATGTTTTTGGTGGGGAGAGTATTTATGCACTGGTTGCAGGAGGTATTTCAATGTTCATTGCCGCTGTTCTGATTCTTTTTGTGACCGATGTGGATGAAACAAAATCAAAAAAAATATGATGCGGATTGGTGCATGTATTTTTGATCTTGACGGAGTAATTGTTGATACTGCCGTATACCATTTTCTGGCATGGAAAAGACTCGCCGATCAGCTTGGTATTCCTTTTACGAAAGAAAATAATGAAAGACTTAAAGGAGTCAGCAGGATGGCTTCCCTTGAAATAATCCTTGAAATCGGGGGCAGAAAACTAAATGACAACCGGAAGCAGGAATATGCGACGCTGAAGAACAACTGGTATATTGATTATATAAGTAAAATGACTTCAGATGAGATACTTCCGGGCAGTCTGAGGTTTATAAATGAACTCCGGGATGTTAATGTCAGAGTAGCGATAGGATCAGCAAGTAAAAATACTCCCTTGATCCTTAAGCAGGTTGGTATTCTGGAACTATTTGATGCTGTGGCAGACGGGAACAACGTAAGAAATGCGAAACCCGATCCGGAAGTTTTCTATAAAGCTGCCAGCATGCTGGGAATTGAACCGGAGAATTGCGTTGTATTTGAAGATGCAATTGCAGGTGTTCAGGCTGCCCTCAATGCCGGAATGATGTGTATAGGTGTGGGATCCGCAAATATTTTGACAAAAGCTCATTTTGTTGTTTCAGGGCTAAATGAAATGAACATAGAAAAACTATTAACTATAGAAAAAGATATCCGGTTATGAAGAGATTGTACAAAAAGGATGAGTGGCAAATTATCGAAGAGGGATTCCACCCTGAAATGAACAGGGAATCGGAAAGCATCTTTTCGATAGGTAATGGTTATATGGGACAGAGAGCAAATTTTGAAGAACAATATTCAGGTGATAGTCTTCAGGGAAGCTATGTTGCCGGAGTATATTACCCTGATAAAACAAGGGTAGGCTGGTGGAAAAACGGTTACCCGGAATATTTTGCTAAAGTCCTTAATGCTCCTAACTGGATCGGTATCGATATCTCAGTGAATGGGAAAGCGATTGATCTTGCCTTATCTAAAATTATATCATTTTCAAGAATTCTCAATATGAAAGAAGGATATCTTGAAAGATCCTTCAAGGTAAACGTCTCAAGAAATAAAACAATTGAAATAAATGCCAGGCGATTTCTCAGCATGGCAGAACCTGACCTTGGAATTATTAGATATTCAGTGAGGTCTGTCGATTTTGAAGGGACACTCGGTTACACTGTGTATATTGATGGTGATGTAAAAAATGAAGATGCCAATTATGGTAAGAAATTCTGGGTAGAGGTGTGCAGAGAAATAAATGGAGACTATGGGATTCTTACTACCAGAACTATGAAAACAGATTTTCATGTCGCAACCGGAATGTGTTCAGAGTTTCAGAATAATAATAATATTATTGCTGTAAAGCCAGTTATTATTAATCGTGAAAAATATATCGCCAACGCTTTTACTGTCAGTGTCAAGCCTGGGGAAGAGTGGGTTCTATACAAATATGTTTCGGTTCTTTCTTCTCTTAATACTCCAAAGGAACGTTTAACCGATGATCTGAAACTTAGGCTTAAAGAAGTAAAAGCAGCAGGATATAATCAACTTTTTTCTGAGCATATAAAAAAATGGGAAAAAATCTGGGCTTCCTCAGATGTGGTTATTGAAGGCGATCTCGCTGCCCAGCAAGCAATACGGTTTAATATTTTCCATCTGAATCAGACTTATACCGGGAAAGATGAACGTCTGAATATTGGCCCCAAAGGCTTTACCGGTGAAAAATACGGTGGCAGCACCTACTGGGATACTGAAGCATTCGGTCTGCCATTTTTTTTAAAAACAGCTGATCAGAAAGTTGGAAGAAATTTGTTGTTATACCGGTACAAACATCTTGAAAAAAGTATCTCAAATGCTGAAAAGCTTGGTTTCAAAGATGGTGCAGCATTGTATCCAATGGTTACAATGAACGGAGAAGAGTGTCACAATGAATGGGAAATTACTTTTGAAGAGATACACCGTAACGGGGCAATTGCATTTGCAATATATAACTATATCAGGCATACATGTGACATAGACTATATGGTTGATTATGGATTGGAGGTTCTGATTGGCATTTCAAGATTCTGGAGCCAGAGAGCATCTTTTTCCGAAAACCTTAAAAAATATGTTATATTAGGAGTTACCGGCCCTAATGAATATGAGAACAATGTAAATAATAACTGGTATACCAACTACCTGGCTGTATGGACCCTGTCATATACTCTGAAAAACATTAATATTCTTGAGGATAAGAGTCCTGAAAAACTTAAAAAAATTCTCAGTAAGACAAAGTTCAGCTATCCGGTTGAAACCGCAAGATGGAGTGACCTGATAGATAATATGTACTTTCCTGTGGATAATAAGCGGGGAATATTTCTACAACAGGATGGATTCCTTGACAAAAAATTAGTTCCGGCAAGCAGTATTCCACCTGAAGAACGACCAATTAATCAGCATTGGTCATGGGACAGGATTTTGAGATCATGCTTTATTAAACAGGCAGATGTTCTGCACGGGTTATATTTATTTGAAGATCAGTTTGATACTGAGACAATAAAACGCAATTTTGATTTTTATGAGCCGATGACCGTCCATGAATCATCATTATCTGCATGCATTCATTCAATAGTCGCCTCAAAGATCGGGAATATAGAAAGAGCATATGAACTTTATCTGCGTACCGCAAGGCTGGATCTTGATGACTATAACAATGAGGTTGCTGACGGACTGCATATCACAAGCATGGCAGGTACCTGGCTCGCTATAGTAGAAGGATTCGGAGGGATGAGAATTATGGATTGTAAGATTGGGTTGAATCCACTTATTCCGGTGAACTGGAAATCATATTCATTTCATTCACGTTCAGGTGATATACCGTTCGAAGCCAGGGTGACAAAGGAAGGAGTAACTATCAATAACCTTTCGGAAAAATCTCTGCATTTGATTGTATATGGAAGAGACTACAAGGTAAACGCCTCAGGAAATCTGTTCATTAAATTAATTGAAAATAACTTAGTCTCAATAATATAATTAACTTGTGTTATTCATTGGTTCAGGAGACCAAATTAATAATTCGGAATATGGAAAAACTACCTCTAAGTTTACTGGCCCTGTTACTGATACTGTTATTATCAATAGCTGGTTGCTCGATATCTGGCAGGAAAAAAGCGTCAAAGCCTTTTATTTCAGATGTTGTACACCCTGAATGGTCAAAGAATTCGGTGCTCTATGAAGTTAACGTCAGGCAGTACACCGATGAAGGAACCTTTAATGCTTTTGCCCAACACCTTCCGCGTCTGAAAGACCTTGGTGTTGATGTATTATGGTTTATGCCTACATTTCCCATTGGTATCCTTAACAGGAAAGGTGAGCTGGGCAGCTATTATTCAGTCAAGGACTTTATGGATGTTAATCCTGCATTTGGAACGCTTGATGATTTTAAGGCCATAATAGTGAAGGCGCACGATCTGGATATGCGCGTTTTGCTCGACTGGGTACCTAACCACACTTCATGGGATAACAAGCTGACTGTTGACCATCCCGAATGGTATGTAAAAGATTCGACTGGAAAATTTACACCGCCTCTCGGGACCGACTGGACTGATGTAATTCAGCTGGACTGGTCAAAAAAAGAGCTTCAGGATTATATGATCGAAGCGATGAAATTCTGGGTGAACATGGGGGTTGATGGTTTCCGGATCGACCATCCGCATAATACTCCAAAAGAATTCTGGGAAAGAGCCAGAACGGAATTAACAGCAATAAAACCTGTTCTGTTGATCGGTGAAATTGAAGAACCAACCTCTTTTCTTGAGAAGGGTTTTGATATGAACTATGCATGGGAATTCCATCACCTGATGAACAGTGTTGCACAAGGGAAGGATAGTGTAAACAAACTGGTGAGGTATTTTAATAGGGAATGGTCGGTATATCCGAACAATGTATACAGACTTCAGTTTCTTACCAACCATGATGAAAACTCATGGGCCGGCACAATTGATTCTCTTATGGGGGATTCACAAAAAGCATTTGCAACCTTAATATTTACCGCTCAGGGCGTGCCTTTAATATACAGCGGGCAGGAAGCGTGCCTTAATAAAAAGCTTAAATTCTTTGTCAGGGATCCGATTAGATGGGATACATGCAGCCTTACTGCATTTTATAAGAATCTGATCTCTTTAAAAAAGCGGTACAAAGCTATTTGGAATGGAGATTCCGGAGGTTCTATGGTTAAAATCAGGACCAATAATGATAATAAAATCTTTGCCTTTTACAGGGAGAAGGATGAAAGCAGAGTAATAGTTTTACTAAATCTCAGTAAGAAAAGTGTTGCAGTAAAACCACTGCCGGCTGACCTTAATGGTGAATATACAGATTATTTTGCCCGGATTAAGGCAACTCTTCCGTTAACTGATTCCCTGAGATTGGAGCCATGGGGGTATAAGGTTCTGGTAAGATAAAAGACAAAAGATAAAAGACAAAAGATAAAAGTAAAAATACAAAGGGTAAAGAGGCTGTTTAACAGGTCTTTGAGAGCCTTAGTGATAACCTTTGTGTACCTTCGTGGTTAAAAACAAATCATTGAACCACAGTTGAAAAGGTTAAATGTAGTATTTTTGTTTATCGTCAGTTAAATGCCACATGTCATGTACCCGATAAAGAAAATCTTTTTGCTGATAAGTGTCATCGGCTTTCTTCTTGCAGGATGCGTACAGAAGCAAAGCAAGAATTCAAATCTTTCTGAGAAATCTCTGGCATCTGCGCCGGGGTGGGCTAAAGAAGCAATCTGGTATCAGATCTTTGTTGAAAGATTTCGAAATGGTGATCGGGGTAACGATCCGACTCCGGCAGATATGTACGGTTCTTATCCTGAAAAAATTCCTAAGGACTGGAAGATCACACCATGGGGCCTCGACTGGTATTCCCATGAACCATGGCTCGATCGTGTAAAAGTAAATGGGTTCTATTCAAAAATTCAGGCCCGTCGTTATGGTGGTGACCTGCAGGGAGTACTTGACGAGATGGATTATATTCAATCACTCGGAGTAACGGCGATCTATTTCAATCCGCTTAATGATTCGCCGTCATTGCATAAATATGATGCAAGGAACTATACTCATATTGATCGCAATTTCGGACCAGATCCCAAAGGTGATGTAATAATAATGGGGGCAGAAACTCATGATGATCCTGCAACCTGGAAGTGGACTTCAGCAGATAAGCTGTTCCTGAAAGTCGTTGATGAGTTTCACAAAAGAGGGATCCGGGTGATAATGGACTATTCCTGGAATCATACCGGCAAAGCATTCTGGGCATTGAACGATATCAGAAAGAATGGTAAAAACTCAAAGT
>Ga0209539_1000079_pt1 | contig 55818 bp, 40 predicted proteins | sample BarGraNGADG00312_2_FD_184499 | JGI IMG/M metagenome (GOLD analysis project Ga0209539, IMG submission 184499) | Arctic peat soil microbial communities from Barrow, Alaska - Barrow Graham LP Ref core NGADG0011-312 (SPAdes) (version 2) | ecosystem: Environmental > Terrestrial > Soil > Wetlands >...
TTTTACACAACTGATTATATATAATAGTATCGCGCATCGCTATTTGCAGGCAACTTAAATTGCTGCATGGATTTTTTTTATAATTTTGTTTGTAAACTTAAACAATCTTCTTGTTAATAAAAACCGTCCTACTCTGAAAGCACCGAACATTGAACTCTTTGACGAGACGCTCGATATAAACTCTACTGAGAACTATGAGTTATCTATTCAGGTAAGTCCTGAAGGGTTGGCATTTTGTCTCCTCGATACAATCCGGAACAAATACGTTCTGATACGGTCTTTTGAACCGGAGGAGAATAAATTATTTAATTCTGAAAAGTTAGATGAGCTTATAAGCAAGGATGATTTTCTGACAAAACGCTACAAGAAGGTCAATGTCGTTATGCCTTCCAAAAAATTTACGCTTGTTCCGGCGCCACTTTTTGATCCGGGAAAGAAAGATGAATACTTTACTTTCAATCATCTGAAAAATGAGGATGATATTATACTTACAAATAAAGTTACCGATCCGGAAGCTTTTATTGTCTACTCTGCATCGAAATCTATCAGTACTCTTATAAATAAATATTATCCAGGAGTGCACCCGTATCATCACATTAAACCACTATTTCATCATATTTCACATAACAGGAAAAGCGTAAGCGGAAATTATATTCATATTCATATTGAAAAGGAATTCTTCAACCTTATAGTCTTTAGTGATAGTCAGCTGTCATTTTGTAACACATTCAATTACAGGAACATATCTGATATTCTCTATTTCGTAATGAATGTATTTAAAAATCTCGGTATCAAACAGGAAGAGACCATACATTTCAGTGGTAAAACAGAAAAATATGATGATCTCTCTTCTAACTTTTCGATCTATATCAGGAATATAAAATTTTCCGAACCATTTGGAAATTTCACTTTTAGTTATGTATTTAATGATATGGATCTTCACCGGTTTCTCAACCTTTTCAATGTAATAAATTGCGAATCATAGGCGGTAAATTTAAAGGACGGAGGATAGTTCCTCCATCTAATTTCAAAGCCAGGCCAACCACCGACTTTGCACGTGAGGGATTGTTCAATATCCTGAATAACAGAGTTGATTTTGAGACAGCAGATGTACTCGATCTCTTCTCAGGCACAGGAAGCATGTCTTATGAGTTTGCATCGAGGGGAGCAGCGTCGGTGCATCTGGTAGAATCTGATCAGAGGCATATTACCGGAATCCAAAATATTATCAGGGATCTGAAACTTGAAAATATCAGAGCAATCCGTGTAGATGTCAGAGCCTATCTTAAGACCTGCAAGGTTAAGTATGACATAGTTTTCGCTGATCCGCCCTATGATTTGAAGTGGTTAAAAGAAATACCGGATCTTGTTACACAATCCGGCATATTAAAGGAGGATGGTTTCTTTATCCTTGAGCATCCGAAGGCCATAAATTTCAATAGTCATAAATTATTTTTTGAGCATCGGAATTACGGAGGAGTAAATTTCAGTTTTTTTAAAGCGTTACCTGCTGGGCAATAACATTTTATGTAATTGTTGCTATTTTGGGATGCGAGAAATAAACCGATAATATTTTCAACAAATATTTTGTGGAGTTAAAAATTAGCTTAATTTTGCAACTCGTTTTACAATTGGTGCGGTAGTTCAGTTGGTTAGAATAACGGCCTGTCACGCCGTGGGTCGCGGGTTCGAGTCCCGTCCGCACCGCAAGAAAAACAAAAAAGCCGCACGAAAGTGTGGCTTTAGTATTTTAAGATAGCAGCGTTGACAGTTTAATTGTTTCTTACATGTCTGATTATGATTCTACTTTTGATCCAAGCAATGTTTCCACTATCACGGAAATAAATTCGCAAAATTCCGAAGAGTTTCATACGCTCTTAGTTTTAGGTTATAATTTAACAATGAAACATGGCTTTCTTTTAATAATAATATGACTATCGGTAATGATATATACAAAATCCAAAAACGCTTGAAAATCAATTTATTTACCCCAGCCCCAAGGGGCGTAAATTGATTTTGACTTCGTCGAGCTCCTCCGCTTCGCGTCGTCGGTTCTTCACTCCCCTTGGGGACGGGGTAAACGAAGAAAATCAATAAGGGTATATGAATGATTCCTGATACTCAAATAAAATCAATTTATAATCTGAAATGTTTATTGGATAACGAAAATATTTAGAATATCTTTACATAAATACGCCTTAATTTTAACAATAAATGGTGGATATCAGATTTAAGATATTTATGTAAAAGTGTCAAAAAGAATGGTATAATTTTGATCAAAAACTATTGTATGTTAAAAGCGATTTATAACAGGTACCTGTTTTTTTTCAATATGATGGCAGTTCTGGTATTACTCATAGTAACAAGAACACTTGATTCCCTTGCCTGGCTTCCCCCCTCCCCTCAGAAAACAAAAATAGTTGTATTGAATTATCTGTTTGAATTCATTTCTTTCGTGCCAGTCATTTTCATACTTATATTCAGTTACAGATGGACGGTAATAAGAAAACTGACTTTTCTGCTTTATTTTCTTATAGTTGCATTTGCAGTATTGATGCCAAGTCTGGTTTTAGCATTAAGCAGCTGGCTGGCAGTTATCTTTGGACATAAAGTTCAGCCAATTACATTTAACCTTATCGAAAAATACACACCCGGAGTAAGTCTTGTTATCTTATTCTTAAGCGCAACGTATTACCTCACTCACCTCGTACTTAAGACTGCCAAACAAAGAGAAACAGCTCATAAGGCAGAGACTCTGGCGAAGGATGTTCAGCTTAAAATGCTCCGTTACCAGATAAATCCTCATTTTCTATTTAACGTGCTGAATTCAATCTATACTTTAATAGATGAGAATACAGAAAAGGCTAAGAAACTTGTGATAGATATGTCGGAATATTACAGGTATACCCTTAACAAACAACAGCAAACAGTTTCTATCGAAAAAGAGGTTGAGTCCGTTATGAAATATCTCGAGATCCAGAAAACAAGATTCGAGGAAGGTTTTCAATATGAGATATCAGCTGATGAAGCAGTAAAATCTTTATTAATACCTTCATTTCTAATTCACCTGCTGATTGAAAACGCCGTAAAATATGGAACAAAGACAATGAAACATAAATTGATTGTCCGTCTTTCAGTTGAACTGGTAAACAAAAATCTTCTGATAAGAGTCTCAAATACAGGCAAATTACTGAATGCAACTGGAAATAATGAAAAGGGTGTTGACGGTACAAGTAATGGTATAGAAAATTTGAAACACAGACTTGCTTTATACTATGATGAAAATTATTCATTTTCGCTTAAAGAAGAGGATGGATGGGTTGTTGCAGCTATTGAAATCAATAATATTAATACGCGATGACAAACTTAAAAGCAATTATTGTAGATGACGAAAGGCTGGCCAGGGTTAATCTGAAGAAGTTACTTGAGCCACACCCTCAGATAGAAATTGTCGGAGAAGCCAGTTCCTGTCAGGGCGCCGTCGATATGATCAACATGTTTAATCCTCAGTTGATCTTTCTTGATATCCAGCTAAGCGGAGAAACCGGGTTTGATCTGCTGGAAATGATTGACAGTTCAATCAAAATAATCTTTGTTACAGCATATGATGAATACGCAATTCGTGCCTTTGAGGTGAATGCCATTGATTATCTGTTAAAACCGTTAAACCCGGAACGGCTAAAAGTATCAATAGAGAGGGTAATAAACAGGGAAAAGACACAAAAAAGTGAAGCAAAGAGCTATGAATATTCTGACAGTATTTATGTACGGTTAAATAATTATGCTTCCAGATTCATAAAAATAAGCTCAATAACATTTATTGAACCGGTGGGCAATTATTCCAAAATCGTTACCATTGAAGGCAAACATTGTCTGGTTTTAAAAACTCTGAAGCAATGGCAGGAAGAACTTCCTGATAATAATTTTGTCAGAATACACCGTTCAAGTATTGTTAATATCGAACATGTTGAACGTATTGAAAAAAAATCAAATACCCAACACAGAGCTTACCTGAAAAACGTACCGGAACCGCTTGAAGTCAGCCGCAGGTATGCCAAAAAACTAAAATTCCTGAATTAAGTTTCTGCTCTTTATTCTCTAAAATATCCACTTATCATCTTATCTGACCGCTAATCATATTTTTCTTTGATTAACCTTGTTGCATTATTTTCTTTGCGGCTATTATTCATTAATAGAAAAGTTTTTTATAATAATTAAATATAACTGACGCAATGAAAAAGTTTATTTCAACAACATTTATGATTGCAGTGTTCACAACACTGGCTTTTTGTCAAAACCTCACACAAATAGTAAGAGGTACCATAGTTGATGTCGATAGTAAATTACCATTAATTGGTGCCACTATAGTGATACTTGGTACCGCCCCCCTGGTTGGGACATCAACAGATATTAATGGTATTTTCAGATTTGAAAACATACCAATAGGTAGAATTAAATTACAATTATCTTACATGGGTTATGAAGCTAAAACCATTTCAGATATTGTAGTAAACTCCGGTAAAGAGATAGTCTTAGATTTCACTATGCAGGAATCTGTCACAAAAATGGATGAAGTAGTTGTTAAGGCTTATAAGAAAAAAGGAGAAGCAATAAACGAAATGTCGCAGCTAAGTATACATTCCATTACTCTTGAAGAAACCAAGCGTTTTACCGGAGGGATGGACGACCCTGCCCGCGTAGTTTCTTCCTATGCAGGAGTAGCCAGTACACCTGATGGAAGCAGTGATATTATAGTACGTGGAAACTCACCCAAATACATGCAATGGCGTTTGGATGGAGCAGAAATTTCAAGTCCGTACCATATGGATGATCAAAATTCTTCGTTCGGAGCGCTTACCGCTTTAAACAATAATTTATTGGCCACCTCCGATTTTTATACAGGTGCCTTTTCGTCCGAATATGGCGATGTAATATCCAGTGTTTATGATGTAAAACTCAGGTCGGGAAATAACGAAAAGTTTGAAGCAACCAGTGGCATTGGTTTAATGGGTACAGAACTTACCCTGGAAGGTCCGTTTAAAAAAGGATATGCAGGCTCATATCTGTTTAACTACAGGTACTCCACAATTTCGCTGATTAAAGACCTGGGTCTGGTGGATGTGCCGGGAGGTGTGAATTATCAGGATGCAACCTTTAAAGTAGTTCTGCCTACTAAAAGAACAGGTACTTTTTCCTTCTATGGGCTGGGAGGCTTAAGTGGTGTTTCAATGGAGAATATGGGGCCAACAGGACTGGAAACACCAGGCAGAACAAAAACTAATGCTCTTACCAGCAGAGATTATTACAAGGCAAATTACCTGGCTAATCTTGGAATGAACCATACTTTGTCGATTAATAATAACAGCTTTGTTAAAACTTCAATTAATTATTCAGGAACCGGCCTCAACGATGATATTTATGAGACGGATACAATAAGAACATACAATCCAGGAGGTGAACTTCCGGAAGATTACATTTCACCCAGAATGCACATGATTCAAAGCAGGATTGTAAATTCAGCAATCAGGGGGGCAATTACTTATAATAATAAAATCAATGCAAAAAATAAAATTCAGATAGGCACAAAATACACGCTTTATAACTACGATTACAATCAAAACTTGTATAGTAATGAAGAAGCTTCAATGTCAAACATTAATGACTTTAAAATAAATATAAGTACTATAAATAATTTTATAAGCTGGAAACACAGCTTAAATGAGAAAATTAATATTGTGGCCGGTTTACATAACATGAATATTTTAAGCAATAATAAAAGCACACTTGAACCAAGATTAAGTGTAAACTGGAAAATTAATAATACAAATTCAGTTCATGCTGGATACGGAATGCACAGCACAACAGAAAGGATACAAAACTATTATACAAAAATCTCACAGGGCGATGGCAGTTTCATTGAGCCTAATAGAAACCTAGGATTGTTAAAAGCCCATCATTATGTTTTGGGCTATGAAAAGCGCTTTACTGAGAATCTGATAGGAAAAATTGAGGTATACTACCAGTACCTTTACAATTTACCTGTCGAAAAGAACAACACCAGTAATTATGCCACCATTAACGAAGGCATCGATTATAAATACGTTGAACTGGTTAATAAAGGCAGCGGTAAAAACTACGGCGTGGAGATTTCCTTCGAACGGTTTTTTGATAGAAATTTCTACTTTTTGATAAATAGTTCGCTATTCGATTCGAAATATAAAACATTGGAAGGCGTATGGCGAAATACCCGGTATAATAACAACTATATCGTGAATATTTTATTTGGAAAAGAGTTTAAAAGCCTTGGTAAAAAACAGAACCAGACCCTGGCACTGAATACAAAAGTTTTCTTTGAAGGTGGCCAGCGGTATATTCCATTACTAAGAGATACACAGGGGAATGTGGCTGTTGAACCTGAAAACGACAGATATTTTGATTATAGCAAAGCGTATAACGGTAGACTTGACAATATCTTTCTATTGAATTTATCGGCAAGTTACAAGTTCAACAGACCAAGGGCTACACACGAAATTTTCCTCGATATGATGAACCTTACAAACAGTCAGGCCAGAATGGCTGAATATTATGATGTGAGTAAACCGGGTAAAGTTGGCTACACTACTTCATTTGGATTTTTCCCAAACTTAATGTACCGGATATATTTTTAATTTTAAAAAAAATAAAAAATGAATTCAAATAAAATGAAAGCAATTGTACACTCAAAATAATTAAATTTCATAATGATTATAATGAAATATTAAACAATCAAAAAAAAGACTTATATGTATAGGATTTGGCATAACATTAAAACAGGTTTCAGGTATTTAGCCAGGCAAAAAAATATTTCATTGCTGAATCTGCTGGGACTCTCAATCGGAATGTCTGTTGCCATCCTCATTTTTTACTTTGTAAATTTTGAAAATAGTTACGATAATTTTCACAAGGATGGTAAACTGATCTACAGGATCATCTCAGTTAATAAAGGTACAGGAGGAACTGATTACAGGGCTACAACACCTTTGCCTTTACCTGAAGTTGTCAGGTCAGATATCAAAGATGCAGAGATGACAACCGATTTGTCTCTCTTTTTGAGTGATGATGAACCGGTTCAGATTGCTGATCAAACCTTTTTCAATCTGACCGGATACACTGCTGACTCGTGTTTCCTGAAAATGTTCAATTTCCCATTGATAAGTGGCGATCCTAACACAGTTTTTGACAATCCGGGATCAGTTGTAATTACCAGGAAAACTGCAAAAAGACTATTTGGAGATGAAAGACCGCTGGGGAAAGAGTTGATAATCGGAGATTACAGTTTTACTGTGGTTGGGATTTTAAAAGATCTGCCTGAGAATTCTATATTTAAATTCGACCTTCTTGTCTCGAACTACATTCTAAAGAAGATGCATCCCGATCTTGCAAATATGTGGTGGGGAGGAGGAGCAATGATTTTCGTAAAAATTTATGCGAATCAGAATATCAATTCCGTTAAAACAGGTCTTGCCTCTATCCCGGGGAAATATTTTCCTGACTATCTCAAAGGCAGGGAAAGTTATGACCTCCAGCCTCTCGGAAAGATCCATCTTGATAATCGTGTTTCCGGTGACGCTATACCACCGGTTTCATTAAATTATCTTTATATTCTGATGGCGATAGCTATAGCCGTTTTATTTATTGCCTGCGCCAACTTTGTTAACCTCTCCACGAGTCAATCGGAAAAACGGTCCAGGGAAACCGGACTGCGAAAGCTGGCTGGTGGCGGAAGATTTCAGATAACACGCCTGTTTATTGGGGAAGCTGTCACCCTTTCCCTGATTGCAGTCGTTATCGCCGTATTTCTGGCAAAACTGTTTTTGCCATGGTTTAATGAATTATCTCAACGGAATATAAATATCGACTTTTCTAACGGGAAGATTATTTTATCTGTTCTGCTTTTCGGGATTTTTACGGGAGTTTTGTCAGGCATCTATCCGGCACTTCTATTCTCTAAATATCAACCGATTCAGATGCTTCGTTCCCGGATTATATCTTCCGGATCCAAAATCGGGATCCGGAAAGGTTTTATTATAGCCCAGTTTCTCATAACCATCATACTTATTACGTCGCAATTATTTATAACCAGGCAGATTTCATTTATGAAGAATCATGAGCTTGGGTTCAATGAAGAAAACCTTGTTTCTGTTCCGCTTCATGTTAAAGATGAAAGCAAACGTCTGGCATTTGCAAAACTATTTGCCGGGAGTCTGGAAAACGGGGCAACCACATATGATATTAAAAGTGTCTCATTAACCGAGAACGTCCCTGGACAAAACTTTCCGAACAGATTTGCAGTAATTCCCGGGGGATCTTCAACAGAAGATTCGAAAGAGATGATAGTGACATCGATTGATGAACATTTTGCAGAGGTATTTCAAGTCCCCCTGGTGAGCGGCAGAACCCTTACTGATACAATTGCCTCTGACAGGTTCAAAAATGTCATGATTAATGAAACGGCTGTCAGGAAATTTGGATGGGACAACCCGATCGGGAAGAAACTCCGGTTTAAACATGAAGAGGAGTCGGTTACAGTTATAGGTGTGTTAAAAGACATTAATTTCAGGTCGTTGCAAACCCAGGTTGAACCAGTGGTATATCGTTATACAGGTGCCAACTGGCTTGCAGGTTACGTCACCCTTCGGATAGATCAAAAATATTATTCGCAAACTATTAAGTTCATCAAAGTAACCTGGGAGAAACTTGCTCCGGGGGTCCCCTTTCAATACTTTTTTATAAAAGATAAATATATTGAAAGATACAGGGATGAAGAAAGGCTGGCCAATATAGTAGGGACCTTTACAATAATTGCTGTTTTCCTCTCGTGTCTTGGCTTGTTTGCATTGATTGCCTGGTTATCAGTTCAACGTACCAAAGAGATAGGAATCAGAAAGATTAACGGTGCCGGAATCACGGAAGTTATGTTTCTACTCAGCAGCGAATTTATTAAGCTGGTGGCAATAGCCTTTGTTATTTCCTGTCCTGTTGCCTGGTACATTATACATAAATGGTTACAGAACTTTGCTTACAAAACTGAACTCAGCTGGTGGATATTTGGACTATCCGGAATCATTGCACTTGCGATTGCCATCTCAACGGTAAGTTTTCAGACCTGGCGGGCAGCAATCAGAAACCCAGTGGATGCTTTAAGCCATGAATAAAACACTATAGGATAGTTAGGTGTCATAATGAATTGACAGTAAATGAAATGATAATTTTGATTATATGAAAAAAATGAAAGCAGTACTATTTAATAAAAAAGGTTCACCTGAAAAGCTGATCTATTGTGAAGTCGACAAGCCTGTACCAAACGACAACGAAGTTTTGATAAAAGTACATGCTGTTGCGGCAAATGCTGCCGATTATCGTTCGATGAAAATGGGAATTATCCCTAAGAGAAAGATTTTTGGAGCCGATATAGCAGGTAGTGTCGAATTTGTTGGTAAAAACATCACCCATTATAAACTCGGGGATGAAGTAATGGGGGACCTTGCAAGTTTTGGATTTGGAGGATTTGCCGAATATGTTACAGCTCCTGAAAAAGCCTTGATAATTAAACCTTCAAAGATTTCGTTTGAAGAAGGAGCTACCCTACCTATGGCAGCATTAACGGCTCTCCAGGCATTACGTGACAAAGGCAACATTCAAAAAGGACAAAAAGTGTTAATTATTGGTAGTTCTGGCGGTGTCGGAACATTTGCAATTCAGCTTGCCAAATATTTCGATGCAGAAGTAACGGGGGTATGTAGTTCAAAGAATGTACATCAAACGAGTTCTCTCGGTGCAGATTATGTAATTGATTACACAAAAGAGAATTTCACAAATAGCGACATGCGGTATAACCTCATTTTAGCAATCAATGGTAATTATCCACTTTCTGCCTATAAAAAAATCTTGACTCCAAATGGCATATATGTAATGGTTGGTGGTTCTTTATCACAAATATTCAAATCACTTTTATTTGGATGGTTGATGTCATTTGGCTCTAAGAAGATGAGATCTTTATCTGCAAAAGCAAATAAAAATGATTTGGAATTTCTTGCAAAGCTTCTGGAGGATGGCAAGATCAAACCAGTTATTGACCGACGCTACTCACTTGACAAGACTGCAGATGCAATGAGCTATCTAAGTGAAGGACACTCACATGGGAAAGTGGTGATAATTATGGAATCAGAATAAAAATATTACGAACGCCTGACATGGACAAATGGCCAGAACATAACTGAAATAAAGAGAATCAGATTGATGGATCTGGATAATTTTGATCGGATTATTGATAAAAACCACAACAATGAATATTAAGTTGATTCTTATAATAGTGTTTTCAATTCTCTATGGATTATTTGAAATATTCATGAGCAGGAGAAAACAAGACAATAGAAAAATCTCCAAAAGCGGAGACAAAGGGAGTATCTGGCTACTCACGATTTCAATCTCAATGGGTTATTGGCTTTCTTTTATAATAGCCTCCACTAAAACAGGCAGGATATACCATTGGAATACCTTTTTCGTAATTGGATCTCTTTTAGCATTGACCGGATTGATAATCAGAGTGACTTCGATAATGAAACTTAAGCAACAGTTCACTTATAGCGTAACTAAGATAGAAAACCATGAGCTGATCGAGACAGGATTATATAAGATAATAAGGCACCCCGGGTATCTTGGACAGCTCATTATTTTTCTGGGGATTTCTGTCTGTCTGTCAAACTGGTTATCAATTTTACTCATGATAATTCCGGTTTTGTCCGGATATCTCAATCGTATAAATGTTGAGGAGAGGTTTATGATTGAACAAATGGGGGAAAAATATCTTGACTACCGGAAGAGGACAAAGAGGTTGATTCCATCTATTTATTAAAAACGATTCAAATGAGGAATTCTGCAACCTGCATCATTTGCCTGGCCGTATGAGTAATAATAATCCGTAAATTGGATACAACAACCTGTAATTTGGATATTTACAAATTCTCCAAAGTTGATTTACTTTGTATATGGATATTTCAAAACAATTATGAAAAATATAGTTTACAAAGTTCAGACAATTAGCGAACTACACGAAATAGCAGGTTTTGAAAAACCTAAACATCCGTTAGTTACTGTTATTGACTATTCAAAAGTAGATGTAAATGACGATCCCGAATCGGGTAGCTTTATCTGCAGTTTTTATTCCGTTAATTTTAAAAAGCACTGTGATTTTATTTATGGCAGGCAGGTTTTTGACCATAAAGAAGGTACTTTGCTATGTACTGCGCCAGAACAGATTATTACTTTCAACAGGAAAAAAGAAACAAGCAGCACGGAAGGCTGGGGTTTATATTTTCATCCTGAATTAATACGGAATACTGCTTTGGGGAAAAAAATCAATGAATATTCTTTTTTCTCTTATGCCGAAAATGAAGCATTACATCTTTCTGAACAGGAAAAACTTATTTTGCTCTCCATTTTAAAACAGATGGAGAATGAATATAATACCAATATTGACCATTACTCTTATGACCTTATAATATCGAATATTGAACTGCTGTTAAACTATTGCAGGCGTTTTTATGGCCGGCAGTTTATTACCCGTACCAATCAGAATAAAGATGTCATCGTCAGGTTTGAAGAATTTATAACAGATTATTTCAACTCTGACGAACTCCAAAATAGTGGTATCCCAACAGTTAAGTATTGTGCAGAAACAATGCATCTCTCTCCGAACTATTTTAGCGACCTGCTTAAAAGCGAAACAGGAAAAAATACCCAGGAACATATTCATTATCGTTTATTAGAGAAAGCAAAAACTTTACTGGTTAGTTCTGATAAAAGCATTAATGAAATTGCATACGAACTTGGGTTTGAATATCCTCAAAGCTTTAGTAAATTCTTTAAGAAAAAGGAAGGTGTTTCTCCAACATTATATAGAGTAGGATAATATATATGAAAGCAATTGTATACAAAAAATATGGTTCGCCAAATGTGCTTGAACCATTAGATGTAGAAAAACCAACACCTGAACCCAACGAAGTTTTAATCAGAGTTAATGCAACTACTGTAACAACTGCCGATTGCATGATGCGAAGAGGCGATACTTTTTTAAGCAGAATATTGTTGGGTCTCTTAAAACCAAAGAAAAAGTATCAAATCTTAGGAACAGAATTTTCAGGTAAGATTGAAGCAGTAGGCAGTAAGGTGAAAAAATTTAAACCTGGTGATGAAGTGTATGCATTCAGAGGATTTGGAACCGGTTGTTATGCCCAATATAAATGTATGAACGAAAACGGATCGCTGGCTATAAAACCCATTAATATGTCATTTGAAAAAGCTGCATCGGTAGTTGACGGTGCAACAACGGCTCTGTTTTTCCTTAAAGAAAAAGCCAATATTCAAAAAGGTCAGAAAGTGCTTATAAATGGAGCGTCAGGCAGTATCGGAACTTTTGCTGTGCAATTGGCTAAATATTCTGGTGCTGAGGTTACAGGAGTTTGCAGCACAAAAAATATAGAGTTAGTTAAATCATTAGGGGCCGATAAAGTTGTGGATTACTCAAAAGAAGATTTTACCAGAACCGGTGATACTTACGATATAATATTTGACACAGTTGGAAAAAGCTCCTTTGCCCATTGTAAGAAAGTTCTTAAAAGCAATGGCAAATATGTTGCAACAGTAATGACTTTAAAGATAATTATCCAATCACTCCTGACAAAACCCGGAAATAAGAAAAAGGTAATTTTTGCGATGTCACTTAATAAAACTGAAGCCCTGAATTATCTCAGGACATTAATTGAAGAAGGTAAATTAAAAACAATAATAGACAAGCAATATCCATTTGAAGAATTACGGGAAGCTCATGCTTACGTTGAAAATGGTCACAAAAAAGGAAATGTTGTGATAACTGTAACGCATTAATTATTAATACATCACAAGAATTTTAACTGTACCAATAATGAATACTAAAATGAAAAAACTAATCAGGTTCGGTGTTACCTGACAGTAAAGTGCCCCGAAGTCCGTCACTACACATACACGCAAACGTTGTATGTCATTATAAAAAGACAACTAATCCCAAAATAGTAATGAGATAATATGGAAAAAATGAAAGCAATAGTTTACACAGAATATGGTGAGCCTGATGTCCTTAATATACAGGAAGTAGAAAAACCTTATCCAAAAGGCAATGAAGTTCTAATTAGAATTCGTGCTGTTTCCGTAAATTATGGAGATATCATTGCCCGAAATTTTAAGAATATTTCTACACGGGAATTCAATATGCCATTACTCTTTTGGATACTTGCCCGATTTGGTTTTGGCCTCAATAGGCCTAAAAGGAAAATATTAGGAAATACATTCGCGGGTGAAATTGAGACGATTGGAAATGATGTAAAACAATTTAAGGAAGGTGAACAAGTTTTTGGCTATACAGGAGAAAAAATGGGGGGATATGCCGAGTATCTTTGTATGTCTGAAAATGGTATAATTGCTGTCAAACCTTCAAATATGACTTATGAAGAAGCTTCGATTATACCTTATGGGACAATTATGGCTTTGAATTTACTTAAAAAAGCAAATATACAAAAGGGACAGAAAGTACTTATAATTGGTGCTTCTGGAGGTTTAGGTTCAGCGGCCGTGCAACTTGCGAAACATTATTTTGGCACAGAAGTTACAGGTGTTTGTGGTACACAAGGATTAGAATTTGTGAAAAACCTGGGAGCCGATAAGGTTATTGATTACACAAAAGAAGATTCTATACAATTCGAAGAAACATATGACATTATCTTTGACATTTTGGGCAAAGGCTCTTTTTCACAATACAAAAAATCGCTTAAAGAAACCGGGGTTTATTTGTTATCAAGTTTCAAGTCGAAGAAACTTCTTCAAATGCTATGGACATCAATTAAAGGCGGAAAGAAAGTAGTCTGTGCTATAGCGACCCCAGAAACTGAAGATTTGATTTTCATAAAAAAACTTATTGAAGAAGGAAAGATAAAGTCGGTAATTGATAAATGTTTTCCATTGGAACAGACAGCAGAAGCCAACAAATACTATGAAACAGGAAACAAAAGAGGTAACATAGTAATAAAGGTATAGATTATAAAAAATAACAAAAGCACAACACACAATATAGCTCATTACAATGAGACCGGCTTCCACAATTATATTGATGATATTTAGCGTGGGACTGATACATGCTCAGGATATTGATACTTTTTTTTTGAAATATGGAGTATCTAAATATGATACGATTATTTATAAACGAATCATTGAGTTTGATAAGAATAGCAAAATATATCACGTTAAGGATTATTTTGAAAATGGACAGATACAAATGGATGCTTTATACAGCTTGTTTGATAAGAATATAAAAGAGGGGAGCCAATGTAATTATAGTTCAAACAGAAAAGAGGGTTTATTTAAAAATTGGTTTGAAAACGGACAGATTAAATATTCTGCCACTTATAAAAATGGACTGATAAACGGATTATCCACAACACATCGTAAACAACAATTGCCTGCTTCAAAAGCAATTCTGATGTGTTAAATATTGAATTCAAACCTTCTGAGATTCAGTCAGTCAAAACCACTTATCATATTATCTGACCGCTAATCATTTTTTCCTTTGATTTACCTTGTTGCATTGTTTTCTTTGCGGCTATTATTCATTAATTAATCACTAAAAACTAACAATTATGAAAAAGTCATTATTTTTTTTGATAGCAGTAACTTTCTTATTGCAAAGCTGTGCTAAAATCTTTTACTCACCTGATGCTACACCACTTGCCAGAGCTCAAAAAGTAATAGCAATTGCTCCTCCCAAAGTTGCAATTGCTGCAAGAAAAAACATCGATGGTAATGCTTTGATTGAACAACAAAAAACTGAATCAGTAAATTTCCAGAGAGAGATGTATAGTTGGATGCTCAAAAGAAAAATGCAAGGGACCATAACTGTTGAAGTACAAGATGTTGAGACTACAAATGCAAAGCTTGCGAATGCTGGATTTAATAATGGACAACTACTGACACCAATTGATATGTGCAATATTCTTGGTGTTGATGGAATTTTGACTTCAAATTATTCACTCTCAAAACCTATGTCGGAAGGTGCTGCAATTGCTGCCGCTCTTTTGGTAGGTTTCTGGGGTGCGACAAATGAAGCTACAGTTTCATTGTCAATTCATGATCAGAGTGCAAATAAAATGATCTGGAATTTTGATCATAAACTTTCATCTTCTTTAGGTTCTCCAGCGCGATTGGTCGATGCTCTTATGAGACAGGCGAGCAGGGAAATGCCATATTTTACAAGCCAAAATACTTATTGACTATCATAGGATCAAACCTGTGATTTAAAACAAAACCCGTGACAACTCCAACTACCGAAAGATCTGCCTGGCTGACGAAGTCGGGCAGTTTTGAAGTCTGCCCCGACGAAGGTTATTCGGACGGGTCGTTCAATCCGGTAAAACCACATAACACATTATATGACCGCTTATCATACATTTCTTTGATTGAGTCTGCTGTATTATTTTCTTTGAGTTTGTTTTTTGTACAACCAAATCCTTAAAAAATGATGAGAAATAGTAATCTTCAAATTGGAACAGGATTGAAATCAATTCTTTTATCAGCTGTTTTTTCCTTGCTGGTAACTACCTGTTTCACGCAGTCAATACCAGCCGGAAGCCATTACCTGGGCCAAACCCCTTCGGGGAATACACCAAAAGCACTTCCTTTGTTTGTAAACCAGGGATTCTTCGCCGCCGAAAGGATAGCGATTTCAAATGATGGAAGGGATATTTATTATTCAGAGATTAAAGGGTACTACCCCTTAAGAGGAGAAAACATCAAAAAGTATAGCTTCTCAGACGGCAAATGGACAGGGCCCATTGATCTGTTTGAGGGTTATGCTCCGGCATTATCAATTACGGGAGATACAATGTATTTTGAAAGAAAAGATGTTGAGAAAAAATCCGAGACGTATATTTCTGTCAAAAGCGGATCAGGCTGGAGCAATCCAAAAAGGATTTTAACCAGACTTGATAAAGCTCATTATTACCAGGTTACAAAGAAGGGGAATAATTATATTTCGTCAATAGCCGGAAATGGAACCGGATTAAATGACTGGTGCAAGGTTATAATTTCAGGAGCAGATACAACAGCATCAAGCCTGGGAAGACCCTTGAATACCGGCGGGGAAAATCTCGATTTCTTTGTTTCACGGGACGAATCATATATGATAGTAACTAACCGTCCGGGATTAGGTATAAGTTACAGAAAAGACGATGGCAGCTGGACAAACCCGAGAAATTTTGGTCCGAAAATAAACTTTGGACTCGGATGCTGGGGCCCATGGGTTACTCCTGATAACAAATACCTGTTTTATTCTACCGGTACAAAACCGGATTATTCAGATGTTTATGTATACTGGGTTCGTATAGATGGTATTATTGATAGTCTGAAACATACAAATTTAAGTCCATATATTAAATCATTAATAAACAATCAGACTGCTGTTACTGGACAACCATTCACTTTTATCATACCTGATAACATATTCTTTGATGACGACAGTAATGTTGCACTGACTTATTCCGCAACGTTGTTAAACGGTAATCAATTGCCTTCGTGGATAAGTTTTAGTCCCGGAACAAGAACGTTTTCAGGCACACCGGCAGAAGCTGGTGAACTCACTATCAGAGTAGTAGTCACAGATACAGAAAAAGCTACTGCTTTTTGCCCGGTGAAAATAGTTATAACAGCCAATCCCATAAAATGATAAATCTCCTGAACAGGTTAAGAAACAAGAAAGAGAATAAAAACTCAATATTAACAGGAGTTGCATTGTTTTTAATATCACTTATGTTAATCTCCTGCAGCGAAATGAAAAACTTTAACCGCCCCATTCTTGCAGACAATAAGGAAGGCTCCTTTATAACTGTAAGAGATGGAATAGAAATATTCGTTTATGAGTACGTTCCTTCAGGTGATTTTAATAACACAATTTACATTGTTTCAGGTATTACAGGAATAAACCATAAGAGCGAAAAAGATATAATTGAGAGATTAAGCAATAATAAAAATCGTGTAGTAGTGATTCATCCCCGCGGCACCGGGTATTCAGAGGGCACGAGAGGAGACAACTCGGATCTGTCGGATTTTATTGGGGACTATGTGGAGATTATTAAAGGTGACAAATATTTCCACGACAGTAACCGAAAAATAATCTTATTTGGACACAGCATGTCATGCGCAATTGCTGTAAAAGTTGCCAATGAATTACAGAAAACAGATGGTCTTATACTTGTAAATCCTCCATATAAATTAAAATCAGCAAAAGGAATGAGCCCTGGGGTCGGAGACTATCTAAAATATATTGGCTACTTTATTTTTGCACCACATGTACCTGTAGTAAATATGGCAGGAGATCCATTACTAATAGAAAATGAGATTGACAGAAAAGAATCAGAGGTAAGGAACAATGATCAGCTTCTGGTGAAATATTTCAGTATGCATTATATGTCTGAATCAAAAAAGATAATGGATGCTATGTTTGAAAACGCACGTAAGGCAGATTATCCGTTACTGCTGTTATATGGTGAAAATGACATGATTGTGGATAAAGCAGGATGTGATGAGATTTACTCTGCCTGGAAAGGTCACAATAGGAATTATGAAATCATAAACGGTGGTTCACATGGAAAATCAACAGTGCTAAAAGGATCTGAAATTATTATAAAATGGATGGAGAGTATATAAGACCTGTATTTTAATAAACATAATATACAATCAGAATATAAGAAAATGAAAATAACGGTACTTGCAGAAAATTCAGTTTGTAAAACAAATTCATTGAATATTAAATCAGAACATGGATTAAGCCTGTTTATTGAATTTTATGAAAGAAAAATATTATTTGATACCGGCCAATCAGATTTATTTATTCATAATGCTGAGAAAAGGGGGATTGATATGTCACAGGTCGATTACCTCGTTATTTCCCATGGACATTTTGACCATGGAGGTGGCTTAAAACACTTTCTGAAAATTAATAAAAAGGCAAAAATATTTTTGCACATTGGTGCAGCAAATAAATTTTATACAAAGATCTTTGGGTTTATCCCTTATTATGTGGGTCTCGATCAAAAGATTATTGCTCAAAACAGTAGAATTTATTTCATTGAGGAAGACACGCAAATTGAAGATAAAATAATACTTCTTGAAGGATTCCCAGAAGTCTTTCCTCAGCCTGAAGCAAATAAAACATTATTTGAAAAGACTAAAAACCGATTTATTGCTGATAAATTTAACCATGAATTAGCGATGCTGCTGATAGAAAATGACGAAATAGTATTATTTTCCGGATGTTCGCATTCAGGGATTATAAATATAATAGAAGAGGTAAAGCTCTTTTCTAAAAAAATGAGAATCAAGGCCACATTTGGTGGTTTCCATATTAATAATCCTGTAAGTATAAAGAATGAAAGTCCGGAATATATTGAAAGGCTTACTGAAGCGTTAAGTAAAACAGATCCGGTATTCTATACCGGCCATTGTACGGGAGAAAACAACTTACGGTATATAAAGGGCTGGATGTGCAGGAAGATTCAAACGATGAATACAGGTGATATAATAGAAGTATAAAACAGGAGTACAATTGAAAAGCTGGACGCATTGACCACAAGATTTAAATGCGTCCTGGATTGGTGTTGACAACTTCCTGGCATAAGCGAATAGCTTCAGATTCTTTTAAACATCTGAAATAACGCTTTGATCAGATAAAATATACAGATGGCAACGAAGGCTACCGGAATAACATATAAATTTCCCATTTTTTCTAAGGTTCTTTTGTTACTTTTTTAGTCGATAGTTATACTGTAAAGATAAGATACCAGAATAACTATGTCAAGTCGATAATGCCCAATTAATGGGCAAGTATACATGTTTTACATACTCTTTATCTTTTAAAAATGGTGGATTATTTACATGAATCAATTCCTGATGTACCGAAAAGATATAGTTCGTCAAAATGAAGCCGGAATTTATCAGGAATCTGTAAGGGAAGAGAATCAAAAAGTTATTTAACAATCTAAAACGCTGATTCTCTGAATAATAAAAAACTATACTCTAATTGAAAAGAAAAACTTCGATTTTGACAAACAGTTTAATTATTAGGATCAGAATCTAGCTTTTTGAAATAATTCCAGGTCTTTGAATAGCAAAATTGCAGTAAATAATGTCATTTTTTGTATAAACATCAACAACTCGACCGGATGAACGGTTTTGTTAAAATCCGACCATCACATTTATGGACTACTTTTTGAGGTGGGCGAGATTAAATGAAAACAAAGTTACAAATCCACGTTACTAGAACTTGCTCCAGGGTATACCTGTTCCTTACTAAATCCCTGTTTTTTCGAATTTTGTAAACTTAACGTTAAATAAGATATTTGACCTTATTTACATTCAGAACACTTCATCGGACCTTCTGCATCTGATTCAGTAGTAAATTCTTTACCGCATTTTTCACATTTAACCTGTTTGTTATCTTTTGCCAGAAGTCTGCTTGCGATAGCTCCATTGAATTCCATAGCCTGTTTATCCCTGATAAGTGAATAGTTATCTCTGCGGATATTGGCTGCCACAAAATCTTCCTGTTTAAGTACCGGTATATCTATTTCATTTTTCATGGTGCAAAGATACAAAAAAACAAGGCTCAAAATACAATCATCTTCATTTGGGGCCTGGAAAGGCCAAAGCTCTGACGTTTCAATAAGTATTTGTTGATGCATTTTCACCGGTTTTTACACTTTATTCCGAAATATTAATATAATTTTATAAGTATAAAACAGCATAACATGAACAATAGAAAAATTAATCGCCGCCTGTTCATCAGGAATACGACATTAGCAGCCACTGCCCTCACCCTGACTGGAAAAACGGCTTTAGCCGGGAATCCATCACCTTTTAAAAACCCGTTACCACGATGGAAAGGCTTTAACCTTCTTGATTATTTTTCACCTTCACCGCCCATAAACGCAGAAGCAAATCAGACAACAGAGGATGATTTCAAATGGATGGCAGACTGGGGATTTGATTTTGTGAGGCTACCAATGGCCTACCCCAGATACCTTTCTTTTGACCGTTCAAAAGATATAACAATAGATGAGGTATATAAGACTGACCAAAAAGTTCTTGATGATATTGATCAACTGATATTTATGGCTCAGAAACATGGTTTACATGTGAGCCTGAACCTGCACAGGGGCCCGGGTTATTGCATAAATGCCGGTTTCCACGAACCATTCAATCTTTGGAAGGATAAAGAGGCTCAGGATGCCTTTAATTTTCATTGGGGTATGTGGGCTGAACACTACAAAAACATTTCATCTGACAAATTAAGTTTTGACCTGCTCAACGAACCTGCCTATATAGAGGACATGAATGACCAGTTCGCTAAAAAAGGTCCGGTTCCCGGTGATATCTATCACAAGGTTGCTGAAGGTGCTTCAAAAGTAATCAGGGCTGTCAGTCCAAAACGCCTGATAGTCGCAGATGGCAATAGCGGAGGGAACAATGTCATCCCGGAACTAATTGATCTGAATATTGCACAAAGCTGCAGAGGATACTGGCCCCACCTGATTTCGCATTACCAGGCTCCATGGGTCTGGAAAGATCCTTCCCAGGCTCCGGCTCCGGCCTGGCCCGGAACTATGGAAGGCAAGTATTATGGCCGGGAACAACTGGAAGAGTTCTACAAACCATGGGTTGACCTTGTCGGCAAGGGCGTAGGTGTACATTGCGGGGAATGTGGATGCTGGAAGAAAACACCTCATGAAATATTTCTGGCATGGTTCGGTGATATTGTTGATATCCTTACAAAAAATGGTATAGGGTATGCTCTCTGGAACTTCAGAGGTGATTTTGGCATCCTCGATTCAGGGCGTACCGATGTTAATTATACCGACTGGTACGGGCACAAACTGGATAGCAAATTGCTTGATTTATTGAAAAAATATTAAACAGTTGGTTCCCAGCCCTTTTCGTATTCCCTTGTCCAGAGTTTCATTGCCTCTTTGTCTCCGATTATATGCCCATTTGAAGGATCGATATTCAAAGTATGTCCTATTCGCTGTGAAATATTCCCCAGCTGCATCCACAGCGTGCTTTTATGTCCATTCAGAGCATCAGCAAAAGGCTTTCTGTTATTCCGGATATTCTCAAGAAAAGCTACCACGTGAACAGCATCAAGTTCTTCACCCGGACTGGTTGTGTTAAGTCCTTCCTTGATAACAATATCGGATTTAACCTCTTTCACCAGCTTGTTCTTATTATCGTAAATGATATAACTATTATCGCCTGTATGAAGCGATCCGTTTTCTCCATGGAAAATGACTCCTCTTGACCGGTTATCATTGTAACTCCCGTTACAGCTTCGTCCTTCCCAGATAATTGTTGAACCAGGAGCTTCAAACGTAATAACCTGCGTATCAGGTGTTTCCCAATCATCATTAAACTGATATCGTCCGCCGACCGAATTGACTTTAAGTGGATAATCCAAACCCAGTCCCCACCTGGCAACGTCGATATCGTGTGTGCCGTTATTTAATGCTTCTCCTGTGCCCCAATTCCAGAACCAGTGCCAGTTATAATGAATAAGGTTATCTTTATAAGGACGTCGTGGTGCAGGTCCCTGCCATAATTCATAATCGAGATTGGATGGCACAGATACAACTTTCCCGATCCCTATTGATCCCCTTGTGTTGGCATACCATGTTTTAGCCATATAAACCTTTCCGATAACTCCGTTCTTAAGTTCTGATATACCCTGGGTCAGAGTTGGCCAGGAACGTCGCTGGGTTCCGATCTGAACAATAAGTTTATACTTTTCTGCAGCTTCGACAAGCATCTCTCCCTCATATGGGTTATGGCTTAGTGGTTTTTCTACATAGACATGCTTGCCTGCCTTAAGGCTTAATATTGACGCTGGTGCATGCCAGTGATCGGGGGCAGCAATATAAACAGCATCCAGGTCCTTATCATTCAGCACCTTGCGAAAATCTTTTACACTCTTTGGCTCCTTCCCTGTGACTTCCTTAACAGACTTAATCCCTTTCTGCAGGGCTAAATCATCAACATCGCAGATATATAAAACTTCGGCGTTCTTCTGCCTGGCAAATGTGCCTGCCATAGAAGCACCGCGACTGTTACATCCCATTATGGCAACCCTTATTACTTCGTTTGCCCCTGAAATATTTTCATAACTGCGGGTATCCAAACCCAGAATTTTGCTGCCAGCCGTTAATCCCACGGTTCCGGCTACGGCTTTTTTTAGAAAGTCTCTTCTTGTGTCAGCCATAATATCTCTATTTACAAACTGTAACTCCTTTGAAATATCCGATGGATTCCGCGATACCTGCAAGAGGGTCTTTCATATCTTTTTCAAACTCAAGGCTGCAGGATCCGGAGTATTTGATTTTGCGAAGAGTGTCAACAACTTTTGGAATATCAATGATTCCACGACCCATCTCAATAGTTTTTCCCTCTTTTGCAGCTTTATCAACATCCTTGATATGAATATCATAAATCCTTGATTTATATTTCATTATATCAACTGAAGGATCCTGTCCATCGCGTGTGGTATGTCCGATATCGATACAAATTCCGATTCGGGCATCAAGATCTTTTATATGATTCCATATGTCTGTAGCGTTAGGGTATAGCGGATTATCAGGACCATGATTATGAATTGCCATTTTAAAGTCGTAGGTCTTAATCTTTTTCTCTACATAAGGCAGTAAGACATAATCAGGTGCTCCAACAATCATTTTAACTCCGGCCATTTTTGCATATTCGAAGGCCTGATCAACAGACTCCTGCGTCTTCATATAAATTACACCAACAGTGTAAACATCAATTCCTGCAGCTTTAAACTTTTCAAGAACGGCGTTGATCTGCTCCTGTGTGCTGTTCATTGGCATATGAAAATCTTTCAGGGACAGGTTTTTAACTCCAATTCTCTTCATCATCTCAATGGTCTTTTCGACGGTGAATTCTCTGAAGGTATATCCAGCCATACCAATACTGAAAGTGTTGATTGTTTTATCTGCAGAGACTGGCATAACCGGAATGGCATGCAAAGAGGAGGCTCCTGCTGCAAGAACTCCGGTTCCTGCTAACTTAAGAAACTGACGACGTGACTTCATACTCTTATTTTTATTATCAAAATTATGAAAAACAAATTATTCCGATATCCTATTCCTATTTTTTAATAACCATATTATTATCTATCAACCTGCCGTTATATGACTGAATGATAGCTTTCAGTTTATCCTCCATCTGCGACTGAAGTTTCGGGACCTTACCCAGGAGGTTTTTCTCAAGAAAGATGTCATCTTTATAGTTAAACAATCCAATAGGCTTATTATCTATCATTTCCAGAATATGATCTTTCATATATAGATGATAGGTGCTGCCTGAGGTATTGAATGCAAATGATTCATATGAATCGTCTAAAAGATTATTTCCGAATGAAATAAACTCTTCATCATAATTAAGATAGCTTAATATAGTTGGCATAATATCAATCTGCTGTGCTATCCTTTTCTTAATACCTGTCAGATCGCTGCCTGGTTTATAGAATATTATTGGAACACTATAAGAGCCAAAATTATTCTGGAATTCTTTATGTATTGACTCATTTGTATGATCTGCTGTGATAACAAAAAGAGTATTCTTAAACCATGGAGTTTTAGAAATCTCATCGAATAATTCACGTAATGAAAAATCAGTGTAACCTACCACTTCCAGGATTGGAGCAGAACCTTTTTTAAATTTACCAACGTATTTTTCAGGAACCTTAAACGGATGATGAGATGAAACTGAAAAAACCGAGGCTAAAAATGGTTGTTTGAAACCAGTCAATTTCTCTCCGAAAAATTTAAAGAAAGGTTCATCCCAAACTCCCCATATACCATCAAAATCTGATTTTTCCGGATACTGATTTAGCCCGAAGTAGTCATCAAATCCCGCCATTTTTGCGAATGAATCAAAACCCATTGATCCGTTAGGTGCGCCATGGAAATAGGCAGAATAATATCCTTTCCTCTTAAGTAGCGTAGGGAGGCCATTAATCTGATTATTAGCATAATGAGAAATAGTATATGGTGTTTCAAGAGAAGGCACAGATGCAAGAATCGAAGGCATTGCATCAATAGATTTCTTTCCGTTGGCAATAGAGACATCAAACGTAAGACTGACATTAATAAGAGAATCCATAAAAGGCGTATAACCCTGATATGTTCCACCCTCAAGATTGCGGTTAAGAGATCCGATATACTCCCTGGCAAAACTCTCGAGAATAATTATTACGATGTTATCGTTAGTAAAAGGTTTGGTATTTAAAGGTTTGTAGTGCGGATTGTAAAGATTGTTCAGATTTTCGTCATTGAAGAATTTATATTTCACAAGAGCTTTTTTGTCGAAAGTTCTGAAAAAGCTGAAAGGTGTGTTCAGAACAATAGCTACATCTCTTGGTGTTTCAACATAGCGGGCGGCATTGCTTATGGTAATCGGACGAGTTGAATGCTTATATCCACCACGCGCTGCGCCTATAAAAAGTGCAATGACCAGAGGGATCATCAGAATATTTACAGAATAATAGGGTATCTTATTAACAGGTCCGGGTTTTTCAGTCCTGACTTTATTATAAAAATAAACCATCAGAAACCAGGCAAAGAGTGTGAACAGCGTTGCCGGCCAGTAGTCGAAAAGAAACCTGAAAAATAATTTCACCAGATTGTTCTCATGTTCAAAAGTTTTAAAAACATCCGCTGTTGCTCTCTTATCGACAAACCTGTAATAAACAAAATCCATCCCGTTCATGGCAATTGCGATACCATTTGTAATAAAAAAGATGTACTTCAGAATTACCTGATATAGGTTATTATAACGAATTTCTAACGGAACAATGTGTAAAAGGATGAAAAGCATGTTAATATATACCACAGCAGAAATATCAAAGGTTAAGCCACCTTTTAACATTGTCAATAATTGACTTATTGTCACTCCCGGAAACATTTTGTAATTAAACAGGAAGAATCCAATTCTGCATAGTGAGAACAGGAACATAATGAGTAGTATCCTGTATATAAGAACTACAAAAATATTTCTGGAGAATACCCAGTTTTTCATATTATTTATTGTCATTCATTAACTTCATCAGACCTGAGAAGATCATAAAACTTATTGAAGAGATAAATCTATAAAAACTACTTTGAAGTTGCAAGTTTGATTCCCTTTATCCAATTCAGTACCGGTTTTTTTACCGGCTGATATGAGTTTGATCGGGTTCCGGAGGAATTGTCAGGTGCGCTCTCACTTCTTACTGATCTGCCCCCTGCTGACCCGCTACGTGATCCACCTGATCGGGATTTTGAAGGGGGTGGAGGATTCATGTGGTTACCGGATTTATTACCGGGAGAGATCAAACCATATTCAATACCAAGCGCAAAAGGCATCGCCCCTTTACTCTGTTTGGAATTTCTGAGTGGTAGTTTTGCAATTGGCATAACCAATTTATAATATAAAATCCCTTCTTTATCAAATTTAACCGATCCTCCGAAGTTATCAGCATTTTCAGATGGAAAGTGCCTTACCTCTTCATTAACGAACCCGACAAGTTCGATTGTATTTGCAAGTGAAAGAGAGGCAACAATACTGCCAGACGGATTATTTGTATTTTCAGAATAATCCGGTTTTTTACGGCCTACAGGATTTTGCGAACCAATCGGATATCTTACTCCCATTTGTTTTGCAGACTTACCATCCATATCTATCCAAATCGTGAGTCCTTCTTTCAAAATCCTTTCCTGCACTTCAGCATCCTCAACCTTCAGATCAATATAAATATTGTCGTAGTCATTTGAAAGAAAGCAATATAGTTTAACTTTATTGATGAACTGATAATCAGATGCTTTTACTTCATTACTGAGGTGCCATTTGCTCAGATTCAGATTTCCTTTCTGGGCATTCATACCAACGCTGACAAATAATGACAATATCAAAACAGCCAATTTCATAATAAAAGCTTAAGGTTCGAACCTTTAATCTTCCAATATTAACAATTATTCCTGACTTTAAATTCTATTTTTAATCTAATCGGTTAATATCAAAAGGCATATAAAAACGCCAGATCCGGTAAGAACAGTACCCCCGTAACCTGGCGTTGAATTATTAATTTTAAAAACTTAATTTTTGTTTATTTCCATTGGAAGCTCTTTCATATTATCGTTAAATTGATACATGTATTTTCTGGCCTTAAACCCGAGCAACATAATCAGAACAATAATTGCGATTAACACATATGATACAATTTTTGTGGTCTCAGCGTTAGTTTTAAGGGCCTCAACAAGGCCGTTATAGAGCAGCCACAGGGCAAAAATATAAACTGCCAGACCAATAATAATACCAAGATAAAGATTTAAGTGACCTGCAAAGCCAAAGAAAGCACTTATGGGCATAACAACCATTACAGCTGCTGTTACTCTCATATTTGCCTCGAAATCTGTATTTCCCTTGCAAATTGAAGATATGACCAGTACTATCACGGCTCCAATAAATACTCCGATAATAGCGGTAATAATTGACCAGATAAAAGCCATTATGCCTATTGCACCGCCTAATGCACCCATACCGAGAAGACTCCATATGAATGTTAATGCCCCTGCGATAGCACCATAAATTACTGCCTTAATCAAGGGTTCGGCCATACCACCGGTGGTTTTCATGGTCGAGAAGTAAGATTTCGGATTTATCAGGACATCTTTGGATTCCTTAATAAACAGATTAAAATCAAAGCTACTGTCACTCATAGTTTAAAGAATTAATAGGTTATTAATTTACGATCAGGAAATTGAAATTTAAGATTCTAAATTAAATAATTATTCTTTAAATCGGTAAGTTTTGACAGAAAATCAGCTTTTCATTACTCAAGATAGGTATACCCATAAAGACCTGAACGGTAATTAGAAAGAAATTCCTTGCCTTCCTCAAGTGTTATTATACCAGCCTTGACAGATGTTGTCACCCATGATTCGACTGTTCTTACCATTTTTTTTGAGTTATACTGCACATAATCAAGTACCTCCGCAACAGTCTCTCCATCAATTACCTGATCGATCTTATAACCTTCACTATCAACAGACACATGTACTGCATTAGTATCACCAAACAGATTATGAAGGTCGCCCAGAATTTCCTGGTATGCACCAACAAGGAAGACTCCCAGGTAATATGGTTCCTTTCCTCGTAATGAATGAACGGGCAGGTGGTGCGAAGAATTACGGGTTGAAATGAAATTGTCGATTTTTCCATCAGAATCGCATGTCATATCCTGTATTGTGGCAGTCCGTAATGGTTCCTCATTAAGTCTGTGAATTGGCATAATGGGAAAAATCTGATCTATAGCCCATGCATCAGGGAGCGATTGAAATAGTGAAAAATTACAGAAATATTTGTCAGACAGTATCCTGGATATCTGACGTAACTCATCAGGAACATGTTTGGTTACATTGGCCATCTGATAAACTTTTCGTGCTATTGACCAGAAAAGCCTTTCGATCTGAGCCCTGGTTTTCAGGTCAATAAGTCCGAAACTGAACCTGTCAAGAGCTTCTTCCCTTATTTGTTGGGCATCATGCCATGTTTCAAGCATTCTCGACTGATTAAAGTCATCCCACAGTGGGAATAGTTCTTTAACAAGTTCATGGTCATTCTCATTCAGGACGTCCTCCGAATCCCACGATGGCAGAGTTGTGGTCTCAAGAACCTCAAAAATCAGAACTGAGTGATGGGCTGTAAGCGACCGGCCTGATTCAGTTATAATATTTGGATGAGGAATATTGCTTTTATTACTGACGTCTACAAATGTGCTTATAGAGTCATTTACGTATTCCTGGATTGTATAATTGACACTGCTTTCGCTGTTCGATGAGCCGGTACCGTCATAGTCAACACCCAGACCACCTCCGATATCCACAAATTCAACATTAAAGCCAAGTTGCCGAAGCTGAACATAGAACTGAGAAGCTTCACGCAAAGCTATTTTTATCCGGCGTATTTTTGTGACCTGGCTGCCAATATGAAAATGGATCAGCTTTACGCAGTCTCTCATTTTGCTTTTCTCTATGAAATCGATAGCTTCAAGCAATTCACTCGAAGTCAATCCGAATTTGCTGATGTCCCCTCCTGAATCTTCCCATTTACCGCTACCCACGCTGGCGAGTTTAATCCTTATCCCAAGATTTGGCTTCACCTTCAGACGTTTTGCGATTGTAACGATAAGTTTCAGTTCATTGAGCTTTTCAACAACCAGGAATATTCTTTTCCCCATCTTCTGTGCCAGGAGAGCAAGTTCAATATAATCCTCATCTTTATACCCGTTGCAGATTATGAGAGACTCAGGATCGGTATTAATGGCAATTACGGCATGAAGTTCAGGTTTAGAGCCTGCCTCCAGACCTATATTGAATTTTTTCCCATGACTTACAATCTCCTCAACCACAGGTCTCATCTGATTCACTTTGATCGGATAGATTATAAAGTTCTGAGCTTTATAACCGTACTCCTCTGAAGCCGATTTAAAACATTTCGATATGCTGATGATACGATCATCCAGTATATCGGGGAATCTAACCAGTACAGGTGTGGATACGTCCGACAAGATCAGTTCATCAAGAAGATCTTTCAGATCGACTGACATCCCGTTTCTCTGAGGAGTAACAATAACGTGTCCCTTTTCATTTATTGAAAAGTAATCAACTCCCCATCCGTTTATGTTATATAATTCAGCTGAATCTTCTACTCTCCATTTTCTCATGTTCAGATATATTGCCTTGTTTTACAGGTGCCAAAGGTCAGAAAAAAATGTAATTTTTACAATGTTATTAAAATAACATGAATTTATCCATTTTTATTCATAAACTTAGTGTGTCTTCGTGGAAACGGCAGGGACCGGTCACGACTGGTCCCTGCAAAATAATCCAAATCACATAATAGGTTTTGATTTAATATCCGTGTTATTCAGAACTTTATACACCGGATACGGATTATATCCCATTCCCCATTGAGGCACAAGGTAACGGTCAAAGAAGTTCCATACAACCAAACCATCATTCGACTCCGGTTCCAGAAGATACGCTGCCAGGTTTGCAAGTGGCTGTGCAGTTCTGACAACTATTGTCCCGGCAGGAAAATCTTTCGGGCCACTGAAATAGCTGCCATTAATAGTATTTGTATAATGCCCCTGGTTAAGCCTTGTGGCACCCTTAAGTTCACTGATTTCAAATCGCTGAACCTCAATTCTGGTATCTGCTGACAGCTTTTCCAATTTAATACCATGCGTCTTAAGGTTTCCAATTATCTCAGGATCACTCGTGGTTAAAATATAAGCAAAGGGGAACCTTACTTTTCTTGTTGGAAAATAATCAATATAATAAGGTACGGTTACATCCTTCTGACGATCACTTTTTTTATAGTTCCTTCGTCCATTGACATCGTTAACAGGTTCTGCTTCAAAGGTTCTGATAGTGACCTTTTGGGTCATGGGTCGTACTTTGTACTCAATTGCAAAAGAATCTGTTACGGCAGGATCAGTTCCACGCTTAATAGTCTTTTTATCTACTTCATTCAACATGTCTTTAACTTCTGCTTTATGAACAGAGGCATAATCGAGCAATGAATGGATCAGATAATAGCAACCAAGAACCCTAGACTTGAAATCAGCATAAACATAATTTTCATTAAGGATTCCCAACCGGTTCCTGATTCCGTAATAGTTGCTCATATAGCGTGGTTCGGAAGCATCCAGAACCCACCCTTTGCCCGGATCCATCATATCATAGAATTCACCATAGAAGCAATTTTCAACTTTATACTTACCCGATAGAGTCTTCGATAATTCAGGCATCATCTTCTCACGCATGTATGAAATTAATGAGTTGTCGCCGTCAGGGTTAACCATCCAGGTAAAAGTTGTCGGTTCCACATGATACGATCCGTCTGTTGTATGGCAATCCATAAATACAGCGGGATCCCACTTGTTAAAAACATTATTTAATACCCCTCTTACTTCCGGAGATTCAGCCTTCATGGCATCGCGGTTCAGGTCGAGAAATTGTCCGTTATACCTTACTCCCACACCATTCACCGGACCATTCTGGTAAGTTCTGTTAAGGGGACTTATCTTCTCATTACCGTCGGGATTAAACAACGGACAAACCAACAGAATAACATTTTTAAGGATCCCAGAATTCTTTTCCTCAAGTAAATCCCTGACATACATCAGAGTAGCCTCTTTGCCTTCAACTTCACCAGCATGAATATCCGCCTGGATATATACAACAATTCGTTTATCATTGGCAAGGTCGCGTGGTGACTTTGGCAAGGGATTTCCGATGATCAAAAGAGGGATTTCCCTTCCCTCAACCGAAATGGCTATATACTCAGTCCTTATATAATGTGAGGATTTCTTGAGGTGATTAATGAAGAACATTACATCACTATAATTTGAAGTAGACTTATAATCAGACTTTTCGGCTACAGTCTGAAATTTTACCTGACCGAAGAAATTCACAGTTGTTAATAATAATGTTATCAAAATACTTAAAGATCTTTTCATAGTTGACTACTCGTTAATACATCAGGCAATAAAAGTAGAAATATTTTTATGCCATAATTGAAAACATTGTATCTTATTCAAGTGTTATGTATTCTGACCGGAAGATGGAAGCCGGAAGTAATAGTCTTCTGACTACTGACTTCGGACACCGGACTTCAGTTAAATATCAGAATATTATAAAATATTATAGATTATTTCAATTTAATTATATAACTTGCGCCATTAATTTAAAACAGAATAAAATGAACAAAGGAACAGTAAAATTTTTTAATGTATCAAAAGGATTCGGATTCATTAAAGATGCAGATTCGGATAATGAATATTTTGTACATGTATCTGGTCTGAAAGATCAGATTAAAGAGAATGATGAAGTCACATTTGAACTTCAGGAAGGTAAAAAAGGAATTAATGCAGTAGACGTAAGACTAGCTTAGTTTATTCATACCAAGGTTTATTAATAAATCCCGGTCGTACGACCGGGATTTTTTATTAGGATAAAAAGGATTTACGACACTCCGACTTCAAGACAATTTTTATTGTCTTTTCTTTTCTTCTTTTTTAGCCTTTTTTGCAAGGCGTTTTTCTTTCAGACTTTTCGTGGGCTCTTTTTTGTTCTTTGTCTGTTCTTTAGCTTTTTCGTGTGACATGGCTATTTATTTTAAGTTAATAAAAAGTTATTTCAAATATAGAAAAAATCATCCAATACTCATATCAAATTTACAATCTGGCAGAAATCACCGGCTATAAAAACTTTCCTGCATCCTTATCAAGAAACCAGCACAACCTACCGTAAGCAGGAACAATAAAGGATGCCGGATAGTTTAGTGAAGCCGGATTATTTTTAAGAATTTTTTCCACAACCAATTCTTTTTTCTTCCCGGTTACCAGAAATGCTACCCAATCGGCATTGTTAATCACCCTGCCTGTAAGAGTTATTCTTTTTTGCAGAGTAACAGGATGAAAAGCTACTTCGCAGATTTTTTCAGAATCCAGCATCTCCAAATGTCCGGGAAAAATAGATGCAGTGTGTCCATCCTCCCCTAAACCCAGGATGACGAGATCAAACAAAGGTACACCTTCTCTAGACCTTGTATGCAATGATATTTCTTCCGAATAACGCGATGCCTCCTTTTCAGGATCATCTTCTCCTATTATTCTGTGAATGTTCCGGGAAGGTATTTCTATATTGCCAAGCAATTTTCTTTTAGTCATTCCAAAATTACTTTCGGTATTGTCAGGGGGGACACATCTTTCGTCTCCCCAGAATATCTGTACATATGACCATGGCACAGATTTTGCATAATTATCACTAAGCAGCGTAAATAGCAGTTCAGGAGTGGAACCTCCGGATAATGCAACGGTGAAGGGTTTGTTTTTTTTCGCCGATTCATTAATCTTACTTACGAGTTCCCTGGCAAAATTCTCTGCCAGCTCGCAGGGTGTGGAAAATATTATTACTTTCTTATCCAATTATACTTTTATCATTGAATTAATAATAGTTTTCCAGACAGGGACATGCCATTTTCCTAAGTTATTTTGTCAATACCGGCTTCAGGGTAAATGAATACGAATAATTGCCTGGTTTTATTTGATACTGCGGAAGGGGAAAGGCACGTTGTGTCCAGGAGTCATTACCTCCTACACCCATCTGCTTTAGATCGATGTTTACTGTAATAAAATCATTTACAGGCAGTTCGTTGGGGTGATTTGCTTTCTCCAGTTGGTCAACCGTCCAGGGCCATGCGCTCATACTTAATAGGTCCTTACCCTTTACCTCCACCCCGACGCCATTTTCTCCGGTAAATCTCATCCACCGTATATCCGTCCTGTTTGAATTTTCCTGGGGCTTTATATAATTGGTAATAAACTCATTAATATTCATCTCAAAAAGTCCTACTATTGCTGCGGTCTCCCTGTCGATATAGTTTTCCTGGGGGCCTTTACCAAACCATTTAATATCCTTAAGTTCTGCCGGAATCCTGATATGCATCCCTATTTTTGGCATTACCGGTAAGCTGTTATCTGCTTCAATTTTCGCATCCACACTAATAGTTGCGTCTCCGGAGATTTTTACATTATTGATCCATTTTACTTTACCGCCAAGAATATTATGGACTATTGTAACTTCTCTGGAACCATCTGTCATATCTGCTGAAGTGAAAGAGCTAATGGACCGTTCAGTTTCAGACATTTTCCACTCTTTCAGGTTGATATGAGTTTTTGAACCTCTAAAATCGTTATCAGTCTGAGGCCTCCAGAACGAAGGAGAAAGTCCATTGCCGGAAATAAGAATTTTCCCATTAACAGTCCAGTTAGTTATCAGGCCTGAGATCTTATCGAACGAAACGCTGAAATTTTTACCGGATACTACAAAGCTGCCGGCATCATCTTTATTGACTATAACCGGGGGAAGTTTTTTCTGAACAGTAGCTATTACCTCTTTGTTCCAGGGAAGTTTGAATTGCTCAAAGGCAACTGAATGGCCTGCTTTTGCCCACAAAAGATCCTTTTTAAGAACAAAATCGATTTTCAGAAAGTATTCTGCACCTGATTTGATCCTTGTCTCTTTCTGTAAAAGAATCCTGAATGTAAAATTCTCACCCGGCAGCACTTCCTGCACATTCTGTTTCCCATTTAAAATTACATTTCCATTTTCAGTCAACTCCCATAATATCATGTACTGATCCAGAGTCGTAAAAATTTGTCTGTTTAAGGCATTAAAAGTCAGAGATTCCTGATCCTTTAGAGAAATAACAACAGGTTGAAAAACCTTTTTCACTTCAAATAAAGCAGGTTTTGGTGTCCTGTCTGGAAAAAGCACTCCATTGATACAAAAATCCCCATCATTAATTTTATCTCCAAAGTCGCCTCCATAGGCATAAAATTCCTTCCCTGAGGCATCAACTTTTACAAGACCCTGGTCGATCCAGTCCCAGATAAATCCGCCGGCAATGCGATGTTCAGAGCGAAAAACATCCCAAAGATCTTTAAAGTTGCCTGTTGAGTTACCCATAGAATGGGCATATTCAGAGAAGATTATCGGTCTGTTATCGCCTGGTTGCCTTGCCACTTCCTCAGCCATTGACGGAGTCGGGTAAAATCTTCCCAGTACATCAAGCCAAGGCTGGTCGATAGGATTTTCCTTCAGGGTGACGGTTCTGTCGGGATAATTGGGATCACCAGGTCTGATATAGCCTGTCACACGTGGATTACCCTGGGCTGCTTCATAATGGATCAGGCGTAAATAGTCATAATCCTTTATCCATCCAGCCATTGCAGCATGGTTGGGACCCCTGCCCGATTCATTTCCTAAGGACCACATGATCACTGAAGGGTGATTCTTATCTCTTTCCACCATACGTATTCCTCTTTCCATGAAAGCATTATTCCATTCAGGCTGATTAGAAAAATAACTTCCCAGACCATGTGTTTCAAGATTTGCTTCATTCATAACGTATATACCATACATATCACAAAGGTCATAGAAGTAAGGATCATTCGGATAATGAGAGGTACGTACAGCATTAAAATTAAAGCGTTTCATTAAAAGAACATCTTCAAGCATATCTTCCCTGGTTATTGCTTTTCCTTTATATCTGTTAAGATCATGTCTGTTCACACCATAGAGCATAACAGGCTTTCCGTTGATCAAAATCTTACCGTCACCGGATGTTTCAACTGACCTGAATCCAATATATGTGCTCTTTGATTCGAGGAGTTTTCCGTCTTTGTCTTTCAGTGAAAAGACCAGTACATATAAATTAGGTGTCTCAGCTGTCCATTTCAAAGGATCCTCAATCTGTGCCTCCATCAATGCAAATTTCACATTGTCAATACGAGGATAAACTTCATTAATGATAGAAGATAGATTTTTTTTCAGGGGCTGCCGCAGAATTGCATTTCCATCCGGACCGTACAGCATTGCTTCAAGGGTATCTCCCTCAATATTCCGGTTTTTCGCATTGCTGATTTTAGGACGGATCTGTAAACTGGCATTTTTGTAATCCTTGTCAAGAGGAGCCTGAACAAATACATCGGTTATATTTATATCAGGCTGTGCCAGCAACAGTACTTCACGTTGTATCCCGCTGAGTCTCCAGTGGTCCTGATCTTCAAGGTATGAACCATCGGACCAGCGAAAGACTTTTACGGAAACTGTGTTTTTACCTGGTTTAGTCTTATCCGTTATATTAAATTCGGAAGGCAGGCAGCTGTCCTCACTATATCCGACAAATTCTCCGTTTACCCAGACATAAAATGCGGAACTGACTCCTCCGAAGTGAAGGATAATGTCCATTCCTGACCATCCTGCAGGTACCTCAAATTCCCTCTGGTAACAACCAACCGGATTATCTGAATGATCAATATAAGGAGGACTAACTCTAAAGGGATATATGACGTTAGTATATATTGCGGTTCCATAACCTTTTAATTCCCAGTTTGAAGGTACGTCAATTGTCTTCCAGCCTGTAACCCTGGTTTTATAAAAATCAGCGGGAGCTTTTTCCGGAACTGCAGAAAAACTGAAATCCCAGGCACCATTCAGAGACAAGATCCTTGTGGATTTTGACCTATCACACGTTTTTGCATCGTTCTCATTATCATATGAATACAAAGTTGAATGAGCAGGTTTCCTGTTAATTCCGTTAATAAGAGGGTTTTCCCAGTCATTTTGCTGCTGACCGGGAGCCAGATTTCCGCAAATGAAAAAAATACAGAAACAAGTAATTAATACCTTCATAATAAGTAATGATTTAAGTTATAGTTAAAGTTAAAGTTAGAGCTGAAGTTGAAATTAAGGGAATAAGTTCACTTTATTATGAGCATGTTACAACTCACAATACAACTCATCATCTGCCAGATTCTTACATGGATACCTCCAGGTAAGTCCATCTCCCTCAATGAGGTCATTGACATGCTCCGGACCCCATGTACCAGCCGGATAACCAAATACCTTGATTGCCTTATTATTTGCCCAGGCTTTCTGAACCGGTTCAAGAAATTTCCAGGCAGTTTCTACTTCGTCATCACGGGAAAACAGAGTAGAATCGCCCAACATAACGTCATGTAATAACCTTTCATATGCGGATGGCACTCTGATGTCTGCAAGATCTTTATAATGGAAATCCATATTTACGTTCTTCGTTTTAAATCCGGCTCCCGGTTCCTTCATATCAAATTTCAACAGTATTCCCTCGTCAGGTTGAATCCTTATTATCAGTTGATTAGCAGATATTTTCCCTGATTCACTCCTAAACAAGTGGTGTGGTGTTTGCTTAAAATAAATTACAATTTCTGTAACACGGGTTGGCAACCTTTTTCCCGTGCGTATATAAAATGGCACTCCACCCCATCTCCAGTTGTTGATAAAAAATTTTATAGCAACATAAGTCTCTGTGCGTGAATCAGCTGCAACCCCTTTCTCATACCTGTAGCCGGTAACACACTCGCCACGGATAAGTGATCCTGTATACTGGCCCCTGATAACCTGTTCCGGTACATCTTCTTCATTAATAGGCTGCAGCGATTGGAAAACCTTTAATACCTCATTACGGATAGCATTTGCATCAAGGGAAGAAGGGGGCTCCATTGCTGTCAATCCTACCATTTGGAGCAGGTGGTTCTGAACCATGTCCCTCAAAGCACCGGAAGAGTCATAATAGCCGCCCCTCTCCTCTACTCCAATGCTTTCAGCAGAAGTAATCTCGATCCTGTGTATATAATTCCTGTTCCAGAGAGGTTCGAACATCCCATTGGCAAATCTGGTTACCAGCAGATTCTGGACCGTTTCCTTTCCAAGATAGTGATCTATCCTGAATATCTGATCTTCCGTTATAAGCTCATGTAAGGTTTTGTTAAGCTTTCTTCCTGACTCCAGATCATATCCAAACGGTTTCTCAATTATAATCCTTCTGAATCCATTCTCCTGATTACATAAACCTGACTTTGCCAGATTGACTGAGATAACCTCATACATTTTGGGAGGTGTTGCCAGATAATAAATAATGTTTCCTCCGATTCCGTATTTAGTATCAAGCTCATTTAATACTGTAATGAGGCTTGAGTACTCATTTTCAGCAGCATTATCCATTGAATGATAATACATATCCATGGTGAAACCTGAAACAAGGTTCTGATCAGTTACCTTATCTTCCGAATAAGAGACAATCGCTTTGCTCATTTTTATCCTGAAATCATCGGTTGATAATTTTGTTCTGCCAACACCAAGAATTGCATATTTCTCAGGCATGAGTTTCTGCATCTTCAACGAAAATATTGCAGGCATCAGCTTCCTTGAAGTCAGATCCCCGGATGCTCCAAATATTACAATTATAAGGTTTTTAGGATTTTCCATAAAAAACTGATCATATGAGAGAATATAGAAATTGCGATACCATCTATTTAAAGAACTACAAGGTAACAATAAAATGTATTAAATGGTTGTTGGCAACAGGGAATAATGAGATGACATTTTATCATATTTATATTTAACAGGTTTATAACTTTTTAAACATTTTATAAGTTTTGTTAATATTTATATTGGTATTTAAGATAATCTGAAAGAATAAGTAGTATATTTGTCGGTAAATATTAACATAAATGAATATTTTTAAATCCAATATATCACGCCTCATTAAAAGGTTAATTGGAACTGACTGAGAATGGTATATGGTATCGGATTAGGGATGACCGTTCTCTCAAAAACAGAGAACGGTTTTTTTGTACAGAAAGAATGGAAAAATTAAGGTAATCATTATGAAAAAAGAACGCCCAAAACAACAGGGATTGTATCGTCAGGAATTTGAGCATGAGAATTGCGGGATTGGATTTGTTGCGCAGCTCAAAGGGAAAAAGTCTCATTCAATTATCAGGCAGGGGCTTGACATTCTCACAAATATGACACACCGCGGTGCGGAAGGCGCTGATAGTAAAACCGGGGATGGAGCAGGTGTACTGATACAGGTTCCCAGGGATTTTTACCTGATTCAGGGCTATTCACTTCCTCCCGAAGGTCAGTTTGGAACAGGGCTTATATTCTTTCCGCAGGACAATTCTGATACAGCTAAATGTCAGGAAATACTGCTTGGTATCATAAAAGAGGAAGGTGTTAATCTTATTGGTTTTCGCGAAGTTCCGCGCAATAACACAGTCATTGGCGAGATATCCCGTGCAGCAGAGCCGGAAATACTTCAGATTCTGCTGGGAGCCGATATTCCGCAGGCAGATCTGGAACGCAAATTATATATTATCAGGAAACGTGCGGAAAACATAATCCGTAATTCGGACATTAAGCAAAAGAGTTTTTTCTATATACCAAGCCTTTCCACCAAAGTACTTGTTTATAAAGGTATGCTTACATCAATCCAGCTGGGAGAGTATTTTCTTGACCTGAATGATGAGCGCTTACAAAGCGCAATAGCTCTGGTACATTCAAGGTTCAGCACCAATACCTTTCCAAGCTGGGATCTTGCCCAGCCATTCAGAATGCTGGGACATAACGGAGAGATTAATACAATAAAGGGAAACCGTTTCTGGATGGAAGCAAGAGAATCGATACTTAAATCCGACAAACTGGGAGATCTTACAAGACTTTATCCTATTATTGAGCCGGACAAGAGTGACTCAGCATCTCTTGACAATGTTTTGGAATTTCTTATCATGAGCGGTAAATCATTACCTTATGCAATGTCGATTCTTATTCCGGAATCAATAAATGACAAAAACCCGATTTCTGCCGATTTAAAGGCTTTCTATAAGTATCATTCCACTTTCATGGAACCCTGGGATGGTCCTGCTTCATTGATATTCTCGGATGGTCGCTATATTGGAGGAATGCTCGACAGAAACGGACTCCGTCCATCGAGATATGTCATTACAACAAATGATCTTATCGTTATGGGATCAGAAGCCGGTGTACAAACATTTGCCCCAGAAGAGATCAGAGAGAAAGGACGGTTGAAACCAGGGAAAATGCTTCTTGTTGATACTGAAGCTGGTAAAATTTACTATGATAAAGAACTTAAGGCCGAACTGGCTGCAGAATTTCCTTATGGTCAATGGATCCAGCAGAACATGGTTAAACTTGAAAAGATTGAGACCGGTCACCAGGAGACACCTGAAATGGGTGATCAGTACAATAAATATATAACTTCCTTCAATTACTCCCTGGAGGATACCGACAGGATCATTAAGGAGATGGCTGCAACTGGAAAAGAGCCTATTGGTTCAATGGGTAACGATGCTCCCGTTGCAGTACTCTCAAGGAAACCATACAGGTTATTCAATTATTTCAAACAATTGTTTGCCCAGGTTACAAATCCGCCTATTGATCCGATCAGAGAGGAACTTGTAATGACACTCTCGGGATATCTGGGTTCCTTGCAAAAGGATCTTCTTGAAACATCACCCGATCATGTCAAAATGGTACGATTCAGAAATCCTGTCATATCCAATACTTACTTTCAGATAGTCAAAAATTTAAGATATAAAGGATTTTCAGCAGCAAACCTTTTATTGCATTTTGATGCAGGAAAAGGTTCTGAAGGTTTGCAGGATGCAGTTGAACAATTATGTATGGATGCTGAAAAAGCAGTTGATGAAGGGAAAAACTATATCATTCTGTCCGACCGTGGTATAAGTGAGAGCGCTGCCCCAATCCCATCCCTACTGGCTGTTTCTGCAGTTCATCACCACCTCATTAAAACGCGTAAGAGGATGCAGATTGATATTGTTGTGGAATCGGCAGAACCCCGTGAGGTAATGCATTTCGCTCTGCTTTTTGGCTATGGGGCAAGTATTATCAATCCATACATGAGCTTTGCCGTAATTGACAAGCTTATTAAAGATAAGGCAATCCAGCTGGATTATCAGACAGCAGAATCGAATTATGTTAATGCAATCAATAAAGGAATCCTGAAGATAATGTCTAAAATGGGGATCAGTACTCTCAGGAGTTACAGGTCTTCCCAGATATTTGAAGTTGTAGGTATTCACCCTGATATTATAAACAAGTATTTTGCCGGAACAATATCAAGGATAGGTGGTATAGGGATGAATGAGATTGCTGAAGAAGTACTCATACCACACAGAAAAGCATTTATTCAGGAGCAACAACCCGATATGCTTACCGAAGGGGTTTATTCTTACCGGAAATATGGCGAACATCATGCCTGGAACCCGGAATCCATTTCACTGTTACAATGGAGTACCAGAACAGGTGATTATAAGAAGTTTAAAGAGTACTCGAGCCGGGTAAATGCAGATACTGCAAGTCCTGGATTTATCCGTGGATTATTAAGAATAAAGACTAACCCAATTCCGATAGAAGAGGTTGAACCGGTTGAAAACATATTGAAAAGGTTTGTCACAGGGGCTATGTCTTATGGTTCTATTAGTCGTGAAGCCCACGAAACGTTGGCTATTGCAATGAACCGAATTGGTGGCCGCAGCAATACCGGTGAAGGTGGTGAAGATCCTGAACGTTTCAAACCTCTCGGAAACGGTGACAGCGTAAGAAGTAAGATCAAACAGGTTGCCAGTGGCCGCTTTGGTGTTACTACCGAATACCTTGTAAATGCTGATGAGCTTCAGATTAAAATTGCCCAGGGAGCTAAACCTGGTGAAGGTGGTCAGCTGCCGGGTCATAAGGTAGATAAGATTATCGCCAAAACGAGGTATTCAATACCAGGAATAACACTGATTTCTCCACCGCCGCATCATGATATTTATTCGATTGAGGATCTTTCACAGCTTATCTTCGACCTGAAGAATGTTAATCCCAAAGCCAAAGTTAGTGTGAAACTTGTTTCTGAGAGCGGAGTTGGCACAATAGCTGCAGGCGTTACAAAAGCTGGTGCCGACCTCATAACAATAAGCGGATATGAAGGTGGAACCGGAGCCAGCCCGTCTTCATCTATTAAGCATGCCGGATTGCCTCTTGAACTCGGCCTGGCAGAATCGCAACAAACTCTTGTAATGAATAACCTCCGCAGGAAAGTGATCCTACAGGCTGATGGTCAGTTAAAAAGCGGTAAAGACATAATTATTGCTTCGTTGCTGGGTGCCGAGGAATTTGGTTTTTCTTCCTCTGCGCTTATTGTACTGGGATGTGTGATGATGCGTAAATGTCACCTCAATACATGTCCTGTTGGAATAACGACACAGAATGCCGAGTTGAGAAAACGATTCAGGGGAAAAGCTGACAACGTTGTAACATTCTTCCGTTTTTTAGCAGAAGAGGTTCGTGAACTCCTTGCTGAACTCGGGTACAGAAAAATGGATGATATAATCGGCCGGTTTGATCTCCTGGAAAGAAATCCTGAGGTTAATCACTGGAAGATCAAAAACCTGGATCTTACCGGATTACTGTCATTACCAGCAGAATCAGCAGAAAACGCCATGCATTGTGTTGATATACAGGATCATAAAATTGATCATATCCTTGACATAGAGTTGATCGCTGAGGCTGAAAAAGCCATATCAGAGAAACAACCGGTTATAATTGAAAGGCCCATCCATAACACCAACAGAACCACTGGAGCTATGTTGTCAGGGAAGATAGCAATGCTCTACGGTTCGGCAGGACTTCCTGACGGAACAATCAGATGCCGGTTTACCGGGTCGGCAGGACAGAGCTTTGGGGCATTCCTTTCACCCGGTGTTGAACTCCATCTTGAGGGTGATTCAAACGATTATCTTGGGAAAGGACTCTCGGGCGGAAGGATTATTGTTGTCCCTCCTGCCGGCTCGACTTTTGAACCCGATAAAAATATAATAATCGGGAATACTGTACTTTATGGTGCAACAAAAGGCGAAATATATATCTCAGGTGTAGCCGGTGAACGATTCGGAGTGCGTAACAGCGGTGCCAATGCGGTTGTTGAAGGTGTCGGGAACCATTGTTGTGAATACATGACAGGTGGCCGGGTAGTTGTACTGGGGACAACAGGAAGTAATTTTGCTGCCGGGATGAGTGGTGGTATTGCATATGTATTTAATGAAAACGGGGATTTTGATTTTTACTGCAACATGGGAATGGTTGAATTATCGCTTGTTGAAAACTATAGTGATGTAAATGAACTTACTGAACTTATCACGCGACATTATCAATTTACCCAGAGTAAAAAAGCAAAGATGATTCTCGATGACCTTAAGAAATATATCCCTATGTTCATTAAGGTAATACCTTATGACTTCAAGAAGGTTCTTCAGGAACAGAAACTTGAAGAGATAAGAAAGAAAATAGCAGATGTTGAGATTGATCTGGAGATAAGTGCCAGCTAAAGCAGCACGGAGCTAGGGGCATGGGGCATAGGGCATGGGGCATAGGACAAAGAGCAAAGAGCAAAGAGCAGAGAGCAACAAAGTGAAACAGATAAACGATAAACGAATTATAAAATGATATTATGGCTGATGTAAGTGGATTTCTGAAAATAAAACGAAAGGAAGCTGGAAACAGACCCCTTAATGAAAGGATCTGCGACCATAGTGAAGTTGAACAGGTATTGAACAGCGAAGACAGAATGCTACAGGCCTCCAGATGTATGGATTGTGGTATTCCCTTTTGCCACTGGAGCTGTCCGGTTGATAACTTAATTCCGGAATGGAATGATCTTCTGTATAAGGGCGACTGGAAAGGGGCCTATATGAGGCTGGCAGCAACAAATAACTTTCCGGAGTTTACCGGAAGGATATGTCCTGCCAGTTGTGAACATGCATGTGTCCTGAATATTAATCAGGAGCCTGTAACAATCAGGGAAAATGAGGTAGCTATTGTTGAAAAGGCCTTTTCAGAAGGCTATATCAAGCCGGAACCTCCGAAGGTCCGTACCGGGAAAAAAGTTGCAGTTATTGGCAGCGGACCAGCCGGAATGGCTGCAGCTGATCTTTTAAATAAAACGGGGCATCTGGTAACACTTTTTGAAAAAGATGAAAAAGCAGGTGGATTATTGAGATATGGGATTCCTGATTTTAAACTAAGCAAAGCTATTATCGACAGGCGCCTCGACCTGATGATCAAGGAAGGGCTTATTATCAGAACCGGAGTAAATATAGGGAAAGACATCACCGGTAAAGAGCTTCTTGAACAGTTCGACGCAATTTGTATTGCCGTAGGTGCAACACATCCGCGCGATTTAGCGGCAGAGGGGAGAGATCTTAACGGGATCCATTTTGCTATGGAATTTCTTCCGCTTCAAAACCGGGTGAACTCCGGCCAGATACCTGCATCAGCTAATCATATTAATGCTGAAGGGAAAAAGGTTCTTATAATTGGAGGTGGTGATACGGGATCAGACTGTGTCGGAACGTCAATCCGTCAGAAAGCCGTAAGTGTGACACAAATTGAAATAATGCCTAAACCGTCTCTAACCCGGACAGATAACAATCCCTGGCCCTACTTCGGGAAAGTGCTGAAAACATCCACTTCCCATGAAGAGGGCTGCGAAAGATACTGGAGCCTGGCAACTGTAAAATTCATCGGGATCGATAATCATGTAACCGGCGTTGAGGTAGAGGATGTGGTATGGAATTTAAAAGATGACCTGTATACAATGGAAGCCTTTCCGGAGACACGCAGAATTATTGATGCTGATCTTGTATTGCTTGCAATGGGGTTTGTTCATCCTGCACTGGAAGGGTTACTCTCAGAACTTGAATTAGACCTCGACCAAAGTAGGAATATCAAAGTTGATAAAAACCAACTGACAAACAGACAAAAAGTTTTTGCAGCCGGTGATTCAGTAAGTGGAGCAACCCTGGTAGTAAATGCGATTGCGTCAGGCAGAAAAACTGCTAAAGAAATTGACAAATTTCTGCGGAAAAAATGACTTTCCCCTGCAGGTAGTTTTCAGTTAATAATCTTATACTATAGGTTCCGATACCTCTTCAAATTCCTTTTGTGCTGAATGAAAAATGTGTTTTTCCTTCTCTCACAATTATCTGGTTTATAACACCTGATTTCCTCATACAAATATACATTTCTAATTAATTTTATTATTCAGAACTTATATTCACAAGCAATTCAATCTATATTTTCCTCCTGATTATTCCCATTTATATCTATTCACTTACGACAATGTCACAGATTAAAACACCAATCTTGCAGGTATATTTGTCTCTTAAGTATATTGATTTTGTGTTTTCTCAGAGCCTCGAATACATTTGTATTGAACTCAATAAATTCAGAACCACAGAGGAACACAGAGAAAAACAACTCATAACTAAATCTGATAAACTATATTAATTTGGTAAGTTTGTGAGTGCTTAAACGGGAGAACAAATAAATGAGTAAAAGGCGAATTACATATATCCATATTTTTATCTGGCTGTTTGCACTTTTTGCAAATGTACCTTATTCGAATTTGTTAAACGGTATGTCACCACAGATGATTGTTTCCAATATCATTGGCTTCCTTTACCTTATGGCCGTTTTTTATTTGTTTTATCTTTTCATGGTACCTCTTTTCCTCGACAAAAAAAAGATTGCTGAGTTTTTTAGCCTATCCTTTCTGCTGGTATTGATCATGCCATTTTTCGGGTATACGCTACTATTCCTTTCAAGAGCCTGTTTTGATGGAACATTTCACAATTTCTACCATGACTATTCTCTGAGAATGCACATGAGTGGTTATTACCCGGTTCTCACAGCAGCGGTTTTCGGTTCTTTTTTCAGTGTGATTATCAACTGGTTTACAACAATGAATCAAAAGGCTGAGCTTGATAAACAGAAACTGGCTGTCGAACTCGATCTGCTTAAAAGTAAACTCAATCCCCATTTCCTGTTCAACACACTCAATAACATAGATTCCCTGATTCATAATAATCCGGAAGAGGCTTCATCTGCTCTTATCCGACTCTCTGAAATAATGCGCTATCTTACTTATGAGACATCATCCGAGGTCGTTTTTCTTACCAAAGAAATTGAATATCTCCGCAATTTCATTGAATTATACAAGATAAGGATCAAAACACCCGGGGATATCCGGTTTGAAGTCCAGGGCGACCTTAATGTTATGGTATCTCCGGCACTCTTTGTTCCGTTGATTGAAAATGCATTCAAATTTACAAGCTTCAGGAACAGGAAACCATGTATTGATATCCAGGTGTCAGCCCACAGCGGAATTGTTGTTTTTGAGATATCGAATTTTTACGATAAAAATTTTAAAACTTCTGAACAAGGGCATTCAGGATCAGGGATAATTAATCTGAAGAAAAGACTTGACCTGACATATCCTGGTAAGTATCAATTGATTATTGAACCAGGAGATTCACTATACCATGTAAAACTCACAATCAACACCAATGCAGATTAACTGTATCGCAATTGACGATGAGCCTCTGGCCTTATCGAAGCTTGAAAGCTTCATTATCAAAGTACCGGATCTGAAGATGACCAGAACATTTGACAATGCCATTGATGCAATCGGATGGCTCAAAGAAAACAATACTGATCTGATCTTTCTTGATATTCAGATGGAACAACTGACAGGCATTCAATTTCTTGAAGCTACCGGATCAAGATCGAGGGTTATAATAACTTCCGCTTATGATCAGTACGCTATTAAAGGATTTGAGCTGAATGTCACTGATTATCTGTTAAAACCATTCTCTTTTCAGCGCTTTCTTCAGGCTGTGAATAAAGTGATGGAGTACTTCTCTCAAAAACCTGAAGGTAATAAGACAATCTCGGGATACGATACCTTCATCTTCGTTAAAACGGAGTACCGTCTCGAAAGAGTTGATATTGATGATATTCTTTATATCGAAGGAATGAAAGACTATCTGAGGATCATCTGTACCGACAAGAAGATTATGACGTTACAGAGTTTCGGCAGGATCGAAGAGAGTCTGCCTGCAAATAAATTCTGCAGGGTTCATAAATCGTTCATTGTTGCAATTGATAAAATAAAATCTATTGAAAGGGGTGTCATACTTATTGCCGACCAAAGAATACCGGTCAGCAACACTTATAAGGAAAGCTTCTTTTCTAAGATTAAGCAGTAGGTATTTTAAGGCGTAATGGTTCAGCTATTTTTTATCAGCTGAGATCCTCATATCCTTAACAGTATTAATTAATCTGATTAATTCTGACCTGTAACCATCCTCATCATTGCCCCTGGATGATTTTGCAAGTCTGGAAGCTCCTTCGAGTGTTGCGTTTCCCTTAAATTCGGAGTTTCTCAATATCATTCCGAATTCCGAAACTGCAGCAGCAAATCTCAAATTATCTGATGCCTCATCAAGATCATTTATGTAACCCTTCACAGGTTTTTCAAGTAACATACTGATATTGCCATCCGGCTTTTTATAACGAAGTTTGATGGTGAGGTACTCGTCTGATAAATAATTCTCCTTATAATCATTTGATTTGGATAACTGATACTTAAGAGGATCAATGGAGGGAATCCTCTCATCAGAACCGGATGGTATCAATTCATACAGAGCAGTTACATTATGACCAGATCCCATTTCGCCTGCATCTTTGGTGTCATCGTTAAAATCTTCATCGTTCAGAAGTCTGTTCTCGTAACCGATAAGCCTGTAGGATTCAACTTTTGCAGGATTAAATTCAATCTGAAATTTTACATCTTTGGCTATGGTGAAAAGAGTCCCTCCGAATTCACGGACTAATACTTTTCTGGCTTCCTGAAGGTTATCGATATAAGAATAATTTCCATTGCCTTTATCTGCGATCAGTTCCATCTTGTCATCCTTTACATTTCCCATTCCAAAACCCAGAACAGTTATAAATACTCCAAGTTCGCGCTTCTGCTCAACCAGTCTTTCCATTCCTCCATTGCTTGATTCTCCTACATTAAAATCTCCGTCAGTTGCCAGGATGATCCTGTTATTTCCACCTTTAATAAAGTTCTTTTCAGCTTGTGCGTAGGCAAGTTTCAGCCCTGCACCTCCGGCAGTTGATCCACCAGCCTTAAGATTATCTATAGCGGCCAGTATTTCCTCTTTCATGTTCCCGGGTGTAGATTCAAGTACCAGACCTGCGGCTCCGGCATATACTACAATTGCAACTCTATCCTGAGCCCTTAGTTCATTGACCAGTAAGCTGAAGGCTGATTTAAGCAAAGGAAGCTTATTTGGATCGCCCATTGAGCCTGATACATCTATAAGAAATACAAGATTTGAGGAAGGAAGTGAAGACTTGTCTATGCTTTTTCCACGTAAACCCACATGGAGTAACTGATGTTTATTATTCCAGGGGCAGACAGCAAGTTCTGTATATACAGAAAAAGGATGTTCTCCTTTGGGTTCAGGATAATCATATTTAAAATAATTGATCATCTCCTCTATCCTCACTGCGTCTGCTGGCGGCAACTCACCCATATTGATAAACCTGCGGATGTTTGAATAGGAAGCATTATCAACATCGATAGAGAACGTTGAGAGAGGATCGTTTTTTACATTTTTGAATCCGTTCTCGTTGATCGCAGCATATCCTTCAGTATTAAAATTATTATTGTATCGTTGAAATGATTGCCTGGAATCATAGACTTTACTCGCAGGCGATGCCATCGCGTACGAGTCAGCTGCTCTCTCTTTTTTTGAGCCATAGCCTATGACAACAATCTCCTGCAGTGAAGTTGACTGCTCAGGCATTCTGACATCAATAACTGTCCTTTCTCCGATTTTCTCTTCAACCGTAATATAACCGACAAATGAAAACTTAAGGATTTTAACCTTCTGGTCAACCGTAATTTTATAGGTGCCGTTTAGGTCTGTCAGGGTTCCCGATGATGAACCCTTTACATTAACTGATACTCCAGGAATGGGCTGACCTTGATTGTCAGTCACTTTTCCGGTAATAGTTCTTGATTCTGTGAAAGCAATCATGATTGCTCCAAAAATCAATATTGCAACAACTGATAAACTGTTTTTCATGATATAAATTATTGGTTAAACATTTATCATATGATGCAGACGTTTCCGAAATTCCATAAATAATAAACTGAATTTTAGCAATTTTTTTATCTTTATTAAGAATTATATAAATAATCCCAAGTCCTTTTTTGAAAATGCTTTTTAAGATCCCCATCAAAAAAAACATCCAGCGGTCTGATGAAGACCTTCTGCAGAAATTTTCCTCAACTGCAGACCTTGAGGCGCTTGGGGAACTCTATTCCGGCTATATGCACCTTGTATATGGTGTTTGCCTGAAATACCTGAAAAACAGGGATGAGTCAATGGATGCTGTAATTAAGATATTTGAAAAACTGATAATTGAAATTCCAAAACAAAGGATTGATAACTTCAGAAGCTGGCTATATGTAGTAACAAAAAACTATTGCTTAATGCAATTGAGATCGCAGAAAACACAGAAGGAAAGGATAAGTGAATGGATGATGAATTCCATGGTTTTTATGGAAAACGATTCTGATTTGCATCCTATTGATGAAGAGGAACCGGTTTTGGATAAGGCCCTTCTTAATTGCATAGAAAAACTGAAAGGTGAACAAAAAGAATGTATACAACAATTCTACTATGAAAACAGGTGCTATAACGAGATTGCTCTGAATTTGGGTCTCGAAGAAAAAAAAGTGAAGAGCTATCTTCAGAATGCAAAAAGAAATCTGAAACTTTGTCTTGAAGCAAAACATGTCACGCAAAAACAAAAATAGGGAAAAGTTACTGGCGGACTTCGTCCGTTACCATCGGAATGAAATGACCGGAGAAGAGAGGAATTCTTTTGAAAAAGAGCTACAGAAAGATCCCTTTGCTGAAGAAACTGCTGAAGGATATTCGCTAATTTCCCCGGAAGAGATTACCAGGGATCTGATTGACCTTCAAAGCCGGATTAAGGCCAGGACTGCGAAGAAACAGAGATTTATGGTTTACAGGATTGCAGCGTCAGTTGCAGTCTTAATGGTAATTTCAACAATCTTTATTGTTATTGACAGGAACAAAACCTCAAAACAACTTACTGTTAACTCTGTCCGATCGGAAAAGATGCCAATAATTAAAGAACAACCTGCAGAAAAACAGAACTTAGCAGAAGCACCTCCGGAAAAACCGGCTGGGATCACAGATAAAAAGTCAGATCAAACAGTATCCTTACAACTAAAAATCGAAAAAGCTAAAAGTGCTTTACCTGTTGACAGTAAAAACATAGCCGGAGCACAAAACAATGATTCAATATCGGAAATAAGGCCCAAGGTTTTTCGGCAGTTTCGAGCGGATAAAGACATTGCTCAACCGGCTGCAGCTCTTGCCAGAGCCAAAAACCTTTCCGGGTCAAAAATATCTGGAAAGGTTCTGTCATCTGAAGATAATCTGCCGGTTCCTGGAGCTAATGTTTTAATAAAAGGGACCAGCACAGGAGTCATTACGGATGCCGGGGGCAACTTTAGTATTACTGTACCTGATTCAATTAACCGGACTCTGATTGCAAATTTTGTAGGTATGGAATCAAAGGAGTTTGAAGCAAAGAGAGATTCAGAGGTACAGGTAAGGCTTGATCCTTCAATATCTGCCCTGAGTGAAGTTGTAGTTGTTGGATATGGTACAAAGAGGGCTGAGTCTGAAAAAGAGGAAGTTTTTACTGGCTATGCTCCTCCCATTCCAGTGAGCGGAAAATCAAATTTTGATAAATATATTAAGGAGAACCAGCATCGCCCTGATACCATAACCACTGGTCAGAGGGCTGTTGTCGTGATTAGCTTTTTAGTCCGTATTAATGGGAGCATTGATAGTATCAGGATCGTAAGAAGTCCGGGTAAAATATTTTCTGACGAAGCAATAAGACTTATTAAATCAGGACCTTCATGGAAGCCTGCAGAAGATAACGGAAAACCAATCGAAGATGAAGTAAGTATCAGGATCGTTTTCAGGTGACCATTCGTGATTTCATGAATCCGAATGTTGAGCGCAGTCCCTTACTTCTTCCTGTTATTTCTTTTTAAATAACTTATAATCTGCAGTATTAAGTTTGACCATATTATAATTGCGGCCAAGTGTATCTGAATAATTCTCATTTGTAATTAACAAGAATTGTCTGCTATTGTTAAGATCCGGATCTAAGCTGATATTTTTAAACCGGCCAAAATACCCATGAAGACTCCAATCTTCAAACATATCAGGATTAATATTTATGATGCTTCCTTTAGGAATTTCCGGGAGAATAGAGTAAGTGTCTTTAATTTTAATCATATCCCTGCTATATCTATCAGAAAAATAAATTGAAAGAATAATCCCAATGAAAAATATTCCATATCCAATCCATTTGAAAAACAAAAATCCTTTTGATCTGTAATTCATATTAATAAAAATCGAATCAAGTGAGGGGTGCATCAAGATACCAGCCCCAATTGCAAAAAAAGGATACGTTGGAAGAATGTAAAATCCGCTCTGCTTCATACTGATCATTATGGGGAATACACCCGTCAGTCCCAGAAATATAAACACCAAAGCTTTCTTACTGTTCTCTTTTACGAAAATCAAGGAAGACTTTCTGATCCAACCCCAGACCAGAAACAGTACACACAAACCTGCAGCCGGAATTAATTCATCAAACATTCTTTTTATTATATCAAAGCGGGAATCAACAGTAACAACATTTTTAATGCTATTTATAACCTGATTATCAATATATGTATGAAGACTTAGTCGGGGGACAGGGAAAAACAATATTAAGAGCAGTAATGGAGCTAAAGTAAAGAACAATAATCCAACACAGTCACCCATCATTTTACCTAAAGATTTTTGTTTACTAAAAATCCATAATAAGAACGGGAAAGTCCATGGGAAAAATGCAACAAAACCTTTTGTAAGGAATCCCAGAGAGAGCATAAACCCGGATAGAATTAAAAAAAAATAGTTTTTGTTCTCTTGATTTTTTAAATAAAACAGGACGGACAAAGAAGTGAATATCGTCAAAGTATTTTCGAGCAGGTTATTATATGAAGTCCAGAAAACGGTGGGCGTTATAAGCAATATAAACAAAGGGAACCAACCATATTTATATCCCAAAGTTTTCCAGATCTTCAGGATAATAAGTCCAACAATTAATAATGTAACAAGGGAATACAATTTATCTATAAACCGGCTCTCCCCGAGAACAGTGAAAAATATACTTTGAATTCCAAATGCAAGTGGAGGATGTTCATGGAACTCTGACATAAAGGTTGAACTAAAATGGGGATTCCAGAATGTGCCGATACCATTAGCCAGGTTTTTCGATACAGTCGAATAAATTAAACCGTCAAGGAACATTCCATTGGAGAATATGTCCTGACAAACAATTAATAAAAAAACACCTACTGCAAAAAGATAAAATGGAAGCGACTGAAAAATTTCAGATGACTTTTTCATAGTTACCTTTTCCGGAAAAGAATTTAATTGAAATAAAACTGTCAGTATTCACTTCGTACCGATAAATGAGATTAAATCTCTATATTTTTAACCAGGCGGATATCAGATGAAGAAGATCCGATCATAACCTGAATTTTTCCACTTTCGAGACGCCAGTCATTAATCTTTGCATCCCAATATCTTAATTGGCTTATTGGCAATGTCATGGTTATTTTTCTGGATTCGCCTGGCTTAAGTGATACGCGGATGAATCCTTTGAGTTCTTTTTCCGGCCATTCAACTTGAGAATTCAATCGATGGACATAAAGCTGAACCACTTCATCTCCCTTCCTTTTTCCTGTGTTCTTCAATTCCACTGAAACGTTAATATTCTCATCATTCCTGTATTTAAGCTTATCTGTTTTAATTCCGCTATAAAAGAATTCTGTGTAAGAAAGACCAAATCCAAAAGAGAACAGAGGTTTTATTTCTTTTGTGTCAAACCATCGATATCCAACAAGAGCTCCTTCTTTATAATCAGCATTATTGTCACCGGGAAACGTTCCTAAAGAATAAGCTGGAGAATCATTAAGAGATGCCGGGAAAGTAAACGGCAATTTGCCGGAAGGATTTACATTACCCAGTAAAACGTCTGCCAATGCATTGCCACCTTCCGATCCGTTAAACCAGGATATCAGCATGGCAGAAGAAGAATTCAAAGCGTTGTTCAGATCCATGGGAGAGGCGGCAACCATAACGACGATGGTTCTGGGGTTTACTGCTGCTATAGCGCTGATCAGTTCATCCTGTCCGTATGGTAATTTCAAATCAGAACGATCTGAGCTTTCAGTTTCAAATTCCCGGTTAGTACCAGCAAAAATGATGGCAATATCTGACTTTCCGGCAAGTTCGACCGCTTCTTTCAGTAAAGTTGTGTCAACCTTATTACTGGATAATCTTCTGCCTCTTGACTGTTGATTCTGACTGAATGCTGATTTATATCCCTGAGCAAACTTTATGGATGATATGTCGCCAATTTTACTTTTTAAACCTTCAAGCGGAGTGATTTCATATCGGGTTTTTACACCTGCACCAAAACCTCCGGATGCGAGTTTATGGGTTGCATTGTCTCCAATCACAGCTATCTTAATATATCTATTAAGATCAACAGGTAAAAGATGATCACTGTTTTTCAATAATACAATGGATTGTGAAGCTAACTGATAGGCAATTTTTCCATGTTCAGGAGTCGCGACGATACCTGCAGGTTTTGATTCGCTGACTGGTTCGACTGAAAATCTTACTCTTAGAATTCTCCTGACTTTTTCATCAATGACTCCGACTGGCACAATACCTGCTTTAACAGAATCGAGTAATGCCTGTCCCATAAATGCATTTCCCGAAGTGCCCATTTCAACATCAAGCCCATTCATTGCAGCTTTAACAGTACTATGTGTTCCTCCCCAGTCCGACACAACCAACCCCTTGAAACCCCATTCTTTATTCAGAATCTGATTAAGAAGGTAATCGTTTTCAGAACACCAGGCACCAGCATATTTATTATATGCAGCCATAACTGCAAATACATTGGCTTCCTTAACGGCTGCTTCAAATGGAGGGAGATAAATTTCCCTCAAAACCCGTTCATCAACAATGACATTGACCCTTCCCCTGTTAGTTTCCTGGTTATTCAGTGCAAAATGTTTTACACATGCTGCAACTCCACGATCCTGAACTCCTTTGATATATCCTACGGTAAGTCTGGAATTCAGCAGAGGATCTTCGCTCAGGTATTCAAAAGTTCTGCCTCCGGTTGGGATACGGGTTATGTTTACTGCAGGTCCGAGTAAAATATCTTTCCCCCTGGTTTTTGCTTCCTCGCCCAGTGCTGTTCCAAGAAGATATGCCAGATCAGGATTCCATGTGGCTGCAAGAGCTGAACCAGTAGGAAAAAATGTAGCCGAATCAGTGGTCAGCCTCATTGAATTCCAGGAATTCTTTTCCAGCTCTTCACGGATACCGAACGGTCCATCGGTATACTTCAGATCGGTAATTCCCAAACGTTTGATCCCGGCAGAAGAAAACATTCCATTTCCGTGCAACATGGCTATTTTTTCTTCGAGTGTCATCGCAGCTATTATGGCCTCAATTTTTGAATCGTAAAGAGTTAGATTTTTTGAAGTTCCCTTTAGCCGCGATTGACCCTGACTTATGAAAGTGGCTGAAGATAAAAGAATGGCAACTGTAAAAAATACTATTGAAGCTGTTTTTCCTGGCAGATAATTTTTTAATTGAGCAAATCGTATCATGTTTTATTGTTAATATTTATTAGGGACATTTTTTAATTTACATACTGATAAATTACATTTTCAACAGATCTTCGGCAGACTTTACAGAATACAAGGTGTCTGGTATACATAATACAGTCAATCTGAGGACGATAAAGCCCTTTAGCAAGATAACCTGCTCCTTCAAATGCACCTACGTTATCTTTATATTTTTCCTTTGCAAAGTATTCATTTTCCCTGTTCATCTGACGTGTAAACAGATCTTCCATAACAGTTTCAGGAACCATTGCAGCCCTGAGGCTATCACGCTCTCTCTGAATTGCATATCCTGATTTATCAAATTCTTCTTTGTTCCATGGCGTTGGCAAGGGTGTACCATTCTCAACCAGATCTTTCCACTTCAGATTGTTCATGTCTAATAAGGCAGTAAGGTTTGTTTCCCATGGCTCAATTTTTACCTCCGGTATTTCATAAGAAACTGCTGAGGTATAATACTCATCGGCAAGAGCAGCCATGTGATGACCCATCTCATGGATCATAATATATTCCGAAAATTTGTTGTCAGCAACTACTGTAGTGTACAGATTATATATTCCTCCACCACCGTATGTTCTTTCATTTATCATTATAACCATCAGATCATAAGGCACCTCAGAAGCAACATCCCGTATTGTTTTGTTGTCAAACGAAAGAGCATATCGCTCAGAATCGAAGGCACCGTAATGGACTGATAATGGTGTGCGTTTAGATACTTTATGATGCGGTTTATTCACTCCTGATGATTCTGAAGGCGTCTCTATGGCCCTGATATTAAAATCCTTACTATGCGATTTAAAAGGTTCAGCATTCATAAGATACCCTGAGAGTCTGGTTGCATCTTTTCTGAATTTATCCATCTCTTCTTTTGAATAACCGTCCCCAAGGATTACCAGGTCGACTTTCTCGCTTGCCGGGCCATTCTGTGCAATAATATCAACCCTGTTTGTATGAATCAGATCAGCAGTATTAACCTGTCTTGAAGCAGGGTCAATGTCCATAGTCCATATTGTACTGAATTTATTGAGAGAATCCCTTTTTTGGAGAATGATTGTCACTGGTTTGAGGGGCCATGGAAACCGGATCGATTCATGAAAAGTGCCCCATTTCTCACTTGCTTCGCGTATAGTCTGCCACTCACCAAAGATGCTGGCAAACCCTCTGGTATAGAGAAGTGTCTTTGATTCTTTGTCAATAACTTCAAAATAATATAAACCAAGTTTCAGATCATCAATAAGTATCTTTTTACTTCCGCTCCAGATGCCATCCGAGACAATCCTGTCAGTCGAAAAATGCTCTTCAACAGCAGTTCCGGCATGGAAATAATCTAATCGCATTGTCTTATCAAGGAAATAGCTTTCGAAGTTTATATTTCCCTTATTAACTTCTTTTACATATTCTTGTTTTTCAGTCTGATCTGTAACAACATGTTTATTGCCTTGTGTACATGACGCCATGTTTAGAATTGCCACCAGAGCTAATAAAATATTATATTTCTTCATCTTAAGATAATTTTAAATATCAAATAACAGATAAATATCAGTTTCAGCTTATTTATAAGATATGAAAAAGAAAAATGTCTCAATGATTAGGGTTTGCAACTAATGGAAGAGAAACAATAAAAGTGCTGCCTCTCCCAGCCTCACTTTCAACCCGAATCTTTCCGCCATGTTTTTCAACAAATTCTTTGCATAGGAATAACCCAAGTCCGGTTCCCTTTTCATTCTCGGTACCGCGTGTTGAGAGGTTTGAGTCAATTCTGAATAGTTTTTCCATGGTTTCTTTTGTCATACCGATACCGTTATCTGAAACTGATATTTCCACACATTTGATCTTAGTTATAGCATTGACCTCCACTCTCCCATTCTTGCTGGTAAACTTAATAGCATTTGATATCAGATTCCGAAATATGGTTTTGATCATGTTTTTATCGGCAACAATTGTTAAATCACCGGAGAAATGGCTATTAAGTTCAATGGTTTTCCTGTCAGCCATTTCATGTAATATTCTAAGATCCTCTTTAAAAATTTCATTTAGATTAACAGAGATGGGGTTAAACGACATTTTCCCATGCTGTGTATTTGCCCATTCCAAGAGGTTTTCAAGTAATCTGAAAGTCTGAACGGCAGAAGTATTTATCAATCCGGCATACTCCTCAATTCTTGCATAATCACCAGATTTTATTTCTTCTTTCTGCAATTCGCTAAATCCTATAATGGTATTGAAAGGGTTTTTCAGGTCATGGGCAATGATTGAGAAGAATTTATCTTTTGAAACATTAAGTTCATTCAATTCAGAAGTTTTTATTGCCACTGACTTTTCAAGCATTATCTTCTGGTTATTCAATTGCCGGACACGTGAAAGATAAATGGAAACCAATATGAAGATTATTGCAGAAATAATAATTAGTCTGAACCACCATGTGTCCCACCAGGGAGGCAGTACCTTAATCTGAATGACGGTTCCTGTCTCGTTCCAAACACCGTCGTTATTTGAGCCCTTCACACG
>Ga0209539_1000081_pt1 | contig 55441 bp, 50 predicted proteins | sample BarGraNGADG00312_2_FD_184499 | JGI IMG/M metagenome (GOLD analysis project Ga0209539, IMG submission 184499) | Arctic peat soil microbial communities from Barrow, Alaska - Barrow Graham LP Ref core NGADG0011-312 (SPAdes) (version 2) | ecosystem: Environmental > Terrestrial > Soil > Wetlands >...
TCAATGAATTTATATCCAAATCCATAAATACATTTGATATAATTCCTGCCTTCAGAAGCAACAATCTTTTTGCGCAGGTTTTTGACGTGAGTATATACAAAATCGAATGAATCGGTGAGTATAACATTGTCACCCCAGAGATGTTCAACTATTGACTCTTTTGTAATTATCCTGTTCCTGTTAGCCATAAAGAACAGTAACAGATCGTACTCTTTTTTTGTAAGTGTCAGTAATTTATCATTTACATATACCTGATTATCATCGGTATTTATCCTGATCTCATTAAAAGTGATTTCATTCAAACCAAGAAGATTACTCCTTCTGTATATTGAATTAATCCGGGCGCTGAGTTCTGCAAAGTGAAATGGCTTTGTCAGATAATCGTCTGCCCCGATTCTTAAACCTGTAAGTTTGTCATCAAGAGAGCTTTTTGCAGAAAGTATAAGAATTCCTCCTGTTAATTTATTCGACTTCATCTTACGAATTAAATCCAGTCCATTACCATCAGGGAGACCTATATCAAGGATTATACAATCATATTTATTAACAGCTGCTTTGTTAACAGCATCATAGAAAGTCAATGCAACTTCACAAATATGACCCTCAATTTTAAGGTAATCATTAATAGATCGACTTAGCGACCGGTCATCTTCAACAATCAATAGTTTCACATCAATAGAGTAAAATGCAAAAATACGACAATCTGATAATTTCCATGCTAAATTCTTTTCCAGGTAGGAAAACAAATTAAAAATATTAAAAATGATAAACATTATTGATTATTGATAATTTTTTTCTCATATTGCACATAATTCTTTCTAAATCATTTAAACAGATATAATTAAACTAAATTCATTATGATCAGACGTATATTTTCGTTAGTAATAATTGCTGCCTTTATTTCTTCATGCGGTAATACAGGTAATAAAGAGGTTTCATCCAAGACAAAAGGATCAGAACAAGGTGTAAAAGTTGAATTTGCATCTCTCATTGAAAATCCCGATAATTATGTTGGCAAAAACATTATTGTTGAAGGTAAAGTTGTTCATGTTTGTACTGAAACAGGTAAAAAAATGTTTATTGTTGGTGAAAATCCTGACGTTAGGTTATATGTTGCTGCTGGCGAAAATATATCTAAATTCCCGATGGAACTTCTCGGAAGCGAAGTTATAGTCGAAGGCCTCATTACCAGAGTAGGCGGAACAGCAATGGCTCCAAAGGAAAAACCTGCGAAAAATGTTGAGGCTAAGCAAGCTTCTGAAGGTGGTGCTAAATCAATGGCCAATGATAGCTGCGAAACTGAGACTGCTCTTGCCAGACAACCTTCATTATCCAATATAATAATGGAATATAAGAGTCATACTGTAAAATGAAATCTTCATAAAGCAACAGGAAGGTCAGTCAGAAACTGACCTTTTTTAATATTATTCGCATGAATCTGTCCAAGTTTAACCGGGTAACACATCGCGACATAGGTTACCTTATAGCCGGATTAACAATTATTTACGCCATATCAGGTATTGCTCTAAACCATAAAAACAACTGGAATCCAAACTATATTTTTGACAGCCGGACATTTCATGCGAATACAACAGTAACCAGAGAGACATTTGATAAGGATGTGGCAGGAGAAATCCTAAAAAGCATTCAGGCTGATCCGGAGTTCAAAACATTTTACTTTCCTACAGGCAATAAGGTCACTATTTTTATTGAGGGTGGTTATGTGCAGCTAAACATTGTTACCGGAGAAGGCGTTATTGAAAGAATAAGTAAAAGGCCCCTGTTTTATCAACTCAACTTCCTTCACTATAACCCCGGTAAGTGGTGGAAATATTTCAGTGATGTTTTTTGCATCGCACTTATTACTGTGACCATCACCGGCTTATTTATTATTAAAGGTAAAAATGGTATAACAAAGAGGGGAGCAATCCTCACTATATTAGGAATCATACTCCCCCTGGTATTTCTATTTATATATTAAACTTTCTTCAGCGCTTCCAATACTCTTGCCGGTGTCATTGGCGTTCTGTATAACCTGGCACCTGTAGCATCAAAAATTGCATTGGCAACCACTGCACCAATAGCAATAATAGCAGGTTCACCTCCTCCCTGAGGTGGTTTGTCTTTTCTTTCCAGGATTACTGTATCGATTTTCGGTAGCCATGAGAAACGTGGAATATCATAAGAATCAAATCCACGATTTAGTATATTACCTCCTTCGAATAATACCTCTTCAGCAAAGGTATATCCAAGACCCATGGTGATACAACCTTCCATCTGGATAGTTGAACCTTCCGGATTAACGCACAATCCCATATCCTGGGCACAGGCTATGCGTACAACCCTGACCTTCCCGGTACTCTTATCAACTTTCACTTCAGCCATATGTGCTACCCATGATCCGGCATCTATACCAACAGCAACACCGATTCCTCTTCCGCTTGGAGTTTTACCTGCAACATACCCGAACTTATCGGCAACAGCTTTCAGACAGGCTATCATCTTTTCATCCGTCAGGTTCTTCAGACGGAATTCAAGCGGATCAATTCCTGCAGCTGCAGCCATAATGTCGATCTGAACCTCACGGGCGAAGGTATTTGTATTGTTACTGGGAGCACGCCATGCTCCTGTAGCTAAAGGATGAACAGGCGAAGCATCCCTTTTCTGACCGTAACTTGTTGTTTTTGCATTAGGAACATCATAGATTGTATCAGAACCTCTGCTTCCGGCATAATATAAATGATAGTCCCATAGTTTTATCAGACCAGACTTATCAATACCTGATTTTATTTTAACAACTCCTGCAGGATGGAATGTATCATAGAAAAATTCTTCATCGCGGGTCCACACAAGCATAACAGGTTTACCAGTGATTTTTGCAAGTTTTGCTGCTTCGATACCCTGTTGGAATTCACCTTTGCCTCCGAATCCTCCACCAACAAATGGTGCTATGACTCGTACCTTTTCGAGGGGGAAACCGAGATCACGGGATATCCCGTTTTGAAGACCGAACGGTGATTGTGTCGAAGCCCAAACTGTCAGTTTATCACCTTCAAGCCGGGCAAGGGCTGTATGAGTTTCGATAGCTGCATGTGCCAGATAAGGGTCATGAAACTCAGATTCAATTATTTTTTCAGATAGTTGACGTCCGGCCTCCAGATCTCCGATTGACCTGATAACATTTGCAGTTGAATCAGCCTTTAGCATCCATTCAAAGATTGTCTTATCATTAACAGGCATCTCATTGAATGAATATTCTGCCTTGATTTTAACAACTGCCTCATCGGCTTTTTCACGGTTTTCATTAATTACAGCCACCAGATCACCATCCCTGACAACTTTTGTACCTGCAATCTTTTCAGCTCCCGAATAATCGACGGAAGTCAGCTTTGCACCATGGGAAGGTGGCCGTAATATCCTTGCGAAAACCATTCCTGGTAATTTGAGGTCACCAGTGTATTTTGCCTCTCCGGTTACTTTGAGGCTTCCATCGCCATGTTTATACGATTTGCCTACATAAGTGAACTTGGTGAAATCTTCAACTGAAGGTTTCACATCAAGGAATTTTTCAATTTTTTTACCTTTTGTAAGTTGTGCGTAGCTTACAGAATTCTTTGAGTTTTTTATGTCAGTTATTATCCCATCCTTTACTTCAAGCTGTGAAACAGGCACTCCAAGTTGCGTCGAAGCAAGGTCAAGAAGTACACCTCTTGCTTCAGCAGCAGCAGCTCTCATACTAGGACCAAAAATCCGGGTACTCATAGATCCCCATGTGCCTTGATCATATGGACAAAGGTCGGTATCGCCCATTACCATTTTTACCTTCTCAATTGGAACGTTAAGTTCATCAGCCATCATCTGTGGCAATGATGTAATAATGCCCTGACCCATTTCAATTTTACCAGTATAACAAGTAACAGTTCCATCTTCACCTATACGTAGAAAAGCATTGTAATCTTTTGGCAGACTCCTGGCTTGTTCGGATGGTAATCCGAGCAGCTCAAGCGCACTCCAGGGTTGGAAAAAGATAATAATCCCGCCTCCAAGAATTTTAAAGAAATCTCTTCTTGGTATTCCTTGAGGTTCTGTAATTTGTTCAGAATCGTGATTGATTGTTTGTTCTTTTTTCATTATTACTTCCCTCCTTTCATTTCTTTAGATGCAGTAAGTACAGCTTCAACTATTCGTACGTGTGCTCCGCAACGGCACAGGTTGTTTTCCATACCATCCGTTACTTCCTTTATTGAAGGTGCGGGATTCTTTAAAAGCATACCTGTGGCATTCATGATCATCCCCGGAGTACAGAACCCACATTGCATTGCATCGTGCTCTATAAAAGCCTTCTGAACAGGCTGTAATACTCCGTTTACTGCTAACCCTTCAATAGTGACCACCTTTTTGCCGGCGACATCACCTACCGACAACTGGCACGACCTGACAGGTTCATTATCTATTAGAACCGTGCATGACCCGCAGAATCCCATTCCGCAGCCAAATTTGGTTCCCGTTAGCCCAAAATGATTCCGCAGTACCCATAAAAGAGTCTGAGTGGGATCAATCAGTGCTTCTGTTTTCTTCCCGTTTAACTGAAATTTAATAGTCTCTTCCATATCTATTGAATTTGATTTATTTCCTTAATATATTCGTCGTAAGTGTCAAAATCCCTGAGTATACCTGATTCATTTGTTGCAACCTCGAGAACATCATCAGAAAACTTATCAGCCAATGAACGTAACCCCTTAGCAGCACTGAGTTTCCCTATTTCGCCTCTGTATTTTCTGTCAATAAGAAGTGGATGTCCGCGCTTATTCTGATATGTAGGAATTACAATACCTTTTCCTGATAATAAATATGCGTCAATTACAGCATTAATTGCCATGGGAGTTATAAACGGCTGATCGCCCTGAAAAACCAGGACTGCTTTATAATCTGGAGGCAAATTTCTGAATCCGCATTTTACTGACGACAACATTCCTTCTCTGTAAATATCATTATAACAATACATTACAGATGATTTTGCGATCAGATCCATTAATGAATCCCTTTCAGCCCCCAAAACAACAATTGTATTATTAACCTCTGATGCAGTGACACTGGCAATAACATTTTCCAACATTGTTTTTCCATTAAATATCAGTAACATTTTCGGAACCCCCATTCTCTTTGACTCCCCTGCTGCAAGTATGATAGCCCAGATTTCATCCATACCGCTTACTTTTTATTATTTCGTACCAGCACCAGCTGTGCCGCAATGCTAACTGCTATCTCTTCAATAGTTTTAGATTTGATATCCAGTCCTGTCGGGGCATAAATAGCATTCCATTGCTTTTCTGTGGCCCATCCGTTCTCAATAAAGCTCATTCGCATGTTAGCTATCTTATTTTTACTTCCAATCATACCGACATAAGCCAAATCAGAACCAAAGCAAGGTTTAAGAGCCGCAGCATCATCCTTATGACCACGTGTAACGATCACAACAAAAGTGTCATTACCCTTCTTCAATTGCTGCATGGCACTTCCTATATCATTAACAATGATATGACTGGCTTCCGGAATATTCACAGAATTAGCATATTCAGGTCTGTCATCAATTACTGTAACCTCAAAATCCAGCATATCTGCGATATGAGCCAGCGCCTTACCAATATGACCCGCTCCTGCAATAAGAAGACGTGCAGGTGGAAAGATTGGTTCCAGAAAAAATAGCGAAGAAGGCTCTTCGCCGGGCATTGTCAGCTCCAGTTCTCTATAATCTGAAGGATTGGCTACAAAGAGTATATTCATTACAACAGGTTCAATTCTCTCTATAAACTCCTCTGGTATCGCAGGTTTGAATGAGTCGTTCATCCAATAACGGTTAATAAGAACGCTTTCCTCTGAGAATCTTGTAACCATCGTTATAAGAACACCGGGAATCCGGCTTTCCATCGAACTCTTAATTTGTTGAAAGACGTTAATATAATTGTTTAGATTTGCATCTATCAGTACACTGATCTGTCCTCCGCATATTGCTTCCTCTGTCTTTGAAATGTCATTGGCCAGGTTAAATTGAAAATGTCCGGATTTATTTGACGAAATAGCATTAAGAGCAAGTTTCTGAACCTTTCCTTCTACAATGCCGCCTCCAACTGTTCCATGAATAAGACCATTGGTGCCAAATAAAGCTGAACTTCCTGGCTTCTGAGGAGTAGAACCATGCGTTGTGGTAACAGTAGCAAGTACCAGATCGGAAATATCGGATTGATGATCAAGAATTTGCAGATAGATGTTTTTCATATTCCCAAAAAAAAAATCAAAACACCTGACTTGTAGAGACGCTCAACCTGGGTGTCTCTATCAATAAACAAATGTATTCAAATTGATTTAAAATTCATAATTTTATGGAATATACAAAAAATTGTAAATGTAATTTGTCATACGGTAAAGAGACGCCCAGGTTGGGCGTCTCTACATTATAACAATCAAACCCTGTATAAATATAAAACCATAAAATTATGAAGCCGATTTTTGCCAGATTTTTGTTGTTGCTCCCCGCAGTTTTCCTTTGCCTGATTACCTGTAAATCTCCGGTTAATAAGGTTCAGAAAGAACCAGGAAACAGATGGATTGAAGAAATGACAATCGGACAGCTTCAACAGGGATACAAAGAAGGCAAATTTACTATTGAGGGTGTAGTTAAAGTCTATTTAGACCGGATTGCCGAAATCGATAAAAATGGTCCTCGTCTGAATTCTATAATTGAAATTAATCCGGATGCTCTTGATATAGCTAAAGAGATGGACAAGGAACTTGCATCCGGTAAGGTAAAAGGGACATTATTCGGGGTACCGGTAATTCTTAAAGATAATATCGATACACACGACAGAATGGCTACAACTGCAGGTGCTACTGCATTAAGAAACTCTTTTCCAATAACCGATAGTTATGTTGCCAGAAAGTTGAGAGAAGCAGGGGCAATTATCATTGCAAAATCCAATCTAAGCGAGTGGGCAAACTTTCGGGCTTCGATGTCGTCGAGCGGATGGAGTGGTGTTGGTGGACAGACCAGGAACCCATATGTCCTCGATCGCAACCCATGTGGCTCCAGTGCAGGTTCGGGCGTAGCTGTTTCAGCCAACCTTTGCATGATGGCAATTGGTACAGAAACAAATGGTTCCATAGTGTGCCCATCTAATAACAATGGAATTGTTGGCATTAAACCGACTGTCGGCCTGATCAGCCGGTCAGGAATTATCCCAATCTCCTTCACCCAGGATACTCCGGGTCCGATGGGACGAACTCTGGAAGATGTAGCAATAACACTCGGAGTCTTAACAGGAATAGACTCATCAGATTCCAAAACATTTGCCTCAAATGGAAAATATCAGGCTGATTATACAACGTATCTGAAGAAAGACGGTCTGAAGGGCAAAAGAATCGGGTTGTTAAAAAAAGCTATGGGTTTTTCTGATAAAGTTGATACGCTGATGTATGAAACAATAGCTTACCTTAAAGCAAATGGGGCAGAAGTAATCGAGATAGAGTTTCCGAAAACAGATAATTATGAAGATGCGTCATTCCAGGTACTGTTGTTCGAATTTAAGGATGGACTTAATAAATACTTTGCCGGACTGGGAAAAGATTCCCCTGTAAAGAATCTCAAGGATTTAATAGAATTCAACAAATCAGATACTGTCGAACTGAAATATTTTGATCAGAAACTTCTTGAGCAGGCTGAAAAGAAAGGAGATCTAAACTCGGCGGATTATAAGAAAGCACTGGCTACCATGACAAAAGCAACCAGAGAGGATGGAATAGACAAAGTAATGAATGGTAATAAGCTTGATGCAATTATAGCACCGACAGGATCACCGGCATGGAAAACCGATCTGCTCCTGGGTGATCATTTTGTTGGTGGAAGTTCATCCCTTGCAGCAATATCTGGGTATCCTGCAATTACTGTCCCAATGGGATTTATTAATGATCTGCCGGTTGGAGTTACGTTCTTTGGAAAGGCATGGACTGAGCCAACACTTTTCGAAATAGCATATAGCTATGAGCAGGGGACAAAACACAGAAAAACTCCAAAGTATCTTATTTCAGATTGAATTACAATCTATTTCTAGATGATAGTCTTAAAAAAGTACCTTTTAGGCAATCTTTTATTTCTTCTCGTTGTCTTTAGGTTCAGTACTCGTTTTTTCAGGTTCATCTTCAACATGTGAAGCTTTTTTAAATTCTTTCATACCCTGGCCAATACCCTTCATCAGTTCAGGAATCTTTCTGCCTCCAAAAAGAAGTACAACAACAAGTAAAATCAGAATTATCTCAGTAGCTCCTAAATTTCCCATCTTTTTTATTTATTAAATTAACGGCCAAAGATATTAATAGAATTAATTAATACCAAAGGAAAAGAATAAATCAAAAAGTTAAATATTTCTAAAAGGTTGTTCTACTGTTCTTCTATTCAACATTTCATATTCCATTTTCTCGCAATTTCGAACACCATAACACTGATTCAAACTTTTTTTTAACTTGAGCCAAATTTTAAATTTCTCAATGTTCAAACCCTCCCTCTTCTTCAGCATCGCTATACTCCTGTGTTTTAACACAATACTATTCGGCCAGTCAAAAGGAATAAACCGAGAGAAGTATCGGATAAATATTGAAAAGACAGACATTACAATTAATGTTGACGGAATTCTTGATGAACCAGTATGGCTCTCAGCAGATAAAGCGAGTCATTTCCAAAGGGTATTGCCTACTGACACTGGGTTTGCCATTGCACAAACGGAGGTGAAAGTCACCTACACCGAATCGACCCTTTACGTTGGTATAATATGTTATGATCCGACATCCGGAAAACGCCCTGTAGAGTCCTTAAGGCGCGATTTCAACTTTCTGAAGAACGATAACTTCGTGGTATTCATTGATACATATAATGATCAGACTAATGGTTTTGCATTCGGAGTTTCTGCTTCCGGGGCTCAGTGGGATGGTGTTCAGGCAAACGGAGGCGCAGTAAATCTTGATTGGGATATTAAATGGAGATCAGTAGTTAAAAATTATAATGACCGCTGGGTTGCTGAATTCGCAATTCCATTCCGAAGTATTCGTTATAAAGGAGGCGATAATGAATGGGGAATAAATTTCAGCAGACTAGATCTTAAAACCAATGAAAAATCTAGCTGGGCACCAATGCCAAGACAGTTTGCGACTGCAACTCTTGCATTCACAGGTTCACTCGTATGGGATAACCCTTTGCCCTCTTCAGGTCTGAGATTCTCATTAATCCCTTATGCATCAGCCCAAACTACTCAAAATAAGGAAGCTGGTGAAGGGTTTAGGTCTAAAGTAAACGCTGGAATTGATGCTAAAGTTATTCTATCTACTTCGATGAATCTGGATCTGACAGTAAATCCGGATTATTCTCAGGTTGAAGTTGACAGGCAGGTCACAAATCTTGACCGTTTTGAATTATTCTTTCCTGAGAAAAGACAGTTTTACCTTGAAAACAGTGATCTCTTTGCAAAACTGGGGAATGATAACCTCAGGCCCTTTTTCTCGCGCCGGATCGGACTCGAGAGTACAGTTATGGCAGGGGCAAGACTTAGTGGTAAAATTGGAAATAAGTGGAGGATCGGACTTATGGGCATTCAAACCGGTAAAAATGATACTATCGAGGCAGACAATTTTACTGTTGCAGCAATTCAAAGACAAGTATTCAGTCATTCTAACATAACAGCTTTTCTTGTCAATAAGCAGGTGATGAATCTCAATAATGATTCATCCTTCACTGGGAACAGGTTCAACCGCGTTGCGGGAGTGGAATACAACCTGGCAAGCGCTAATAACCATTGGCTGGGAAAAGCATTCTATCATCAGTCGCTTTATCCCGGAACAAAAGGTAATGCTGCAGCACTGGCTGCCAATATTGCATATTCAACCCAGTATCTAAATGCCTCTCTGAATCAGTCGTGGGTAGGCACTGATTATATTGCAGAAGTCGGATATATAAGAAGAAAAGGGTATTATGAGATAAACCCGGTTTTTCAGTACAAATTCTTCCCGTCAGGCAGCAGGATTGCAGATCATGGACCAGCTCTTAAACTGGACATGTTTTTTGATCCTTCAATGAATCTGACTGACAAGGAGATCCAATTTCTCTACCAGGTTGAGTGGATGAATAAAAGTATTTTAGTAATTGATACAAAGAAAACATATATTAAACTTCTAAACCCATTTGATCCTACCAATACAGGAGGCATACCATTTTCAGCAAATGAAAAATTTAACTGGAAAGAGATGGGCATTTCTTTTACATCCGATATCCGTAAACCATTAAATTGGTTGATAAGCAGCCGATACGGAGGCTATTTTGATGGCACGAGACTAACAGTAAATGGAGAACTGTATTATAGGGTTCAGCCCTATGGGAGCCTGGCAGTTGTTTCATCATATAACAAAATATCAATGCCTTCACCATATAAAAGTGCCGAATTTTTTCTTATCGGGCCAAGGCTTGATTTTACATTTACAGACAAAATTTTCTTTACAAGTCTTGTGCAGTATAATAATCAGATTGACAATATTAATTTGAACCTGAGATTCCAATGGCGATTTGCCCCTGTTTCGGACCTTTTTATCGTTTACACCGAGAACTCTTTACCTGCTGGTTACAGAGTTAAAAACCGGGGGTTAGTCCTTAAATTATCATATTGGTTTAACTGAAATAAAAAAACGCCATTGCTATCTCTTTCCAGGAGCAATGACGTTCACATTATAGAACCAGTATCGGATCTTAAACTTTATCCGGAACTATAAACGGCTTCCGGGGAGGACGTGTCAGATATGCATTTGCATCCTCGTCTCCGATAAATTTTTCAGTTTTGGGATCAAAATTCAGAGTACGACCGGTACGATAAGCAATGTTGCCAAGATGAGCCAGCGCAGAGGAAAGATGAGCTGTCTCTACAGGAGCGTTAAGAATTGATTTATCATGCGCACGGACGGCAGTGATGAAATTCAGGAAATGATCTCCTCCCATTTTGTTTTTTGGACCAGGCTCCTTTTTTTGACCCAGAAAACTCTCATACCTGTCATAATTATAGACTACCAGGTATCCTTTACTTCCATAGAAAATATTGCCAACTTCGGCGCCGTTTTCAGCGTTTGTAATCCAGGGACGAACTTCAAATTCAATTATCTTTTTTTCTTTTGGGTAATGATAGGTCGATGCAAGAACTTCAGGAGTCTCTTTTGCATCGTTGAACAGAAATTTACCTCCACCGGCAGTTATCCTTTCAGGAAGGCCAACATTAAGTCCCCACATACACAAATCTGTCTCATGAATGCCCTGGTTACCCACATCACCATTACCATAGTTCCAGTTCCAGTGCCAGTTATAATGAACATAGTTACGGGAGAATGTACGCATTTCAGCAGGGCCGGTCCAGAGATCGTAATCAAGTCCCTGAGGAACAGCTTCTGTTCCTTTATTTCCAATATCATCCCTCCAGCGGAATACGAGCCCTCTGGCCATATAAACATCGCCGATCAAGCCGTCGCGAAGATGTTTAATAGCTTCCTGAACAGCCACAGAACTGCGTAACTGAACTCCATGCTGAACAATACGGTCGTACTTTGCAACAGCTTCAATCATCTTACGTCCTTCACGGATATTATGGGAACCTGGTTTTTCAACATAGACATCTTTGCCGGCCTGGCATGCCCAGATTGTAGCCAGTGCGTGCCAGTGGTTTGGAGTAGCGATACTGACTGCATCAATCGATTTGTCATCAAATACTTTTCGCAGATCCTGTTGCTGAATAACTTTCCTGCCATACTTTGTTTCAAATTCCTGGGCTCGTTTGGCCAGAACCACAAGATCGGGATCACATAAACAGGCAACTTCAACATTCTCGAGGTTTGAAAAACCCTGGATATGGTTAGTACCCCGGCCATTTACGCCAAGTACTGCAACCCGTACCTTATCATTTGCACCAAAGACTGATTTAGGAATGATAGTCGGGATAGTCAAAAGGGCGGCTGCTCCTGCTGACTTCTGAATAAAACTTCTTCGTGATACCTTCTTCTTTTCTTTCATAGGTTACTATTTTAAAGTTATAGTCTGATCTATAAGTTAGAACTTCGAATTAACGTATTCAATGCAAGATTGTCAACTTGAAATGAGAAGGTAAGATATGAAATTAATCGCCAGATTGTCAGTTTGGACATCAAAATATATTACCTGTTAAGATTTATTGACTATTCAGAGAGTCATCTGAAATAAAGAAGTTCCACTGGTTTTTTCATGTATATTTGCGATTGCTGAGAATAATTTAATACAGATATGGAGTTAGATAAAAATCACAATGACAATAATATAAAAGGCAGATATAAGGTCTGGTTCTTTGCCGGTGGAGAGACAAGGGATGACAGGTTTAACATCTTTACCGGATCATTCATCAGGTTGATGAAGAAGATAATGGAAGATGATTTTGAGTTTATAAAAGGAATATATTTTAAATCTCCAATGATGAATGTTATATGGGCCTTGAACAATGCCCAGAAACCGATAGCCAATCCTGAAAATGAAAAAATATTCATGGCCGCTTTCATACAAATCATTAATGCCGGCCTTTCTCCTGAAACACAGCTCGTTATTACATCTTCCAGTTCAGGTAGTATAGTTGCCGCACAGACTGCCTGCTATCTGGCCCAAAAGAACAGGAATAATATCTATTTCAGAAAACCATTTCATCTAGTTCTTGGTGCGAGTATGTTATCCTCGCGCTCAGATCTTTTTAAACAATTGATTCAGTATCAGAAGGAAGGTACAATCGGAATCATATTACATGATGAGGTTCAGGACGAAGGTGATAATTCTGCAGGAGTAGGTGGAACCTCAAGGCTGGAAGCTTACAGAAATGCCTTCGGCTTAATGTTTCCCTTTTTTTTCAGGAAGTTTAAAGGGCCATCCTTCCTGAACACTGATCCGGAGACAGGGCATATCCACAGAAGAAGATCCAAGACTGTTCAGAAAGCTATTGACTATATTAATATAATCCTGATTGAACACAGGTTAGCAGGTGATTATTATATGGAGAAAGCTGCTGCTGTTTTAAAGAATGAAATCCTATAACTCTATATTTTCACCCCTAAATCCACCAAGGGGGACTTATTAATCCGTTTCTTTTCTAGCCCACCCTGGGGGGGATGGGGGGTGAAATAGCACCGCTCGGTGGAGTTCAAGGGGTAAAAACAAAGGCTTTGCGAACTCTGTGGTTAAGATTATTGGTTTTGGATTTCTATTTTATTAGAAAATCCAGAAGCGGTTCATCACCCAGGTATGCAATAAGATTGTCATTTTTATGAAGCTGTCCTACTCCTGGCGGAGTACCGGTAAATATTAGATCGCCCGTTTTGAGAGTAAAATATTTCGAGACATATTCAACGATCTCATTAAAACCGAATATCATATCGGAGGTGTTGCTTTTTTGCACCACTTTATCATTGATCTCAAGCCTGAAATCAAGGTTTGTTACGTCATTAATACTTGTAAGGGGAATAAATCTTCCGATAGGTGCTGCCCCATCAAAGCATTTTGATATTTCCCATGGCATCCCTTCTGCAACCAGCCTATTCTGGAGATCGCGGGCTGTAATATCTATACCAAGGGTAATTTCATCAAAATAACGGGGCGCAAATTTTGCAGAGATCCCCTTCCCAAGTTTGCTGATCTTTAAAACTACCTCGACCTCATAATGAATATTAGTTGAAAAATCAGGCAGAAAAAATGGCTCATTATTTTTCAGGAGCGATGAATCGGGTTTAAGGAATACAACAGGTTCTTCTGGAATATCCCATCCGAGCTCGATGGCATGCTTTCTGTAGTTGAGACCAATGCAGATGATCTTCATCCTATCCCTGATTTTTTCCGAAAGATCTTAATTTAATCTCGGTAAGCACTTTTTTTGTATACAATGGGAATTCGCCGTTCATCATCCATGAATAATATGCCGGTTCCTCTTTAAAAACAACTTCAACAGGTTTTCCTTTATGCTTGCCAAAATTGAAAACTTCAACACCATTCTCATCAAGGATGATTCTTCCGGCAAAGTCTACATTGCTGTTAAAGGAGCTGAAATCGGCAAGCTTTTCAACATCGTTTTCCAGATCTTTATATCTATCGAGCTGTGATTTAAGAATCTCAAAAGTTGCTGCAGTATCAGCTTTCGAACTGTGAGCATCTTCCAGTTCCTTTTTACAGTAAAACAGGTAGGCTGCAGATAATGTGCGCTGTTCCTTTTTATGGAATATTACCTGAACATCGACATATCTCCTTTTAAGGAAATTAAAGTCGATGTTTGCCCTCAGGAATTCTTCTGCAAGAACCGGAATGTCAAACTTTATGGCATTATAGCCAGCCAGGTCGCATCCTTCAAGAAATGTAGCCAGGTTCTTTGCTACCTCTTTAAACGTTGGTGATTTCGCCACGTCTTCATCTTTTATTCCATGAATAGCTGTACTTTTGGGAGGAATAGCCATTTCGGGATTTACCCTTGTGGTCATCCATTCCTCTTTACCATTGGGACTGATTTTCAATACAGAGAGTTCAACAATACGATCAACTGAAACATTTATCCCTGTAGTTTCAAGATCAATAAAAGCAATAGGACGTTTAAGGTTCAGATTCAAAGGTCAGGCATTTATCATCATTGGCATAAGAAGCATCAGCAAATCTTCCGATTCATTCTCTGCAATTACCGGAAGGAATAGTCCGGCCCTGGTAGGATCGGCGAGTTCGATCATAACATCCTGAGAACCAATGTTAGACAGTATCTCCAGTAGGAATACCGATTTGAAGCCTATTTCAATCTCTTCTCCCTCATACTGGCACTTGATCCTTTCATAAGCTGAAATTGAAAAATCGATATCCTGGGCAGAAACCATAACCTGATTACCCTTAAGCTGAAGCTTCACAAGATTACTCGCCTGATTTGAAAATACTGATACTCTCTTGAGAGTGTTAAAGAATTCCACTCTGTCTATCGTGATCTTACGAGGGTTATTTTTGGGAATAACAGAATTATAATTTGGATAATTGCCTTCAACCAGCCGACTTACAACTTTGTAATTGCTCAAAATAAAAAATGCATTCTTATCATCAAATTCAACAGTTACAGTTCCTTCCTCCCTCGGTAAAATATTTTTAAGAAGAGAAGCTGGTTTCTTGGGCAGTATGAATGATGCATTATCATCTGCACGTGCGTCTGATCTCTGGTATCTTACCAGTTTATGGGCATCAGAAGCGACAAAGGTAATTTTGTCGGTTGAAGCTTCCACGAAAATACCTCCCATCACAGGACGAAGTTCATCATCAGCTGTGGCAAAGAGAGTCTTGCTTATTCCTGCAAGTAATATATCAGCATTGATCGCAAATACAAATTTTTTATCCTTTTTAATTGAAGGTAAGGCAGGAAAGTCAATCCCGTTCTGTCCGACAACATTGAATTTACCATTTTCAGAGCTGATAACCACCGCCATGGTTTCCATATTAATATCAAAAGTGAGTGGTTGTACTGAAAACTCTTTTAATGTATCGAGTAATATTCTTGCCGGAAGAGCTATTGTGCCGTCTCCATCGGTGTTTTCAAGTTTCATCCTTGTTATCAGCGTCGATTCAAGATCCGATGCAGTTATTTCAAGATCGTTTCCTGAAAGATTAAAAAGAAAATTATCGAGTATTGGAAGGGTATTCTTCGAACTGATTACCCTGCTTATAGCCTGCAGATGACCGAGAAGTTCCGAGCTGGATACTACAAATTTCATATTGGTAGCGTTTTAAATTGATTTATTGATTTCCAAGTTTTACTATTTAAGTCAGAATGAATGCATTGAACTATAATTTATGTTCAATTCTCAATTACCAATATTACAAAAAAAAACTATTCCTTCAAACAAAAAATTATTGCGGGAAGAAATATGACCTCTTCTTAATGAGTGGATCTATATCGAAATACCTCATTATGAAAAGCTCATCCCTCTCTTCCGTTTTGCCAAATAATCTGTCACTGTCAATTCTTTTAGAACCATTTTCACCTGTCATCATTCCCCACAAAGTCAGAATCGTCTTTCTGCCAGAAGCAGCTGTGACAATAATCCTGTAAAGAGGTTTCTGTGCTTCAATATTTTTTTTCTCTGTTTCTCCTATGTCAAAAGCCCACGATTCGAATGGGATCCGTACGAAATATGAGAGGTAACGGGTAACAAGAGAAGAATCCCATCCGGCAAGGTCGCCGGTATTACCGGAAAGATAATAATGATGATTCCTGTTAACTATCGAAAACGAGGATGCAGTATCGGAAATGTTCTCAAACTTAATTGTAGCTATTTCTGAAGGCAACAGATTAAATACTGTATAGGGTTGCCAGAATAATTCATTCAGGGTAAACCCTGATCCAATATCACCTTCATAACCAGGAATATAGACAATAAAAGGATTTGACACCTGTTTTATTTTCATTATATTTCCATAATTGTTTGACCTGGTTTTATAAACAAGAAAACTTCTCAGCAGTCTCCTTTTTTCATAAACTTTAACTTTTACCGGAATGACATCCTTTCCGGTTATTTCAATTTTGAATAAATCAGGCGATACAGGTGATTTGATTTTTATCTCTTTCAGAATCCTGAGAATAAAAAGAACTCCACTTTTTCTTGCTTCTCTCTTCCCATTTATCAACCAGTCATCTCCTTTTTTCTCAAGGGTTAATCTTTTCCCTCTTTCTGCAAATTCAATTTTAGTAATTTCTTTGTGAGGTTCGGAAGAGAAGGTGCTGTTGTTTTTTCCAAAAGGAGATCCGGCACTGAATAAGATGAGGAATAGAAGTCCAATAGTAAGAAACAGCAAAATACCCCAAACATATATTTTCTTCATTATCAATATCTTGTGTAGTTTCTTTTTCTGAAATAGCTATATAGTATTCCGGCAAGGACAACTATTATTATAGGAGCTGTAATATTGATGATCTGCCATTTTAACCTTTCAGTTTTTATCTTAGAGGTGTTCAATAACCTCAATTTGAGTTCTCTCGATCTCAGCTCCATTATCCCATTATTATCGACCAGGTAATTAAGACAGTTGATCAGAAAATCCCTGTTTCCGAAAACCTGTCCTGTATATTTATCCTGACCCAGCGGAAGTGGCGTTTCTTTTAATCCAACCCTTCTTACTTCATTTCTGATAATATCTGCATCGGCAATAACAATCATTTTAGTTTCTTTACTTTCTGTCCTGATTCTGAAATTCTTATCATCAGTAAGATTGCTTACAGCCCTGTTTTTAAAAGCCGATGGAAAAACACCCTCGAGCAGAAGAGCTACCGGCAGGTTGGGTTTATTAAAATCCTTTTTAACAGGAGTCAATTCCGCTTCCTTGAGACTTATCATTACAGGAGGAGAGACTGTACGGCTTAATTTTGATGTGGAAAGAAGTATCTTTTTTCTTATTGCACGATCGAGGCCAACGGTATCAATATAATTTGCAAATTCAGCTTTCACTCTGTTCAGGTTTCTTGTAATGGGGTGATTCGCAGCTGGTCTAAGCAATGGATAATAAATCCATGGCGCAGAATCAACCTGTTGACGCGTTCCGCCACTCATTACCATGAGCCTGATTGGTGCACATTCAAGATCCTGAACAATTGCCGGATTGACTCTTGCTCCGTACCGGAAAAGCTGGTCCTCAATATTTAACGGACGATAGAGTGCTGCTGTTTCTCCATATACAAGACTGTCGGAATTTACTGCTACCTCATCAAACAGCCACATTACCTTGCCACCATTCATGATGTACTGATCAAGCACCAGTTTATCGGACTCATTGAACACTTTTTCGGGTCCTGCTATTACAATAGCCGCATATTTATCAAGAATCCCGGGTTTCCCTCCGATAGAGCCTCTGTCAATCGTAAAAAACCGGGCAAGATTCATGGTAATATCGGCTGTTTCAATCTCCGGAATTTCGCCATGCCCTTCGATGAAAGCAATCTTATTTATGGTATCTGAACTTAAGGTTGCTATAGTTTGAATCATTTCATATTCAAGTCCTTCCACAGAATAAAGAATATTTTGCTCGTATGATGATGATGAATTATTCAGAAAGTTTACCGGAACCTCAATTCCGTTATAATTAACTATCATCCCCGGATAAATTCTCTTCGTCGTTGAACCTCCTTCGGTATCGCTGGCCTTAACATCGACTGGATTTAATCCCTTATTTTCAAGAAGCTGGTATTTAGCGTTTCTTTGTTGAACATTTTTGCCTTCAGAGGGATTAATAAACTCATAATCAATTTTTCTCCCTGATGCTATTCTGAATTCATCAAGCATTTCTCTCACAGATCTCTTTAATCGCTTCAGAGGGATTGGTATCTCTCCGTCAAGGTATACCTGTATATAAATATCATTTTTTATGCCTTTAAGAACTTTCCGTGTTTGATCAGAAAGAGTGTATCTTTTGTCTTCGGTAAGGTCTAATCTTACTCTTAAGAATGAGCTTAAAGAGGCAAAAAGGATGATCGCTGCAACTACTGTTAAGAATTGCAGCCAGCTCCTGAATTTTAGGCTTTTGCTATTTGTAGTTTCTGTCATTTTTAACTCTTTTTCTGCCATTTGCGAGATAACAGGCGAAGTCTGGTCGCTTCATTGAAAAAAGCAACTACAGCCACAAAGTAGACAACATCTTTAATATCAATAACTCCTCTGCTTATAGATTTATAATGCTCATTGATACCAAGTCTTATAACAAATTCATCCAATTTTTTCAATCCCGGCAGATAAGCAAATGAATCAAATCCCATGAAGAGAATAAAACATATTAATACAGCAATAATAAATGCAATTACCTGGTTGTCAGTTAAAGATGATGCAAATATCCCTGCAGAAGCATATACAGAGGCCAGGAAGAACAGACCTATAAATGAGCCCATGGTACCTCCCCGGTCAAGATTTCCGGGAGATTCACCAAGCTGATAAACTGAAAAATAATATATCAGCCCCGGCAATAGTGCAAGCAGAACCAATGTGACTGAAGCAAGGTATTTTCCGTAAATGATTCCTCTTTCGGATATTGGCCTTGAATATATCAACTCAATAGTACCCATGTGTTTTTCCTCAGCTATCATTTTCATTGTTACAGCAGGTACAAGGAACATGAAAACCCAGGGTGAAAGGAAAAAGATGGTGTCAAGTCCGGCATAACCATTATCGAGTATATTCCATTCACCGGGTAAGACCCACATGAAAAGACTATTTACCAGGAGGAAAACAATTATAACAATGTAACCTGTAAGGCTACTGAAAAAGCCGCTTATCTCCTTTCTGAAAATCGCAAACATAAAATATCATTCGTTTTTAATAACAACTGCATTCTTAATATCCGAAATTAAAACGCTAAAATAATAAAAATCAATGATTTGTTTATAAGTGAATCCCTTTGCTGCCATCTCCATGGCCCCCTCCTGACAAAGTCCTACCCCATGGCCATAACCTCTTCCTTTTAATATTACTGAATCACCCTCTGCAAATACAGAAAAAAAAGTTGATCTGAGATTCAGATCGGCTCTCATTGACCTTAATGGTATTGAGAATGCGCCTGTCTTGTAATCAGTCAGTCTGGATTTCTGTAAAAAGTTGAATATTGATGGATTATTAACGTTTCCAATATATCCCGATTTACTCAGATAACTTATCCATTCGTTCATCGAAAGACTCTTTTCCCAGGTAGAACTCCTTGAAGTAAAGCAGTATGGATCGATTACAGTTCTCAGATATGGCTGACCTGATAACCAAACATCTTCTGAAGATGAAGTCTCTCCACCACAATTTGAATGGAAAGCAGCTATTATAAGAGTACTATCTTTATCAAGTATGACAAGCCCCTGTGTTTCCAATGCAGCCCTGTTAAGAAGTGTATCCGAAGATAATCCATTAAAAGCCTGGCAATGCGTATTGTCACATATGTTATACCTGTCGGTCAAATGCTTATCGAAATACTTGTACATGTAAGTACGGGCGATAATAGCCTGAGTTTTGAAATACTCCAGATTCTTACCGCTTCCACCCTCAGCTTTCACTACACCGGATACATATTTCTCGACATCTGAAATATTTATAAGTACCAGTGTTCCCAGATCAGGAAAACACTGAAGATCACCTGAATAGTACTGTCTTACCGGTGAATTTCCATTAATTCTGAGGGAAAATACATCATTCCCCGTTTTTCCGGAGATTACTATAGAATCACATACAAAACCTTCGGTGTTTCTCTTTTTGACGGCGAGCTTTCCGTTGTACTTCGATATAATGACAGGCTCTCCTTTCCAAATGGTAAAAATTTCACCATTGAACATATTTAATTCATACCTGCCTTCAGTGACTGAAAAAACTGCGGATTCGGGAAACTGGTTTGAAAAAAGTCTGATCTTTACCTGAGCGAAAACAGCTGTGGAAAAAACAGTGAATAATAAAATAAATAATAGCTTCAATTTCACCATAAATCGTATTCCATTAAGCATTCCATTTTTAACCACGGAGTAACACGGAGTTACATGGCTTTAAGTCTCTTCGTCACTTCGTCTCTTCGTCTCTTCGTCTCTTCGTCTCTTCGTCTCTTCGTCTCCCCTTCTCCCACTCTCCCACTCATTTCTTCAACTCCCTAACCATCTCCCTGGCAATCCTGCCTGATGCACCTGCCGGGCCCAGTATATTTTTAAGAACCTCATAATCTGATAAAATTTTCTCGCGTTTTGCACCACCAGGCAGAATCGCTTTAAGCTCAGTTAAAAGGCTATTCTCTTTAAGATCATACTGAACCAACTCCTTAACTACCTCATGGTCCATTATGAGATTCACAAGCGAAATATATTTCACTTTGATCACCATCCAGGCAATCAGCATTGAAAAGAAATCGCCTTTATAACAAACAACCTGGGGCGTGCCATGCAGAGCTGCCTCAAGTGTCGCTGTTCCTGAGGTAACAAGGGCTGCTTCTGCGGCATAAAGAATTTCGTAAGTTTTTTCTTTAATCAGTTTAACAGGAGTATTGCCAATGATATTAAAATATATTTCATCAGGAATGTTTTTCACTCCTGCAAGAACAAACTGGTATTCCGGGAAATGATGTATCGCTTTCATCATTTCGGGAAGGATCAGCTCAATTTCATTCCTGCGACTTCCGGCTAAGAAGGCTATTATTGGTTTCTCGTCAATGCCAAGGTATTTGCAGATATTTCTTTTTGGAGGTAATGAGGAAATTCTTTTTTGGGTCTCATCGACGAGTGGATTTCCATTATATTCCACAGTCATACCATGTTTTTTATAAAAATCAACTTCAAAGGGGAAAATGATGAACATCCGGTCGATATACTTTTTAATCTTTTTAACCCGGCTTTCATTCCAAGCCCAGAGCTTGGGAGATATATAATAGAAGGTTTTATATCCGGTCTTTTTCGCAAACTCAGCGATCCTGAGATTGAAACCGGGATAATCAATAAAGATTACAACATCCGGCTTAAATTCATTTATTTGCTGCTTGCAGAGGCTGATGTTTTTAGCAATGGCTCCAAGGTTTTTAAGAACAGCGCTAAAGCCCATAAAAGCCATTTTCCTGTAGTGAACCAGCAGAGTTGCTCCTTCAGATTGCATAAGATCACCACCCCAGCAGAAGATCTCTGCATTTTTATCAGCTTCAAATAATTCTCTGACCAGATTTGAGCCATGAAGGTCGCCCGATTGTTCTCCTGCAATAATAAAGTACCTCATCCTAAAAACTTTACTCCAAAAACAATTACAGCCCAGACAATAGTCATTGCGAGCACTCCCCGGGTGGCCCGAAGCATGTCGAACCGGTTAAAAATCAGAAAAATAACAATATTCGGGAACACGCATAAAGTAATTGAATGTGTCATAATTCCCGAATCCGCTATCTGTGTAAGATATGAATGTATTGATTGATGACCAGAGGAAAAGGCAAAAATGAAAATTCCTATTATAAGAGGAAATATAAGTCCTGTAATTAAACCTGTAAGGACTTTGTCGTATTTCTCATAAAATTTCATTTCTTAAATCTGACTTTAAGTTGATCAAGATACCAATGGGCAGTCATATCGACTGTAACGGGTACTACCGAAACATAATTGTGAGCAATTGCCCACTCATCTGTATCAATTGCCTCAGGTTCATGATTCTGGAAAATACCAGTCAGCCAGTAATATGTTTTTCCCATTGGATCTTTCCTTTTTTCAAACTCTTCTCTCCAGTTACCTTTTGATTGCCGGCATATTTTTATTCCCATTATTTCACTTTTTTTGGCTGCTGGAATATTAACATTCAGGCATATACCCGCAGGAAGCGGTTCTGAAGCGAGCTTCTTCATTACAATCCGGATATACTTTTTACAGGTAGAGAAGTCAGCAGTCGGTGAAAAATTATTAAGAGAGAAACCTACGGAACTTATTCCATAAAGACATCCTTCGATAGCTGCTGCCATTGTACCGGAATAAAGAACACTTACTGAAGCGTTGGAACCATGGTTTATTCCGGAGACGACCCAGTCAGGAGTTCTTTCAAGTAACTGATTAATTGCCAGCTTTACGCTATCTGTTGGAGTCCCGTTGCAGGCATATATTCTGTGTTTATCATTCTCTTCAAGAAGTTTGACACGCAGGGGAGTTTTAACAGTAAGTGCCTGCGACATTCCCGACATGCTTTCAATTGTTGATATGAGAATAACCTTTCCAAATTCTTCCATCACCTCGAGGAGTGTTCTCAATCCTCCTGCATAGAGTCCATCATCATTTGTTAATAAGATCAGTTTATCTTCTTTTTCGATAACCATAAAAATAGCGTGTTTGAGATACAAATATAGACAAATTAGAGAAACCCGGGTGGTGTTAAATGATGTAACCGCTCCGTGGAATGTTTATAAACCCATCCCCTATCATATTTTAATTTTCCTTATTTTTGCATCCTTAGTGGTAATTTTATAAGCTCAACGGAGAGATGAAGATATCATACAACTGGATTAAAGATTATTTAAGAATTGATCTTGAACCTGCAAAGGTTGCAGAGATACTAACAGGTATAGGCCTTGAGATTGAAGGAATGGACGAATGGGTTTCGGTAAAGGGTGGTCTTGAAGGGGTCGTTATTGGGGAAGTACTGACCTGTAAAAAACATCCTGATGCCGATAAGCTTTCTGTAACCACAGTGGATATTGGTGCTTCTCAACCACTACAGATCGTCTGCGGAGCCCCAAATGTTGCGTCAGGTCAGAAAGTTCCTGTTGCGACTGTCGGAACAGTTGTATTCAAGGGGGATGAGAGTTTAGAGATCCGAAAATCGAAGATACGGGGAGAATTATCTGAAGGAATGATATGTGCTGAAGATGAGCTTGGACTGGGAAATTCCCATGAAGGTATTATGGTTCTAAACAAAGATGCAAAACCTGGAACACCTGCAAGCAGTTATTTTAAAATTGTAAAAGATCATGTTTTTGAGATAGGACTTACTCCTAACAGGATCGACAGCGGATCGCATTTTGGAGTCGCAAGGGATCTTGCCGCCTATCTGAATCTTAATGCAGGTATGGAGGGGAAAGCTGTTCTTCCTTCATTAACAGACTTTAAACCTGATAATAACAACAATCCATATGAAGTTATTATAGAAAACACAACCGACTGCCCACGCTACACCGGCATAACAATCAGTGGTGTAACAATCGGTGAATCGCCCGAATGGTTAAGAAATAAACTGAGGGCAGTGGGTCTCAATCCGATCAATAATGTAGTGGACATAACAAATTTTGTCCAGCACGAAGCAGGTCAGCCATTGCATGCATTTGATGCTGATAAAATTGAAGGGAAAAAAGTCATCATCAGGAACATGCCTGATAGAAGTAAATTCATTACACTAGATGGCGTTGAAAGAAGCCTCTCTTCACGTGATCTTATGATTTGTAATCCAGGGGAAGGGATGTGTATCGCCGGAGTCTTCGGAGGAATAAAATCAGGCGTGACTGTCTCAACAAAAAACATCTTCCTGGAAAGTGCTTACTTTAATCCTGTTACAATCCGTAAGACTTCAAAAAGACACGGACTGAAAACTGATGCATCATTCAGGTTTGAAAGAGGTGCAGATCCGAATATAACCACATGGGCTCTCAAGAGGGCAATAATGCTTATTAAAGAGATTGCCGGCGGAAAAATCTCTTCTGATATTGTTGATGTTTATCCAAACCCGATCAAAAATATTCTGGTTGACGTTAACTATAATAACATCAACAGGCTTATCGGCAAGAAGATTGAACCGGGTATAGTAAAGCAAATTCTGACACTTCTTGATATTATAATAATTAGTGATGATGGAGTTAATCTAACTCTTGAAATACCATCATATCGGGTCGATGTAAAAAGGGAAGCAGATGTTATTGAAGAGATTCTCAGAATTTACGGGTACAATAATGTTGAAATAAATAACCATGTCAATTCAACGCTTTCATATCCTGAAAAACCTAATAAGGAAAAGATTGTCAACATAATATCCGACCTGCTTTCAGCCAATGGCTTCTCGGAAATAATGTGCAATTCCCTTAATCCGTCAGCATGGTATGAACAAAGTGACGATTTCAATAAAGAACAGCTTGTAATGCTTGCCAATCCACTAAGTTCAGATCTGAATGCAATGAGACAGTCTCTGCTCTATGGAGGCCTCAGCTCGGTAATCTGGAACATTAACAGGCAGAATCTCAATCTTAAACTCTACGAGTTCGGACATTGCTACTTTTACCATAAGTCAGGCCAATCCTATCCCAGGGCAGATAATTATGTTGAAAAAGCTTCTTTAGATCTCTTTATTACAGGGAATACCGGTTCTCAGAGTTGGAACTACAAGACCAACCTTACCGACTTCTTCAATATAAAATCTTCAGTTGAAATGATTTTTTCAAGGTTAGGAGTTAAACCGGAAAGTCTGACAACGGGAGAAACCGGTAAAAAATATTTTGCTGAGGCTATTACCTATCTGTTTAACAATAAGATCGTTGCTGAGGCAGGACGCGTTTCAAAAAACTATCTCGCAAAATTTGATATAGGACAGGATGTTTATTGGGGTCATATTGAATGGGATACGCTATTAAAACTAATTAAGACTCATACTATCTCTTTCCGCGAACTTCCCAGGTATCCTTCGGTAAAGCGAGATCTTGCATTGCTTCTCGACAGGGGTATAAAGTTCGGGCAGATAAGAGATATTGCATTCCGGACAGAAAAAAACATGCTTCATGATATTAATCTTTTCGATGTTTATGAGAGTGATAGTCTTGGTAGAAACAAAAAGTCATACGCAGTTAGTTTTATTTTGCGCGATGATCTAAAAACTATGACTGATAAGAATATCGACAAGATTATGAATAATCTCATTAAGGCATTTGAAAATGAACTTAATGCACAGATAAGATAATTAATGAAGAAAAAGAGGGTTGAATTGATCAGAGGAGACATTACTTCACTCGAGGTTGATGCGATAGTGAATGCAGCCAATAACTCTCTCCTTGGAGGAGGTGGTGTTGACGGGGCAATTCATTATGCTGCCGGACCTGATCTTCTTACTGAATGTGAGAGACTCAACGGATGTGAAACCGGTCAGTCAAAAATTACAAATGGGTACAGGCTTAAAGCAAAACATGTAATTCATACGGTAGGTCCTGTTTGGTACGGAGGCCATCGCGATGAACCTTCATTACTTGCCTCATGTTATCAGACCAGCCTGACACTTGCTAAAGAGAAAAAATTAAAGACACTGGCATTCCCTGCAATTTCAACAGGTGTCTACAGATTTCCAAAAGACCTTGCTGCCCTGATAGCAGTAAATGAAACAAAAAGATTTCTTAATAAAAACAGCTACCCTGAACAGGTAATCTTTGTTACCTATGGTGAGGATAGTTATGAATCTTACAGGAAACTCCTGGATAGATGACGGCATTTTTCAGATCAGTCAGAGACTATTTCTCACTAGTGAAGTTCAGCCATACTGTCTTTGCAATGCCTTTTGCCCTTATCGGATTTTCACTTGCTGTTGCAAAAGATGAATTTAGCTTCAGTATCAGGCTGCTCCTTCTTATTATTCTCTGTATGATCTTCGCACGCAATGCAGCAATGGGATTCAACAGACTGGCTGACAGAAATTTCGATGCACTTAATCCAAGAACAAGAAAAAGAGAGATTCCCTCCGGTATTATTGATACCAGGTCAGCTGCAGCATTTGTAATTATAAATGCTATTCTGTTTATAGTTGCAGCTGGATTCATAAATCGTTTAACTCTGTTTTTATCACCTGCCGCACTTCTGATTATTCTGGGATATAGCCTTACCAAAAGAATCACTTCATTATGTCATTTTATACTCGGATTGGGGCTGAGTCTCGCCCCCATCGGTGCATATATCTCAGTAACAGGACATTTTAGCCTTATTCCCCTAATCTACTCATTCATTGTACTGACCTGGGTCAGCGGGTTCGATATAATCTATGCTCTTCAGGATGATGAGTTTGACAAATCTAATCAACTGCACTCATTGCCATCAGCTACCGGCCGAAAGAAAGCCCTGAGCATTTCGATATTTGTTCATTTTATCACATTTGTACTTGTATTAATAGCCGGGGTTTTAGGAAAAAGCGGATCACTATATTGGTCAGGTGCAGTTGTATTTACTTTTCTTTTAATCTATCAACATAGTATTGTCAGACATGATGATCTCAGCAAGGTGACTATGGCATTTGCTACAACAAATGGAATAGCAAGCATTCTTTTTGCGGTTTTTGTCATTCTTGATCTGATATTCATATACCATTAATTTGAATTTATATTCACAAGGAATTGTTCTTATTAAAGTTTTTTTGTTTCTTGCCACCTGAAAAAAATGATCATATGGGGGAATTAGTTATTAAAGAGGTACTTACCAGAAAGGACCGACACGACTTTATTTATCTGCCGGAAAAAGTTCATAAAAATGAACCCAATTGGCTTCCGCCTATTTACATGGATGAGAGGGAGTTATACAATAAGAAGAAAAATAAATCGTATCAGTATGCCGATGCAATTCTGTTGCTTGCATACAGGGATAAAAAACCTGTCGGAAGGATAATGGGGATCATAAATAACAGATATAATGCAATTAATAATGAGCAGCATGGGCGCTTCTGTTTCATGGAGTGCTATAACGACAAGGAAGTTTTTCATGCTCTCTTAACCAGGGTTGAGGAATGGGCCAAACAGAAAGGGATGACAAGGATGATAGGACCATTGGGATTTTCTGACAAGGATCCTCAGGGTTTTCAGATTGAGGGCTTCGAATATCCACAAATCATGACAGCTGCAACCAATTCTCCATACATGCCTGAACTTATCGTTGCAGAAGGATATGAGAAGAAGATCGATCTTGTAAACTACCTCGGTATATTGCCTGAGAAATTCCCGCCTATATATGAAAAAGTTTTATCGCGGGTTGACAATAACAAAGAGTATAAGATCATTGAATTTAATTCAAAAAAAGAGCTAAAACCATATATCCTTGACGCACTGGAACTAATGAACGAGACTTTTGCCGAGATTTATGGTTTTGTTCCGCTCAATGATAAGGAGAAGACAGAATTTGCTGCCCGTTACCTGCCGATACTCGATCCTAACTTTATTAAAATCATTGAAACAGATAGCAAATTGGTAGGATTTGCCATCGGCATGCCGGATTTAAGTAAAGGAATACGGGACGCAAAAGGAAAATTATTTCCTTTCGGGATTTTTAAGATCCTGAGAGATTCTAAGAGATCAAAAAAATTGCTGATGATGCTTGGTGGTGTTAAGAAAGCTTACAGGGGAAAAGGTCTTGAAGTACTCATGGGAGTTAAAATTCTTCAGTCGGGGATTAAGCATAAGATGGAAATGATCGACAGCCATTTGGTTCTGGAAAATAACATCAAGATGCGAAGCGAATATGAAAGAATCGGATGCCAGGTAGTCAAGAAATTCAGGATATATCAAAAAGAGCTTTAAAAGTTATAGATGCGATTAAGGCATAAAGGCTTTAAGGTATAAAGGCATAAAAGCTAAGGGGTTAAGAGGTTAGAAACGGAAAGATAGGGAGAATCCAAGCATCTGCTTGAATTGAATTCTGGCTGTTTTCTTTTCAGTGCCATCGGGTCGCAGAACCGGATTACCATTCTTGTAAAGTTCAGTGGTTTTGGTGTCGTCATCAAAAATCAAATGTGTATTAATTCGTACATCGGTAAACCAGTTGAGATTTGCAACGGCAATCATTTCCCAGTCAACATCTACATTCTGAGGATTATGAATATAATTGGTAAATAACTGTAACCGGTTAATGACTGAAATCGACTTTGTCGGCTTAAATAATTTGGTTATCATAAAACTTACGCCAGGCTCATTCAACGATTTCCTGTTTTTTGCAATTCCATAATTAGTCTGATCAATACGGGTTGGATCATAAGTATTATGATAATAGGCAGGATCAGTAACAAATGTACCCTTATATGAGAGCGGAGAAAAATTCAGTGAAGTTGTCTCATTTGGTTTATAATCGAGACCCAAACCAATTGTGAGTATTGCAGGGTTCATAAATTTAGATACCAGGATTGAAGTATCTTCCGAATGAGCATTCTTAGTGTAGTTAAATCCGGGTGCTAACTGAGTCTTAAACAATAGAATAGCGCTAAAATCAAATTTTCCGAACGCCTTATGGTTTAGCTTTGAGTTTGTCTCAAGAAGATCAAGGTTTTTTCTTATTTCTTCCTTCCCCGAGGCAATAAACCCAAATTTAATTCTGGCAAAGTTCTCGGATGAGAGCTTTAATGCCTTATTTTTATAATCAGCATACCCGGTAATATCCAGTGCCGTCGAAATGCTACTCTCTCCTCCCCTGACCCAGTTACTTAAAGATGTCTGAGTTAGAACTAACGAGGATTCAGTGCGGTATTTCCATTTTTTGGGAATAAAAGCAACATTTTTAAGAATAAGTAATTTTGAATTGTCAAGTGCTTGCACGTTGACTTTTGCGTTAGAATAGTTTGTCTGCTTAATGGGTCTCCTGAAGCTCACACCCTGTTCGAGATAAAGACCTATAGTGTTCCTTGATGGATTCCCTATCCAGATTGTTACCGAATCTGAAAATTCGTTTTTCAGCCAGTAACGTATCACCTTTCCAGTCTTTGAATTCATCCATACCGGAGTAACATCCTTTCCTATACCGGAAAAACTGATAACTGTCGAATCACGCTCGTCCAGGTAATTAAGTAAAGATTTGACAGCAGCCTGAATGGAATCGCCCTGAAAAGGGTGATTAAAATATTTGAATGGAAATTGTGGATAAGATGAAGTTACTTCATTCAGGGTATCAATTATAACCATAATAGTTGTGTCCTTTAATGCCAATACTCCTGACTCCACCGTTGCATTAAATTCCGGTACAGAAATAACCGGGATCTTAAGTCTGAGAGGTTCCCAGATATAGAATTTATCCCACGGAATACTAAGCGAATCGTAGGGATATCTCTGAAGAAAATACCTGGATGAATCGAATATTGGATGCGCTGTCTGATATACAAGCTGGGCAAATGCCATCCTCAAAGGATCACGTGGATCGTTCCATAAATTCGGATGAGTTCTCTCCTGAAGAAACTTAAGGGCCTGGCTGGTTGAAAGTACAATCTCAGGCTTCTTTTGATTATTGTTGAAAATAATACCACTGTTTTTTAAAGAGTCAATTACAGCACCTGTTGTAACTGATTTTATAGTATTATTCTGAGAAAAGGCTGTTATACAGCTACTTATAATAATAATTATAAAATAAAACTTTGTAATCAGTATTCTCATAATTTAATATTTTCCCGATCAGGTATCAAGGTTGAATATATCATAAAATACCTTAATTTTGCAATATCAATTTTTCAAAATTGATATCCTGTATTAATATAACGGAGAATAGGATGGTTAAGATATACAAGAATATCAAAAACAGGGATTTCTTTTCTGTAAAGAGGTAGAACCTGCCATTATTATACTCGTTTTATTCCCAATATTTTACCCCCAACTCCCCACAGGGGACTATCTGATTACTAATTTAATTAATTATGAAATTACCATTTCCAGAACCATTTAAAATCAAAATGGTTGAAAACATATACAGGAGCACAAAAGAACAGAGGGAAACCTGGATCAGAGATGCATCATACAATCTTTTCAACCTGAAATCTGAACAGGTTTTTATTGATCTTCTGACAGATTCCGGCACAGGTGCAATGAGTGACAAACAGTGGTCTGCAATGATGCTTGGTGATGAAAGCTATGCTGGAGCATCATCATATTATCTACTGAAAGATGCAATAAAAGATCTGACAGGATTCAGCTATTTTTTGCCTACTCATCAGGGAAGAGCTGCAGAAAACGTACTCTTTTCAGTCCTGGTAAAGGTGGGCGATCTTGTTCCGGGCAACTCTCATTTTGACACTACAAAAGGTCATATAGAATTCCGAAAGGCAACAGCTGTCGATTGTACAATTGATGCTGCCTCAGACACAAAAACCTGGCATCCGTTCAAAGGGAATGTTGATATTGAAAAACTTGAGAATGTTCTTAAAACTCATCCGGCTGAAAAGATTTCCTGTATAATCATAACTATAACAAACAATACTGCGGGAGGACAACCAGTTAGCATGGCCAATCTGAGGGAGGTAGGAAGGCTATCGCATAAATATGGAGTGAAGTTCATCATTGATTCTGCCCGCTTTGCCGAGAATGCTTATTTTATCAAGGTGAGGGAAGATGGGTATGCAGATAAAGATATAAGGGATATAGCAAGGGAGATGTTCTCATACGCCGATGGTATGACAATGAGTTCAAAAAAGGATGCCATCGTGAACATGGGAGGTTTTATAGGATTCAGAGATGAGGAACTCTTCCGCCAGGCTTCAATATATAATATTATATATGAAGGTTTTATAACATATGGAGGCATGTCGGGAAGGGATATGAATGCTCTTGCCCAGGGACTTTATGAAGGTACTGAATTTGCTTATCTTGAATCGCGTATAAACCAGGTTGCCTATATGGGAACTAAGATGAAAGAGTACGGGGTTCCGGTTCTTGAGCCGTTCGGCGGACATGCAATATTCATTGACGCAAAAAAGTTCCTTCCTTTAATTCCAAAAGAAGAATTCCCTGCCCAGACACTGGCTCTGGAGCTATATACCGAAGGCGGAGTGAGAGGAGTAGAGATAGGCGCTTTGATGGCCGACAGAGATCCCGAAACCCGCTTAAACCGGTTTCCTGATCTTGAAACTGTAAGGCTTGCATTGCCACGAAGAGTCTACACTAATAACCATATGGACTATGTTGCTGCAGTAGTCAGAAATGTATTTGAAAGAAAAGATCAGATAAAGAAAGGTGTTAAAATTAATTGGGAAGCACCTATTATGAGGCATTTTACTGTCAAACTGGAACGGCTTTGATGTGGTGTTGATATTATTTGATAACTGACCTCTCTGCAAAACTGTTATTAGTTATTTTGCAAGGAAATACGTAAATTTACACTCGCTTCACTTCTTCATTTATAAAATTCGGGAAATGATCAAATCCATGACAGGCTACGGAAAAGCCATTGCTGAGACTCCACAGAAAAAAATAACAATTGAAATAAAATCTCTCAATTCCAAGCAACTTGATTTAAATACCAAGCTTCCCTGGTTATATAAAGAAAAGGAACCTGAAATCAGAAATCTAATCAGTCAGAAACTCGACAGGGGGAAAATCGATTTTTCAATCTTCTGTGATATGCTTGATGATGAAGTTGTTACTGTTATTAACAAATCGGCCGTCAGGAATTATTATAATCAGTTTAAAGATATTGCTGCCGAGCTCAATATAGACCTGGATGATCAGATCTTTACAGCTATAATGAAACTCCCCGACACTCTTAAAACAGAAAAACCTGAAATGCCTGAAGCTGAATGGGAAGTTGTAAGGAATCAGATCATTGAGTCGATCACAGTGCTTGACCAGTACAGGACTGAGGAGGGCAACTCAATTATGGCGGACCTGAAAAAATGTATCGGGAAAATTTTATCACTTCTTGAGACAGTCCAGACATTTGAAGCCGGAAGGATAACGAAGATACGCGAAAAGCTGATGTCGCTTCTGGAAGAGAACCTGGGCTCTGAAAAACTTGATAAGAACAGGTTTGAACAGGAAATCATTTTTTATCTTGAAAAATATGATATTAACGAAGAAAAAGTGAGGCTGAAAACTCATTGTGACTATTTCGTGGAAACCGTAAATACTCCTTCACCGAACGGAAAAATATTAAACTTTATTGCTCAGGAGATTGGACGTGAGATAAATACTATCGGTTCAAAAGCTAATGATGCTTCTATTCAAAAACTGGTGGTGATGATGAAAGATGAACTGGAGAAAATTAAAGAGCAAACACTGAATGTGTTATAATCAGGAGGAGAAATGAACGGAAAACTAGTAATAATATCAGCTCCCTCAGGTGCAGGTAAAACAACAATCGTAAAACATTTGCTCGACAATGGATTGAATCTTGCTTTCTCAGTTTCTGCAACGACCAGACCAATAAGAGGAAATGAAACTGACGGAGAAGACTATTTTTTTCTAACCGTTCATGAATTTAAAAAAAAGATTGAGAACAATGAATTCGTTGAATGGGAAGAAGTCTATAAGGATCTCTTCTATGGCACTCTTAAAAGTGAATTAGAGAGAATATGGGCAAATGGGAATCATGTCTTATTTGATGTTGACGTAAAAGGGGGAATAAGTCTGAAAAATGAATTTGGTACGAACGCAATCGCAATCTTCATTATGCCTCCATCAGTAACTGAACTTGAAAACCGCCTTGTAAAAAGAGGAACTGATACTCCAGAAAAAATCAGAATAAGGGTTGAAAAAGCGAATAATGAGCTAAAACTTGCCAATCAGTTCGATCTGATCATTGTAAATCACCAGCTCGATAAGGCTAAAGAAGAGGCTTTGAAAATAGTCACATCTTTTCTTGGAAGATAATTCTGAACACACAGATGGCAAAAATCGGTTTATATTTCGGCTCTTTTAACCCGATTCACATTGGTCATACGGCTATTGCGGGATATATGACCGAATTTGCAGGTCTCGATCAGGTGTGGTTTGTTGTAAGTCCCCATAATCCTTTGAAAAAGAAAGAAACTCTTCTCGCTGATCATCATCGTATTTATATGGTCCAACTGGCTATAGGAGATAACGACAGACTGAAAGCTTCCGATATTGAGTTCAAACTGCCAGTTCCTTCATATACCATTGATACCCTTACATATCTGAAAGATAAACACTTAAAAAATGAATTCTGTCTTGTAATGGGAGAAGATAATCTGTATACCCTTCATAAATGGAAAAATGCTGAAGAACTTGTAAGCAGGTACCCGATTTATGTTTATCCGCGTCCGGATTCTGGAAAACCATCATCTCCCCTCCTCGACCAGCTTCTTGTAAAAGCTGATGTTCACCGGGTAGATGCTCCACTGATGGATATTTCAGGCACCTTCATCCGCGGTGGTATTAAAAACAAAAAAGATATGTCGTATTTTCTTTCAGCCGCAGTATGGAAATATATCAGGGAGATGCATTTCTATGAAAAGTAAGCAATAGGTTAAGGTTAAGATAAAAGACAAAAGTAAAAAGACAAAAGTTAAAAATAATATAGATAAATTTTACTATAAAATCACCAAAACTTATACTAATAGCTATCTTACTGGTTTCAGGCCATTTATTATTTGGACAACAGTCAAAAAATCAATGGGAAAAATGGAACTTCCTTATTGGAGAATGGGTTGGAGGATGAGTTTAAGATGTACCTATCGGGTAAGGCGTTTAAAGTAAATTAAATAGCCTTCTGAACCTCGGTAATTATCTCTTCACCCCTTTTCAGAGCTTTCTCATTCATTGGAATAAGGTTATGATATCTTTCTGGCAGAGATTTTTTCAAACCCTTGATAACATTCTCAAGTTTAATTATAGGTTTCACTTTAAGGAATCCTCCGAGAACAATCGTATTAAATGTTTTCGGGCTGTTCATTCTGGAAGCTTCTTCTGCTGCATCAACACGGTAGATATTAATATCCTTTCTTTCAGGATGCCTTGTAATTCCGTTACCATCGTAGATAAGGACACCATGAGGTTTAATTGAGTTCTCAAATTTATCAAGCGATTGCTGGTTCAGGATTATTGCAGTGTCGAATCGTTTTATTATAGGTGAACTGATCCTTTCGTTGCTTATTATTACAATGACATTTGCTGTTCCACCACGCATCTCAGGTCCGTATGATGGCATCCAGCTGACTTCCATATCCTGTATCACACCGGAATATGCCATTATTTTACCCATTGAAAGGACTCCTTGTCCACCAAATCCGGCTATTAATATTTCCTCAGTCATTTTTCTTATGAATTTCTTTATTAAAGGGAATTGACTATTCCTTCGGAGTTTTCAGATCTCCAAGAGGATAATACGATAACATATTTTCTTCCATCCATTTATTTGACTGTACAGGTGTCATCTTCCAACCTGATGGACAGTTGGAGACTATTTCAACCAGACATGTACCCTTATTAAGTTTCTGATATTGAACGGCTTTTCTTATTGCTTTTTTTGTCTTTTTAACATTTGCTGCAGTGTGAACGCTCTGCCGTGTAACATAGTAAGATCCGGGAAGAGTTGCGACAATATCAGTTATTTTAAGTGGATAACCCATCGTTCTAACATCCCTGCCATAGGGTGATGTTGATGATTTCATTCCAGGTAATGTGGTGGGCGCCATCTGTCCTCCTGTCATTCCGTAGATCCCATTGTTAATAAATATTATCAGAATATTTTCTCCCCTGTTACATGCATGAATTGTTTCGGCAGTTCCAATCGCAGCAAGATCACCGTCTCCCTGATAAGTAAATACAAATTTATCAGGTAAAAGCCGTTTGATAGCTGTTGCAACTGCCGGAGCACGTCCATGTGCAGCTTCCTGCCAGTCAATATCGAGATAATTATACATGAAAACGGAACATCCCACAGGGGATACCCCTATTGCTTCTGACTGAAGACCTTCCTCATCAATTATTTCAGCAAGAATCCGGTGAGCAGTACCATGTCCGCATCCCGGACAATATGACAGAATGTTTTCTGTCATTAGATTTGTTTTCTTATAAACCAGATTCTCCGGTTTTATGATCTCTTTGATTCCTGAAAATTCAACCATTGATTAACCTCCTATGAATTTTGATTTCAGACTTTCAACAACCTCTTCCGGTGTTGTAACAATACCTCCCATTCTGCCAAAATGATAGACAGGAACTTTGCCATTGACAGACAGAAGCACATCCTCTATCATTTGTCCGGCACTCATCTCAACCGATAACATTCCTCTAACCTTATTGGCAAGTTCATAAATTCTTTTCGTCGGAAAGGGGAATAATGTAATTGGTCTCAACAAACCTGCTTTTATTCCCTGTTCCCTTGCAAGCTGGACTGACTTCTGGCACACTCGTGCACTTGTACCATATGCAACCAGAAGATATTCAGCATCTTCGCACTGAAACTCCTCGTAGCGCACTTCTTTCTCCCTGATTTCATCATATTTAGCCACTAGTTTCCTGTTGAATAATTCCTGCCGGTTCGGATCAAGATCTAGTGATGTAATAATGTTTCTTTCTCTTGTTGAGGGTTTTCCTGTAGTAGCCCAATCCGGAACAGTTTTGGATCTTTCCTTGTGTGGGCTAAGGTAAACTTTTTCCATCATCTGCCCGATAGCGCCATCAGAGAGCATCATTACAGGATTCCTGTATTTAAAAGCCAATTCGAAGCTAAGATCAACAAAATCACCCATCTCCTGAACTGATGCCGGAGCAAGAACAATGAGATGATAATCACCATGTCCTCCTCCTTTTGTTGCCTGGAAATAATCTGACTGAGCAGGTTGGATAGTGCCAAGACCAGGTCCTCCCCTGACAACATTGACAATAAGGCATGGAAGTTCAGCTCCGGCAATATATGTAATACCCTCCTGCTTAAGGCTTATTCCGGGTGAAGAAGAAGATGTCATAACTTTTTTCCCGCATGCTGCACCACCGTAAACCATATTGATTGCAGCAACTTCACTCTCAGCCTGAAGCACCACCATACCTGTAGTCTCAAAAGGATTTGCTTCCATCAGGTATTCAATGATTTCAGTCTGTGGTGTTATTGGATACCCAAAGTAGCCGTCGACTCCGGCACGGATTGCAGCTTCGGCCACTGCTTCATTTCCCTTCATTAATCTTAGTTCCTTTTCCATCACATGCTTATATTTTTGTTTTATAAACTGTTATTACTCCATCAGGACAAACCATAGCGCAATTGGCACAGCCAATACACATCTCAGGATTAGCAGGAAATGCATAATTATAACCCTTCCCGTTCACCTCTTTGGCCATTGCGATGGTACCCGTAGGACAAGTAACCATACATACTTCGCATCCTTTGCATTTTTCAACATTTACTACAATACTGCCCCTTATTTTTGCCATATTCTCATTTATTTAATCTTTTTTATAGGATGATATTTTTTGAATCTTTTTAGTCGCATCTCCAAATCTCCAAATTTTTCCCAGGGAACCTTTGAAACACATGCTCTCAAACCATCAGGTCTTTCACTTCCGGTGGTAATCAGTGAAATGGCGCTTATCCCGTAGCATAGAAGTTCTTCAATCAGCTTATTGCCGGTCATACCAGGATATGAGATTGTAAAATAGAAACCATCGGCAAGAGGTTCATCAATGTCCATGTCATAGACTATTTGAAAATCATTTGAAATAAACATTTTTTTCATCTCGTGCGCCTTTTTACCATATTCCAGGATATCATCGCGGTATTTGTAAACACCATCATTAACTGCTTTCAGGAGAGCAGCTAAACCATACTGAACAGAATGAGCAACGCCTGCTGACAAACCATATAAAGCACCAAAGATAGCTGAATGTCCAAACTTATCTGTTGAATAATATCTTAAAAGGTCAGGATAAGATCTGTCAAAAAGCTGATCCGAAATAGCCATCATGCCTATTCTCTGACCGGCATAACTAAATATTTTGGAACTGGAAATAAGTATAATATATTCATCAGTGTACTTAGCAATCGTAGGCTGATAGGGTGGTTTGCCCGGGATTGAATAATCTTTACGGAAATCCATTCCGAAGTAAGCCAGATCTTCAATGACAATAACATCGTATTTCCTCGAAAGTTCGCCTATGATTGAGAGTTCTTCCTCAGTTAGACAGATCCACGACGGATTATTCGGATTTGAAAAAAGTAATGAAGATATCTTTCCGGGTTTCAGAAATGATTCAAGTTTTTCTTTAAGTTTCTTTCCTCTGTGATTGTAAATATCAAAAGAGCTGTAATCATGTCCTAGCATTTTAACCTGCTGCTTTTGAATAGGAAAACCCGGATCGAGAAAAAGGGTTCCCTCTTTAGTCCTGTCATTTCTGTTGGCTACAAGGAAACTGACCATGGCTCCCATCATAGAGCCAACTGTGGGGATACAACCCTGAGGATCAATATCAACATCAAGAAATAGCTTGATAAACCTGGAAGTCTCTTTTTTTAAAGGCCTGATACCGGTAATATCAGGGTAGATAGATGCAACCCCATTTTCAAGGGCAGCTATTTCTGCTTCAATTCCAATAGCCGAAGCTGAAATGCCCGGAACACCCATTTCCATCCTTATGAAGTTAATACCGGTACTTTCTTCAATTTTATTTACGAGATGAACAATTTCACGTATGGAAGAAGCCCCAAGCGATGCGATACCAACCGTTTTGGCCAGGGTTTTTATTATTTCAGGAGATATTGGAATATCAGTCATGTCGTTACAAAAGAATTAAAATTTCCGTTTATCAATTACACGTTTAGCTTTGCCTTCACTTCTTTCAATGATTTTAGGCTCTACCAGAGTCACTTTTATTCCCAGACCAAGTGAATTCTCGAGATTATTCTGAAGCTTCTGCCGAAGAGATTCCAGCTGACTGATCTTATCCTGAAAGAATGCCTCATCTACTTCTACCTTTAATTCCAGTGTATCCAGATTATTGACCCGATCGACAATTAAAAGGTAATGAGGCTTAATTTCACTCATTTCAAGAAGGACGCTCTCCACTTGTGACGGGAAGAGATTAACTCCCCTGATTATCAGCATATCATCGCTGCGTCCCAGACATTTTTCCATTCTTACCATCGTCCTGCCACATTTGCATTTATCATAGGAAAGCTTCGTCAGATCTCGTGTCCGGTATCGTATCAGTGGCAAGCCTTCTTTGGTAAGTGTAGTGAAAACCAATTCTCCGGTACTTCCTGCAGGCAAGACCTCGAGTGTATCCGGATCAATGATTTCAGGGTAAAAATGATCTTCATTGATGTGTAATCCTTCCTGAACCAGGCATTCACTTGCCACACCCGGTCCAATAACTTCACTCAGACCGTAAATATCAATAGCTTTGATCCTGAGTTTATCTTCGATCTCTCTTCGCATGTTTTCTGTCCATGGTTCAGCTCCGAAAACACCAACTCGTAACTTTAAATCATCACGATTAATTTTGTTCTCCTGTATCGCTTCAGCCAGGAATAGTGCATAGGATGGAGTACAGGCGAGAACGGTGCTTCCAAAATCGTGCATAAGCTGGATCTGCCTTATCGTATTGCCACCTGAAATTGGTATTACAGAGGCTCCTATTTTTTCTCCTCCGTAGTGAAGTCCCAGACCTCCTGTAAAAAGTCCGTAACCATAAGCAACCTGGATGAAATCATTTCTGTTGGCGCCGGCACTGGTTAAGGTACGGGCCATTACCTCCGACCATGTAGAGATATCATTGCGCGTATAGCCAACTACTGTGGGCTTTCCAGTAGTACCCGATGAGGCGTGTACACGCACAATCTCACTCATGGGGACAGCAAATAACCCAAATGGATAATTTTCTCTAAGGTCCTGTTTGGTAGTAAATGGCAATTTGGCCAGATCATCAATTGACTGGATACTTTCAGGCCCTAAACCGGCTTCCTGCATCCTGTTCCTGTAATAAGGCACATTGAAATATATTCTTTCAACTGTTTCTCTTAGTCTTTCACTCTGAACATGTCTGATCCCGTTTCGATCCATACACTCGAAATGGCGGTTCCAAATTTCCATATTATAATATTTAATCCAAGGGGGGCTATATCTTATATAAATCGCTTGCCTTCAGTAATTCCATTTCATGACTTTTCAATGCCTTGATTGCCTCATCGGTATTGCTGCAGCGGAGAATAATGATCGATTTATCACCTACAGAAAATGCGTACGTATATTCAACGCTTATTCCCAGATCAGATAAAATCTTTAAAATCTTAGCATAGTGTTTTGCTTCGTTCGGTGCCATCACAGAAATTACGTCCGTAAGATTCACGGTGAAATTATGTTTTTTCAGAAGCTCTTTCGCCTTCTCAGGATCTGAAACGATCAGACGCAAAATGCCGAATTCTGTAGTATCAGCAACGCTTAAAGCAGTTATCCTGATATTCTCCTCTCCAAGAACTTCAAGCACTTCTGTAAGACGTCCTGATTTATTTTCAAGAAAAATTGATAACTGATGAATGATCATAAATTTAAATATTTTGTAAGTAAAAAGAATTTTCGAATATAAACATAAAAATTATCAGGTCGCAAAAACAAAGCGAAGATCACTTCTCAATTCTTATCCTCGCATCAACAACTGTTATATCATCGGGGCTTCCGATCAGCGGGTTCAGATCCATCTCTTTTATTTCAGTTGCATATCGAAGCAAGCTTGACAGTCTGACGATGATTTCCGCAAATTTTGACTCATTTATTCCAGGTTTTCCTCTTGTCCCCCGAATGATCCTATAGCTCTTCAGACTCCTGATCATCGATTCCGCTTCATTGAAGGTAAGAGGAGCTAGCCCTGAAGATACATCACCCAGAACCTCTACAAAGATGCCTCCCAACCCGCAGAGAATAATATGTCCGAAACGTGATTCATATTTTGCACCGATAAAAAGTTCAGTGCCCGAAAGCATCTGTTGTATGAGCACAGATTTTACACCTTTAATCTGCATCATTCTCTTGAATTCAGCTTCAAGGTGTTTCAAAGATTTAATATTAAGTGTAACACCGCCCACATCTGATTTATGAACCGGGCCAACCACCTTCAAAGCCAGAGGGTACCCGGTTTTGTTTGCTACCGACAACAGATCCCTCTTCGAATTCACGACAGTTTCTTTGACAACAGGTATATGTACCGCATTAAGAAGCCGTTGTATGATTGCCGATTCCAGATAGCCATCCGGTGATGAATCTATTATCTGTCTCACAAGTGACACATCGATATTCTCAAGAAAGATCTTCTCTTCAGCCGGTGAAGGTGTATTGAATATTTTTGTTAATGCACGTCCAAGTACAACTTCATCAGGAAAATTGACATGACCTTTGCTTAGAAAATATTCCAGCTCCATGGAAGAACTTGTCACTGAGGGTAATATCGGATAAAGTGGCTTATTACAGTCACGGATTTTCTTATGTAACAGATCATAGATCTCCGTCATATCATTCAAACCATTGCTGCCAAAAATCACACTCATACCATCTATCAGAGGAAGTTTTTTATCGACGTATTCGATTACCTTGTCGAGCTGATCATTGGTCGCTGTGGCAATCATATCAATTGGATTAACAGCTGATGCTCCGCGATTCATCATTGCAAGCAAATTATCCTGATGTATACCCGTTATTTTTGGAATATTCATACCGCCTGCTGATAAAGCGTCAGTAAGCATCACAGCTGGTCCGCCGGCGTGAGTAATGATAGCTATGTTTTTGCCTTTTAAATTTTTGTGAAAAAACACAGATGCTACCGTTGTCAGCTCTTCGCGACCCGAACACCTTACTATTCCGGCTTTTCGGAATAAAGCTTCTACTGCCGAATCGGATGAAGCCATTGCACCTGTATGAGAGGAAGCTGCTCTGCTTCCTGCTTCCGTTGTACCTGCCTTTATTGCTGCAATCCTGCATCCTTTGCGAATAAGAGATGAGGCATGGTGAAGCAGTTTATCAGGATTCTGAATGCTTTCAACATAGATAAGTTTAATCGGAGAACTGATCTCAGGATCATAATTAATATCCCAGTATTCAAGGACATCTTCAACACCTGTCTGCACGCTGTTTCCAACAGAGTAGACATTGGCAAAGTTCAGTCCTTTCGCCATAGCTGATTCAAAAATAAAAACTGCTGTTGCCCCTGAACCTGAAACAAAATCACAGCCCCTTACATTAAGTTTTGGGACCGGTGTAGTAAAAACACCGCTATAGTTCCGGGTAATCACTCCAATACAATTAGGTCCAATGAGGCACCCGCCGGTGCTACCTATGAGATCACCAATTTTCTTTTCAAGCTTTCTTCCTTCCTCACCGGCTTCGCTGAATCCTGCGGAAATAATAATGAAAGCCCTGGTATGCTTATCTCTTACCAGTATCTCCACCGCATTTAAACATAAACCGGCTGAAATAGCAAGAATAGCCAGATCAGTTGCAGGTATATCATTTATATCTCTGTAGGATTTGATTTCCTGAACTTTATCCTGTTTAGGATTAACCACGTAAAGGTTTCCATGGTATTTTCCATCGATAATATTTTTAAGGACCTTCCCTCCCGGTTTGAAAAGATCGTCTGATCCTCCTACAACAACAATGCTGTCAGGTTTTATAAGTTTTTCATTTATCATAGATTACAATAATGGTGAAGGGTGAATTATGAAATTCAATAATTCAGGCGGAAATAGACTAAAGACCGGCAAACCGTTTGAGGAAGCCGACATTATGTGCAACGACAAATAAATACTTTTCTGATATATAACGACTTACAATCAATATCTTATCTTAAATAATGTGTGCAAGATAATAAAAATAAATAGCACAAAACAAGATAATTGTCATTAGATGGTAGACTAGTTCTTTCAGTATTTCAGGATGGGATTTTAAGATTGCCGCGCCCTCCTTCGTCGGGCTCGCAATTGCGAGGATCCGCCAGTTGGCGGAGACAAAGCAATCTCACCTCCCAAGTCAGATTATAGCTAAGTATTAGCCCCTCTCCCGCAAAGCGGGAGGTTGGGGAGAGGCATTTTCTAAAGGATTTTAGTACCTTTGCAGACTGAAAATTAAGGGAATGGGATTGACAATTAAAGAGATACTTAAGAAAGAAGCTTTATCAAGGGAAGATATCATTTCCCTTCTCGAATCTGAGGGAGAAGGCAGAACTTTACTCTTTAGAAAATCTGCAGAAGTCAAGGAAAAATACATCGGCAACAAGGTATGGTTCAGGGGATTAATTGAGTTTTCCAATATCTGCGGAAAAGATTGCCTCTATTGCGGTATAAGAAAAGGGAACAAAAATCTCACAAGATATAATCTCTCTGATGATGAAATACTGGCTGCAGCTAAATTTGCTTATGATAACAGGTATGGATCGATAGCGCTTCAATCGGGAGAGCTTGAAAGCCGGTTTGTAACTGACAGGATCGAACACCTGCTAATCAGAATTAAAGAATTATCAAATGGAGAGCTGGGAGTGACATTGTCAGTAGGTGAACAGGAAACTGAAGTTTATAAAAAATGGTATGATGCAGGTGCCCATCGATATTTGCTTCGAGTAGAATCTACGAACCGTTCCCTCTATAACAAGATTCATCCTGATGATTCAAAGCATGATTTTAACCGGAGGCTTGATTGCCTCAAAAGCTTGCAGGATATTGGCTACCAGACCGGTACCGGCGTAATGATCGGTTTGCCATTCCAGACCATGGACGATCTTGCAGGTGACCTGCTGTTTATGAAGAATTTTAATATCGACATGTGTGGTATGGGGCCATATATTGAACATGCCGATACTCCACTTATCAAACATTCAATAGAACTGATGCCTCTGGAGAATAGATTTGATCTGACTCTTAAGATGATTGCCATAATCAGGATCATGATGAAAGATATTAATATTGTTGCAGCAACTGCACTTCAGGCAATTGATCCCATCGGAAGGGAAAAAGCAGTGAGGATTGGCGCAAATATCCTTATGCCAAATATTACTCCCGGTAAATATCGCGACAGCTATAAGCTTTATAATAATAAGCCTTGTACAGACGATTCAGCAGAAGATTGCCAGAGTTGTCTTGAAGCGCGTGTCGGCCTTGCTGATGCTGAAGTGATATATGGTGAATGGGGCGATTCAAAGCATTATTCAGAAAGAAGAAGCAAAAATGCTATTCAGGACACTGGATTTAATTGACGGCTGATCAGCTGGAATAGAGTTTGTTTCAAAGGAAATGCCGGGGAAAAAAATTTCTCCCGGCATTTTTCGTTCATCTACTCTTCAAATCCGATATTTATTGTTATTTTTGTAACACTACATTTCTGAGAAACAGCTATCACTATTTCGAAGTATGCAGTGAAATATTTAAACGTATATCCAATCCAAAAGATCATCTGATGGAAAAGAGAATTGGCACAATTACGATCTTAATAAAAGGCAAAACCGCTGTTCCATTAGTAAACGCCTTGTTATCTGAATACAGCGATATTATTCTCGCCCGCCAGGGGTTGCCTCTGCATCATCGGAATATCAATGTTATTTCTCTTGTAATCGAAGGTACCATCGAAACAATCAGTGCTCTTACAGGTAAGATAGGACGTTTAAAAGATGTTGAAGTTAAATCTATTCTTACAAAATACAAGGAGGAGCAAAATAATGAACATGAGCGAACGGAACAAGGTATTTATTGACAGGGACAAATTATATTCATTAATAGAGGGGAAGACTCCTACTGAAAGCCAGACTAACGCTATTCTTAACAAAGCATTGAAACTAAGAGGCTTAAATCTGGAAGATGTAGCTTCACTTTTGCATGTTTCAGATCCATTTGTCATTCATAAAATTATGGATACGGCACATACCGTAAAGGAAGAGATCTATGGTAAACGGCTGGTGATCTTTGCTCCTATCTATACGGGAAACGCCTGTATCAATAATTGCACATACTGTTCATTCAGATCTGATAATAAGCTTATAAAACGTAAAGTCCTCAGTATGCAGGAGATTGCAGAAGAGACCCGTTCTCTCCTTAAGGAAGGTCATAAACGAGTACTTCTGATATGTGGTGAAAGTAAACGTAACGACACTGATTACATGGTAGAGGCCATACGCACAACTTATGGTGTAAAAGAACACGGAGGCCGGGATTATATACGTCGTATCAACGTGGAACTGGCACCGATGGAAGTTGAAGACTTCGCAAAACTAAAAGCTGAAAAAATCGGAACATACGTTTGTTTTCAGGAGACTTATGATCCTTTGTTGTACAAGGAGTTTCATCCTGCCAACACTAAAAAGGGAGACTACGAATATCGTCTTACTGTTATGGACAGAGCTATGGAAGGCGGTATAAATGATATTGGCATAGGGGCACTGCTGGGTTTAATTGACTATCGTTTTGAAGTTCTTGCAATGATGGAACATGCTCATCACCTGGAAAGTGCGTTTGGTTGCGGCCCTCATACAGTGAGTGTTCCGCGCATTGAGTATGCAGTTGGTGCACCTCATTCTGAAAACATCCCATCGAAGGTAAGCGATAATGATTTTAAGAAATTAGTAGCTATTATACGTATTGCACTGCCATATACTGGCATCATCCTGAGCACCCGTGAAAACGACACTATGCGAAATGAGTTATGCGATTATGGTATTAGTCAGGTATCGGCAGGATCGCGAACCAACCCGGGATCGTATTCCCATGAAGAAGAACAGTCAGGCAGTCAGTTTACCTTAGGAGACAACAGAACAATCGATCAGGTGATTTCATCACTGGCTGACGGCGGCTATATACCGTCATTTTGCACAGGCTGCTACCGTAAGGGAAGAGTTGGCCAAGATTTTATGGATCTCGCAAAACCTGGCCTGATAAAGCAATATTGCATGCCCAACGCTCTTTTTACATTCAAGGAATATCTCGAAGACTTTGCCTCCACAGAGACCAGGGCAAAAGGATTTACACTAATAAATAAACTTGTCAGTAATGTTGACAACAACGCACTTAAAACTAAAATATCTGGAAACCTTATGTCAATCCAGGAAGGACAAAGGGATATCTATTTTTAAAAAATGAAATCCTTTAGTAAATAAGGTCTGAGATCTCCTCTTTTGCCAGATTGATTTTTGAAATGGCCCTGTTATCGGAAAAGTTTACAGATCCGTGAATCTTTTTATGAAAAGAAATAGTGATTTTATTTTCAGTATTAAAGTTTTTCTCATCAAAAATATGCAGAAGAACTTCTGATGTATTATCATCTCTTATATGAATTATTGACATACCTTTTGAAATAACCAGTCCCGATTCAACTGACACTGCGTATATACCTGCTGAAGGCAGTATCTTGCACTCTTCCGTAAGTGGAATTTTTACAAGTGAAGGCAAGTCAAAAATATTATCTGCTACAAAGTCCTCAGGCTGACCCTTTACAATATAATAATGATCGAGATATGCATTTGCCCTCTGAATATAACCCTCGCTAATTGCCTGCCGGATTTTTGTGGAACTTACAGTTTCGTGATATACCTCTTGTTCAGGTATCTCTTCTGCTTCAAAATGATATTTGCCCTGCCAGTCCCATAATTGTTTATAATCGCCTTCTTTATTGAATCCAAAATGATGGTTAAAGCCGACAACAACCACTTTTGCATGAAGGATACCATGAAGTAAATCTCTCACAAATTGTTCACTTGTTATCTTGGAGAATTCTCTTGTGAATTCAACAATAATAACATTATCCAGTCCTGATTTCTCAAGGAGATCAAGCTTTTCTTCCTGTGAATTAATCAGCTTCAGGTTTTTTCCTGCGGTATCGGGATAGAGAACTTTTCTTGGATGCGGGTCAAAGGTGATAAGTACCGATTCTCCATTGTATTTCTCTGCCAGCATCCTCAGCCGGTTAAGTATAGTTTTATGCCCTATGTGAACCCCGTCAAAGGATCCCGTAGTTACAACAGGATTAATGATATTTTGTGCCTCCTCAAAGCTTCTGAAGATCTTCATGTCAAAGCCCGTACCCTAAATTTTATACTCTTTTACAAAATATGCAACTTTTTCTATAGAGGTGATCATATCATATTCTTCGAGGTATACTCCGGAGGGTACGTTTAATGGAATAGTTGTAAAATTCAGTATACCTTTTATTCCGTAGCGGACAGTTTCTTCAGCTATCTCTCTTGCGGAATCAGGGGGAACGGTCAGAATTGCTATCCTGATACCAAGCTCTTTTATGAGTCTTTCGATTTCACTATATGGGTAGCATTTTACCCCTGAAATAACTTTATTGATCTTCTGGGGATCATTATCAAATGATGCAACAAGGTTAAGTTTTGATCGTTTCCCTTTAAAATATCCTGCTACGGCTCTTCCAAGATTACCTATTCCTATCACTGCAACATTCACACTCTCTTCAGAATCGATGATCTTTCCGATAGTATCGATGAGCTCCGTCACATCATAACCTTTTCTGAGAACACTTGAATAACCAATCAACATAAGATCGCGTCTGACCTGTACAGCTGTAATATGAAGACGTGCAGCAAGATCATGAGAAAAGATGAAGTTTCTTTTTTCGTTAAGGCATTCCAGAAGTGTCCTCCTGTACTCGCTAAGCCTTTCTACGGTTTTTCCTGGTAGTTTCATCATAATGTAATTGATTTTAATGGTATGACGGAACTTGTCCCCCTACACAGGGACCCTGTTCATCATGATATTCAGGTTATTGTTAATGGTTTCTTGGGTAATCTTATGGTAAATGCTGTTCCAACATCGGGCGTACTGTCAACTTTGATTGTGCCATGGTATAGTTCTACAACTTTCTTAACTATCGATAATCCGAGTCCACTGCCTGAGATATTTCTGGTCTTTTCATTCTTTATTCGCACAAACTCGGCAAAAAGATTTTCAGTATCATTTTTTGTTATACCGATTCCGGTATCCGAAATGATAAGAATTGCCTCACTGTCAGAGCTGTCAATTGTAATTTCAGCTTTGCCACCTATTTTGTTGTATTTGACAGCATTTGAAATGAGATTATTAAAAACAATCTCAATATCTCCCGGGTCGGCCATAATAACAACATCTGATCTGACATCCAGATTAATATTTACATCCATCTGAATTGCATAGGGCTGAACAGTAACAATTGCTTCTGAAGCCACTTCTGCAAGGTTGACCTCTTCAATCTTCTCCTCTTTTCGTTCAAGTCGTATTTTTGTAAAATCAAGAAGATCCATAATAAGACTTCTCATTCCCTGTATCCTTTGAAGCGATCTTTCAATAGGAGTTGCATAATCATCTATCAATTCTCCTGCCTGCTTTCCCTGCATCATTCTAAGATAGCCTTCCAGAGCATTTAGAGGAGCTTTCAATTCATGTGATAGAACAGAAAGAAACTGATATCTTATCTTTTTCCCTTCCTGCATCATCTTATGTGTTATCCTCTTAAGATACTGCTGTTTGGTAATATTTTCAATACTCGATTTCAGCTCCTGAGGCGTAAATGGCTTGGGAATGAAATCAATAGCACCATCGCGGGTTGCCCTGATTGCCACATCCAGTGAGGCATAAGAGGTGATCATTGCGACAACAATATCATAATTTCTTTTTCTGATATATTCCAGAACTTCAACTCCCTGTATACCTGGCAATTTGTTATCAAGCAAAAGAATATCCGGCATATCCCTTTCAAGGATTGTTATACCATCTTCACCGGTTGCAGCTTCGGTAACCTCAAAAGTATAATCCTCATCCATAAAAGGATATGTAACATGAAAATTATTGAGTATCCTTGATACACCTGATCGTATCCCCGGTTCATCATCAATAACAAGTACTTTCAAAACAGCCATTTCAAAGTTTTAATAATTTCATAACCTCCTGGTCGAGCTGCTCGGGTCTGATCCCTTTTTCAAGGTATCTGTCAGCCCTTATCCAGGATTTTTCCTGGTCAGAATCGATACTGAAGGATAATCCTGTTTCGTGAGATACTGCTGTAGCCAGAATAACCGGTACATCGGGATACTTTCTTTTTATCTTGTAACATAAGATGAATCCGCTGTCATCACTTTCCATCATCAGGTCAAAGATTGCCAGGTCAGGTTTGAATCTGGCAATTACCGATTCTGCCTCAGCCTGACTTTCGACAGCAACAGTTTTATAACCTTCCTTCTCAAGATTGAAGACTGTCTGAAAAAGGTAATCCGGATCATCATCAGCAACCAGTATCGTTATATCACTCTTTTTCATCTTTCCACAAATTTCTAAAAATTCTTTAAATCAAACAGTTAATATGATAAATATGATTAGCATTATTTTGTTAACATCTATTCTTTTCTTCTCGGCAACACAATCTTAAAACTCGTTCCTGTTGCACCTTTGGCAGGATTATTATTCGAATCTGCAGTAATCTGACCTTTATGCATTTTAACAATGCCATAGGCAGTTGCCAGTCCCAGGCCGGTTCCCTGTCCAATGCTCTTGGTCGTAAAAAATGGTTCGAAAATCTTAGCCCGGTCTTCTTCTTTTATACCCGTACCTGTGTCACTTATAACTACTATTACGTCGCTGAGAGTGTCTTCCATCTTAATATTGACTGTTCCTCCTGCCGGCATTGCGTCAAAAGCATTCTTGATAAGGTTTGTCAGTACCTGCATCATCTGTTCCAGATCGAGCATAGCTTCAGGATTTGTCGTCCGGTCATCGATATTGATTTTAATCTTTGCAGGAATAATCAGGCTTTCAAGGCTGTGCTCCACCAGATCTTTAATACTGACCATTTGATGGTTAACCTGGTTCTTGCGGGCGAAATTCAAAAGCCCTGCAACAATTTTCTTGCATCTTCCAGCCTGGTCTACAATCAGTTTAAGATCTTCTCTGACAGGATCTCCTGCTTTCGATTCTTCCAGGAGAATGTTGCTGTACATTATGACGACACCAAGCGGATTATTAAGCTCATGTGCTATACCTGCCGAAAGCTGACCCATATGTGCCAGTTTTTCGGACTGTTTAAGAGCCTGTTTCATAGATGAGAGCTTCTCGTTTGATAATGCAAGGTCCTTGACAGATTTGTGAAGTTTTTCGATAGTATAAGGGAGACACATCTCAACTTCAGCCAGTCCTTTTTTGATTGCAATTGCATGCTCCACACAGCTTTCATAACCGCATGCACCGCAATCGAGCTGATCCTTCTTTGTCTTCTTACCCATCTTAATAAGAATATCGTTCACATCATTCTCATTAAGAGTCTCAATTCCATGATCTTCCGGTCTATGTCTGATCGACAGATCCAACTCCGTGAACTCGTCAAACGACTTTTGCCAGCTCTCAGAATCGATATTCTGCATTTTACTGTTAGCGTAGGAGCTTACAAGTGACCTTCTGTTGTATTGTTTACCATTTTTTGATAACCCGGGTCCCATAATACATCCCTCACAGCAAAGAAGTTCCATATGCTGGTTACTGATCAGACCGGCTTCAAATTCCTTTAAGGCTCCCTGAAAGTCAATTCTTCCTTCAGCAGCTATAATATTCCCCGTTATCGCGTTGTCACTTATCTTGGCCGTCTGAAGTAATCCACGGGCAACCGGGAAAATGGCGCCTCTTCCACCAAGAGGTTGATCAAAATCTACCGGGTTACTTGTCTCGGCGGTGATACCTCTGTCAGACAGCATATCTCTTAATTCAGTAAAGGTTATAGCTTCATCGACTTCGCTACTTTCAGCTTTCTTTGCAATGCATGGGCCAATAAATACTATTCTTGTATCCTTGCCATATTTTTCACGCATCACTCTGCTCATAGCCACCATTGGAGATACAACCGGAGCCAGGTTATCAACAAGAGCCGGGTGATAATATTTTACATAGTTTACAATTGAAGGGCAATCAGATGAAATATAAAAATTTCCTCCCTCCGAAACAAGTTTTTTATATCTGTCAGCAACCAGGTCAGCACCGAAAGAAACTTCAGCAACGAATTCAAAACCCAGTGCCTTAATCATACCTGTAAGAATGTGATGATCAGGAATATCAGAGAATTCTGCCGGAAAACTGGGAGCAACAACAGCTGCAACTTTCGAATCACTTTCGAGAAGTTTTGCTACCCTGTCAGTTGTATTAAGAAAGACCTTTGCTCCCTGGCTGCACACTTTCGTACAATTGCCGCAGGCTATGCATCGCTCATCAATTACCTCGGCCTGGCCTCCCACAATGCGGATAGCTTTGGCAGGACATTCCCTTACGCAGGTATAGCACGTCCGGCAAAGCTCCTTTATGGTGTAAACCAACATGTTAATTCAGGTTTTTAATCATAATAATACATTTCTTTTCTCAAAATGAGTAAAGAATATCTTTTTATCTGCAATATCGGCATTATCTTTTAAAAGCTTTTCATATAAGTTGATAAGAGCTGGCGATTTGCATGGGAGATTAATTGCCTCGGTATCATCAGCCTGGTATACAAGTTTCGACCTGTTCCTGATTTCATCCTTTGAGGGACTGAAAGGTAAACCTGCTCCATGTACGCATCCACCCTGACATGTCATCACTTCAATAAGGTCATACTTTTTACCGGCTGCCATGGAAACTTTTAACTTTTCCAGACCTGTCAGACCATCGACAACAGCAACTTTAACCTCAGTCTCACCTACCATAACCGAAATTTCCCTGAATGTTCCTCCCGATCTCAGCTTTTTAAAAATCTGCTTATCAGGCTCTTTCTTCATTTTTTGATAATGATATGTCCGGATTACACCTTCGGCTATCCCTCCCGATACTTCAGCCATTATGGCGGCGGAGCTTCTTCCGGACATAGGTTCATCAGCCGGCTCATGTTCAATATTTGAAGTGTCAATACCGTATAACCTGATAAGTCTGGCCAGTTCCCTCACTGTCAAAACAGTATCCACATCACTGATGCCTTTCCTCATCATCCCGTCGCGACGGGCTTCAAATTTCATTGCCATGCAGGGAGTTGCGGATACTGAAAAGATCTCTTCAGGTTTAACACGCAGCTGATCCGCTACGAGAGTCTTGATCAGTACCCCGGTGATCTGTTGCGGGGATTTTACAGTGGAGAGCTGAGGAAGAAGCGAAGGAATAAATTGCTCAGCATATTTTACCCATGCAGGACATGCAGAGATATATAAAGGGTTATCTGACTTATTCTCAATTCTGTCGGAGAGCTGTCCTGCGATTTCGGATATACAAACATCAGTACCTAACCCCGTTTTATAAACCTTATCAAAACCAATTTTTCGCAGGATGGTATTCAGAATCTTATCAAATTCCCTTGTATATCTCATCCCAAGTTCCTCGGCAATTCCATAAACCACCATTGAAGAATACTGAATGACCTTTACTATTTCAGGTTTATTAAGATATTCCTGTACTTCCGTAATATTATGTTTTTCATGAAGAGCTCCGGTAGGACAAACCAGCACACACTGACCGCAATGAACACAGCTTGAAAAGTTAAAATCCCTGTCCATGGCGGCTCCAACATGTGTTTCTCTTCCTTTATTAATAAAATCAAGTGATGTTGCTGTTATTACCTCCTCGCAGACTCTGACGCATCGACCACAGAGTATACATTTGGATAGTTCCCTTATGATTGCAGGGCTGGACTGGTCGAGACGTGGTTTTATTTTTCTTCCGCGTATGCGCCTCTCTCGTATATTGAGTTCTTCCGCTAGCCTTTGAAGTTCACAATTCAGGTTCCGGTCACAGTACAGGCAATCGTCAGGATGGTTTGAAAGCAGCAGTTCAACTATAGTTTTTCTTGCTGTAATTACCCTTGGAGAGTGTGTTTTAATTTTCATCCATTCCTCAACTGGCTGCGAGCAGGCTGTTACAAGACGGTCACGTCCTTCGACTTCAACAACACACATTCTACAGGCACCTGTAGGTGTAAAATCCTTCATCCTGCAGAGTGTCGGTATAATAATTCCGTTGCGATTAAGGGCGGAAAGGATTGTCTCGCCCTTTTCGGCCTTGATCTTCTTATTATTTACCTGTATTGTAAAAAGCATAAAGGTTATTTAACGTTTATTGCACTGAACTTACAAATATCAAAACAGATACCACAACCGATACATTTTTCTTCAACAATAAAGAAAGGTTGAAGTCGTGTTCCATAAATCGCGTTTACTGGGCACTTTGCAGCACAGGCTGTACAACCGGTACATTTGTCCACATCAATTGAGAATGTTCTTAATCCCCTGCAGATATTTGCCCTGCATTTTCTGTCAAATATGTGCTCTTCAAATTCATCCCTGAAATTTTTAAGAGCGCTTATGAAAGGATTAGGAGCCGTTTGCCCAAGTCCGCAAAGTGAAGTGTCCTTCATTACTGATGCGATTGTTTCGAGTTGCATGACTCCTTTAAACCTTTCGAGTGTTGTACCTGATTCTTCATTTAAAGGTTTCCTTATTACACTTTCCAGTATCTCGAGCATCCTGCCGGTACCTTCACGGCATGGAATACATTTACCACAACTTTCATTACGGATAAATTCCATATAATATCTGACAAGATCAACCATACAGGTGTTCTCATCGATAATCACGAATCCGCCTGCTCCCATTCCAATCCCCTTTTCTTTAAGATCCTCGTAATCAACGGCAATATCGAGATTTTCACTTGTTATGAAAGAACCGGAAACACCTCCGAGCTGTATTGCCTTAAACTCTTTCCCCTCCCTTATTCCATCGGCAATATCTTCCAGAACTGTCCTGATTGTAGTGCCCATTTCGATCTCAACTACGCCCGACATACGACCTTTTCCTGCAACTGCAAATACTTTGGTACCCGGACTGTTTTCAGTTCCCAGTGTCCGGAACCATTCTGGTCCGTTCTGCATTATCAGGGGAACATTCATCAAAGTCTCCACATTGTTTATCACTGTCGGTTTTCCGAATAGTCCGGCTGTTGTAGGATAAGGAGGTTTTAGTTGAGGCATACCCCGTTTTCCTTCAAGAGTATTAATCAGAGCAGTCTCTTCACCACAAACGAAAGCTCCCGGTTCAATGCGGATCATGATATCAAGATTATAACCGCTTGAGAAAATATTATGTCCGAAAAGCCCATAATCTCTGGCCATGTCGATCGCTTTCTGAAGCCTGTTCTTTGCATGATCAGAACCCGATCTCATAAATATAATGGCATTTGAAGCACCAATAGCATATGCAGCAATTGCAATACCTTCTATCAGGCGATGCGGATCGCTTTCAAGAATTGTTCTGTCAGTGAAGGCTCCGGGGTCGCTCTCTTTCGCATTACAGATAAGATACCGTGCATTTGAAGTAGTATTCAGTGCATGCTTCCACTTTAGTCCTGTCAGATATCCTCCGCCGCTTCTGCCTCTCAATCCGCTTCTTTCAATTATATCGCATACCTCCTCAAAAGTATAATTTCTGATTGCCTTGATATATGCACGATAGCCTCCACGGGCTATATATTCTTCAATACTTTCAGGATCATAACATCCACAATTGCCAAGTATGACCCTTTTTTGTTTCTTGAAAAAAGGCAGCTCATCCATAAAAGGGATTCCGGACCACAGCTCAAAACCTTTAGTACCGGTCTGGCCGGCCAGATCATCCTCATTTATATCATTATGAAAAACGCCATTCAGAAGAGGTTCCACCTTCTCTTCAGTGATGTTTCTGAAGAACAGCTTATTCTTACCCGGTATCTGAATACATACCAGTGGTTCAAAAGTTGCTGGTCCGTTACACCCGACACGCACTAACCCAGCAGATGGTTCATTTTCCGTTAAGTATGTTTCAATTGCTGAATAGGTTTTTTCAGATCCTGCAATAACACTGCTTGTACCGGAGGAGATAAAGATAACCGGTCTGTCGGGCTTTTCCCTTCTCACCTGTTGCAAAACCTTTTCTGTTTCCGGCGACAAAGTATCGGATTCAGACAAAAGAACTTTTTCTATCAGGAATGTTTTTAAATCTTCCATCGGGGATTATTACGGGAGTTAGTCGTTTTCAATAATGTACTTTAATTTTTTTATCAATTCCGGGAGTTGCTCAGCTTTCACATGAGTATGATACTCGCCTTTCACATTAATAACCGGACCATTGCAGCAACCGCCCATGCATGAGACAATCTCATAGCTGAAATTGCCATCCCTTGTAGTAAGTCCTGGCAGTACTCCCGTCTCTTCCTTTATTTTATTAATGATTGATTGTGATCCATTGAGGAAGCATGAGGTGCCATGGCAAATCCTGATCTGAATTTTTCCTGAGGGGATGAACCTGAACCTGTCATAAAATGTGGCAAGGCCATAGATCTTTGTAGTGCTCAGTCCTAAGAAACTCCCTGTTTTTACAATAGCTTCCTCAGAGAGATAACCCAAATTGTCCTGTATTTCCTGAAGCAAAGGAATAAGATCTTCCCTTTTCCCCTGTTTGTATTTTTTAAGAATTATTTCAAGATCAGTCACCATTCAGATAATCAATATTAAAGAAATTCAATACAAAGATAATCGATTTTATTGTTAATAAATAAACATTGTTATTTTATTAACAATAAAATAACAAACTATATTTATTATGCTTTTTTGAATAAAATATTGAATATTAATGTTTTACAAAGTACATTAAAATTCAGATGAGCACAAGTGATATCTTCTAAAACGTAAACAATACCGATTATATCTACTAATCATGTGAATCTTAGATGAAAAGAGGTTGATAACAGCTCGGAAATAATTATTACTTTTGTTGTGTTGTTTATTTATGAACAGAAAGAAAAATGGCTCAAAGAATTGAGATGCAAATCTGTCTTGGAAGCTCCTGTTTTTCAAGAGGTAACAAAGATGTTGTAATGTTCATAAGAGAATATCTCAGGAAAAATCATCTTGACGACAAAGTTGTTTTCAAAGGTGCCCGATGCATGGGTCTTTGCAGTAATGGACCAAATCTGAGTATAAACGGTGTAACCCTTGAAGGGGTTACTCTTTCAAAAATAGAGAGCATTCTTGAAAAAGAATTTGCAGGAATAGTATAAGAAGAGTTTGGAGTGAACTAAAGTTTGGAGTGCCTAAAGTAAAAGAAAAGTTTGAAGTGAGCTAAAGTTTGGAGTGCCTAAAATTGATAAAAATGAATTCTGGTAAACTGATTAATACTATAAGTACTCTAGGCACTTTAGACACTTTAGACACTTTAGGCACTTTAGGCACT
>Ga0209539_1000082_pt1 | contig 55300 bp, 48 predicted proteins | sample BarGraNGADG00312_2_FD_184499 | JGI IMG/M metagenome (GOLD analysis project Ga0209539, IMG submission 184499) | Arctic peat soil microbial communities from Barrow, Alaska - Barrow Graham LP Ref core NGADG0011-312 (SPAdes) (version 2) | ecosystem: Environmental > Terrestrial > Soil > Wetlands >...
CTGTAGTATGATCATCCTGAAGAAGATAGAGTTTCATCCATTCATGATCTTTAGGAAGCATATGCCCCTCCTGGCAGGCTTCAACACACTTCCGGGCATTTTTGCATTTTGCCAGGTCGATAACCATAACGAATTTCCTTCCCGGCAATCCTTTCCTGGCTTCTGATTTTAGTTCAGCGATAATCTCTTTGACAGGTTTAATATCATCCTTGTCAACTTCCACCAGTTTGCCATCGGGAGAAAGCAGCTTAATCTTTTCTCCAGATTTTGATATATTCCTGCCAATGACTGAATTACCAGCTATACCTGCAAGCGAGACAGCACCAACACCGATTCCTACCTTTTTAAGGAAATTGCGTCTCGATGAGTTTTCACCACCATTTTCCTCTATCTCTTTCATTTATTTCTATTTAACTCTTAAACTATTCTTCCCGATGGTACCCTGAGATCATTCCCCAAAAAAGTGATGTAGGTTTGGCTCCAAGAGTACAGGTATAAATATGAATCACCATGAATACTGAAAGGAAGAAACCCATTGTTATATGAAGTATGTCGGTTAGAATAAGTCCGCTTATGCCGAAAAATGTTGTAATGGTTATTTCTGGTAACAGCAACCCGATACCCGATATAATAAGCAAAGGAACAGCCACATACATAGCGAGCACATAAGTTAATTTCTGAAGTGGATTAAATTTGCGTTCTTCAGTTACAGGAAACGGATGTTTTTCACCTTTGAACATGCCACTTGAATAATATTTAAATTGCTTCACCAGATTTGACAAAAAATCTTTCCTGCCAATTTTATAATACCTTCCATTATTTGTCAGAAGGTTTCCCGTAACAAATAATATATAGTTTAAAACCAACACCATAGCTGCAAAATTATGCCACCTGACTGCTTTGGCAAACCCGACAACATAAGAAGCATTTTCTTTATCAGTATACTGCATACTTAAACCTGTAACGATAAGAATCAGAAATATTACAGCGTTTATAACATGCCAGATCCTGATCCATTTTGGGTAGAGATACATCTTTGTTTCCTTTAATAATTATTTCTTTTATTTCTTATCCTTAATATGATATGAATGCCTATGACACCGATTACAAGAACAAATATAAGCACACTTATAAGGTTCAGATATTCATTTCTGTTTGCGCCAATAACATATGATGCATTTAGAATAATTCCGTTAAAGAATCCATCGCGGCGTCGTTCTTTTGATTCAAATTTATAAAGTGAGGCCATAAGTATTGAGTTTTTCGAATGACATTCATTGCAAAGTCTGACAGCTTCTTCTTTTGGTTTAATCAGATGCGATACGGGAATATTATTGTTGATTTGAGTATGGCATTCGATGCAACGTACGTTTGCAAAATGTGAAGTCTGATTGGGCAGCCATTCGTGCTTTTGAATAATATTGATCACTTTTTTATCAGTCAAAAGCTGAAAACGGTTGAAGTCCGAGTGACAATTCAGGCAAATAGCGTTGTCATAAGCAATAGTCTCCTTAAGATTATTACTGTTTCGGACCGAGATCTTGTAAGTGTGCGGATTATGACATTTCCAGCATGAGAATCCATCTTCCTCCATTTTAAAGTGAGTGCTCTTCTGATATTCAGCTTCTATATCTTCAAAATGATACTTCGCAAATTTCTCATCACCACCATGACAATCGATACAATTATACTTCTGCTCCATTCTAAGTTCTCCCGAATGTGGGAAATTTACGTATTCTGCTGAATGGCAGTCGGTACAACTGAAGCTTTTATGATTTGATGAATAAAAATCGTTTTTATAAATAATCCTTTCAGAGCACATCATGGCTTTGACCTGTCTGCCAAGATTTGCATTTGTGTATTCATATTTCTCCTGTCCGTGACATTTAAAACAACGATTGTTATCTGCTTCAAATGGAGAGACAAAGGATGTTGTATCCTGAGTCGTAGCATTCTCCGTTTTTAACAGGAAACTTCCGGCGGAAGGGAAAGAACATATAATAATCAGAGCGAATAGGATGATAATACGGAATTTAAATAATTTCATTCCTGATTACTTGATTGAATTAGAATCTGATATGAATATTAAACCCTATCAACCATTGGCTTTTTTTGAAATCATTTGTATTGAACACGAGATTCCTCTGATTAATAATCTGATTATAGTTGGCTGCAAATATCTGGAATGTATGAGTTGCAGTACTTATCTCCCAACCGAGTGAAAGATTTGGTTTTGGCTGAACGGGAATATTCTGTTTTGTCAGTAATTGATCATACTCCAATATAACAGAATGTGATCCGAATACATTTGCACGTGCGCCTGCAGAAATACCTATATTAAGATTCTTATAACCTGAAGTAGAATCAGCATTTTCCTGGACGGAATTGAAATAAGCCACTGAGGGAGCTAACTCAACCGAGAACATATTATTTATTTTGCGGGCTACAATCAGTTGAGTGAAGTAGGAGAGCCTGTGAATCTGTCTGAAGCTTTCAGCTGGTCCAAATACTTCTTCCTTGCGTAAATCAATAAGTATATTGCCAAAATAGGAAAGCGATACCGGTATTCTATTGTCTTCAGTTTGCTGAAGGATAAGATATTTCCACTGAATATCCTGAAGCTTATTATCTTTTGTTGTACCGGCACCAACCATTAACCTGTCAGTAATACCATAATTCAACCCTATACGGGTATTGGCGGAACCATATATACCAAACAGGTTATGATAATTTTCAATCAGGCTGAATCTGTGATGAATTTCCATCTCCAGACCACCTTTGTATATTGTTTCAACTGTATTGATGTCAATCAGAGTGGTTGTTCCAAAAGTAAACCGTACAGGTTTTGATGATGCTTGTGTCAGAGTATCTCCCTGCGCGAATAAGGGAGTTATAAATAACGATAAAGTCAAAAGGATAAGAAGTTTTTTCATGTTAATGGGTTTTATCAGGTTAAGATATTTTTAATTGTTTAGGGCTCCCTGGTTTATCCAGTAGAGAATTTTAAGTTTCTCAGCCGCTGTCGTTCTTGGTATGTGATCCGACTGAGTGGTAATCTGAATATACAGGATACTGGTCTCTCCCGGCGATTTTAGGAATCCTCCTTTGGTAAGGGCCTGGTAAGATTTTCCTGTTCGAAGGTCAGGTGATTGTACACCGCCATGACATGTTATGCAAATGGAATTGAAGATAGGTTGTATATCTGCTTGAAAGTGCCAGGTAGCATTAGGGTCAACCGGACGATCAGTATATGAATACTTCTCACAAGAGGATAACCCTTCGACAGCAGCAATAAGAACCAGTATAACAAGTATCTGCTTGATCCTATTAAATTTTAGATTCATATTTATATCATTGTTAATTAATTCACAAATATATCTGAAAATCCTCATTAATAGTTTTTTATAAGCATTAAATTTAGTGTATTGTCAATGCTCTTTATCATGTTCAAAATTGATCTTTATCACTCACCATAGTGATATTTGTTTTTATCCTGAAAATACACTTAAGGTGTTATAATGAGCATTGAAAAAAAAAGGCTTCCTAAAAAGCCTTTTTCTAATTCCTCAATGTACAGATATCAGAACTTATACATATTATCCTCAATCAGTTTGTCTGCTATCCGCCGTCTTGCATCTTTTACATTTAAACATTCCACTCTCGAAAGATTTTCAATTGCTTTAATTAGTAACGGGCAGTTTTCCGGTGTGGAGAATGAACCTATTGCTTCAAGAGCGGATTTTCTGACTATTCCGGCAGTATCGAACACATTAACATTAAGCATATCTTTATATAATGATACATCTGCCTTAAGTGTTGACATTTTTTCGACTCTTAATGCAAGGGATTCAGAAACATATGTTTCCATCATCATTTCAGCAATATTATTAAGAACTTCCTGTTCGTTGATAAGGTTTTTCCCGAAACATTTTGAAGCACCATGAATACAGATCAGTATAGCTTTCTTAAAGTTTTTGATGTATCTTGATTTTTCCTCGAAGAAGCTTTCCCCACCAATCTTATTATCGGTAATATTATTCAATCCTGAAAAGAGTTTTTCGGCTTCTCCGAACAAATCAAATTCCCCTTTCATTGCGCGTTTCATTGCAGTATCAACAACCAGGAGACGGTTTATTTCATTTGTTCCTTCGAAAATTCTGTTAATCCTGGAATCGCGGTAACCTCTTTCCACTGCCATCTCAGCTGAATAACCCATACCACCGTGTATCTGAACTGCTTCATCAGCAACAAAATCAAGCATTTCGGATCCTACAACTTTCAGAATGGCGGCTTCAACAGCATAATGACTGATCGACTCAATAGATGCTCTGCCATAATCACCACAGTCAACGGTCAACTGCTTCATCAGGGTATCAATATCAAAACTTACCCTGTATACGGCTGATTCTAAAGCAAAAAGACGAATAACCTGTTCAGCCATTTTGTGTTTCAGTGCACCGAAGGTTGAAATAAGCACACCAAATTGTTTACGTTCGTTGGCATATTTAACCGAATCATTAATCGCTTTTTTAGCAGCGCCAATGACGTTAGCTCCAAGCTTAAGACGACCCATGTGAAGGATACTGAGAGCTATCCGGAAACCTTCTCCCCTTTTTCCAAGAAGGTTTTCAACTGGTACTTTAACATCATTGAAGTAGATCTGTGCTGTTGAAGATCCCTTTATTCCCATTTTGTGCTCATCAGGACCAATCACCACACCGGGAAATTTAGTCTCAACAATAAACGCACTGAGTACCCTGTCGGTATCAATTTTTGCAAATACTACCAGCGTGTCTGCAAATCCGGCATTTGTGATCCACATCTTCTGCCCGTTGAGAATATAGTGTTTCCCGTCTTCACTTAGCTTCGCGTTGGTTTTACCTGAGTTTGCATCACTTCCGGCACCAGGTTCAGTGAGACAGTATGCTCCAATTAATTCCCCTGATGCCAGTTTGGTTACATAACGCTCCCTCTGATCTTTGTTCCCATAGTACATGATTGGTAATGTGCCGATACCACAATGTGCCATATATGCTACTGAAAATGAATAGCCGGCACCTGTTGTTTCAGCCACAAGCATTTGCGTTACGAATGATTGTCCGAATCCACCAAATTCTTCCGGAATTGATACCCCCATTAATCCAAGTTCACCTGATTTTTTCAGCATGCTTTTCATCAGTTCCCTGTCACTTTTCTCAACTTTTTCAAGATTGGGATATACTTCAGCTTCAAGAAAGTCACTGCATGTCTGCGCAATCATTCTCTGCTCCTCATTGAACTCCTCAGGAATGAAGACATCTTTCGGATCAACTTCTTTTACTAAAAATTCACCGCTTTTCAAGAGTTTACTGTTTTCCATGTTTTCAGATAATTATAGTGGACTATTTTATAATTCAATTGATTGTGCAATCAGTTCCGCAATATCCAGGTTCCTGATCTCCTCCTCCTTATTTTTATATTTTAGACCATCTGTCAGCATCGTCATACAAAACGGACAGGCAGTTGCAATTACTTTAGCTTCGGTCTGCAGTGCATCTTCTGTTCTTTCAATAAAAACCTCCTTGCTGCCTTTTTCTGCTTCTTTAAACATTTGAGCTCCGCCGGCTCCGCAACATAACGCGAAACTTTTGCTTCTGTGCATCTCTACCACGTTGCCGGTCATTCTCTTAAGAATATTCCGTGGTTCTTCATATATATCATTTGCTCTCCCAAGATAGCATGGATCGTGATAAGTAATAGATATATTGTTTAATGATGCAGGATCAATCTTTAATTTGCCATCCTCAATATTTCTGTTCAGGAACTGAAGGTAATTGATTACTTCATAATTACCACCCATATCGGGATATTCGTTTTTAAAAACATTAAAACAATGCGGACAAATGGTTATAATCTTTTTCACATCATATATCCTGAATATCTCTATCAGCTGAAGTGCCTGCATCTGATATAGCATTTCGTTGCCGGCACGTCTGGCAGGATCGCCATTGCAGGTTTCCTCTTTTCCAAGAACTGCAAAGCTTACGTTCAGATGAGTGAGGATTTTTGCAAATGCCCTCACTACCTTCTTGTACCTGTCATCAAAAGCTCCTGCACAACCTACCCAGAAAAGGTATTCTGGTTTCTCTCCCTTTGCAAAGAGTTCAGCCATTACAGGGATTTCAATTTCCCGGGTTTCCATATCCTTTGCCCAATTCAACCTGTCTTCCGCTGAGTATTGCCAGGGGGCGCCGTTATTCTCAATATTACTAAACATTGCCTTAAGTTCGCCGGGTGCTGAGGCTTCTTCCATTACCAGGTATCTGCGCATATCAACGATCAAAGTAGGATGGTTGATATTGATCGGGCATTCTTTTGCACAGGCGTTGCATGTTGTGCAAGCCCATAGCTCTTCTTCAGAAATATAATCTCTTAAAAGAGAACGGTTGTCATTGAATTCCCTTCCGTTTTTAACCATCAACGGACCTTTCTCCTTCATTCTTGCCCTTAGGTCCATCATCACTTTCCGTGGTGATAATTTCTTCCCTGTGATATTCGCCGGGCAAACAGAAGTGCATCTGCCGCATTCTGTACATGCCAATGAATCAAAATAATTTTTCCAGGAAGCATCTTCTGCATCTTTTACACCGAAGCGTTCAATTGGAGCATCCGCACCTGCCCCTGCAAAAGCTGTATTCGGATCAAGCATCATCTTAACTTCTCTGGTAATACTGTCCATATTCGGGAGTTTTCCTAGCGGGTCAAGTCGAGAGAGAAATACATTAGGTACAGACATGAACACATGGAAGTGCTTCGAATAGGGTAATATGTTGGCAAATAGAAATATCAGAAGTATATGTGTCCACCATGATGCTTCGTACATAAACCTGAAACTTTCCGTCTGTCCACCTGTAAAAAGCCCTGCAATTGCTGTGCTTACCGGAAACAAACCAACTGCTGACTCTCCTGCAAGTGCTTTATATTCAATATACCCGGTGTTCATTGTCAGAAGAGAAATCATCAGTAAAAGGATGATTGAAAGTGCAATATTCGCATCGATATGAGAGATCTTTTTCATCTCAATGCCTTCAAATCTTTTGATATGAAAAAAAAGCCTGCGACTCAGGAAAATAATTATTGAAATGGCAACCAGGAGTGCGAAAATATCGCCGGAAGCCATTATTATCTCATACACAGGTCCCAGGAACTGCAAAACCCTGTCTGTACCGGTAAGTCCGTCGATGACCATTTCTATACTTCCGAATATAATTACGCAAAATCCCCAGAAGACAAAGGCATGGAACAAACCTATGACAGGTCTCCTGAAAATCTTTGTCTGGCCAAAAGCAACTGTAAGCATGACTTTTATTCTCTTTCCGAAGTCACGTATGGGGAATGCCGGCCTGGTAAATCTGAAAAACCTTACAATCCTGTTTATGGTATAAGAGAATGCCCCTATTGTTATTAAAAGTGTGAATGCAAAAACAATCTGTTTTGTCATTTTTACAATTTCAGTTAATCAATCAATATCACATTTTAGCTGCAAAGGCATCTATTCCGAATATTGTAGAGACGCCCAAATTGGGCGTCTCTACGTTTGGGTTCTTTGCAGCCGGTTCTTTTTTATTTCTTAATTTCTTTAACTGCTTCAACAAGTTTTGGCAGGACTTTCATTGCATCGCCAATGATACCATACTGGGCCGCTCCAAAAATAGGAGCATCTTTATCGGTATTGATAGCAACAATATATTTAGATGAACTGATACCTGCAAGATGCTGTGTTGCTCCCGAAATACCAACAGCTATATAGAGGTTCGGCGCAATGATCTTACCTGTTTGCCCGGTATGTTCTTCGTGCGGTCGCCATCCTTCATCTGATACCGGGCGTGAACATGCTGTTGCACCACCAAGCAAAGCAGCCAGTTCGACAAGCGGAGGCCAGTTGTCTGGTGACTTCATGCCTCTTCCGCCCGATACAACAATATCCGCGTCAGTCAATAGAATTTTACCTGATTGTTTCTGAACATCCTTAACCACTGTTTTCAACAACGATCCGTCAACTTTAATTTCCTGATTTTCGATAGTTGAATTATTGGTTGTTTCAATCAGTTCGTAAGAGTTCTGAGCCAGAGTAAGTATTTTAACATCCGATTTGATAACAAGATGAGCAAAGGCATTCCCGGAATAAGTCCTTTTATAAACCGTGAAAGGATTCAGGTTTAGAGGAAGACGGCTTACACCGGATCCAATACCGGCTTTAAGACGAACAGATAACCTGGGGGCAATTGCCTTACCTGAATTATTATTCGAAATAATAACAACTGATGCATTTTCTTTCCTGGTAATCTCAGATATCACACTTGTATAGGCTTGACTGTCAAGAGTTTTAAGTTGATCACTTGAAATATTAATGATCTTGTTTGCTCCATAGTTCCCAAGCTTATTTAATTCAGTCTCATCAACTTTCCCGATTGAAACTGCTGTTACAGTGGTGTTTAGCATTTTAGCAACCCCGGTTGTATAGGAGACCAGTTCAAATGAAAGTTTCTTGAATTTTCCGTCCCAATTCTCGGTATATACTAATACTGACATATTATTTTGATTTACTGTTTTTTAACTTATCATCAGATTACTTTTGCTTCATTCTGTAAAAGATCAAGAAGCTGAGCCGGGTTATCAGCATCAATATATTTGCAGGCTGCCCTTGGTTTTGGTTTTTCAAATTCCACAATCTGGGTCAAAGGCTCAACCTGGACCGGTTCAACCAGCTTTACAGGCTTTGATCTCGCCATCATAATGCCTCGCATAGCAGCGATTCTGGGTTCTTTTGCAATACCCTTCTGAATTATCGCAACAAATGGTGCAGGCACTGTCACAACCTCTTTCCCTCCGTCTATTTCCCTGGTCAAAACCGGTTGTCCGTTTTCAAAATTGATCCCGGAGACGGCTGAAACTGAAGGAATTCCCAGAAATTCTGAGATCATCCCTCCTACTGCTGAACCATTAAAATCACTTGATTCAATACCACACATGATAATATCAAACTGATCATTTTTAACCACTTCGGCAATTTGTGAAGCAACAAACCATGCATCAGATGATTCAGCATTTACCCTGATAGCATCATCTGCGCCAATAGCAAGAGCTTTGCGTATTGTCGGCTCCGAGGTTGCCGGACCAACATGCACCACGGTAACAGATTTTATCCCGTTTGTGGCAACATCCTTAAGTTCGAGGGCACGGGTAAGAGACAATTCGTCCCATGGGTTAATAACCCACTGAATACCGGTAGTGTCAACTGAAGCATTTCCTTCGGCAAATTTAATTTTTGTCGTTGTGTCGGGAACATTACTGATACAAACCAGAATTTTCATCTAAACTTTGATATTAGTTAATTTACTTGTTCTAAATTGTTTAATAGAATCAATCTTGTGTTTTTCATCCATTGAGGCGGCAAATATAATAATTTATGCTTCACAATCAAATTACATAAAAATCACTATTTATACATGTTCGAAAGTATACAATGATTTTAACTGATTAGTTTACTGATATTTATTCTATTGACAGAAGATGCAAATATTATATAGTCGAAAGATATGCACTTTTAATGTATAATGCTTTTTTCGGTAAACTGATATCTTAAATATAGGTTTTTTGTTTATCCTCTACGAGGAATTCGGATTGACCTGTTATTTATTTTCCTTTATCGCCTACGGCGAAAAGATTGGTAATATAATAAATTGCCCGTAGGGCATATAGTATTGTAGAACAAAAATTTGATTTTAAATATTATACCTCGTAGAGGTTAAAGATGCGATCCAAAAAATGTCAGATTTATATCCGATAATAACAATTTAAAACATAAATTCGCAGCGCCGGAAAAAACGGGCATATCAAATTACTGAAATTGAACAAAAGAATAAAAACATACGGGGCGGTAGTACTGGCAATGATCTTCTGGTCATTTTCGTTTATCTGGTTCAAGGTTGCAAATAAAACATTCCACCCGATAACAATTGTCTTTATAAGGCTTCTGTTTTCAGTAATTCTAATGACGATTTTTCTAGTTGTTACAAAGAATTATATGAAGATAAAAAAGGGTGACAGGAAACTTTTTCTGATGCTCGCAGTATTTGAGCCATTCTTTTATTTTCTTGGAGAGAGTTTCGGTCTTACCTATGTATCTGCAACCGTATGTTCAGTGCTGATATCAACGATACCTGTTTTTGCTACTATCGGAGCCAGGCTGCTTTTTAAAGAGAGGCTGAAAACGATTAATTACGCAGGAATAATTACATCTTTTATAGGAGTGCTGGTGTTTATTCTTAACCGTGATGGGAGTATTTCATTCAGTATTAAAGGTTTGGGATTGCTTTTGCTTGCCGTTCTTTCGGCTGTAGGTTACAACCTCACTCTAAGCCGCCTTGTTGGAACATACTCTCCCGTATATATTGTGAATGTTCAGAATCTGATCGGGGCAATTCTCTTTCTTCCCCTCTTTCTGATTCTCGATTTTAAACATTTTATCTCTACTCCTTTCACCTTCGGGATGTTCAAACCTATAATCGAACTTTCTGTCTTTGCATCTTGTGGCGCCTTCATACTCTTTGCTTACTCGGTCAGAAATATGGGCATTACAAAAGCAAATGTTTTTTCAAATTGTATTCCTGTGTTTACGGCTCTCTTCTCATTCATTCTGATGGGTGATAAGCTGACAACTCAGAATATAGCAGGGATGATCATTGTAATCGTTGGCCTGTTTATGGCACAGATGAACGGACCAAAAAAGAGCATTGAGAACGCTCTTGCGCTTACCGGGAAGACGGCCTGAGCCGCTTAAGATAGTTATATCCTGTTCATTAATACTATTTTACATAGCCTCTCCGTTTAAATAAATCATACTATATTTGGTGGATATCAATAGTTATGAAAAAAAAGGTCTTGATTTTTCTGTTCATTATTATTATTGCATCCCCTTCCTTTTCTCAAACCGGAGGCGACAATATCTATGAATTCTTAAACCTTACACATTCCGGACTTATCTCATCACTCGGAGGTACAAATGTTTCATTACATGGAAACAATCTTAATCTTGCATATCATAATCCGGCTCTTCTTAATGCCGGTATGAATAAAAGCCTGGCATTAAATTATGTCAATTATTTTGCCGGAATCAATTACGGGCTGGCTATGTATTCAAGGTCATATCCCGGAACAGGAAATTTTGCAGCAGGTTTAACCTACCTTAATTATGGCTCTTTCACCGAGACAGATGCTTCCGGAATAGTAACCGGCGATTTCAGCGCTGCTGAATATGCCTTTTCAATGATTTATTCCCGCGAAATTGATTCCCTTTTTTCAGTTGGTGTGAATTTTAAACCGGTATTATCACATCTGGAAAAATACACCTCATTAGGATTCGCATTTGATCTGGGTGCATCATGGCATAACAGCAGCAATCTTTTTTCAACAGGCATTGTAATCAAAAATATAGGTTATCAGGTTACTACCTATGCAGGCGAACCACATCAGAAACTACCCTTTGAGATACAAGCCGGCATATCACAAGGACTATCTCATGCTCCATTCCGTTTCTCATTAACGTTAAGACATCTTGAAAAATTCGACCTTACCTATCAATACAATGAATCTACCTCTGCAGTAAATAAAAAAACGTCGTCTGACTTTATGGAAAATATAATGAGGCATATCATTCTGGGAGCAGAGTTGATTCCTCATAAGAACTTCTACTTCAGTGCAGGGTACAATTATCAGAGAAGAAGAGAATTGCAGATAGAATCAAAAGTTTCAACAGTTGGATTTTCGTGGGGATTCGGCATAAATACATCGATTCTGAATATTGAGTTTGGAAGAGCAACTTATCACCTGGCAGGATCTTCAAATAATATCTCATTAATTGTAAGGCCAGATCTCATTTATAAGAAGTACCGTAATTAATAAGGGCCCTGAGTTCTGAGCCTATTATACTTGTCATATACAGGTTTATTTATCACCTTTGTGGATTCTTTGCACAGAGCAAAAAGATGAACGCCCTGCGCCCTTCGCCCTGTGCCCTGAGCCATAAAATGAAAATATATATGGATAAAAAACTTATTATAGCAATTGACGGTTATTCATCGTGTGGAAAGAGCACATTTGCAAGATTAATAGCAAAAGAAATGAACTACATTTTTATCGATAGCGGTGCTATGTACCGTACCGTGACACTCTTTTGCATGAGGAAAAAATATATAAGTAATGTTGGATTGAACATATCAGGTATTCTTTCGGATCTTGAAAATATCCATATTGATTTTATTTTTAATCCTGATATAAAAGAATACGAAACATTTCTAAACTCTGAAAATGTTGAAAAGGAGATAAGGAGCATGGAGGTTACAGCTTTTGTAAGCAGAATAAGTCAAATACCTGAAGTCCGTGCCCGTATGGTTGAATTACAAAGACAGATAGGTGTTTCCAGGGGAATTGTAATGGATGGCAGGGATATTGGTACAGTTGTTTTTCCGGACGCAGATATTAAACTTTTCATGACGGCTTCGGTCGATATCAGGGCTAAAAGAAGACATGATGAGTTAAAAGGAAGAGGGATAGTCATTGATTTTGAGGAGATTAAAAGAACCATAATAGCACGCGATATAGCTGACGAGAACAGGGATATAAGTCCGCTTAAAAGAGCTGAAGACGCAATTCTGCTCGATAACAGCAGAATGACAGTTGATGAACAGATGCAATGGGTGAAGGACATAATTCAAAAGAAGCGGAATGGAAGTTGAAATTGATAAACAGTCTGGTTTCTGTTTTGGAGTGCAAAACGCGGTTGAAATAGCTGAAGAAGCTCTTTTAAATGGAGAAAAAGTCTTTTCGCTTGGGCCTATCGTTCATAATGACAAGGAAGTAGATCGCCTTGCAACTCTTGGTCTGGTATCAATAGATCATGAAGTATTCAGTAACCTGAGGAATTGCAAAGTACTTATCAGAGCTCATGGTGAACCACCTGAAACATATAAAATTGCTGAAAAGAACAATATAACGATAATTGAAGCTACTTGTCCAATAGTAAAAAAACTTCAATCTAAAATCAGGGAGACGTGGATCAGAATCAAAAAGAGTGAAGGACAGGTTGTAATATTTGGCAAGCCCGGTCATGCTGAAGTTGTTGGTTTACTGGGACAGATAAATAATGAAGGTGTACTTGTTTCCGGGCCCGATGATTTTAATAAGATAGACATTTCAAAGCCAGTATACCTGTTTGCTCAGACAACTATGAGCGTGAAAGAATATAGTAACCTTACTGACACTCTGCGAGCCAGAATGGAAGAATACGGTATCCCGGATCTGTCAAAAAACCTTATAATAAATAAAACAATTTGTGGTCAGGTCTCAAACCGTGAACCACATCTTAAAGTGTTTGCAAAAAAACATGACGCAATAATTTTTGTAAGCGGCCGGGAGAGTTCCAATGGTAAGATGCTTTATTCCGTTTGTAAAAACGTTAATCCCGATACACATTTTGTTTCAACTCATGAAGAACTTGATAAATCATGGTTCACCGGTAAAAAATCGATAGGGATCTGTGGCGCAACATCCACACCAAAATGGCTTATAGAAAATATAAGGGATATCATTTCAAATATCTGATTAGTGCAATGTTCCGGCATTTGTAAGGCATAATAAAATGTATTACCTTTGTGGCCTTATTTTAGAATAATTATTTATGGGAAAAATTAAGAAGATCGGGGTGCTGACATCAGGAGGAGATGCCCCCGGAATGAATGCAGCTATTCGTGGCGTTGTGCGTACTGCTGTTTATAATGGACTGGAAGTAGTAGGTATTCGTCAGGGTTACCAGGGTATGATAGATGCAAGTTTCACACCACTTCTATCATCAAGTGTGAGCGACATTATTCAGAGAGGCGGAACTATATTGAAGACTGCCAGATGTGAAGAGTTCAGGTCACCCGAAGGCAGACTTAAAGCTTATAATAATCTGAAGGAAGCTCAGATTGACGGAGTTGTTGTTATAGGTGGAGACGGATCATTTACAGGAGCAAGATTATTCAATGAAGAGTTTGATATTCCATTTGTGGGGATCCCCGGAACAATAGATAACGATATTTATGGTACTGATTACACGATTGGTTATGATACAGCTCTTAACACTGTGGTAGAAGCTGTTGACAAAATCAGAGATACAGCCAGCGCTCATAACAGGATGTTTTTTGTTGAAGTGATGGGTGCAGAAGCAGGATTTATAGCTCTTTACAGCGGAATTGCTACGGGTGCGGAAGCAATTATCATTCCGGAAATCTCAGGAGCAGACCAGGACCTGAAAGCAATGATTGAGGCAGGTAATACTCGTAAGAAATCAAGCAATATTATTATTGTTGCAGAAGGTCACAAGGAAGGAGGCGCTTTTGCTATGGCTGAAAAGGTGAAAAATGATTTTAAAGATTATGATGTAAGAGTATCCGTACTGGGACATCTTCAGCGTGGAGGATCTCCATCAGCCATCGACAGGGTAAATGCCAGCCGGCTGGGGCATGCTGCAGTCGAAGCCCTCATTGATGACCAGAAAAGTGTTATGGTTGGAATAATGAATGGGGAGATCACTCTGGTTCCATTCCGCAGAGCCGTAAAACTTCATAAAGACGTTAACCACAGTCTTGTCGATTTAGCTAAGATATTGTCAGTTTAGAAAACCTTCATGTATGTCTTCATCAAAAGTCTATTTCACCAACCTCAGGGCAAAACCGTCGCAAAATCTCTTAAAAAAGCTTGAAGCGCTCATTATTAAAGCTGGAATCGATAAAATTGATTTTAAGAGAAAAATAGTTGCTATAAAATTGCATTTCGGAGAGCCCGGAAACCTGGCCTACCTGAGGCCCAATTATGCTGCACACATAGTTAAGTTCTTAAAAGCAAAAGAGGCAGTACCGTTTCTGACCGATTGCAATACCCTGTATTTTGGGAGGCGTTCAAATGCACCTATGCATCTTGAAGCAGCATTTGAGAACGGATATAATCCACTGACAACAAATTGTCCGGTAATTATCGGAGATGGGATCAAAGGGACTGATTACCGTGAAATTGAATTAAACCTAGAGTACTGCGACATAGCGAAAATCGGCAGTGCCATAGCCGATTCAGATGTAATTATTTCGATGAACCATTTCAAGGGGCATGACATGACTGGATTTGGAGGAGCTCTGAAAAACCTGGGAATGGGTTGTGCATCTGTTGGCGGAAAACTTTTCCTCCATTCAGGTTCTTCACCTGAGATATTTGAAAAGAACTGCACAGGATGCAGGGTTTGCGAGAAATACTGTGCCCACGATGCCATTGAAGTAGGGAAAGACAAGATAGCACATATTGATTATGTTAAATGTGTCGGTTGCGGACAGTGTGTTGCAGTATGCCAGTATGATTCTGCAAGAGTTGTGTGGCAAAATTCATCTGAAACAGTCTGTAAGCGGATTGCTGAATACTCATTAGCTGTTGTCAGGGATAAGCCCTCCTTCCACATTAATTTTATAATGAATGTATCACCCAATTGTGATTGCTGGGGCTTCAATGATTATCCATTGGTTCCTGACCTTGGAATAGCTGCCTCGTTTGATCCGGTTGCTCTTGATCAGGCATGCGCCGATCTCGTAAAATCAGCTCCGGCGCTACCCGGGAGCATAATTTGCGATGACCATAAAGAAAGCGACATGTCGGGTGAGGATAAATTCAAGAAGACACATCCGGATACATTCTGGCAGGCCGGTCTTGAGCACGCTGTGAAAATAGGACTTGGCAATACAGAATATGAATTGGTAACTGTCTAGAAAATTATAAGTTAAAACTAATTGCCTCCAAGACTCCAAGGATCACCAGAAAAACCTTAATGACTTCATGAACGCTAAAGTAAGTATTGCCCGTCTTTCAATAATATCAAACACTTTTCTGATTTTATTGAAGTTATTAGTCGGAATTATCAGCGGATCGGTTAGTATAATATCTGAGACTATCCATTCTTCTATGGATCTGGTTGCTGCTATTATAGCTTTCCTGTCGGTAAGGGTTTCGGATAATCCTCCGGACACCAGGCATCCATACGGACACGGTAAAATTGAAAATATTTCAGGGGTTATTGAAGCGCTTCTTATTTTTGTTGCTGCACTCTGGATTATTATTGAAGCTGTAAGGAAACTCCTGGGTGAGAAGATCGAACTCGAATCCATAGCCCTTGGCTCCATAGTAATGCTTATCTCAGCAATTGTCAATACTATTGTTTCCAGAAGACTATATAAGGTGGCCCTTGCAACCAACTCAGTGGCACTTGAGGCTGATGCACTTCATCTTAAAACTGATGTATACACATCCCTCGGAGTTGCAGCAGGTCTTGGTCTTATAATGATCACACATATAAACTGGTTAGATCCTGTAATCGCAATACTTGTTGCCATGTTTATCATTAGGGAGTCATATAATCTCCTGAAGAGAGCCTTCACTCCTCTTCTCGATACAGCCTGGAATGATAGTGAGATTGAGGAACTTGAGAAGAGATTAAACCAACTGGAGGTCAGTTATCACAATCTTCGTACAAGAGTGGCAGGGAATTACCGTTTCATCGATATTCATATCCAGATTCCTGAAAATGAATCAGTTGGAAACGCTCACAAATATTGTGACACGATAGAGAATGAGCTTACCGAGATTTATGAACACCTTACTGTATCAATTCACGTTGAGCCAGGCTAAAGAACACCGGGAGCTTTCTTCCTGTACGCTCCAGCCATTTCATTCCTGGCTTTTTCACACCCGTTTATTACCCATCCATTCCTTCTTATTGATAAGCATTCCGGACGAAAAAGCGATAATAAGAAACCCGATAATTCTGATTGTAATTACCAGAACTTAAGAAATAAGAAAAGTTAAATTAAACATTTCCTGAATCCGGGACTAGAAGTACTTTCCCCCCGGTCATATTATTCAGGTATGTATCTACTGCAAGTTGTGCTTTATCTAAGGGGAACCTGTTTTGAACAGTTATTTTAATTTCATTTTTGAGCAGTTGCCTGACCCTGTTTAAATTACGCAGGGTTTTAATGAATCCGTTGTCTTTCATCCAGTTTACAAGATAAAATCCATGAATCTTTTTATTATCAGTGACCAATGGTCTCAGATATGTTCCCTGTTCGATTCCGGAGAGATTTCCATAAAGAATAACTGTTCCTCCGTAAGGAAGCGCATCCAAAAGTACCTGGGTAAAGCTGCCACCAATCGGATCCAATGCAAGTGTGGCCTTTAATTCATGCGTCAATGAAGTTAACTGATCAATGAATCCCTCATCAGTATTATTCAAAACATATTTTGCACCCTCATCCTGTAACATCTTTGCCTGCTCTTCATTTCTTACTACATTGATAACTGAAATATTATACTTACTTCCAAGAAATCTGATCATTCCACCTAAAGCGCCTGCTGCAGCTGAATTAACTATCGCTTTATGTTTGTCATGGTCTATTATGTCAAAGAAGGCTGCTGCAGTCATTGGGTTTATTAGTAACATTGCACCTTGCTCATCTGAAATAGCTTTAGGGATTGGAAAGCAATAGGGTGCGGATGTTACCATATATTCTGCCCAGGTACCACTTTGAGGTCCAGCTGACGAGCAGGCTACCCGCTTCCCAAGCCATAATCCTGGTAACAAACCCTTACCTGCCGCAACAACTGTCCCACTTCCCTCTATGCCTGGAATAAAGGATATTAAATCCTGTTCAGCAGAAATACTTTTTATCTGCGCCAGGTCGGACGGATTGATGGGTGCGGCTGCCATTCTCACCAGTACTTCTCCCTGCTTCGGATGAGGAACTGTAACGGTTCGGATCAAAAGTGGGCCATCAGTTCTTTCAAGGTGCACCGCCTGCATCTTTTCTGGAATGTGCATTCTATTAATTTTCAATTAAACACCTAAAATATAAATAATGTTTAAGACATATACCTGATCAAGGACAAAGTGTTCTGTACTCAGAGCACAGAGTTAAGGAATTAAGGAGTGGCTCTATGCTTTTTTTTCTGATATGTATCTAGTATCTTTATATGATAATTTTTATTGTTGAAGAAAACATAATAAATCCGTTATGTCACTTACCGAGAAAATTTCGAGCGATCTTATTAGCGCCATGAAGGCTAAGGATAAAGTTGTTCTTGAGGCAATAAGGGCTGCCAAAACTGCATTTACCCTTGCCAGGACCGAGAAAAGCGGGGATACTGTTCTGACTCCTGAAGAGGAATTGAAAATCATTCAGAAGTTAGTTAAGCAGAGAAGGGAATCAGCTGCGATTTATAAGGAACAAAACAGGCCTGATTTATATGAGAAAGAGATTATTGAGGCTGATGTTCTTGAAAAATATCTGCCTGCCAAAATGAGTGATGAGGAGCTGATGAATATTATTAAAGGGATTATCGCCCGTGTAGGTGCAAAATCACCGGCTGACATGGGTAAAGTTATGGGTGTTGCCACAAAAGAGCTGGCAGGAAAGGCCGATGGGAAAGAGATATCAGCTAAAGTGAAACAATTGCTGGCTTCGTAGAATACTCCATCAGACCCGCTAATCACCCAATGACACTCTTGTAGTGGAGAATGCTTTTATTTGCCAGCTTTTTTCACATAAATATCCCCCTGCATGTTTTTCATCATCATTTCTGGACCTCCGCCATTGATCTTTCCATAAACCCAGTCATCCTTTTCATTATACTTAAGTTCCTGGAACCGGCATAAGATAAGCAGTTCGTTTATCTTTTCTGAAATGATCATGCAAAGCATTTCTGGCCACATGATACATCCATGTTTTAAATTCACCGGAGCCCGTAAAACCTTTATTATATTTCAACATTCTGAAAAAAACATTTTGAACTATATCTTCACTTACTTCTTTATGCCGGGTCATATGAAAAAGGAAGCTAAACAACTGCCGGTGATATCGTTCATAAAGCAGGCCCATCTTATCAATGTCACCGTCTTTTACTTTCAGCATAAGCGCATTATCCGAGAGAGTATCCAAACCTTTGAAATATTAATCAGATGCAATTTATACTGAAAACCTATATAAAAGGAAAAGGTTACAGGATTTCAGTCATTATTTTAATAAAGATACTTTATAATCAACGACCTGAACGAATCAACAGGGTGTCTGGAAGTTCGGAAGTCTCAATACATATGATGCAGTAAATAAGACAATTTATACTATCTTTGATTCACCAACGCACATATTAATTGTTATAATAATTTATTGGCTCATGAATTTTAGTTTTACATTCCAACATAATAAATATTCTCTGCTATGAAAAAAACATTTATTATATTGCTTTTTTTTATTCCGGGTCTGATTTTTGGCCAGAAATTTCCTGATCTGGCACCCACTCCCCCTATGGGTTGGAACAGCTGGAATACCTTCAAAAACAATATCAATGAAAGTCTTATCAGGGATATCGCTGATGCTTTTGAAAAGGATGGTTATAAAGAGGCAGGCTATAAATATATAATTATAGATGATTGCTGGTCATCGAAGCAACGGGATAAGGAAGGAAACCTGGTACCGGATCCTGCAAAATTCCCTGGCGGTATGAAAGCACTGGTCGATTATGTTCACTCAAAGGGACTTAAAATCGGAATTTATGGTTGCGCAGGCACCAGAACCTGTGCCGATTTCCCCGGGAGCAAGGGTTTTGAAATACAGGATGCAAAACTATTTGCCTCATGGGGTATAGATTATCTGAAATACGACTGGTGCAACACATCGGGATTAAATGCCGAAGTAGCATATGCTACTATGAGAGATGCCCTTTATGCCGCCGGGAGACCTGTGGTTTTTGGCATTTGCAATTGGGGAGACAACCAGCCATGGCTATGGGGGAAAAAAACCGGTCAACTCTGGAGAATAAGTGGTGATATTGCTCCATGCTTTGATTGCGTGGTCGACCATGGAAGTTATAAAGACTGGGGTGTGATGAAAGTTGTTTACATGCGGAAAGATATCAGGAAATATGCCGGGCCAGATGGCTGGAATGATTTTGATATGATGGAAGTCGGAAATGGGATGAGTGTAAGCGAGAACAGGACTCATTTTACTTTATGGTGTATGCTGGCATCAGCACTTATAATGGGAAATGATATACGCACTGCTGATTCTGCTACTGTCGGGATACTGACAAATAAGGATATGATCTCCATAAATCAGGATCCGCTTGGAATACAGGCATTTAAATATAAAGATATTGACAGTACAGAAGTATGGGTAAAACCCCTGGCAAACAAAGAGTGGGCAGTCTGTTTTCTCAATCGTAAAAAGGAAACCGTTTCAATCGAATTTAAGTGGTCTGAACACAAAATCGTTGACCCTGATTTTGATTATAAAGTTGATTTCAGTAAGGAGAAATTCAATCTCTATAACGTATGGAACGGGAAGAAAGCCGGAACAACCGGAGAGGTTGTAAAGGCTCAGATCCCGGGTCATGATGTTTTAATGTTAAGACTCAGAAAGTAAATTCATATCTCAGTGGGCGAGCGCTATACTACAAACCGTATACGGTTAGCGGACCACCTGCACTAAATCTACAGTGGTGTATCCTGTAATTGATTAAGCTAAGATAATTATAAGGATTATAATCAGAAGCAAGGTACCACCACCATATATAAAGTACCCTCCATGGCGTCTGTTCTCAACTACAACTTGTTTTGAGGCCTTGAGATTTTTCATTGAATCACTGTTTTCCTTATTCGATACTGTCGTTTTGGACAGGTTATATATTTCAGCGCGTCTGGTCAGACGACTTAATTCCTCATTTGTTAATTTATTTTCTGTGGGATTCGAAACTGCTGGTTTTTCAGATCCCTTTTTAGGATCCGATAAACCTGCAAATGCTGTAGTGCTTAATACAAATAGTATTAAAAAACCGAATAACAGATTCTTTTTCATACTTGAGATTTTTAATTATTGTTAAAAATCAAAGTTACATGTCAAAGAACCGGTCCGTGTTATATAATTATATGAATAAGTTATATAATTCGTGGATTGTCGTACTTTCTCACAATCACCCTCTCACCCTTTCAGGTTGATTTGTGATGCTATAGCCGCAAATCCGCGCCAGCTTCTGCGAGCCAGGCGGAACAAATTGATGTGAACATCAGACATTAACCAGTTTTTCAATTTCAAATTTCTTCATTTGAAGAATGGCATTCATAACCCGTTCAGATTTCGACGGGACGCTCATGAGTTTCCCGAGAATTGCCGGAACAATTTGCCATGAAACGCCAAATTTATCTTTAAGCCATTAGTCGTGAATGATTCTTGTTAATCAGCTGAAATTTTCCTTAATTTGAGGTAAGGTTTCTTTAATTGTTAAAATAGCTTTATATGATTTCCAAACATTCACTCCTTTTTTGTTTCTTATCTGTTGTCTTTCTTCTTGGATCCAGACAAGCTGGTTCCCAGGATAAGAACTGGACTCACTTCAGGGGAAGCAATCTGAACGGTATTGCCCAAAATGAAAATATTCCACTGAACTGGAATGACTCCAATATAAAATGGAAAACACTAATTCATGACAATGGTTATTCCTCACCGGTTGTTTATAACGATCAGATTTGGGTAACCACTGCAAAACCTGATGGAAAAGAGCTTTATGCAGTTTGTATTGATTTTAAAACCGGGGAGATAATTTATGATATAAAGGTTTTTACTCCTGATGAAGTTGAACGAAAGCACTCTTTAAATACTTACGCATCCCCGACACCATGTGTCGAAAACGGCTTTGTATATGTTCATTACGGAAGTCTGGGAACAGCCTGCATAAATACTGCAAATGGTTCAATCGTTTGGAAGCGAACCGATTTCAAATGTAAGCATGTTCAGGGACCGGCTTCATCACCCATAATCTATAAGAACCTGCTCATTCTTCACTTCGAAGGTGTTGATGTCAGGTATATAATTGCTCTTGATAAATCGAATGGAAAGCTAATCTGGAGAAGTGACAGACCTGTTGAGCCTTATAAAACTATGACCGAAATCGGCAAAAAAGCATATATAACACCTATTATAATAAATGTAAAAGGACGTGATATGCTGATCTCCAACGGTTCAGCGGTCTGCATAGCCTATGACCCCAATAACGGCAAAGAAATATGGAGAGTTGTGGATGGAGCTGAATCGACAATAGCTATGCCAATTACAGAAAATGGTGTAGTATTCTGGTACGCCGGATACATGGTAGCCGAAAACGGCACCAATTATACCGAATTACTGGCGGTTAATCCCGATGGCAATGGTGATATAACCGCTACAAATGTCCTATGGAAAAAACGGGATGAACTGTCACGAAACCAGTGCCTGACTCCTGTAATAAAAGACGGATTGATATATACAGTAAATACCAGGAATATCCTCATGTGTATTGATGCATTGACTGGAAAAGTAGTATGGTCAACACATGTGACATCAAATTATGACGCCTCTCCGATATATGTAAATGGGAATATCTGGTTCTTCTCGGTAAAAGGTGAAGTTCTGGTACTAAAAGCAGCCCGGAAATATGAGGTTGTCGCTCATAATCAAACGGATTCAGGGATTTGGGCAACACCTGCGATTTTAAGAAATTCAATTATACTTAGAACCCAAAAGTATTTGTACAGGATAGCACAGGAATAAAAGATGCGGCGTGCGGTGTACCATTATACCGTCGCACCGTCGTACCGTTGCACTGTTTTATCATTGTACTGTTAATCGGGCTATTTATCAAAATCAATCTTTTTGAAATCAGCCAGTTTCAGAGCCTCTTTCCGGTATATTTTACGAGTCTGTTTTTCACCGTTGGCATCACTTATACGGCTGAGACCAAAATAAGCATACGCTGCAAATTCATGCCCATAAGTGCCAAATAGAGAAATGTCATTGATCCCTTTATTATAATATTGTTGTGCCAGTTTATTATCGTGATATTTTTTTTCCTGCAAGATCCCTTTTAAAATTATAAGCTGTGCCTGAAAGAATTTATTCCCTTCATCCTCCGGCCATGCAGATATCAGGTTTTCAGCTTCATCATATTTCTTCATCAGCAGAAGATTTCTTACTAATGTCTCAAGATAAAGTGCATTTTCAGGGTAATTCTCATAAAGAGTCCTGCAGTAAAGCAGGCTCTCCGGGAGTTTATTCTCAAAGTTTAAATAGATCCATGTCAGCAGATAACACGATTCGGCTCTTAATACTACAGACTGTGACGCAGCTTTCTGCAATTCTTTTAATCCAGTCTCCATATTTCCGTGTGGGAACAGAAAAGCGAGAGATTTGTACACCGGATATATCTTAGGATAAGCCTCACGGTAATATTTGTAAATTCCGGTAAAATAGTATAAATCCGTAGAGGTGGAGGTATAATCAAAGGCATGTCTCAAATGCTTATAAGTACCTATCATCAGAGGTGTCACCTCCATAATAAGATCATTATCGGAATAGAACGTTAAAAGCATTCCTCTGGCACACAAATCCGCCAGTAAATATTCTGCCCTGTGATCCGGACTATCATTCATTTCGGATAGTCTGATGCATTCGTGCATATCTTCTTCAAAAGAAACATGAAAAGGAGAATTATGAAGCATAGGATAGTTCTCCCAATAGGTCGTAATTCCTCTCAGAAGGAATACGATGGGATGTCCGGGATATGACCTGACAATCTCTGTATAAACCTCACGGGCGTTATCAAACTGCAGATTATAGATGTCATCTATATCTTCCTTAACCAGGCTCAAAGCAGCACTATCCTTAAGTAATTGAGCATTTATGGGTGCTGAGCTCAGAAACAATAAAAGACCCATCCATTTCAAGATTTTTTTAAATCTACCGGGCATGGTTAAAAAGAAATTCTGATATAAAAATATTAAAATCTTATTTATCTGTTCATTAAATTATGTTAATTTTATGCTACTTACACTTAAAACCATAAGCATGAAAAAAATTATTTTCTCAGTTTTAATAATACTTGCCGGCGTAGTACCAATAATTGCGCAGGAAGACGCTGAAGGTAGCAAGGATCCGGCCTTGTTTACAAGGATGCCCGGTTATCATATCTACAGGTATGAGGATTTGCAGTTCGACAAATTTGTTTTCCAGATCGGCAATGATAAAACTGAAGCAGTTGAGGGTCATCATCTTTTCATAATGTATGAGCTTAACGAGAATGCCAAGACACCAAGTCCGCTGCAAACTGTTCGGAATTATACTAATGCAATAAAAAAAGTTGGCGGGCAGCTCGTCAATGAATATGAGGATGGTACTCAAAATGTAGTTTTGAAAGTAGTTAAGGATGGAAAGGAAGTTTGGGCTCATGTTTCCTCAAGCCAAAATGGTCAGTACTCAATTCATATAATCGAAAAACAGGCAATGAACCAGGATGTTGTTGCCGATGCCAGCAGTCTGGCAAGCAGCATAAAGGAATCAGGCAAAGTTGCAGTTTATGGTATTTATTTTGATACCGGGAAATCAATATTGAAACCTGAATCTAAACCAGCTTTGCAGGAAATTACGAAATTATTGAAAGCCGATCCCAATCTTAAGCTTTTTGTAGTTGGGCATACTGATAATACCGGGACATTCGATGCAAACATAAAACTATCGATGGACAGGGCTGCATCTGTGGTTAATTCATTGGTATCTGAGTATTCCGTAAATGCTTCACGCCTGCGTGGCTGTGGCAACGGACCTACTTCCCCTGTTGCCAGTAATGATACTGAAGAAGGCAAGGCTCTGAATCGCAGAGTAGAACTGGTAAAGCAGTAGTAGTTATTTAATATTATTCCCGTGAAAATTTTTACCCTGTTAATAATATTTGCGCCTTAGCCAATGAACTCCTTCGATAAACATAATTTCAAGTTAATTCACGGAGTATTAAAAACCAGTCTGATTCCTGTCTGATAAACTCCTAAAAACTATTCTGAAATGGACAAGAGGCTTATCGGATCAGGGGACGGTTCACCCGTTATAAAAATTGCTGCATTAATAATCATTATTGCAGGGGTGATTTATGCAAAATCGATCATCACTCCCTTTTTACTCGCACTTTTCATAAGTATCATTTGTGCACAACCAATTACCTGGCTTGAGAAAAAGAGAATACCCCGATGGATTGCCCTTATAAGTGTAATATTGGCAATGGTTATACTTTTTTCCGCATTTGCTTTTGTGATCGGAGGAACAGTATCATCCTTCTCAGGTAACCTTTCAGAATATGAAGCTACCCTTACAACGATCAGTGACTCATTTATTAAGAGTTTAAATGAGAAGGGTCTGAATATTCCTCTGGATCAGGTATCTAATCTTATCCAGCCGGCGAAGATCCTGGAATATACCGCAACCGCTTTGAATACACTTTTTAATATGATGGGGACTACCTTCCTGATCTTTCTAATCATTTTATTTATACTTATGGAATTCGGGAGTTTTTCAATTAAAGCCAGGGCAATAAGGCATGAATCGGATAAATCCATTTCTTATTATTCTACCATTTTAAAAAATATCCGTCATTACCTTGCAATAAAAACCTTATTATGTTTATCAACAGGATTTCTTGTCTATTTATCATTATTGATCATTGGGGTTGACTATCCTCTACTATGGGCGTTGATTGCAGGTCTGATGAATTATATACCGAATATTGGATCCATCGTCGCTACGATTCCAACTGTTCTCTTTGCCCTGGTACAAGTCGGATTAGGTGGTGCTCTCTGGACTCTGGGCTCGTCTATGCTTATCCACAATGTTCTTGGAAACTTTATTGAACCCAGGATAATGGGAAGAGGTTTGGGACTGTCAACACTGGTTGTATTCCTTTCTCTTCTGTTCTGGGGATTTGTTCTGGGAATGGTGGGTATGTTCCTTTCAGTTCCTTTCACCATGACTATTAAAATCATTCTTGAACAGAATGAGAAAACAAAATGGCTTGCAATACTTTTGGGAACACCCGCTGAAGCTAAAACCTATCTTGAAAATAAAGAATTGATTGAAAAACAGCAATTCAGGAAATCACATTTGAAGGAGGATTAAGGATGCCTACTTCATCATCTTATCCCTAAGCGATTTAAAAGGGAAACCCGGATTCCATTCAGGAAATTCCTTTGAAGTGCTGAGATCGTAACCGACTTCAAAATAAACTCTGATATCTTCGATCATTCCATCAAAATTCCATTTGTCGGGTTCGTAATTATCGGAGGGTTTATGGTAGTTTTCCATTATCCATTTCTCTGACCTGGCCAAACCCCATTCTTTACCATGTTCAACATTATCAACGCCATCTGAAAGATATAAAGATGGCACCCCGGCTTTGGCAAAGCTGAAATGGTCGGAACGGAAATACCCGCCCTTTTCAGGAGCAGGATCGGGACTTGCGTAACGGCCATACTTTTTCAGAACTGCGACTGCATAATTATCGAGCTGAGAGTTTCCGAATCCGACAATAGTCATGTCTTTTGTCTTTCCGAAAATATTCAGAGCATCCATATTGATCACTCCCACAGTTTTTGCAAGAGGAAAAAGAGGGTGTTGGACGTAAAATTCACTCCCAAGTAATCCCTGTTCTTCACATGTAACAGAAAGAAAAAGAATTGAACGATTTTGTTTTTCCGGGAGCCTGGTAAATGCCCGTGCAATTTCAATAAGTGCAGCTGTTCCTGTAGCATTATCAACAGCACCATTAAAAATTGAATCTTCTTTGAAAGCAGAATTGACCCCGAAATGATCCCAGTGAGCTGTGTAAATAATATATTCCTCTGATCTGTCAGTACCTGGCCATACAGCTGCTACATTATTAGATTTTGTATGTTCTGCCTTATTCTTAAATTGTACAGAGGCCTTAAGGTTCATATCGACAGGTTTAAATCCGCGTTTTGTTGCTGCCAGTGTGAGCTGGTTGTAATCCAACCCGGCTGATTCAAATATTCTTTTTGCTTCTTCTGTCGTTACCCATGCCTTAAATTGAAGATCCGATTTGGATATGTCGTTATCTTCAAGGTAGAACTGAGGCCCCGACCAGCTATTCTGTACTACCGCCCACGGATATCCGGCAGCACCTGTTTCATGAATAATTATAGCAGCTTTAGCTCCTTCACGAGCCGCTTCTTCATATTTATAAGTCCATCGACCAAAATAAGTCATCGCTTTCCCGGTAAAAAGGGTGCTGTCGGAAGTGGCATAACCCGGATCATTTACCAGCATCAAAACAGTTTTTCCTTTCACATCGAGGCCGGCATAGTCGTTCCAGTTATTTTCTGGGGAATTTATTCCATAACCAACAAATACAATATCAGAATTATCAATCTTTATAAAATCGGTAACCTTGGGGGTACTTCCGATAAAATCATCTGAATATTTTAAACTTACCTTACTTTTCCCCCCATTGATATCGAGTATCATCGACTTATCAGCAGTAAGTTTTATAAGCGACACTTCCTGAAAAAAGCTTCCATTATTTGCAGGTTTTAATCCCGCTTGTTTAAATTGTTCTGCCAGGTAAGCGATAGTTTTTTCTTCCCCGATAGTCGAAGGAGCCCTGCCACGAAAATCATCTGAAGCAAGTACGGAAATTTTTGTTTTCAGATCATCAGCAGTAATACTGTCCACAGCGGTGACAATTCTTTTATTTTCAACTTTGCAACTGGTAAAAGCTGAAACAATCAGGAATATAAACAGAAGATTTTTTTTTGACATGGCGTTTTCTACAGTTATTTATTTATCTCAATAATAGTACAAAATAAAAGACATCTGGATACAAGTGATATTTAAGTTGAATTTAATATAAAAATCACAACAAATAAACAAAAATCCGTTGAAGATGTTTAAACAGATCCTGATTTCAGAGTTTGCATATATGGTTTGCGGTGTGTGGCTTGAGCTGTGATGAATTTATATTTTAATCTAAATGGATTAATTTTCCATCACCTCTTTTCTCAACAATTTTAATGACCGGAGTTCCATAATAATAGATATTTCCTGGTCCCCTGATAGATGCTTCGATGTTATCGGAAGCATTGATATTTACATTTCCTATTGATTCATTATAAATTACAGCATCCTTACAAAGAAGACTATCAGCATACATGCATGAACCATAGCGATTCCAGATCCAACAACTTTCGGCTTTCCCTATAAAATGAAAGTAACCGAGGGTATTGGAATTATTAACGACGAGAAAATGATTGCATTTAAATACAAGCCTGACCTCTGCAATTTCTCCAACGGCAACAAGATTAAACTGATCTGCTTTTATAGTATCTGTATTTGAAACATTTACCGGATCGTAAAACATCATATAATCAAGGCTGCTGAAGTGAAGGACAAGTGTATTTTTATTCGGATTTAAGGATATTTTCTTATGATCATCGATAATGAGAGTATCTTCCATGACAAGCGCATCAATAGAAGAGATATCGTTTTTACCTGTTATGACCAGCCGGTTTGTTGAATCCTGGATAAGAACCATATTGTAAATTCCTGAGATTTTCATAGCACGAAAATCCTGTAAAAAGAGTTCCCGGGTACTTTCTTCCTCATTAAAAAATATTTCTTTACACGAAATAATCAAAAATGAGGCTAAAACAAGATAGATTAAAAAGCTTTTCATCCGGATCTTTAATTTTTTTATCTTACCAGTAATACCCTATTCCATATTCCAGGCAATCGGCTTTAGCCATATGCGATTTTATTGCTATACTACCAATCATGTTCCTTGTCAAAAGGTATTGCACTGATATTTTGTTGTAAACCGGCGTAATGACAATACTTTTTGAATAAAGATAATATCCAATCTGAATTCCCATAATCAGTTGTTTATATCGAATAGCATAAGAAGTATGCAGTCCAAACCGGATAAGTTTGACAAAATCTTTCTCAGGTGTACCGTCTTCACCGGCAAGATCTTCACTTATGGAACCATCATAAGAAAAATCAGCTCCCAATCCAATTTTCATTTTGAGATTTATGATGCGCTCAAGATTATAAGAAACCGATGAGACCAAATATTTTTTACCCAAAAGATTGTCGTAAACCTTTGATCCTGCAGAATATATAACCGATTGGACATATTGTTTCCCCTGCCTGGGAATTTCAGGGTCCTGTATAACAGCTCCTTTATTATTGAAAATATAATTGAAACCGAATGAAATGGAACCGGCATTAATGCCGTAATTGGGCGATTTCGTTTTTCCGTTGGAAAAATGCGTTATTCCAGCTTCAATCACCAATTCGGAACGGGAGAATAACTTTATTTTTCCATCTATTCCCAGGTGGATGTATATATTTGTATGAGAGCCAATTGCACGGTTAAGGTGATTTCTATAAATATCAAATTTTTTGGGAAGGTAAGCTACTCCGCTGGAAACCTGGTAATTGAATGAAAATTTTTCGATCCGCGTAAAAAACGGGATATTGATAAAAGTATATAATGCATATGCCTTGCCGAATACATCATTATTGCCGAAGCTCCAGTATGAAAATCCTACACCTTGACTGGGGTAACGATAAAGCTTTTCCCAGTAATCCTTTCCATATGTTGGGAAACTTACTGAAAGGTCAAAGGCATAAATATCTTTCTGAATAAGATAGCCAAGGGCTTTGTAAAAAGGAAGATTCATACCTGTATGTACCCTGGATTCAATAATGACCGGCCTTTTAACTAATTGTGCTTTGCCTGCCAATACGGTTAAAACAAGTATAAAGACCAGAAATCCCTTTTTCACGATTTATAATATGTGGCAAACAAAGATAAAGTATTACCACAGAGTATGAAATGGTTTTTTACCATCAGCTTCACTTATGAGGTGAGTTTCCTGATTAACTGACAATTATCAATAACTGGCTCACGAGAAGAAGACGTCCTGAGAATCAATAGATATTCGCTGTGCCCTTCCAGTCACCGCCAATTGCGGATACTTCAGACCTTAAGTAATTTCATTAATTCATCCAGTTTCGGAGAAAGAATTATTTCGGTCCTGCGGTTTTTGGCTCTTCCTTCAGGTGTTTCATTATCCGCTTTAGGAAAATATTCACCTTTTCCTGATGCTGTCATACGTGTTGGTACAATTTTATAGTCATTGGTAAGTATCCTCACAATTGAGGTGGCTCTTGCAACACTTAAATCCCAGTTATCTTTGTAAACTGATGTTTTAATTGGCACATTATCAGTATGCCCTTCAATAAGAATGTCAATGTCAGGATTTTTATCCAGCACTCCTGCTAACAGTTTTAAGGCATCTTTCCCTTTATTTTCCACAGCGGAACTTCCCGATTGGAACAGAAGTTTATCTGACATGGAAACATATACTTTACCATTTTTAATTTCTACTGATAACTCATCAGAATTAAATCCAAGAAGAGCATTCCTTAAAATGCTGTTTAAGTTGTTTGTAATGGAATCCTGCCTTGCTATTATCTGTCGCATCTCATTTAACGTCTTCTCTCTTTCGGAAAGTAGCTTTTCCTTGGCATCAAGGTCTTCTGATTTTGCACTTAGAGCCTTGCTTAATTTGTCAGTCTGTGAAAGACTCTGATTGATCAAAGTGTTATACTTATCCTGCATATCTTTGTACTGATCACTAAGTTCTTTGTTTTTGTTTGTCTGATCGGTTAGATTTTTCGTCAATCCGCCATTTTCTTTCACCTTTGATGCCAGATCGGTACATAACCTATCTCTTTCATTAACAACTGTTTTCAGCCTTTTTCCCCAGCTTATGGGTTGCTTCACAGGTTTTGGTTCGTTGCATTTATAAACTGCAGCACAGGAATTCAGCAAAAGGACAAGTGTTACCGGGATTATTACAGTGAAGATCTTTTTCATTTGTTTATGTATTAATTCTCAATAAATGTATTACAATCTTATTCAGATTAAGTTCAGTAATATTATGATTATAGCTTACATTGCAACCGGCCCCGGTTGATTCAGATTTTAAATACTTCTTTCTTTACCGTCACTTTCTCCAGCATATTCATGTTTACTTCAACACCAATACCCGGTTTTGTCGGAACATCCATTGTTCCATCTTGATTCACGACAAATTCAGGCACAACTATGTCTTCCTTATAATATCGTTTACTCGCAGAAATATCTCCGGGAAGAGTAAAATTTGAAAGAGAAGCAAGTGCAACATTTCCGGCGCGCCCGATACCCGATTCTAGCATTCCTCCATGCCAGACCGGTATGTTCATAGATGCACAATAATCATGAATTAATTTTGATTCGGTAAATCCTCCAACACGCCCGGGTTTGATATTTATTATCCTGCAACTGTCAAGTTCAATAGCTGCCCTTGTATCATCCAGGGAATGAATACTCTCATCAAGACAAACAGGAGTTTTTATTTCGCGCTGAAGTTTGGAATGATCAAAAATATCCTCATATCCGAGGGGTTGTTCAATTAGTATAAGGTTATAATCATCCAATTTTTTAAAGAGACTTATATCTTCCAGGGTATAAGCTGAGTTGGCGTCTACCTGCAGCAGTATCTCCGGAAATTCTTTCCTGAGCGCTGAAACAAACTGAATGTCGTTACCGGGCGCAATTTTAATTTTAATACGTTTGTACCCTTCTCCAAGATAGCCTTCAACTTTTTTTATGAGTTCTTTAACCGAAGACTGGATACCGATGCTTACCCCCACATCAACTTTCTTTCTTACTCCTCCAAGCATTTCAGAAAGGGATATTTTCCTTGTTTTTGCAAAGGCATCCCACAAAGATGCTTCCAGTCCGGCTTTTGCCATCATGTGTCCTCTGACACGATCATTAAGGGCAATAGCCTCATCAATACCTGTTAAATTTTTTCCCAGTATGGAAGGTATTAAAAAATCTCGGAGAATATGCCAGGCAGTCTGGACTGTTTCATACGAATAGAAAGGTGTTCCTTCTGCCACGCTTTCACCCCAGCCTGTTACTCCATCTCCATCCACACGAACAATAATGTGTTCTTCATCGTACTCCGTACCCATTGATGTTACAAAGGGACTTACCAGTTCCATCCTGATATGTCTGAGTTCTATACTATCTATACGCACAGTTTTTTTATTAAAATAAAAATAGGTTAAAAGAACCGGTTTGCCTTTATGCCATTCTCCAACTCTTCTTTTACCACAGATTATGAACTTCCTTCTTAATGTATTGATTATAAATATTATTCATAGCTGATATCTGTTCAGAAGATAAATCTGGCAGATCATATACTGATAAATTGGAAAGTACGTGATCGACTTTCGATGCTCCGGGAATAATACAACTCACCTCTTCAAAGCTGAGGATCCACTTCAGGGCTACCGGAGCCAGGTTTTTCGCATCGGGGAATATGGATTTCAATTCCTCCACTGCTTTTAATCCCAATTCGTAATCAATTCCTGAAAACGTTTCACCTTTGTCGAACGACTCACCTTTACGGTTGAAAAACCTGTGGTCGTCAGATCCGAACACCGTAGAGGAATTGAATAAACCGGTAAGCAGACCACTGGCCAGGGGCACTCTCACGATAATACCGGTATTTCTTCTTTTAGCTTCCCTGAAAAACAGTTCAGCCGGTCGCTGACGGAAAAGGTTAAATATGATCTGAACAGTGGAAACATTCGGGTATTCGATAGCTTTCAGAGCTTCCTCAACTTTCTCCACGCTTACACCCAAGTTCAGGACCTTCCCCTGTTCTTTCAGACGGTCAAACATCTCAAATATCTCAGGGCGGTAATAGACCTCAGTTGGCGGGCAATGCAGCTGCACAAGATCGAGTGTCTCCAGACCAGTTCGCTTTAAACTATCCTCAATATATTTTTGCAGCAATTTGGGCTTATATCCTGCATTCACATGAGGATTTATCTGACGGCCGCATTTTGTGGCAACATAAACCCGTTCCGAACGTGCCCGAACAACCTTGCCAACTGCAGTTTCGCTCAAACCATTGCTATAAACATCGGCAGTATCAATAAAATTAACACCATTATCGAGAGCTTTATTTATAACCTGAATTGCATTTTTCTCATTAAAGGGAGAGCCCCATTTACCTCCAACCTGCCAGGTCCCGAGCGAGATTTCAGAAACCTTAAAACCTGTTTTTCCCAATTTTCGATATTTCATGCTATTACAGTTAATCGTTTTACCTTTCGCCATTTGCTGTTAGGCTTCCCTTCTCCCCATCAATTAAACAGCTATTCAATTATTCCTTTATTCTCTTTTCTTTCTCCGGTCGAACATTCCTTTAAATTTTGACCATATATTTTTATGTTCTGAAGAGTCTCTCTGGTCTCCGATCAGAGATGCATAAGGCTCTAAACCCTGGACGTTTTCAAATACGATTTTAAGTATTCCCGATAAAGGCAGGAATAATATAATACCGGCTATACCCCACACAACACCACCCAGGATAAGGACAAAAATGGTAAAGAAAGGACTAATGTTTACACTGCCTCCGACTACATAAGGTTCGATAAAATAATGATCAATCAGATTAACCAGTAATATTATAATAATAACCCAGATCGACTGGTTAAAGGATCCATCTATAATTGACATAAAAAAAGGAACCAGACCTCCAATTAAAGCCCCTACATATGGTATAATGGTCATAATAGCAACAATTACTGAGAGTAAGACAGCATTTTTCAGTCCAATAACCGAAAACCCAATCAGGAAAAGTATGCCCATAATTAAAGCAGCAACCAGTCTTCCGGCCAGGTATTGCTGGGCTACATTACTAATCCTGTCTATCATTTCCTTTGCCTCATTTCTTTTCTCTTCCTGATAAAGCATTACCACAAAATTTTCATATTTGTTCCTTTGCATTAGAAAAAGAAAAATAAATACCATAACCAAAAATAAGCTTCCTATAAAGGTAACGGAGCCTTTTATCATACCGGAAAGAAAACTTCCTGCATTTTTGAAAACATCCGAAGCATGGACTCTCAGCTGCTCAGTAGTTACACCCAGACTGTCATTAATCCATGCCTGAAAATCCAATTTCAATTCTTCGTACCGTAATAATATTACTGGTAGTTCCTTTCCTATATTACCAATCTGGGCGGAAAGAAGTACGATTATTCCTGAAAATACGGCAACCAGGATCAGTACGGATAATAAAGATGAAAAAACTCTTGAGACACCGTGATTTTCGAGTTTATTTGATACAGGCGTCATTAGCATCGCTAATAATCCGGCGAAGCTGATCAGCTTGAAAAATTCTCTGCCAAAATATAAGACGATGCTTATTAATATTGCAAAAAGCAATATCTTATTAATTCGTGCCAGTCCGGGATGTGGTAACATAAATTAAAGCAAATAATGTAAGTTAGCTAAGTTGAAAATAATCAATTTCAAATATAAAACAAGAAGTTACCGTGAAAAGTTTTAAAACCTTCTCAAATTTATTAAACATTTCGTGTTTAGAGTTTCAAGTTTTAGGTTTTAGGTTTTCATCAAGGCTGACCGTTAAAAATTCATATTATTGTTTAAATTCGTAATCTCATATGAATAAAAAGTTAGATAAAAGCAGAGAACATACTCATAAAGCATTTGGGCTTGCAGAAAGAGGAAAACCGATATGTAAAATTATCGTAAGGATATGAGGTGTTGAAACATTAAACGGGCTTTCAAATTATGAGACAGATAAGGTCAGAATATTCTCCGGTTTACGGGAAAACTTATTCCTTATTCGGAAATTCAGATTCAACATCCGAATATTTTGAAACAATCGGGCTGCTTGCTGAAAGAATTCAGGATTTGAATCCCGATACTCCGGCTTTAATTGAAATAATCAGAAGGTTCTCGTCAAAAAAGAAGATCCTTAAAAAGTCCTTAAGAAAACAAGAATCCGATAATTTGATGTCATTAGTTCTGAACATCATCGATCCTTTTCTTAAGAAATACACCGGTAATACGGAAGAGCATCTGAGAAGACTTCCTGTATCCAAACTGTGGGATCGCCGGCTTGCTACCTCAAGAGAGCAGTATCACCTTTATATGCTTGAGATTGAGCTGACCAATCGTCTGTTTTCATCTGAATTTATTAATGCAGACAAGAAAATTGCCTTACTTCCATATTGCCTGCAGGATTTTTCAGTTAAATGCAAATCTGAGAAGATCGGGTTTGATTATAAGTGCAGGCATTGTTCGGCCGGGTGTTTTCAGAATTTTGCAAGCCAGATACTGGAAGCTAATAATATTGAACCCTTTATATGGACTCAAGGAGACATGAAAAAGCTTGCAAAATATACGTTAAAAGAAAAAAAAACTTTTGGTGTTCTGGGAATTGCCTGTATCCCGGAGCTGATGTGGGGAATGCGAAACTGCCGGAAAAACAATATCCCGGTTGTCGGAATCCCGTTAAACGCCAATTGTTGTGTACGCTGGTTTGGTGAATTCTTCCCCAATTCCATTGACCTGAAGGAACTTGAAAGAGTGGTGGCGGTATAACTACCAAACCCGCGATGGAGCCGTGTTTGTCAACTCGATGGTAAAGTCAGATCGAAGGTTGCCATTCGGAGTAACCGGACGCCCGGGCTATGGAAGGGAACTTGCCATTCAGGGGATCAGGGAGTTTGTAAATGTTAAAACTGTATATATCATGAAATAAAATGATTGTGGAATTGGCTCATTTCTTTTCTGACAATTTCGTTACTTTATCAACACTATACATGATTGTATTGCATTTCTGGTAATTTTATCAGATTTATATTAGCAAAAAGAGAATTATGAGTGGATTTTTCGGAAGTGTATCAAAGCATGATTGTGTGAAGGATGTATTTTATGGTACTGATTACCATTCACATCTTGGAACAAAAAGGGCAGGTTTGACATTTTACTCAAAAGAATATGGATTTCAACGGGCAATTCATAGTCTTGAAGACGGCTATTTCAGGAATAAATTCGATCATGATATCAGTGGTTTTTCAGGTAATAGTGGTTTAGGTGTTATTAGTGATCATGAAGCACAACCTATACTGGTTACTTCACACATGGGCCGTTTTGCAGTTGCCACTGTGAGCAAAATTGCCAATATCGATGAACTGGAAAAAGATTTCATGAATCAGCGGCGTTCATTTTCAGAAACAAGTCAGGGTACCGTTAATTCCACTGAGCTTGTTGCCATGCTTATTGCAGAATGTGAAGATTTTTTATCGGGTATCAATAATGTTTTCAACAGGATAAAAGGTTCCTGTTCCCTACTTATTTTGACTGAAAATGGGATCCTTGCAGCACGCGACAAATTAGGCAGAACGCCAGTTATCATCGGAAAGAAAAAAGACGCTTATGCCATTTCATTCGAAACCTGTGCTTTTCCAAATCTCAATTTTGAAACTGAATATTACCTGGGGCCAGGAGAGATTGTAGAAATAAATCCTGACGGGTACCAGCAGTTGAGAAAGCCAAATGAGAAAATGCAGATATGCTCTTTCCTGTGGGTTTATTATGGGTATCCACCTTCTTTTTACGAGAGTATTAATGTAGATGACACCCGATACAGGTGCGGCGCAGCCTTAGCAAAAAACGACAATGTAAAGGCCGATTTTGTTGCCGGCATTCCTGATTCCGGCATTGGTCATGCTTTAGGGTACAGCAACGAGAAACGCATAGCACTGAAACGTCCTTATGCCAAATATACTCCTACCTGGCCTCGCAGTTTTATGCCACAAAATCAGGAGACACGCGATCTGGTTGCTAAAATGAAACTCATTCCAAATCAATCCATAATAAAAGGTAAGTGTGGCATATTTCTCGACGATTCCATTGTGCGGGGTACCCAATTAAAAGATAATGTGCAACATTTACATACCTGCGGTATCAAAGAAGTGCACATGCGTATAGCCTGTCCACCACTGATCTATCCGTGCGAGTATCTGAACTTCAGCCGGTCGCGTTCCAATTACGATCTGGCAAGCCGCAGAGCAATAAAACAACTCGACAGTAATGAAAATGTCAACCTGAAAGAATATTCTGATGAAAGCAGTGGCAAATATGCTGAAATGGTTGAAAGAATCAGAAAAAACCTCGACTTAACCACTCTTAAATTCCAGAAACTCAACGATCTGGTCAATGCGATAGGTCTGCCAAAAGAAAAACTCTGTACCCATTGCTGGGATGCATCAAGTTTTTTTTGAATTTAACAACCCCCGGCTACATGCACCATGCGCTATGCATTATACGATTTGAATACTGAACCAATAATAATCCGACAACATAACGATGCTATGCGATGGGGCATGCGAAATGAAGAAAAGGCGCTTTGCCAGACTTTTGGCAGATCTGAGATTGTTAAGTATTTTTTATAAATCAAATCTGAACTGAATAAGGAATCCACTACCTGTGACATAAGGATTATTCCTGTAAGTAAAGCGTTTAACCAGGTCAACCCTGAAAATTTTCAGAATATTTGAAACTCCGATACCTGCCTCAACATAAGGTTGACTTTTAAGTGTATAAGTCACTGGTATACCATTTATATCAGTCGGAAATTTAAACAGATCATTCTGATAATCAGGATTATTAGTTTTACTAAGCCCTCCGTATAAAACCTTGCAGGTCACCAATTCCCTTAGCTTGAGCTTTTTTATCAGAGGGACTTTATTTAAAATAAAACCGTTAAAACAATACTCTAAATTTATCGAAGCATATTGATCACTGACAAATTCGAGGAAATTCATCATGCTGTAAGAATTCTTCTGATATGAATATGTTTGATTTGCCCTGTGTATATACAAGAGGGGGTAAGGTACCTTTCCGATTATTTTGCCAGCCTCAAATGTAATATCCCCATATCCGATAATTGAAGCATAATATCTTTTGCTTATACTCATCTGAAGCCGCAGATAATTATAATCATTAAATATTGATTTTGATCCAACTGCGCATTTTAACTGGATAACCGGGTATTTGTTACGAACCGGATATCTGTATAATTTCCCCTGATAAAATGTTTCATTTGGTGCATAACGCAGATTAAGATAAAACTCAGAGATATTTATATAGCTGATTTTATTTGTCAATGACAAATAATCATCGATATTGAAATTTAAATTACCATCTGGCGATTGTCTGGTATAGCTAAACCCTGCCAGGTAAGAAAAATGATTTTCAAATTCATTAAGGAATTCGGTTCTAAAAGTTTTGTTTAAAAAGAATTTATCGTTTATACCTCTTTTTAAGGATAATAATATGTTATCATCCTCTGATAATTGAAGTTCCTGACCCGGAATTCTGACTTCTTTCTGGTAACTTATTCTGATTGATTTAACAGGGAATACATAAATTGATCTTGGTGTTAATGAATAAGTGAAACCTAAATTATACTTGAGCATTTTGTCAGTCAGGCCATATGCGAGGTAGCCATCAATATTAAATTTTTTACTGAATTCAGGTGTAGTTCTACCTCCGGGCCTGAACCTGGATCCTTCCACTGGATTATAGCTGTAAAAACTATCGAAGGGTCCTAATTCTACTTTATTCAGATTCAGAAAATCGGTAGTTATTAACAGCAGTGTCTTCATCCTTCTTTGAAATGCGGGAATCTTTTTTATGCTGTCAATCGTTGAATAGATTTTGCTTTCTGATTTGGTCAGAGGTACATATCTGTTTGATTCCCAAAATTCTGCTCCACTTGCAAATGGGTCAAGCTTCTCAACTTTCTCAGGGCCCTTAAAGACTTTATTATCAATAGGCTCATTGATTTTATAGTCCTTATAAGTGATAGTACGCTGTCCATACAAACCCATTGAGTTTTTAGCTAAACCAAAATCAATTGAGATTTCGTCTTTTGCAAGCAACCAGGTCTTATGTCCGAACTGTTCAAAATCCTGCGTGATAGTGATATCCTGTACCCAATCGACATTTATATTCTTATTTAACCCCATGTCGATCTTTCTAACAGCAAAACTACTATCAAGGGTTATGTAGAGATAACCATGGAAAAGATAATCAGATTTGTTCCGCGGTTCAAAAAACAACCTGATACATTTAATATCACTTACTGATAATGTATCTATAATGTAATACTTGTAAAAAACAGGGGCACTTTTTGCAATCGGACTTACGAACTTGTTTGTCAGAAACAAAATTTCATTGTCATAAATATTTATGTTCTGATATAAATAATCAAGATGTGCAGAAATACCTTTATTGTCAAGATATTCGTCAATATTCGTTGTTTTCTCATCACGTACTATATCTTTTATAGCTTCAGGATCTTTTCTATAATAATGATCAGATATTGCTTCTTTTATGTAAAGAGGAAGAACATTATTGCCTATTCGTTTTGTTGTATCTATGTTTTCAAAGACAAACCTGAATTTTCCAAACAGTTTACCCTTTTTGAACTTTTCACTTATGTTGCTTAAAGCAAACTGTAATTTTTCATACTTTTTGTATTGCAGGAAATCGTATTTTTCTTCTCTGTTTGCATCCTTATGATCGATTACTTTTTCAATAAGACCGACTGCAGGATTATTTTTGTTTTTGTAGCTTGTTTTTCCCCGGTTTACTATCACTTCATTAAGAGCAATTGCCGATAATTTTAATCTTACATTGATTGTCTGATTTACACCCCTCGAAATACTTCGGGATTCGGTTTCATAACCTATAAATGAAAAGAGAATTGTGTCTGCTTTAACTGATGTCTCAATACTATACTTCCCGTCCTTATCAGTTATAGTTCCAACGGTTGTCTTAGCCAGAATAACTGATGTACCAGTAAGCGGAACGCCTGTTTTAGCATCTATAACAGTACCATTAATTACTGTCTTGTCAGAATTCTGAGAAAAAGAATCCAGATTCGCCGAAAATAAGTATAAAATAAAAAATATGTATAAATATTTCTTTCTGAATTCCTTCATTTCAAATCGCTTATATGAGCATTAGTCATTTGAATAAAAAACCAGAGCAAGGGCAAAGCATGACTCAGAGTTTAGTTTAGCACAGTCAATTTATTCTTTAATAAACCCTGCATCTTTCAGCCAGGCAATAAAACTATCGCGCCATGTGCTTATAGCATATCCTCTCTCCAAACCCGAATCGAAACCATGACCCCCTTTGCCTTACTGCGCAACGTGTAGATAGCTTGTTTGGCATCGGCATATACCTGTGGCATATACTCATCCCATGTAAGCTTAAATCCCTCAGCATCAGCATTAAATGTCCGGTATTTCAGAACGAGGGAGGTAATCCCATGCTGAGCCAGCCATATTCCAAGATCGTTACCTTCACGATCGAACCATACATCACGAAATCCACCACCTGGACAAATAACCATGGCAACTCCTTTGGATTTGCCTTTTTCCGGTTTGTGTATGATATAGGTCGGCTCCGATACACAACTGAAAACCCTGTTAAGCTGAGAAAGCGAACTCTTGCGGAAATCTTCTGTGCGAAGTTTCTCTTCTTTGTATTTAACAGGATTATTGGGGATCCCGTTAGGCCATAGTGGCTGCTCCTGAGCCAATTGTGCACTACAGTTAAAACTCCAAACTTCAAACAGTATTAAAACAAAAGTGATGATTAACCTGTATTGAGATTTCATGAAAAATGTATTTAATGAATTATAAACAAATTTAGCGATATGAATTCATTTGGATGGGAGCTGTGATGAGATGATCATAACTTAATTAATTTAAGGAAAGTGGTGAATATGGCGATCTTCTAAACGGTTGCTATAGCAAAGAAACTGGGAATAAGCTAAACAGACAGACATAGATAGTCTTGCCCGCCGTTCTGAAGTCCAGGAGTCAAAAAAATTACAATTGAGATCCTTTGAACCACAATGAGTGTAATTTAGTCATCTGACGGACTATCTTATCGTTTATAGGCTGTTTGTCCTCAAACTTGCGAAGTATGTTGATCTCCGCGATGACGATCATCCGTCTGCACTTAGACGATGTTGCTTTTAATAAAGTACTGCTTCTCATGGAATAAAGATAAGTCCATTCGTTCCACGATCTGTTATATAATTATACAAAAAAGTTACATCATTCTCACCATGTGTAACTTAGTCTCCTGATCGCCAATTTCCCCCATCTTTCCCTTACTTACCGAATAACCTTTTAAAGAAACCTTTTTTCTTATGTTTAGGTTTATCAGTACTTTTATCAGGAGCGATTTTCTTTTTTTGAAAAAGATCCATGAATTTACCAAATATGTTCTTTTCTCTGAAATCGGGGCAATCAAAGGCTCCGGCTAATTCCGGAGGAAGATCGGGAAATGTGGTGATTAATTGTGCAGTCAAAGTGTCATTCGCCTGAATTTTTTTCAATGTCAAGGCCACAATAGGTAAGGCAAGGGTGCTTCCGGAACCATCTGATCCATTATTGAAATGTATGGCCCGCGATGAGGCTCCTACCCTGGTAACAACAACCAACTTCGGATTAAAAGCGGTAAACCAGGCATCAGAATAATCCTGTGAAGTACCGGTTTTTCCTGCCATCGGGAGATTAACACCAAACACACTCCTCATTGAAGAACCGGTTCCCTCGCTGACTGCCTTCTGCAAAATGGCACTGATCAGAATGGTTGATTTTTTGGTCAGTACCCTTTCTTTTATATCAATGAATTCATTCTGATATAAAATTTCTCCATCCGGGGCTTTGATTGAAATTATGCTCTGGGGAGTGATCCTGTACCCTCCATTGGCAAAAGTTGAATATGCCACGGCTGTTTCCATGATGCTTCCTTCAGCAGTTCCCAGCGCAAGAGACGGATTGTTATCAAGGATAAATGAAAATCCCATTTTCTTCCACAGCGAATCAAGCTTTTCAAAGCCAACTTTCAGGAACAGGTTAAAGGTCGGGATATTCATTGACAGGGCAAGAGCACCTGCAAGTGAATATTTTCCACCATATGTGTGATCATAATTTTCAGGACTCCACTCATCGATCCCTGAAGGAGCAATAGAATCATTATCAAGATACTGACAGGGTTCCATTCCCTGTTCAAATGCCTCAGCATACAGAATCGGCTTGAACACTGAAGCCATTTGTCTCCGGGCGTGGATCTGATCGTAAGGCTGCGATTTAAAATCAATACCACCAACCCAGGCTTTGACAGAACCTGTTAAGGGGTCCATGGCTATCAGGCCTGCATGTAATATTAATAAAGCCTGTTTCAGGCTGTCAGCAACAGAAATTGAATCATTACGGGAACCATTCCAATCAAAAATTTGCCTTATATTGATTTCTCCTGCACGTCCTGACAGGTTCAGGTTTTTTAATTCCTGTTCTGCAATCTGGCTGATCACTTTTTTACCTGAGGGAGTCTGATATTGAGCCCAGAGTCTTTTCTGCATAGTTGAGAGATGTTCGCGAAAAGCCTCCAGGGCATATCCTTGAAGAGTAAGATTCAATGTGGTTGTAATAATCAATCCGTCTTCTTCAATATTCCACTTTTCCCCGGTAAGAGACTCCACATTTTTCAGCATCTGTTCAGCCTCATTTTTTACCCTTATCAGAAAATAGTCTGCCGGACCATCGGATTCAATGTCTTTGTAATTCTGTATCAATGGCAATTTACAAAGCGAATCTGTCTGCGATGCAGTAAGGTAGTTATACTTTCCCATCTGCTTCAAAACCACATTCCTTCTTGTTACTGCATTTTCCGGATGAAGACGGGGATTATACCAGGTGTTTGCCTTGAGCATACCAACCAGAACAGCTGATTCCTGGTAGCTCAGAAGTTCAACTTTTTTATTGAAATATCGTCGTGATGCCGTTCCGATGCCAAAAATATTTTCTCCGAAAGAAACGGTATTCAGGTATAGTGTCAGTATTTCTTCTTTGCTGAAAGTTTTTTCGAGACGATGACCCAGTATTGCTTCTTTTGTTTTGATGATCAACAGAGACAGCCGACCAGAACTTTTCCTGCCAAACATATTCTTTGCCAGCTGCTGGGAGATAGTGCTGCCCCCTCCAGATTGGCGGTTGTTAAGCAGTAGCGATTTGAAGAGTACTCTGAAGAGACTTCTTGCGTCAATCCCTTTATGTTCATAGAAACGGGAATCTTCCGTTGCAATCAGGGCATTAATAAGATTCACCGGAATTTGACTGTAGGAAATATTTGTTCTGTTTTCAGAAAAGATATTACCTATTAGTTTACCCTCTGAAGATAATACTACTGTTGCTGTTGCATTCTTAAAACTCAGTAGTTCCTTTTTATTTTGCAGATGGCCGAATACTCCAGAATATACGGAAGCTATAAAAACAACTGGTAATGCCAGTATAACGAGCGCAACAATAAGTATGATCTTCCAGTTTTTCTTCATTATTACGGTACAAGACAAAAGACAAATGTAAAAAGATAAAAGTAATAACATGTATTATCTACTTTATGCACCAGATGATTTACAATTCAAGACAAAAGACAATACCTGGTATTCTCCTATTTACTTTTTACTTTTTACTTTTTACTTGAATCCACTTTTGTCTTTTTACTTTTATCTTTTATCTTTATTGGAAATGAACTTAAAACAAAAATATGGCAGTACAGCTTTGGTAGCAGGCGCCTCAGAAGGAATCGGAGCTGCATTTGCTACCTTTCTGGCAGGAGAAGGAATGGATCTTATACTTATTGCCAGACGTCTTCAACCGTTACAGCAATTAGCTGATTTATTGGAAAATAAATACAAAGTAAATGTAAAGTGTATCTCCTGCGACCTGTCTGGTGAAAATGCCATACAGGAAATTGAGGAAGGATTGAATGGAAAGGAAATCAGTTTGCTGGTATATAATGCTGCGCTGTCATATATTGGTCCGTTTATTAAAAATTCAGCAGAGAACCATTCTCAGGCGGCCAGGGTAAATATGATTACCCCGCTGAAGATGGTCAGATTGTATGGAGAAAAAATGCTCACACATGGGAAAGGAGCAGTTGTTTTAATGACTTCATTGGCAGGCTTTCAGGGTAGTGGTTATTTATCAGTTTACGCAGCAACTAAAGCGTTTAACAGGATCCTGGCAGAGAGTCTTTGGTATGAGTGGAAAAACAGCGGTGTTGATGTAATTGCCTGCTGCGCAGGCGCTACGGCAACACCAGGTTTTAAGAATACATACCCTGAGAAGACCGGTTTTCTTACTCCACGGGTGCTCGATCCGGAAGAAGTGGTACATGAATGTTTTAAAAAGCTGGGCAAACAACCCTCTTACATTACAGGCAGAGCAAACAGGCTGGCATCATTTATCATGCAAAAAATCCTGCCCCGGAAAATGGCAATTAACATTATGGGAGATACTACCCGGAAAATGTACAGGCTTTAATTCAGAGGTGTGAGGTGTGAGGTGTGAGGCCTCACGCCTTTTAATTAATAAATGGAATGATCCGGTATGGAACTTTCTTAACGTAGGTTTTCCAAAGTTCTCCGTACTTGAGTGCACATCGTTTATCGTCGTCTCTCTGGCGTGTAATCAACAGAAGAACATAGTATAAAGGATATAACCAGGGCCAGATTAAAGCGGGATATCCTGTACAAAGAATTATACCCGACGCCATTAATATTTCACCCAGATAATTTATATGCCTGCTGAAGCCCCAGAATCCATTTACCAGCAGGGAATTATTACCATCCGTAATTGCTTCGGGCACTATTCCGAGAACTGTTCTTCCGGGATTTTTTTTGAAAAAATACTTCTGCATATTAGCGCCTCGTGACAGAACCCATCCGCAAAAGAAAATAACGACATATATCAGTAATACCCAGCCGGGAGTATGAGGATCAGGTAAATCTACGGTAGACCATAAAAAGACAGAATAAAAGTATGGATAAAACACCAAACATCCCCAGCCTAACTTGAATCCAACTCTTTCTGCAAATAAATCATAAGTATAGAGATGAACTTCTTCGAAGATGAAATAATCAATAATAAAGTAAGTAAGTAATGCCATCGAAAGTAAGATGCCGGTTGAAGCGTGATCTCTATACAGCATCCAATGGTGAGCTGTAAAGCTCAATGCATTTAGCTCTAACATAGTTGCCCCTGTCAGATACAACCACATTTTTGCATCGGCTATTCCACCCCAGAGTTGGAGGTTTTCTATTCTGCCAAAAAATAGATCTGCCAGAAAGAGCTTACGTACAGGGGGATAATTTAATACAACCACCAGGGAAAAAATGACACCAGACAAAAACGCACCAGCCAGCGCATACCATCTGTAATTATATAGCCAGTCAAAAGGGACCAAATTAAAATATCCCAATAAAAACCAGATTAAAACTACGGTAAAGAAAACAAAGATACCATTAAGATGGTATCTCATTTTTTCTTCAGAATTTATTTTAGATACATATCCGGTTACTCATCTGCCCGGTAATAATGCATTCAGAGCAAATATCAATATGGTAATCATAACCGGTGCCAAAAATCCCAGAGTTTGATTCATCGCATAGAGTTATGATTTAAAATTAAAATAAATACCTCAATTAATCATAATATTTTACATCTATTCATAGCTAAACCCAATCGCTACGCTTTGTTTGTTTGCATTTCGTGCAGGAGAACGGCAACTGCAAGGCGTTATGAGGTGTGCGATATGGGTTGTCAGGCAATCATACTTAAATGGCATCAAAATTTATAATAGCATAAGGATCTAACTCATGGCTCGCAGGTTGTTGAAAAATATTTTTAATCCTTAATTTCTAACTCGTGATTTCAGATTGGTGAGTTGAGAGGGAATTATTACTTGCCTGACTTCAGATGTTTATCAAGAAACTTTTCCATAGCACTATAAAAATCGTACCGGTTATTCTGATTACGAAAACCATGACCTTCATTATCTTTTACAATATACTCCACTTCAACACCACGTTGTTTCAATGCTCCTACCATCTGGTCGCTTTCTGCTTTATTCACTCTCGGATCGTTTGCACCCTGGGCAACTAGCATTGGCACTTTAATATTAGCTGCATGGAGTACGGGTGAGGCTTCTGCCATTAACAAACTATCTTTTACAGGATCTCCTACCATTTCATAAAATTGATCCAGGTAAGGTTTCCAGTAAGGAGGAATAGTATTCATAAAAGTAAATAGATTAGCCACTCCAACATAATCTATTGCACAACAATATAAATCCGGCGTAAAGGCAACACCTGCCAGAGTAGCATACCCGCCATAACTTCCCCCATAAATAGCAATACGTTTTGGATCAGCAATTCCTTCTTTCTTAAGATATTCTACCCCGTCAGTAATGTCATCCTGCATTTTTTTACCCCATTCTTTGAAAGATGCTTCCCAGAACTTTTTACCATAACCGGTGCTTCCCCTGAAATTCATTTGTAATACAGCATAGCCTCTGTTGGCTAAGAACTGTACTTCAGGATTAAAATACCACCCATCTCTTGCCCATGGACCTCCATGCGGATTAACCACAACCGGTATTTTTTTTGCTTCAATACCTTTTGGCAAGGTAAGATACCCATGAATGGTTATTCCATCGCGGGAAGTATAAGAAACAGGCTTCATGTAAGCCATATCTTTTTCATTAATCCAGGGATAGGGATCAGCAATTTCCAAAGTTTCTTTCGAGCCAAAATCATAAACATAATATTTAACGCGAAGTCTGTCACTGTAAACAGATACAATCCCTTTCTTCCTCCCATCATCCCATCCGTTAAAACCTACCTCATACCCATTGAATTGTTTTTTCAATCCCTCATTTATGTCTCCCCATTCTTTATCAAAAAAATGTTCTTCTTCCTTTTCGCCTTCCCAGCTGACCCTGGCCAGTACTTTTTTCTGTTTATCATAAAATGCACCTGCTAAATCATAATCAGGGTTGGCATATAGTTCTTTAACTTCTTTTTTAGATATCGGATCATATTCTGTCAGGACAACTTTATCTCTTCCGGAATTCGACAGAACATAAATATTCCGGTTATCGGCATCAAACGATTGTGGATAAAATGTTTCCTTGAATGTAGTTGTGACTAACAGATTAAAAGTATCCTTATCAGTACTCCGGTAGAGGTACGAAATGTTAACGCCATCGGTCTTTGTTGCCATCCTTATAACACCATTATTATCGGTATACCAGGAATCGTAATTCTGTCTGTTTTCGTACATTAAAGTAAGTTGACCTGTTTCTATATTGATCAGATAAGGATCGAAATATTGTTTATCTCTTTTATTTATCAGTACCAGCATTTCTTTTTCTTTACCAGGGATAAAACGCATGATATCCAAAACATCAGTGCGGTACCCGGGAAAGGGAGTGAGAGCTTTTTTATTTTCACCTGTGACGGTTACTGAAAACAACTGAAAGTTTTCATCACCACCAATATCCTGCAAATAAACTATCCGGTCTCCCTTCCAAAAGTAATTTCCAATACTCCGTAAAGTATCGCTTGTAACACGAACAGCATTTTTATCTCCGACTTTCTGGACAAATACATTTAATATATCTTTAAAATTGGAAAGATAGGAGTAGTAATAACCATCAGGGGAAATCTGGAAATTGGTTTTTTCTCCATTTTTAAAAAACAATTTCATGTCAACTAAAGGAGCTGGAGTTTCCCTCTCTTTGGAAGATGAAGTACATCCTGAAATAAATAATAAAGCAGTTAACGAAATCAGAAGCAGTTTGTTTTTTTTCATAGTTTTTGTTTTTGTAAAACCAAATTTAAACAATGATAATACCAAAGTCAATTTTTTTTTATGATGACTTAAGTGGTTATTGATAATCTGTCAGGTTTAACTAATGTTCATTTGTATTTATATTATTCAGATTTCCATACCAATGAATATTCTAACCCTAATCGCCGTTAGGCGAATAATGCTATTACATTTTATTCCTGAGCGATAGCTTCCGAAGCGGCATATTTACCCTGATGGTGGTGAAAACAACTGCAAGCGTCATTATACCGCCAAATACTACCGAAGGTACCAGACCCATAATTTTAGCGGCGACCCCAGATTCGAAAGCTCCTAACTCATTAGATGACCCAATAAATATGCTGTTTACAGATGCAACCCGTCCACGCATATCATCAGGTGTAAAGAGCTGGAGAATTGTCCCCCTGATCACAACACTTATATTATCAAAAGCTCCGCTGAGAATTAACAGCAGTCCCGATAATATGAAACTCCTCGAAAGTGCGAAACCAATCATACTAAGACCGAAACCGATAACTGCAATAAAAAGCACTTTCCCGGTTTGTCCAACCGGGGGATGGAACATAAGAACGAAAGCCGTAAGTGCGGCTCCTATGGCCGGACAGGCTCTTAGCAATCCCAGGCCTTCAGGCCCTGTAAACAATATATCGGATGCAAATACCGGGAGCATTGCAACTGCTCCGCCAAATAGCACTGCAAACATGTCGAGGGTAAAGGATCCCAGCAATTCAGGCGTTTTAAAGACAAAGCTTATGCCGCTTCGGATCCGGGTAAATATTCCCTCGGAAGTATCAATAACTTCGTGTTTGCCTGTTTTTATAAACATTACCATAAAAAAAGACAGTGTGTAGAAAACCAATACCATTGAATAGGCTGGCACTATACCCAAGAATCCATAGATCATTCCTCCGATCGCCGGTCCTAAAACAGCTGCCACCTGCCAGTTAGCGCTGTTCCATGTAGCCGCATTAGCATATAAATTCCTGGGTACCAGCTGACCCATTAATGCAACCTGTGCGGGACCTAATATTCCACGTGCCAGACCTGATATAAAGATTGCGATGAAAATGGGGATGATACCGAATTTTCCGGAGAAATATGCGGAATTTGTACTATATATCAACAATACTATTGAAGCCAGGATAAGCAAAAGAGTGGTATAATTAACAATCTTGCGCCGGTTCCATAAATCAATATAATGTCCGGCAAAGAGAGAAATACTTACCTGCGGAATCACCTCAACCAGGCCAATAAACCCGAGCCATAGAACATTATGTGACAGATCGTATATCTGCCATCCTACAATAACCGACTGCATAAGGCTGGCCATTGTCATTAAAATGCGGTAGAACAGAAAAAAACGGAAATTTTTAACGTGCATTACCGCAAAAGCTTTTCCGGAGAACCAGGACTTCATATCAATTTATTTTCGGGGCAAAAATAGCTAATTGTTGCGACTCACGACACATGACGCACGATCTATGGGAAAATTTGTCCGGGGTAGGGCGCTGGTGCGACGGTGCGACTTTGTGATGGTGCGATGGCAAACCGGAACCAGGCAAAAAAAAAGAACATTTAAAACATTCCCCTAATTAAAATGTTAAAGTTATCAGGAATGAACAAAAACATAATTCCTATATAAAAGGAGAGCTAATTCATTATTACAATTTCACTGGAAGAATTACTAAAATCATACCAATATGAAAAAGAATAATTTATTAGTAAAAATACTGAAAGAGACAAATCCCAATCTGCTTAGTCTCAGTGTGCTAATATTGCGTTGTACCATCGGGATCCTTTTATTTATTGCCGGATCCGGAAAATTATTTGGATGGTTTGGTGGTTATGGAATGGAAGCTACGTTGCAGGGCTTCAGTAAGATTGGAATATCAATGCCTCTTACCTACCTTAGTACTTACACAGAGTTTCTCGGTGGATTGCTTCTGATCATTGGTTTATTAACCAGACCGGTTGCTTTCGCGGTTATGATAAACATGCTGGTTGCAACACTCGTAACTTTGCCGCACGGATTCATGGGACCGACAGGGGCACAAACTCCCTTTTTATTTCTTGTTATTGACATTGTAATTCTCCTCGCCGGACCGATGGCATTCAGCGTTGACAGGATCATTTTCGGAAAATCCGGCTAAGACTATCAGGATTTACATGGGTAAAAGAAAATATCAAACTTATCAAACATAAAGAGATATAAAGATGAAAATCCAAAGTTCAGAGTTTAAAGAAGGTGATACTATTCCAGTAAAGTATACATGTGACGATATTGATATTTCACCTCCCCTTGAATGGTCAAATGTTCCAGCGGGAACAAAAGTGTTTGCACTTATCTGTGATGATCCGGATGCACCAGGCGCGACATGGGTACACTGGGTTTTATTTAATATTCCGGGAGATCTTCGGAAGCTTCCTGAGAATGTTCCAGTAACTGAAACTCTTAGCAATGGGGCACGACAAGGGAAAACTGATTTCGGAAGTATCGGGTATGGTGGTCCCTGCCCTCCCGGTGGTACTCACAGGTACTATTTCAAAATATATGCACTTGATTCAGAGCTTGATTCTAACCCGGGCATTACTAAAAAAGAATTATTAAAGGCGATGGAGGGACATATACTGGAAGAAGGGCAATTAATGGGGAGATACAAAAGAAAGGACTGACCTCCTGTCTTGCTCGATTCTCATGTTGGCTTCTACTCCAGGCCTTGAAGTCTTGAGATCTTGTTGTCTTTCCTTTTTCATTCTGCTTCTTAATTATTCATTATCATGGTCTGTCAGCTGTTTCAGAGCCTCTGCCAAACCGGTAACGGGAGTATTACAGGTTTTATCCACACAGACATAAATAGTAGTCTGACCCGGAACCAGCTTATTTTTAAGCAGATTTAATGTCCCTTCGTCCTTTCCACCAAGAAAAACCGCATCAGGGAGATAGTTTTTATCCAAAGTTTTCCGGATGTGACCCCAATCTGTGCCAACAATAGCCACTTCAGATATTGGTTTTATAAGATGAATGCCCAATAGTCCCCAGTTGGAATATGAGAAGATATTCTGATGTAAATCCTTCTGGACGTTTATCAGCATCTGCCTGGCTTTTTGGATGAAGGATTCATTATTGAAATAATTTCCCAGCAAAAAAAGATCCATCGCCATTTCGGAATTCGAGGAAGGAATTACGTTATCGGTAACTTCCATTTTTCTGGCTATCATATCAGAATGGTTATCAGGCGCATAGTAAAACATCCCTGATGAAGCATCATAAAAATACAATATCGTGTAATCTGTCAGTTCCTTAGCTTTATACAGCCATTTTTCATCAAATGTTGCCTGGTAGAGATCAATGAATGCAGAAATAGTAAATGAATAATCATCCAGAAGGCCGGGAATTGATGATTTGCCGTTTTTGGAGTTGCGGGTAATCTCGTTATTCCCGTTTATCGCACTCGTGCTTAGATAGCCGGCGTTTTTTAGTGCTGAATTAAGGAATCTCTCTTCTCCAAATGCCCTGTAAGCATCAGTATATCCCCTTAACATAATAGCATTCCAGGAAGTGAGTATTTTGTCATCGATTCCTGGTTTTACCCTTTTATTCCGGGTTTCAAGCATCAATTCCCTGTCATTATCTAACCTTTTCTTAAGGTCTGCTGAACTTATATTATATTTTTTCGAAATTTTTTCGTCGTTTTGTTGCCTGTACAGAATATTTTTCTCCTTTTCCCAGTTTCCGGGTCTGGTAACATTAAAATATTCAATGAAGAGAGGCGCCTCTTTGCCCAGGACAGATGCAACTTCTTCATTCGTCCATGCATAATATTTCCCTTCTTCTCCTTCACTGTCAGCATCGAGAGATGAATAAAACCCTCCTTCAGGAGAGGTTAGTTCCCGATCAATAAATTCAAGTGTCTGATATACAACATCTTTATATAAGGGCGTTTTTGTTAACTGCCATGCATGAGAATAGAGACTGACCAATTGAGCATTATCATAAAGCATTTTTTCAAAATGTGGAATGTGCCAGTTTTCATCTGTTGAATAGCGTGAAAAACCTCCCCCGATCTGGTCGTAAATACCTCCTGCAGCCATGTTATCTAAGGTTGATGTAACAGCTTTTAATGCATCAGGATTGTCACTCAGGAAATAATAATGCATAAAGTATTCCCAGTTGGAAGGCATTGGAAATTTGGGGGCATGGTTCACCCCTCCTTTTTTGAAATCAATATTTGGTTTTATCCTGGTGAAAATATCATCCAGATCACCTGATGTTAAAATAGATTTTTCGGGATTCAGGACAACATTTTCTGCAGATTTTATTCCCTTTGTTACAAGTTCTGCCTGACTGATAAGTGTTTCAGGATTCTTATTGCTGATTTCGATAAAATAATCCAGGACTTTTATCCAGGTGTCTTTAGGATAATATGTACCGGCAAAAAAAGGTTTTCCGTCAGGTAAAGCCAGTACATTAAGCGGCCATCCTCCCCTACCGGTTATAAGGTATGCAGCATTCATGTAAACCTGATCAATATCCGGCCTTTCTTCCCTGTCCACCTTGACACAAACAAAGTGTTCATTCATTATGCGTGCAACAGTTGTATCTTCATAACTTTCATGTTCCATAACATGACACCAGTGACAGGCTGAATACCCGATGCTGATGATGAGCATTTTATTTTCATCTTTTGCTTTTTTCAATGCTTTTTCTCCCCAGGGATACCAGTTGACCGGATTATGTGCATGCTGGAGCAAATAAGGACTGCTTTCCTGGATAAGATCATTTGTATACTTATGCATGATATTCTTTATGTTCCAGTAAAATACTCCTGCTGAAAAATACCTTTGGTCTGTCGATAATTTCAAATCCGTTTTGTTTAATCAGGGTGGTCATATTTTCAAACGCATTTTTTGAAACATGAAACTTTGGTTCAATTATATACATTTTCCCTCCCGGCTTCAGAATTAATTTCAATTCCTTAAAAAGTCTTTCATGATCAGGCACTTCATGAACCATCCAGAAAGCCAGTATGAAATCCACTTTTTCAGTAAGCCCGACGCTATTATCCTGACATTTATGTATTTCAACCCTTTGCTCCAGATTAGTACCTTTAATTTTCCGGGTTACTATTTCAAGCATCCCATCCTGAAGATCCGCTGCAATAACCTTCCCTGAGTCATCAAGCATTATCGCTATTTCAACAGTAAAAACTCCTGGACCGCAGCCCAGATCAAGGACTGTCATTCCTTTGTTAATGTAAGGTTTGAGTATTTTCTGAGGATTTTGTAACCATCTCCTTAAAGAGTTATCGAGACTTCCTGCAAATCCTGCAGGGCAGACATAGGGGCGCTCTTCGTTTTTCATTTTGATTACTTCATATCAAGTCAAATAATATCATATATCAAATCTAATTGGAATTATGTGATTTACAAAATGGAATAAGTGGATCGGAAATCAGGATTAATAAATATCTCCCATTCACCCTTTCCCCCTCTCTCCCCTTAAAATAAAAACCTGCCTAAGCCGGCTTTTATTTATACCTGTTCAGGAGTGGCTATCTTTTCATCCTCCTTGCAGGAATGTTTGTATTTATCGTTATATTTTCTTCTCCAATCTTTCTTGCCATGGTCATGTGAGCCCGGGGCTATCCCGGTAAGAAGGATTTTCGAAAGAAGAAACAGGCCTGCTGTCTGCCAGAAGGTTAGGACCGGTCCGTGGAACAATATGGGAATAAGCGAGTTCCACAGACACATTACTACATATATTGTCAATATGACAAAGCCCACGCCGAGTATACCAAAACCAACATACTTTAAAATTCTTAACGTTTTCATACTAGTTATTTTTTAATAGTTTATATAATTCAATTAATCTCCCCCTTAAGGCAAGGACAGCATATCGTTTCCGCGAGATGAGGGTATTGATTCCAATACCGGTTTTTTCAGATATCTCTTTAAAACTCATATCCTCAAACTCGTTTGCAACGAATACGTTACTTTGCTCTTCGGGTAGTTCTGAAAGAGTCTCATCTATGGCTTCCCATATCATCTCCCTTATCTCATCATCTTCGTGTGTGGTTCCAAGCGAAGGGAGTATTTCCTCAAGTGTCAATGGGCCATCATCACCATCTTTTGCGTTTTCAGTGTAGTTAATACTGACAGGTTTCTTTTTACGGAAGAGGTCGGTGATACGGTTATCGGCCACTCTGTAGAGCCAAGCTGTCAGGTTTTCAATTCTCCTGATGTCCCTGAAGCCGACTGTAAGCTGGTAGAAAACATCCTGCAGAATATCTTCAGCCTCTACCCTGTCGGGAATTCTGTTTCTTATATAACCGAGCAGACGTTTCCGCTCGTCATTATAAACAGCTCCGATTTTTTCTGACTCTTTAGGACTCATTTGAGAGGTCGTATAGTTCCATAGACGAAAGAGAGATATAAATATTTTAAATATTTGGCATTTTTTGATAATTCCATTAAGCAAAGAGCTCAAAATTTCTAAGAATTTGCACAACCCGACTCTTTTATTTACTTTTCAGAAATTAATTTACTATCTCAGATTAGATTTTTACTTTAATTCATCTTAAATAATGTTCTGATGAGAAATTTTTCACTTGATAAAAGTAAGATTAAAGTTCTTTTACTTGAAGGGATCCATGAGAATGCTGTTGAGTTTTTCAAGGAAAATGGCTATAGTGATATCGAATGCCTGAATGAAGCATTGTCAGGCAATGAGCTGGAAAAAAGATTACAGAATACCCACATAATCGGAATCAGAAGCCGCACTGAACTTCGTAAAAGCCTGCTTTCCGGGGCTTCTAAACTATTTGCTATCGGATGTTTCAGCATAGGTACAAACCAGGTAGATATCCGTGATGCCAAAATGCTGGGTATGCCCGTATTTAATGCCCCTTTCTCAAATACACGCTCTGTAGCGGAACTGGTTATAGCCGAATGTATTATGCTGATGAGAGGTATTCCTGAAAAAAGTACGCTGGCTCACAGGAAAATCTGGATGAAATCACTCAATAACTCGGTGGAAATAAGAGGTAAAACCCTTGGGATTGTTGGTTATGGACATATAGGTTCACAGGTTGCAATCCTTGCCGAAAGCCTTGGTATGAGGATTATATATTATGATATTGAAAAGAAACTCAGTTTGGGCAATTCGAAACATGTAGCAAGTTTGAACGACCTGCTAAAGATCTCTGATACAATTACTATTCATGTTCCTTCTACAGAATTAACAAAGAATATGATCTCAAAAGAGCAAATTGCTCTTATGAAAAAGGGAGCATGCCTGATCAATGCATCACGTGGAGATGTTGTGGATTATAAGGCAGTAGCTGACGGACTCAGGTCGAAACACCTGGCCGGAGTTGCCGCTGATGTTTTTCCCGAAGAGCCGACCTCGAATAATGAGCCATTTGTGAATGATCTCCAGGGTTTTAACAATGTAATTCTTACTCCCCATATTGCAGGCAATACTCTTGAAGCACAAGCCAATATCGGACTGGAAGTAGCTGAAAAACTAGTCAGATACAGTGATACAGGTTCAACCATCGGGGCTGTAAACTTCGTCGGGATCGCACTTCAGGCCAACTCCTCCAAACAACGCTTTTTACATATTCACAGGAACGTTCCAGGTGTTCTGAAGGAATTAAACGCATATTTTTCTT
>Ga0209539_1000083_pt1 | contig 55155 bp, 52 predicted proteins | sample BarGraNGADG00312_2_FD_184499 | JGI IMG/M metagenome (GOLD analysis project Ga0209539, IMG submission 184499) | Arctic peat soil microbial communities from Barrow, Alaska - Barrow Graham LP Ref core NGADG0011-312 (SPAdes) (version 2) | ecosystem: Environmental > Terrestrial > Soil > Wetlands >...
GACGCGATCGGCCAGTACATCGACAAGCACAACGAAAATCCCCGGCCCTTCGTATGGACGAAGGGCGCGGATGTCATACTCGACAAGGTTAACGCGTGTAAAGAAGCGTTAGGGACGGTCCACTAGGCGGTCAAATGGCGCGCACGGAGCGTGGCGGCGGACACCGCCGCCGGCTGCTCATAGTCCTCGCGGCCGCTCTGGCGGCCGGCTTCATCGCCGGAGCCAGGGTGGACGACGGCGAGAAGAAGCACATCATCGACAGGCTCACCGAGATACGGAGGATGCCCGGGCGCCTGCTCACCTGAGTGGCGCGGCGACATGGAGGTAAGGGGATGGCCGAATCTAACGAAGTCGTAGTCGTCGGAGCGGGCCTCGCCGGTCTGACCGCGGCTCTGAACCTCGCCCGCGAGGGCAAGGAAGTCCTGGTCCTCGAGAAGTACGACAGGGTCGGTGGAATCCCGGAGGCGCACCCGGCCTGCGACGTCACGCCGATGCAACCCGGGCCTCTCGGCCGGTTCATAGGCGTCGACCTGGGCGAGCCGCAGATAAGCTCCTGCCAGGGATGGAACGTGTACGCGTACGACCAGCTGGTCGAGATGGACCTCACTTACGTCAACCTCCACTGCGTGGAGCGAGGCTCCGCCAAGACCGCACTCGACATTCAGCTCTACAACCTGTGCCTTGATGCCGGGGTGAAGTTCGAGTTCGACAAGCGGCTGGTGTCACAGGGCGACTTCGCGGAGCTGCCGCCCGATTCCATCATCGCGACAGGCCTCTACTTCGAGGCGTTCGAAGCACTGCACATCCCTTACGAGAAAGTATTCGGTTACATCGGCCGCGGCAAGACCGACAAGTGGCCGAACTGCGGGGTGTGGTTCCACGACTACGCTCTCGATTACGCCTACTACGGCTCGAACAACGGCATCGTCTTCAGCCTCTACTTCAACCGCGAGCCGGTGCGCGACGACGAGTTCGAGCGCTTCAAGGAGAAGCAACTCCTCGGGCAGGAGGGAATGGTCTGCTCGGTCTGGGATTACCACGAGGGGCTGGTACCGACCGCCGCGTACAACAACCCGAAGATGTTCGCGGGCGACAAGATACTGGCCGGCACCCTCGGCGGGATGATGGACCCATTCGCCCTCTTCGGCGTGCACGGATCGCTGGTATCGGGAAAGCTCGCCGCGATGGCGCACTCGGACAAGGCGGCCGCGAACGACCTCTTTAAGAAGTACACGAGGTACTTCAACCGTAACCTGTTCATGAAGAGGAGGTTCGACTCGACGCCGGAGGCGTTCCAGAGGAAGATGCTCGGCCCGCAACTGCAGTTCCTGCAGGACCACTCCGCCGCGTTCGTTAAGCCGATGGACTGGTTCTGGAAGGCGCTTCCCGGCTACACCGAGCTCCCGAAATAACCAGACCTTACCAAAATGCGAAAAAGGTGACAGGCACCTTTGCGAAAAGTGACGTGGTCTTGAGTCCAGGGGGGTTTTGAAGATGGCACAGACGACGATCGTAGGCGCGGGACTCTCCGGGCTGGTCGCGGGGCTGACGCTTGCGAAGCAGGGCCGTGAGGTAACCATCCTCGAGCGTGAGAGCCGCATCGGCGGCATGCCCGAGTTCAGGCCGGACCCGGCGGGAAGCCCGTTCGACCTGGCGCGCCTCGCCGCTTACTCGGGTGTCGACATCTCCCCCGCCGCGAAGCTCATCGACCGGTCCCGCCTGTACGCCTGGGGCAAGTGCTACGAGATGCCGATGAACGGGCCGATAGGGATGTACATGGTGGAGCGCGGCTCGCGCTCCACGTCTCTCGACACCCTCCTGCTCAACGAGGCGACGGCCGCCGGCGTGGAGGTCAAGTTCGACAGCCCGGTGACGACCCAGGGCGACTTCGCGATGCTCCCCCCGGACACCATAATATCGACAGGGCTCAAGATCGAGCCGTACGAGGCGCTGAACATCCCCTACTCACCACTCTACGGTTACTTCGCGAAAGGCATGGTCGACCATCAGATGACCACGGTCGCCCTCTACATGGACGACTTCACGAAGGACTACGCGTTCAACTGCACCATCAACGGCGCCGGCTTCGCCCTCCTCTTCCAGCGGGACGTTCCTCTGATGCGCGACGGCAAGGAGAAGTTCCGTCAGATGGTGGCCCAGCGCGAGGGGATGGAGTTCACGAACTGGAGCGAACTTATCGGGGGCGCCTGCCCGGTGGGCTCCTTCAGGAACCCGCGGCTCTTCCACGGAAACAAGATCCTGGCCGGCACTCTCGCCGGTGTCATCGACCCGTTCCTCTTCTTCGGGATGCTCGGTGCGCTGGTCTCCGGCCGCATCGCCGCCCACGCGATCGACGACAAGGGCCTGGCCTGGGAAGAGTTCAAGAAGGCCACGATGACCTACTACCCCAGCTACATCGTGAAGAAGGTCTGGAACGTGATACCGGACTTCCTCAAAAAGCAGATGGTCTCCATGGGGATGGCCGTGCTGCCGAGGGTCGAGGGAGTCGGGATGAAGTACTTCGCGGAGAACGTGCCCGGCTGGCGCGTCACCTGATCAAGAGCCGGCAGACCGGATGTACGACGTAGTAATAATAGGCTCCGGCATCGGCGGTCTTACCTGCGCCGACCTCCTCTCACAACGCGGCAGGAAAGTCCTCGTCCTCGAACAGTCCTCCCGTCTCGGCGGCTGCTGTGCGACCTACGAGCTCGAGGGCCACAAGTTCGACGTCGGCGCGATATTCGTCCTCTACAAAGAGCTGTACGACCGCTTCTTCGAGATGATGGGCTTGAAGCTCGAGGACTACATCGACATGCGCCTGCTGGACCCCGTCTACGACATGAGGTTCAAGGACGGGACCTCGATGCTGCTGCCGATGGACCCCTGCGAGGCCGGCGACGAGATAGCACGCTTCGCGCCCGGGGACCGCGAGGGCTGGCTCGCTTTCTGCGCGACGATGAAGAAAGTCTGGGACGCGTCGAAGGCGCTCGTCGACAAGCCGTTCCCTCCGCTCGAGAAGTTCGGCACCGTCTCACACCTTGCGCGCACGGCCGCCAACATCAACATCCTCAGGTCGATACCGGCCCTGCTGAGCGTGATATTCACCAACCAGGACGCCGTGAACCGCCGCTTCATGAAGGACCCCAAGGCGCTCACGGTAGTCTCCTTCGAGAACCTGTTCGCCGGAATCCCGGCCGACCGGATAAACGGCATCTTCGCGGTGATGAGCTACCTGTCGCACGAGGGTTACCGGTACCCGAAGGGCGGCATGGGCGCGATTCCTGCGGCCATGGCGCGCATCGCCGAGGAGAACGGCGCAGTGATAAAGATGAACGCGCTCGTGAACCGGATAGTGATCGAGAACGGCAGGGCGGCCGGCGTCGAGCTGGCGGACGGCGAGGTCATCAACGCCGCGGTCGTGGTGTCGAACGCCAGCGCCATCCCGACCTACCTCGACCTTGTGGGCCGTGAGAACCTCCCTGCCCGATTCGCCAGGGCCGTCGAGCAGTACAAGCTGTCCATCCCCGCTCCGATGGTCTATTACGGGCTGAAGAAGAAGCCGGACGAGATCAGGTGCCACTTCACCGTCATGGTGCCGCCGCCCGAGCAGCTCAACGCCTACTGGGACGAGTTCTACGCCGAGGGGCTCATGCCGCAGATCGAGGACCTCCCCCACGGCCTCATTTGCCCGAGCATCACCGACCCGGACCTGGCCCCCGAGGGCAAGTTCTCACTCGGCCTGTTGTCCGCCGGGCCGTACCACCTCAAGTACGGCACCTGGGACGACCTCAAGCCCGACTTCATCTCGGAGGCACGCAAGCACATAGACCGCGACCTCATCAAAGGTTTCGACTCGATGGTCGAAGAGAGCGACATGCGGACCCCGCTCGACTTCGAGCGCGAGCTGCTCCTGCCCGAGGGCTCGATCTACGGCCTCGAGATGAGCCTGCCCAACCTCGGCCCGTTCAGGCCGTCGTGGCGCTCCCCCGTCGTGCGCGACCTCTACCTCGCCGGCGCCAGCACCAACCCGGGCGGAGGCGTCCCGCTGGTGATGATGTCCGGCATCAACGCGTGCGCCTGCATTGCCCGTGACAGGAACTGGTAAGATACGTCCCGGACCCTCGAGAAACAACCACCAATTGAGAGGTATGACATGAGCGATGAGGCCGCGAAGCACGTCGACATGATGCACGAGATCGAGACGATCTGCGCCTTCGACAAGAGGGGCCCTACCAAGGAAGGCGAGCGCAAGGCCGCCGAGTACCTCGAGAGGCGCTTCGAGGAGATGGGGCTCGAGCCGTCCGTCGAGCACTTCAAGATAAGCCCGCACTACTACTGGGTCTACTTCGTCCACATGGTGCTGGCGCTCGCCACCGGCGTCGCGTGTATCTGGACGAACCCCGCCTGGATACCGCCTGTGTGCGCCGGCGTGATACTGCTGGTCACGATCTCTTTCTGGGGCGACCTCACGACGAAGTTCCACCTCATCCGCAATATCATCCCGCGCTACCCGTCGCAGAACGTCATCGGGCGCGTACCGGAGGAAGGGGCGAAGAAGAAAGTGTTCCTCACCGCGCACTACGACGCGGCGAAGGTGGGCGAGCACGTCTTCGACCCCGACCTCGACGAGAAGGTCGCCAAGTTCTACAAAGAGAAATTCAACTCGACACCCAACGTGATGATGCCCATCATCCTGTGCATGCTGGCCCTCTTCCTGGTCGCCGTCTTCCGCATCCCGTTCAAGGGCGGCGACGTGATGTGGATAGTCACGGGCATAGTGCAGGGCATAGCCTCCATCGGCCTGCTCATCGCGGCCGTATCCTTCTTCGACATCAGCACCGGCTTCTACGTGCCGGGCGCCATCGACAACCTGACCGCCGTCGCGGCCTGCATGTCCATCGCGGAGGAAGTGCTGCGCGAGCCGCTCAAGAACATAGACTTCTCCATCGTCGCCGTCGGCTGCGAGGAAGCCATCATGATGGGCATGGTCCAGTTCATGAAGAGGCACAGCTACCTGAGCAAAGAGGACACCTACTTCATCAACCTGGAGTCGATCGGCAACGGCACCGTCTTCTACGGAGTGCGCGAAGGCTTCGTGAGGGCGCGACCTTACTCGAAGGAGCTCGTGAAGATAGCGGAGTCGTTGAAGGAAAACGGAGAGTTCCCGGAGCTTCAGACCTACGAGGTGAGGCTGGGGACCGACGCGATGGTCCCGCTGGTGCGAGGCTACAAGTCGATAAGCATCTTCGCCTTCAACGAGAACAACTTCTGCCCCTATTACCACTCGATGCAGGACGTCCCGGAGAACGTCGACATCAACGTGACCCGCAGGGCCAGAGATCTGGCTATGCGGATGCTTCGCGAGCTGGACAAGGCCTGACCATAGGTCAGGCCTTGTCCGCGAGATAGTTTTCCCCGAGCCGTCGTTCGAAGAACGGCGGTCGGAGTATTGTCGCGCACGCCTCGGCGTGCGCCATCTTCACGGTGACTTTAGGCTAGGCTTAGGAATCGAATTCCTCTCTACCTAACGGAAAGGGTCAGAAGATGAAGGCAGAAAGCCAATCATCACGCAAATGGATCCAGTACTTCGAGCGGCCGGGCCCTGCCAACACGGAGGAGACGCTCCGCTGCTGCGGGGAGCGGACCTCGGAGCTGGGGCTCGACACCCTGGTGCTGGCGAGCCTTCGAGGCAGGAGCGCCGAGATGGCGCTGGACGTCCTCGCGGGCACCGGCCTGAAGATAATCGCGGTCACCGTTCCGCCGGGCGCCCGCTGGGTCGTCGATTCGCTGAACAACGACATCTGGGACGACATACCCGAATTGACCGCCTTGAGAAAAGAGTGGGTCGACGCCGGACTGTCCGAGGTCCGCATGGACATGGACGAAGAGACCGAGGCGCGCCTGACAGCGGCGGGCGTTAAGGTGGTCCGCGGGACCATCCCGCTCTACGGCCTCGGCACCGCTCTCTCGGCTCGCTTCAAAGGCCTCAACTACGAGCAGTATTTCACCGAGGCCCTGCGACTACTCTCCGGCGGCCTGCTGGTGTGCGTCGAGGTGGCGATAATGGCCGCCGACGCCAACGCGCTTACGCTCGGGGCGGAGGTCATCGTTGCGGCCGGGACGTCGATGGGGCTGGACACCGCGGCCGTCTTCAGGCCGTCGACCAGCCTGGCCTTCTGCGACCCGTCCGAAGGGCTGGAGATACGCGAGCTGATCGCGATGCCGCGCGCAAAGCCGCGGTACTCCCCCGATGGAATCGGGGAGGAGTACCGCTAAACCCGGCCCTCACCTTGATCATAAAAAGGCACTCTTGTGACTAAAGCATGTCTCAATCGGGCCGGGTTTATCGCGAGCCGGCGTTCAACGAACGCCGGTCGCACACTGGTCAGCGCACGCCTTGGCGTGCGCCATTTTTGGACCGCGACTCAGAACCCCAATTCACCACATGTTCGTACTCTGGATCACATTCTGTGCAAATGGTGGCAAGCACCAATTCAAAAAAGCCCGGAAGCTCGTCTCGCGTCTTGTTCAAGGCAAGGGTGTGTGCACTCTTCGGGCTTCAGATGCCCTCGAGGTCACACCCCCAACATCTGATTAGAAGTCTGGATATGATCAGGACGCGCTGGATACGCCTCCGGGAGGCTGGAACCTGAAAAAGGGGTCAGTGCGCTTCGCGCGCCAGGAACTCCGTCGCCAGCTCCCTGTAAGCCATGGCCACGGGATGCGAGCTCGCGTACTGGACGATCGGCTGACCGTGGATGGGACCCTCCGCGACCTTCACGCTCTTCCGGATTATCGTGTCGAACACCTTGCCGCCGTACCGGTCGTGCAGCTCCTGCAGCACGTCGGCCGCGATCTTGGTGTTCGTCTCGTAGGCCGTCGCGAGTATACCCGCAATCTCGAGCTCGAAGTTGTACTGGTACCGAATGTCGTCGATTATCTGCAGCAGCGTGTTGAGCCCTGCGAGCGAGTAAGGGTAGGCCTGTATCGGGATGATGATCCCGTCCGAGGTCGACAGCGCGTTGATCGTCAGCAGGTTGAAGGCCGGCGGGCAGTCGATGAAGACGTAGTCGTAGTTGCCTCGCACCTCGTAGAGCTTGGTGTGCAGGATGTTGTGCCGCTCTTTCCTGTCGAAGATGTTTATGTCCACCTTGGAGAGCGTGATGTTCGCCGGCGCTATGTCGGCGTTCGGTATCGAGGAAGGGTGGATGATGTCGCGAAACGAGACCTCCGGGTACAGCAGTACCTCTCCGGTCCCCTTCTCGAACCCGTCCGGCAGCCCGACACCCTGCGAGAGGTTGCCCTGGTAGTCCATGTCCACCAGCAGGACTGACATCCCCTGCTCGGATAGCGCGCCCGCGAGGTTTATACAGGTGGTGGTCTTTCCGACCCCGCCTTTCTGGTTGGCGAATGAGATCACGTGGTGCTTCAAGGGTACCTTCCATTCCGTGTTCGTGTTGGGATTATATGACTTAAGCTCTTCGTTGCTCAACGTATGCCAGGACATTGAAGCTTCCAGGTTGGTCGTGACCGGGGCCCTGAGTCACCGTCCAAATATGGCGCACGCAAGCGTGCGCGCCCGATGACCGACCGGCTTTCTGGGAAAGCCGGCTCGGGTTTGAAACGCAAAACGGTGCCAGGCACCGTTTTGCGTTTCAGAGGCCGGCTCGCAATGACGGCAGTCACTCAAGAAGCGCCAACGGCGCCTCTTGAATGACTGCCTCAGCAAACGCAATCATGGCGCCCGTGTGCAACGGCCCAAGGCCGTTTGCGCACGGGCGCCTTATGATATGCTCACAACGCGCCCGACAAACAGAAGCGCGCCCTGCTCCGACCCCTGAACGAAAGCCGCGGATGAGGTTTTGGACGAATACGAAATCCTGAGCGACAGGTATGACACGGTCGTTATCGGCGCCGGCATCGGCGGGCTCACCGCCGCGGCCGTAATGGCGCGCGCGGGCATGAAAGTACTGGTGGTCGAGCACTCGCACCGGCCTGGCGGGGCCTGCTCGTCTTTTCGCGCCGGTGATTTCTATTTCGACGTGGGCGCGACCCTGGTGCAGGGCTTCGGCACCCTCGGGTTCAACGTGCTGCGCACGCTTTTCGACTTCCTGGGCCAGCAGGCCGAGCTCATCCCGACCGACCACGCCTACTCGATGATCTTCGGCGGGAAGCGCGTCGATTTCCACCTCGACTGGTTCGCTTTCACCACGGAACTTGCCGCGCACTTCCCGGAGCGCGCCGGCACTCTGATGAATTTCATGCGCGACCTGGACCGTCTCTACAACGCGGTGCTCGCGAACTCCGGCCCGCCGAGGCCGACCACCGACGAGCCGCTCGGCCAGAAGCTGCTGTCGTCCGTGCTGAAGCCTGGCGCGGCGCGCACCCTCTCGAAGGCGATGCGGATCAGCGCCGATCAGCTCTTCAGCAAGCACCTCGACGACCCCGACGCGCGAGCGTTCTTCAACGCCGACCTGATATTCAACACCGGCTACGGCATCGACAGGCTTGCCGCTCCTTACGCCGCGCTCTCTATAATGGACAGGCTCACCGGCGGCTCTCACTATCCGATCGGGTCCTCTCAGCAGATACCTGACCGGCTCGAGAAGAGCATCATCCTCGACGGCGGGCAGGTCGCCTACAGGACCGACGTGACTTCCATTGACGTGACCCAGGGGCGCGCCTCAGGGATCCTGCTGGATGACGGCAGGCGCGTCGAGTGCAATTCTGTGGTGGCGGACGTGTCACTCGCGACGCTTTACGGCTCCTTGATCGAGAAGAGTGAGCTGCCTCACGAAGCGGTCGAACTTGCCAAAGACCTCGTCGTCGCCGGCTCGGTGGTGTCGCTCTTCCTGGGCGTCGACGAGCGCGCGGTCCCGAGAGAGTTCAATCCCCTCACCGTGCTGGTGGACGATCCCGAGCGCGGCGAGGATTTCATATCCGTCTGCGTACCCTCGCTGCTCGACCCGAACCTCGCACCTGAGGGCTTTCACTCTATGATCATCCACGCGGCCGAGCCGACGACCGGTTGGCCCGTCGAGATCGCGGGCAAAGGCCGTGGTCAAGAGTACGAGAAGCTCAAGATGGACGCCGCGAGCAAGGTTCTGGACAGGGTCAAGGACCTTCTCCCGCAGCTCGAGGGCTCCGCGGTGGAGATAAAGATCTCCTCGCCGAGGACCTTCGAGCGCTGGACGAAGCGTCCGGCCGGGGCGATCGCCGGCCCCGCTCTTCCGGGGGTGCCGGCGCCCTCGGGACTGCCCGGTGCCGCGACCGTCATCCCGGGAGTCTTCCTCGCCGGCGACTCGACGTTCTACGGCAGAGGCGTGGCGCAGGCGGCCGCGTCCGGCATCAACTGCGGGATCGCGATCGCGAGCTACCTCGGGCTGCCGCCGATCGATTTCGAGTCGGCTGCCGAGAGCAAGGTCATCGAGACAGTGCCGGTGAGGCCGGAGGTCAGGGGCGAGGCCGTCGTTGACGAGCTCTCGGCCGTTCTGGAGTCGCACCGGTGCACACGGTGCAAGGAGTCGCCGTGCATGTTCGACTGTCCGCTCGGCATCGACGTGCCCGGTGTGATGAGACGGGTGAACACCGCGGATTTCGCGGGTGCCGCGGCCCTGGTCCATGAGAGGTGCGAGCTTGCCGGGTGCGTGGCGTACCTCTGCGGCAAGCCCTGCGAGGCGGCCTGCACCAGGGCGGAGACCGACTCTTCGATCAAGATTTCCGACGTCGAGACGCTCGCGTGCGAGATCTCCGGCGACGAAGGTCGGGCCAGGTCGGTCCGCTCGAAGAACGGCACCAGGGTAGCGGTCATCGGAGCGGGGCCCGCGGGCCTGTCCTGCTCCGGAATGCTCGCCCGCCTGGGCCACCGGGTCACCCTCTTCGATTCTCAGCCGGAGCCGGGAGGCCTGCCGGCGATGGCGATGCCATCGTTCCGGCTGCCTGATGTGTCCTACGAGCGCGAGATGTCCCACGTCCTCGAGCTGGTACAGATGAAGCCGAGGACGATCTTCGGCGAGGACGTGAACTTCGAGTCACTCGAGCGCGAAGGATACCGGGCGGTGTTCCTCGCTACCGGGATGGAAGCGGTGAAGCCTTTCGGGCTTCCCGGGGCGGACCTGCCGGGTGTCATCGACGCGCTCTCGTTCCTGACGGCGGCGAAGCAGGGCGTCAAGCGCGAGCTCGAGAAAAAGGTCGCCGTCCTGGGAGACGACTGCACTGCGATCGACTCGGCCAGGCTGGCGAAATCCCTGCTCGAGAAAGGGCAGATCTACCTTGTCACTTCGCTGGAACCGGACACGATGCGCGCCGCCGCGGAAGCGCTCGAAGCCGCGAAGGCTGACGGAGTGGTCATACTGACAAGGCGGAAGCCCGTAGCTCTCGTAGGGCAGGGCAGGGTGGAGACCGTCAGGACAGTGCCGCTCTCCGCCGAGGCCGAGGAGATCCCGAAGGCAGCCGGCGAGGACAACGCGCTCAGGGTCGGCACCGTCATAGTCGCCGGTGACAGGATGCCCGAGGAGTCACTGACCGCCTACCTCACCGGCCAGCTGAAGCTCGGAGAAGACGGAAAGGTGAAAGTCGACGAGACGTTCGCCACGTCCAGAAAAGGGGTCTTCGCGGGGGGCGACGCGATCGGGACAGGCTCTTTCACGGGGGCCTGCTCGGACGGGATTGCCGCAGCCCTGGAGATCGACGAGTTCCTCAGTCAGTCGCCCGCCGAGCCATTGGGGTCAGGTCTTGAATCGTGAATTCGACCCAGGCCTCCCAATTAGCGCGTGAAATTTCACGATTCAAGACCTGACCCCTTATCCAGCAACCGCAGAGTCTCAAGCGTGATGTCTCCGGCCCTTCGCAGCCCTTCCCTGTTTATCCTCTCCACCGTGTCCCTCGAGCTGTGTACGAAGGTCGCCGGAGACACGAGGCAGGTCGCCTCGTACCCGTTCTTCACCCAGGGCATGTGGTCCGCAGCCGCGCCGACCGGCAGGTATACGCCTTTCAGCTCTATACCCATCGATTTCCCCGCCTGCCTCGCAGCATCGTTGAGGACGGCGCTCGTCTTCACCGGAGGCATCTCGAAAGCGGTGGACAGGAATATCGAGCCGGCCGGCGAGAAAGGCATGTCCAGGTTCAGCATGTAGAGGGCTCCGCGCTCCTTCAGCTCCGCCGCGTACGAGTTCATGTACTTGATCGAGCCAACCAGCCCGACCTCCTCGCAGCCGAAGCAAGCCACGACCAGGTCGAGGTTTTGCATCGGCTCGCGGGCCACCAGCTTTCCGACCTCCAGTATCACCGCGATCCCGGCTGCGTCGTCGAGGGCTCCAGGCGACTTATTGCCGCTCACGTTCAGGGTGAGCGCGACCAGGCACAGGGCGGGAAGAAGCGTGATGACGAACCCGGCGCCGCTGCCGGCGAGGTCCGGCCCGGACTGCATCACCGCACCGACCGCTATCAGCGCGAAGCCTAACAGGCCCGCGGTCAGGTAGCCGATCAAATACAGGGCGACCCTGACGGACACTGGCATCAACTGGCTCTTCGAGTCGTAATGCGCGCTGATCACGACCGTGCCGCGCGGCTTGCGGCCGTCTACCTTTCCGAGCAGGTTGGATGATTCCTTCTTCCCGTCCCGGGCAGCGAATGACTCGAAAGTGGCCGACCACTTGAACGCGAAGAACAGCGCGGCGATCATCACGATGCCTAGGATCAACATGCCGACGGAGTTGCCGATCAGGTACATCACCGAGCCGGCGATGCTGATCAGGGCGAGCCCGAGGCTCATGAGCGGCATGGCCACGACCAGCGGAGCCCCGGTGTAGTGGAAGATGTCCTCCGACATATCGAGCCCGGCCTCCGCGCCGGCCGCCTTGATGTAGGCGCGCGCGTCGGCCTCCCCGGGCGTGCCGGGCAGCCTCCCCCACCTTGCCAGCATCTCGATGTGCGTGAACGCGCGGCTGGCGTCGAACCTCTCCTCCATCGGCCCCCGCTTTCATGGTGTCAGGTCTTGAATCTTGAATTTGAATTCTAAGCGATATCGAGTTTTCTAACTAAATTCAAGATTCAAGACCTGACACCAGAGCAAGGCCGCCGCTTTTCAACCCCGCGGAGGGCGCCGATAATAAGCACGTGAAAAGACATCGCCAGCTCACCGTCGTCGCGGTCGCGCTCGCGCTGGCCCTCGCCTGTGGCTCGTGCGGCTCGAAGAAATCGCAGTCATCCGCCTCCGGAGACAGGAATTTCGCGGTCCGCACCGCCATCACGGATTCCCTGGCGCGCGACCAGTCTCTGCGGGCCGGCGAGGCGGTGATGATCCAGTCGGTGAAGAGCGGCGCCGTCCAGCTCGACGCCGGGCTCGACTCCCTGGTCGACAACAACAAGGCGCTGATGTCACTGATCGGAAATGTGAGCAAGGGGTCGAGCCCGTCCAACCCGGAACTCGTCGCGGCGCGCGAGACGATGGCGGTCTACCTCCGCGACCGCGTGCACCAGCTCGAGGCTTCACTGGTGGCACTGACGCCGCAGGACCTCGAGGCCATGTACGCAAGGGGGGCCGCGACCCCCGACGCGGAGCGCGCCAAGGTGATCAAGCTCCTGCTCGAGTACGACCCCGGGCTGAAGTCGACCATTCCCTCCCAGTAGCAAGCGGACCTGACCGGCAGGTTAATGTCAGGTAGCGGCCGGCGTGCGACCCCCACTTTATTTGATATACTAGTCCGGCCTTGAGCAGGAGATATCTCGAAACCATTTCGCTATCCACGCACGAGGCTATTTCGGCCATTCAGCCGGTTGGGACGGAGTCGTTTGTCCGTGACTCCGCACGCCGGCAGGTGTGACATCTCTGTAAGGATGAACATTAGGGAACCTAGCTAAGGAAGGAAGGGAGGAGTATGGAGATCCTGGACAAAAAGCGCAGGGTATTCGTACTGGGCGGTGGAATTTCCAAGTTCGCCGCCGAGCGCGTGGACGGCAGCATGCGCGACTGGATGAACGAGGCCGTCCTGGAAGCGCTGGAGGACTCGGGGACGGAAGTCGCCGACATCGAGCACAGCACGACGAGTTACTTCAGCGACCACTTCGACAAGCAGCTGAAGGCGGGGGCGATATTCCACGACAACATCGGCATGTGCCCCAAGCCCAACGTGCGCGTCGAGGGCGGCGGCGGGACGGGTGGCCTGGCCATCCGCAACGCATACGCCTACATCATGAGCGGGCTCTGCGACTCGATGATCGTCTTCGGCGGCGAGAACATGGGGCGTCAGGTCCCCTCCGACGTCGCCCAGCAGTTCATCGCGCTGGCGTCCGACACCGACTGGGAAGTGCAGGTGGCTGGCTTCTACATCGCCTATTACGCGATGATGATGACCGCGCACATGGAGAAGTACGGGACCAAGGAAGAGCAGTTCGCGACCGTCAGCGTCAAGAACCACCGGAACGCCATGTACAACCCCAAGGCACACTACCCGATGGACATCACGGTCGACGACGTGATGAACTCGAAGATGCTGTCCTACCCGTACAAGAAACTGGACTGCAGCCTGCTCTCTGACGGCGCCTCGGCGCTCGTCTTCTCCACCGGTGAGTGGGCGGAGAAGCACGCGAAGTCGTGGGGCACGAAGCCGACCATCGAGCTGACCGGGACCGGCTGCGGCACCGACTTCATGCGGATGGCCGACCGGCCGTACCCCGACCCGGGCATCGTACACTTCCGCGGCAAGCAGGCGGGCGCTCAGATGGCCTATAAGATGGCCGGCATCAAGAACCCGCGCGAGGACTTCGACTGCTTCGAGGTCCACGACGCCTACTCGGGAGCCGAGCTCGTCACATACGAAGACATCGGGCTCTGCAAGCCGGGTGAAAGCGGGAAGCTGGCCGAGAAGGGCGTGTTCGACCTCGGCGGCGACCTCCCGACGAACACCTCCGGCGGACTGATGGGCTTCGGCCACCCGGTCGGCGCGACCGGCGTCGGACAGGGTGTAGAGGTGCTCCGCCAGCTCAGGCAGGAAGCGGACCCGAAACGACAGGTCGAGCTGAACTCCAAGCGCGGCGGCATGGACTCGCACGGCGGGACCGGCACGTTCTGCGCGATCAACATATTCGAGAGGAGGGACTGATATGGGTCTCGAACAGATCAACACCCTGATGGAGGTCTTCACGGCTGAGGACCCCATGGCGTTCGCGCATCCCGATGGAGACCCCTGGAAGGACTTCCGCGAGGTGATGCGCATCGAATGGAAGATGGACTTCACCTACAAGCACGTGCTCGGGAAGTATTCCAAGTTCTTCATCGAGCTCGCGAACAAGAAGTTCGTCACGACAGAGTGTCCCAACTGCGGGAAGGTCTGGGGCATCCCCAGGCCGCTCTGCTCGGACTGCCTCACGATCACGAAGTGGAAGGAACTGACGGGAACGGGGACCCTCGTGGGCTACTCCGTCTCTCAGTTCGTACCCTCTTTCATGAAAGTCGAGGTACCCTACGTTCTCGCGGTCGTGAAGATGGACGGAGCGGATACGCTCTTCACCCATCAGCTGCAGAACTTCGGAACGCCCGAATCAGTGAAGGTCGGCATGCCTGTGAAGGTCGCTTATACCGACGGTCAGGTGGACCACCCGCTGCTGCTCATGCACTTCGAGCCGGCCTAGGGAAGAACGCAAGACTGAAAAGGCGGGCCATCGCGGCCCGCCTTTTTTATTGCGTGCAGTCCTCCATCTCGTTAAGCGGCGGCTATTCAGGCGCGACTTCAGTCGCGCAACACTTCTGACCTTCCCCGTAGGTTGCGATCGCAAGGCGCGGTTGAAACCGCGCCTCAATGATGAAGGCTACCCAACCGCGAATTCATTCGCGGTCGAGACCACCCCTCAGATTATTGCGAATAGCCCGCGGCGCAGGTGCCTCCGCCCTTGTTGTTCCAGTAGACCGAGCGCTCGCATACCACCGGCTGCGTCGAGGTCACCCTCAGAGACAGGTTACCCTTGAAGAAGTCGTTTACCCGCAGGCTGGCGCGCGTACCCGCCGCCACGTCCATGTCCGTCAGCTTCTTCTCGCCGCCCTCCCCCATCGCGTATACGGAGACTTTCGCCGGCAGCTCGCCGGGGTTCTCGACCAGCAGCCACGTCTCGAAGCCGTAAGCGGTGCAGCCTTCCGGCAGGAAGGCCTCCGTCGCCGGGGCGCTGACGCCCGTGCTCTCGTGTCCGGCCCTTCCGCCCGGGACGTTCCAGTAGACCGAGCGCGTGGCCACGAACGGCCTGGCCGCGCTCGCGTGTACCGCGACGTCGAGCCCCGGCGCGAGCTCGGCGAGCCTGACCGTGGCCCTTGACAGACCGGGCACCGTGACCGTCTTCGGCACATGGTGAGTGCCGCCCTTCCAGGGGTCAGTCGCCTGCGCGTCGATGTTCACGTCCATCGGCTCGGGGTGCGGGTTGAGGAGCAGCACGTAGCTCTCGAACCCCGAGTGGTTCGCTCCCTCGGCGAAGTACCAGTCGGCCGACGCGGCCTTGTCACCGATCGAGCACGTGCCGGAGCGCCTGTTGTTGCCATACATGGAGAGCTCCGCCACCACCGGGTTGCCATCGGTCTCGACACGGGTCGAGACGTCCGACGACTTCACGAAGTCATTGACCCGGACCGTGCGGCGGGAGTAAGGGGGTATCACAACCGAAGGCCCCTCGACCTGCCCGGCCGGCGTGAGGAAGAACAGCTTCGCTCCCACCTGTGTCGCGCCGGGGTTCAACATGCACACCCACGTCTCGAAGCCGTAGTCGGTGCAACCCTCCGCCATGTACCACAGGTTTGAGCCAGCGTCGGTCCCGATCGAGTCGTGGCCCTCGGTCCGCTCCTTCCAGTACATCGAGCGCTCGACCCGCACGGGTATGTCCGACCCGACACGGATGCCGGCGTTCTGTCCCCAGACGTCCGAACTTGCGTTGACGGTCAGTCTCGAGTGGGCAGGGACCTGCAGCGGCTTTCCGTTGCGCGGGCCCGCGTCGGTGTAATAAGAGAGAGTCACGTTCGCCGGGCCGTCGTTGGGGTTCGCCACCAGGACCCAGGTCTCGAAGCCGTATGCCGTGCAGCCCTCCGCGAGGAAGTACTGGTAGTTGGCGCCCGGCGGCACGTCGGGGCTGACCCCCGTGTAGACGTTCATCTTCGACTCGTCCATCGTCGCCTGCTTGCCGCCCGCCACCAGGACGTCCCTGGTGCTGGACTGCATCTGGTTCAGCTGGTTCGGCCTGTCCGGGTCGTGCCTGTTCGTGTCACCGCTGACGGCCAGCAGCACGCGCTTCGCGCAATAGTGGTCTAGCGCGACAGGGTCCTTGCTGGCGAGCAGCATGTTCGTCCTCACGGCGTTGGTGTAAGGCCCGTTGGGGCCGCCCGACGGGATGACCCAAATCGCGTCCACGATGTTCATGTCAGGGAAGCGCGCGACGAGCATCACCTTGCCGAAGATCCCCTCCGAGACCATCGGACCGTGCGGCGCTTCCTGGGTCCCCTTCCAGAGGTCCTGCACGCCCATGAAGTGCTTGATCGACGCGGTCATGCCCGGGCCGCCGTGGTCCTTGAGCACCGGCACGTTGAGGAACTTGAGGCGGGAGTTGTCGTAAGAGGACCCGTTCCATACGCCGTAACGGAGCGATATCTGCGTTCCGTAGACGGTCGTGAACTTCGGGTAGCCCTCCTCTATCGAAGGCACGTACACGTATCCGTCCGTGCCGTCACCGGAGCCGAACTCTCCGACCGACCTCGTCTGCACCTGTGTCCAGTCGTAGACCGACACGCGATTAGGACCGGCGAACATCATCGCCACGTCGTTGAACGACTGGTGGTGGTCCTCTGCGTTGCACCTGTCGGTCCTGTTGTTGGGAAGGTTGTCCATGAAGGACGCCCACTGACCGTTCTCCACTATCACTATCTCGCCGGTGAACCCGCCGGGGTGGTGAACTATCGCGCTAATCAGGCCCTTGACGACGTCGGTGTTTGTGCCGCCCCGCTCCTGCCACTCGCCGTTCACCTTGATCAGGACTACGTCGTTCGTGCCGATGATGCCGTCAGGCCCGGCGGCCTTGTTCGAAAGCCCGCTTCCGGTCTTGAAGAAGTCCTGGCCGTTCGCGCTCATGGTGTCGATCAGGGTGTCCACACCGAACTCGCTCTGGTTCGGGATGTTCTGCGCGACGAAGATGTCACTGGTGCCCGCCGCCCCGGCGGCGGCCTTCCAGCCGGGCGCCGTGAGCGTCGCGGCCGCGCCCCTCATCTCGTCCATCGACCGGACGGGTCCCGAGCCTCCCAGGAAAGTCACGGCCAGCACCACGAGAAGCGCCACGACGACCGCGCCCTCCAGTGCCCTGACAACGAGTTTGTACCGCCTGTTCGATATGTCGAAGCCGAGGAAGGATGGAAGGCGTGCCGCCAGGGGTATTGAGACGCCGCCGAAGAGAAGACCCACGTTGGCCACCGCCGCCTTCTGGCACGGGTAGTTGAGCCTCGAAGGCTTCCGCCCCGAGCGGATGATGAGCCAGACCAGCGACGCAATGCCGATCAGGGTGATGTTGCCGTAGATTATCTTTCTGACCTTGCCGCGGAGCCCGCGCCCGCCTTTCTCGCCACCGTCTCCGCCGCAGTGCGCGCTCCCGGCCTCTTCTCCGTGCCGAGCGCAATCCATCGCAGATGCCTTTCCTTCAGACGGACCGTTCGCGGCCCGTTCCGTCAGCTTTCGCCTGCCAGGTCTCCGTACTTGCCTGTCTTCATGAGCCTGCCCCTGAACTTGAGCAGCTTCTCTTTCGCACGATCATCCACCATCGGCCCGTGGCCGGTGCCAACAAGCCAGAGGTCCTCCTCTTCCATCAAGTCGACGACCCTGCAAGCCGACCGCGCCGCCTCGTCGAAGTCGTAAGAGAACCCGATGGTCGGTAGAGTGAAACGGCGATAGGTGTTGATGATCGCGTCGCCGCTAAAGAGTATCCCCTTCTCGCGCCAGAAGAAGCAGCTGGTGCCGGGTGTGTGGCCCGGCGCGGCCATCAGCTCAAAACCGCCGAGCACCGGAAGCACCTCTCCGTCCTTCATCGGCACGTCCACGTCGACGGCGGGGACCTTCGTGAAAGTGGCCGCCGCCTTCGGAACGAGGGAGACCGCCCTTCCGAGCACTCCCATCTTGTAGACGCTGGAGACGTACTGCTTGCCCTGGAGGAACGGCACCTCGGTCTCGTACGCGACGACCTTCGCGCCCGAGAGCCTTTTGAGCGCGGCGGCGGCTCCGGCGTGGTCTACGTGGAAATGTGTCAGCAGGATGTGGCTTATCTCCACGGGCGAGCGCCCGAGTGACTTGATCCGGTCGACGATCAGCTTGTAGTCGTACTCGACGCCCGAGTCTACGAGTACCAATTCGTCGTCTCCCTCGATCATGTATACGTTGCCGGTCATGTAGCCGGTCATCATGTGGACAGGCGGAATGCTCTTCATATGTATCTCTCCATGGGTCGGCGCGCGGTTTTCGCTGATTCTAACACGCGGCCGGCGGCCGTCAGGGCAATCATCGGCGAACGGGCGGGGCTTCGTAATGAGCGATATCAAAAAGCAGAGCCGTCAGAAACGCGTGTCGGGGTTCATCAGCATCGAGCAGACCTGCATCGGGTCGGAGAGGCTCACCACGAAAGGCCTGTCCTCGTCATAGAACGTCAGCTTGATGCCGGGTCCGTTCCTTGTGTTGTAGGCGGTCGTGCCGTCGGTCCCATATCGGATGCCATAACCTTTGTAGTTCGCGAACGTCAGCTGGTAAGGCTCACAGTCCTGGAGGTCGAGCCGGTCGAACCTCTTTCGCGGCCAGGCCCCGAAGCCGAACTCGATGGTGTCCGCGGTCACGTTGAAATCCAGCCTTCGGAAGTTGATGATCAGCGGGACGAAGACCAGCAGCACACCGAGTGCGACCCAGGTGGTGGGTCCGGCCTGCCCCAGCTTGCGGTTCGTGAAACCCGCGATCAGGACGACTGCGTAAACGACATAAGGCAGCGCGATGAGAGACCATACCCAGGGTGGGAAAGTCACCGTCTCCCGGTAGATCAACGATCCATCGTCCTGCTTAGCCAATAGCGGGCGCCTCTACTCGGAGCCACGGGCGGGAGACCTCTGTGCCCTCCAGGAACCTCTGCACCGCGGCGTTGAACATCTCCGGCTGGTCCAGCTGGGGCACGTGGGCGGCGCGCGGTATCGCGACCAGGAACGAGCCTTTTATCTTCATGTTGAGCCGCTGCCCGATCCTGAGCGGCAGGCCCATGTCCTTCTGTCCCCAGACGATCAGGCAGGGCTTGTCGATCTCGGACACCCGGTCGGCGTATTGCAGCGAGACCACTTTCCGGGCGGTCCTCATGTAGGCCTCCAGGTACTCGTCGAGGTCGGGCCGCGAGCTGGCGGCCACCTGCTCGTCGATGAGCATCTTCGTCCACGGGTTTATGTTATAGATGCCAGCCATCCGGTAGAAGATCCTGTAGTTGAGGAGCCTCGAAGAGAAGTACTCGATCCCCCTCTTTACGAGGTGGCCCGGGAGCCTGTGGAGCGCCCACTTCAGGGGCGCCGGAAAGCTGTGGGTACCGGCCGTGTCGACCAGGACGACGCTGTCTACGATCTCCGGATGCTCGAGTGTCAGGTGCAGCGTGATGAAGCCGCCGAGCGAGTTCCCGATGACCGTGACCCTTTCCAGGCCGAGCATCGAGAGCAGCCCGCGAACGGCGTCCGCGAAGAAGTCGAGGTCGCACGGCGAGTCGACAACGGCGCTCCTGCCATAGCAGGGCAGGTCGACCGCGATGACCCTGTTCGTCCGCCGGAAGTGCTCGAGGTTCGGCGCCCAGTTGGTCATCGAGCCGCCCAGGCCGTGTATGAAGAGCAGGGGTCGGCCTTCGCCCTCGTCGACGTAGTGGAGCCGGCATCCGCCGATGTCCGCGTACCTGTCCTCGAAGCCGTCCATCAATCGATACCTCCAGTCCGAGCCCTAAAGTGAAAGACGTTCACGTCAGTCGAACGAGCCGATCTTCTTGTGCCTGCTCACCGACCGGGGCAGGTCTTCAACCGCCTTGTTCACGTCGTGGAAGCACGAGCCCGGTTTCTCGCTCTCCTTGATCTTGGGATAGATCGCGCATTTCAGGAACTCGAGCGCGCCGGCCTCGTCATCGTCCATCACGACCCTCTCGAGGTCCAGCCGTTCCTTCTCGTCTATCGACAGGCCCCATGTCCTGGCCATATCTCCTCCATCTGTTCGGTTGTGACATGCATGATTCTACCAGCGCCGGCCTCTAAGGAGGAACTCGACCCGCCGGCGCACTAAGATGTCGAGGACGCGGCAAGCGACCTCGCACGTCTCCTCCGCTGATAGAGCAGCTTACTCACCCTGTAGGTGAGGCCCGCCACCGCAATGGCCATGTAGACATAGAAGACGGCGTCCAGCCATGCCAGCTCCCTCAGGTCGGTCCCGATCACCAGGACTTTGACGAACAGGATGGCGAGGACGACGTAGTTGAGGATATGTATCACGTGCCAGTACGAGACGCTCTTCCGGAAGAGCGCCGTCAGCGCGGTGAGGAGAATCAGGGCGAGGGCGACAGGACCGATCACCCACAGCTTCGAGTAGCCGGTGAATCCCCTCGCCACGCCGATCCCGGCGTGAACCACGGCCAGCGCCACCACCGTTATCCCGAACGCCCTGTGTACCCGCATCACCAGCCTGGGCGCGAAAACCCTGTACACCGGGATGCCCATCGAGCCTGTGATCACGTTGAAGAAGGCCAGCGTGAACGCGTAGAGACCGGTCAGCCTCTGTGCCTTCCAGATCGCATCGACGCCGGGGAGGCTTCGCGCGAAGACCGCCAGCAGGGGCACGAGAAGGGCTGCTGCCGCTGCGGTAAGGATTAGGGTCTGCAGTGCTCTCCTGGGTTTTCCTCTCACGGTTCCGGCCACTGTACGCCGCCTGACGTTCGCTTGCTCTTCTCGGTTGTCATTCGACCACCGGGCCCCGGTTCCTTTCCCCCTCTCCACACCACGAAGAAAGGGTTTGACGCGCGGACTGCAAACTAAGTCCGAAAAGCTACGAGCGAGGGGAGAAAGCGGTGACACTGGACGGAAAGAAGATAGTCATGGTGCTGGGTCCGCAGTTCGAGGACCAGGAGGCCAGGAGGCCTCTGGAGTTCCTCAGGGAGGAAGGCGCTTACGTGGACGTGGCCGGTGTGAGGAAGGAAACACTCACGGGGCTTCACCAGCACACGCAGATACCTGTCGACAAGGAGATCACCGCGATCAAGCCCGACGACTACGATGCGATGGTCATCCCCGGCGGAAGGTCCCCCGCCAACCTCAGGAAGCACGCCGAGGTCGTCGACTTCGTAAGGGATTTCTACGAGACCGGCAAGACCGTCGCGGCCATATGCCACGGGCCGCAGCTGCTGGCGGCCGCCGGGCTGCTGAAGGACAAGCACATAACCGGCTACCCGAAGATCCGCGAAGAGATGCAGCAGGCCGGTGCCGACTTCGACGACCAGCCGGTGGTGATCGACGGGAACTTGATCACCTCCCGCAACGTGCCCGACATACCCCAGTTCGACGCAGCCATCAAAGCCGCCCTCTGAAGCTATCAAACACAATGCACGAGATTTGAGGCACGGCATGTGCCGTGCCTCAAAGCGAGTCTCTGGTTAAACAACGGGCTCGATGTACCCATCGAGCCCTGGCGAGCGCGTAGCGAGCCGGCCGCGACCGTGCTCAACGTCTCGCAGGTTTCGGGGTGAGGGGGATCTCAGACTCAAACAGGTGGAGGCGGCCGCGGCCATCTACGTTGAAGTCAGTGAGAGTCAGGACGGGCAGAGCTTTGACCTCAGAGGTAGCCCGGTGTAAGGCCTGAACCTTGAGGTTCTGCTCCCCGGTTCACGATGTGCATGAAAACTCAGATCACATTCTGGCTAACCCATTACCTGCGCGAACCCCAACTCATTTGTTAGAATCAGCCTGGCCGGTGCAATAGCGCCGGCTTCTGACACGGCGAAGAGATATCGAGGTCCAATTGTTCCCGTTCGCCAGGCCCGACCTGCTGCTCATGCACCCGCCTAGCGTGTACGACTTCCGCACTAAGCTCGGGGTGCCGAGCCCTATCGCAGACCTCATCCCCTCCGGCACCGCCTTCGAGATGTACCCCCTGGGCTTCTCGTTCCTCGGGGAATACCTGGAGCGGAACGGGGTGAACGTACGTATCGTGAACCTGGCGACGCGGATGCTGGAGGACCCTTCTTTCGATGCCGGGTCGTTCATCGCGAAACAGCGCCCGCGCGCGTTCGGCATCGGGCTGCACTGGCTCCCCCACTGCCACGGCGCCGTCGAAGTCGCCAGGCTCTGCAAGGAAAAGCACGGCGACATCCCTGTCATCATGGGCGGCTACTCGGCCACCATATTCGCCGACGATCTCCTTGCACGCTCGGAAGTCGACTTCGTGGTCAGGGGGGACTCCGCCGAGGAGCCGCTTCTGCAGCTGATGAAGGCGATCGAGAGCGGCGCCGGTTTCGAGAGCGTGCCGAACCTCTCCTGGCGAGACCCCTCGGGCGAGATACGGCACAACGAGTTCTCATACGTGCCGGACGATCTCTCGTACCTCGGCAACAATTATCGATACATGGTCCGCTCGGCCATAAAGTACGGCGACATCAACGGCCTCAAGGCCTTCAAGGGATGGTGGTCGTATCCGCTGACGGCCGTAGTCACGGTCAGGGGATGCCGGAACAACTGCACCTTCTGCGGCGGCTCTGCTCACGCGGCCGGCACCTGCTTCAACCGGAAGAAGCCGGCCTTCCGCTCGCCATCCGCGATCGCTGCCGACGTCCGGGCGATATCGCGCTTCACCGGCGCGCCGATATTCATCATCGGCGACCTGCGCCAGAACGGAGACGAGTACTCGCTGCAGGTGCTCGGCGCCCTGAAAAAGGTCGCCCCACGCAACTACACAGTGCTCGAGCTGTTCGGCCCCGCTCCGCGCACCTTTTTCGAACAGGCTGCGCTATCGCTACCGAACTTCGCCTGCGAGATATCCCCGGAGACGCACGACGAGGAGCTGCGCAGGATGGCGGGCAAGAGGTACAGCAACGCCGGCCTCGAGGCGACCCTCCGTTACGCGATGGAGTGCGGCTGCTCCAAGGCCGACGTCTTCTTCATGATCGGGATACGGGGCCAGACGCGCGAGTCCGTGCGGGAGACCACGGCTTACGCGACCGACCTGCTGAGGCGATTCGGACCCAGGCTCAACCCCCTGATAGGACCCCTCGCCCCGTTCCTCGACCCCGGCAGCATCTCCCACGACAACGCCGCGGAACTCGGATACGGGCTTTTCTGTCATACGCTCGAGGAGTATCGCACGGCGCTGCTCGAGCCGAACTGGCGCGACATGTTGAGCTACGAGACCGATTGGATGTCCAGGGCCGACATCGCCGCCGCCACCTACGAGGCGCTGCTCGCGCTGAACCGGGCGAGAGGCGAAGCGTCGCCGGGCATGAGCAAATACGTGGACGTGTGCGAGAAATTCCTGAATGATAATATGACCCTTCTCGAAAGGGTCGACAGGGCACGGGCGGCGGGAGAAGACGCCATGTCCCTGAAGGCCGAAGCCGACGCGTTGCGCGCGCGGGGCGCGCACCTTAAGGAGGAGCTCAAGTGGCCGGTGGAGGGCCCGAGGTTCCGATACCCGGGGATCGCGAGGACCATCCTGGGAAGATGAACCGCCTGCGCGGCCTTTTCTCGCGCCTGTTCGTGGCTATCGGTGCGGCTGTCTCCTTCCTCGGTTCGAAACTTTCCGCGGCGGCCGGCGCGATCGCCAGGCCTTTCAGGCGCTCCCGGGCGCGGGAGAAAGAAGCTGGCTCGCCTGACGCGCCGATGACCGATTTTCTCGAGCTCCCCGAAAAGGAGAAGAAACCCGCAAAAGAGCGTTCGCACGGGTCGGGCACGCGCGTCAAAGAGGCGCTCGGCGGCAGGAGTGCGCGGCGAGTCTTCACGATCTCGCTCGCCGTCATCGCGGCGGTCGCGTTCATCCTCTCTATCACGAGCGCCATCTACGCCGAGGCGACCCACTTTGACGCGTTCTCGGATCACCCGTTCCGCGTCGACATGTCGGAGCAGGCGAGGAAGGAACTGGGGCCGATAGTCGACGCGTACGCCTCGGCCAACAAGGACGTCGTCCTTGCGAAAGACGGCCAGGACGCGGAGATCGTGATCAGCGAGAAGAAACTGTCGGGCTACCGCGTCAGCGCCATCGAGATGTCGCCCGGCGTGAAGGTAGAAGCGGGCTCAAAGACGCTGACCCTGGCGCCGGGGCGGAAATACTACTTCATGTCGCGGGACTTCGGCCTCCTGAACGAGGCCACCGAACCCGGCATCGACTCGCTCGAGACCTCGATCCGGACGATCCTCGCCGGGAGGCCCGTCTCAACCATGACAGCCGTCGGCGATATCCTGCCGGGACGCCACGTCGTCGAGAAGATGAACCAGTACGGGGTGGACTACCCCTTCAAAAAGATCGCGCCGGCTGTCAAAGGCTCCGACATCACGTACGGCGACCTGGAGTGCCCCGTGACCGATCGCATCGAGCCCCCGACCTCGGGCATGCTGTTCTCCGCTCCGAAGAAGACCATCGAAGGGCTGAAGCTGCTCGGCCTCGACGTCGTATCGGTGGCGAACAACCACACCACGAACTTCGGTGTCGAGCCTTTCGTCGATACGCTCAAGCTGCTGCAGGACAACAAGATCGCCTACACGGGCGGCGGCTACAACTACGACCAGGCGCACACGCCCGCCATCCTCGACGCCGGCGGCATGAAGATGTCCTTTCTTGCCTACGACAGTATCCCGGACGTCATCAAGGCGGGCTCGGGGCCCGGGGTCGCCTGGCTGAGCCTTCCGCCGTGGAACCCGATGAACCCCGAGGAGCTCGACCAGGTACTCTCGGACATCCGTGCGGCGAAGGCAAAATCGGTCTACGTCGTCGCCTGCTTCCACTGGAGCGCGGAGGACGTCTACTATCCCAGCGCCGCCATGAAGGACGTCGCGTACAAGGCGATAGACGCCGGGGCGGACATGGTCCTCGGGTCGCACCCGCACACCATCCAGCCCATCGAGTACCACGACGGCCACCTCATCGTGTACAGCATGGGTAACTTCGTATTCGACCAGATGCAGAGGGACCAGACCCGTGAGGGGTTCTTCATCAAGTGCACCTTCCTGAGCGGCGAGCTCACCAAGGTGAAGCTGGTCCCGTACAAGATCCGCGATTACTCGCAGCCGGTTGTCCAGACCGGTACGGCCGGGCAGAAGATACTGAACAAAGTCCTGAAACTTTCCGGCAAATAGCACGACCCTCCTGCTCGCGCACTCTTTTAACGTATGACCCACCCTGCATCATGATCAGCGGCTCGCCGGGTCCGGGGGGTTCTTCCCGACCCGGACCCGCCCCTCTTATTAATAGTGGGGGTTGGTGTAGGACGCTGGTCAGGAGGCGGTCACATTACGCCGGATCGGCTCTAGAGAGTAAGCCGGCTCCGTGGCCGGGTGATCGCACGGCACGCCTTTCCTAGCGAACGTGTGATTACCCGGCCGCTCTCGTTGGTGAAGGTTCGAGACGAGCTCTCCGGTACTCAGAGTAGTGGCATTCCCTGCAAAACGGTGCAAATGGTGCAAATGGGGTCAAACCTAAAAACTTGCATCTGTCTCTGCCAATATGACGTTCGCCGCAAGCGAATGCGAGAGAACGGGGGTAAACAGGGAATCGTAAAAACGCAGAGACCTGGCCCTAAATTCCGAAAAGTGAAGATTTGGGACCTGACCCCACTATCCCGATATCGGCCTCGCGGCCGATATGGTCATGCCGGACGTAAGCTGAATTCAGTCGTGATCGACACGACGAATCTTGATCACCTTGTACACTTCGAACCAGACTATGGACAGCAGTCCTGTGGCTACCGCTATCAGGACGTCTACCGCGCCGGGCACGCCGGCGCCTCCCTGGTCGAACCTGAATATGTGGCGCAGCGCCGGCACGTAGAGTATCAGCGCCAGGAAGACGACGGTGCCTCCGAGCACCCACCACAGCGCCCTGTTCGGCGTCTTCAGTGTGTCTTTGATGGACCGCGTCCAGGACCGGTTCGTCATTATCAGGCCGAGGTTGGCGATAACGAGCGCGGTGAACGTGATGGCCCTTGCCAGTCCGTCAGCCTGCCCACGCCAGTGAGCCACACCGAACAGCAGGCTGACCAGTATCATGACGACTATCCCCTGTGCCACGCTGATCGCGACCGTCCGCTTGTCGAAAATCGGCTTCGAGAGGTCCCGGGGCGGCCGCAGCATCACGTCCGATTCCTCCGGCTCCGCCTCGAACACGATCGAGCATGCCGGGTCGATTATCAGCTCGAGGAAGGCGATGTGGACCGGCAGGAGGACCAGCGGTAGCTTCGAGCTTATGAGGACCGGTATGAGAGATATGCCCGCTATCGGCACGTGCACGGCCAGGATGTATGCCATGGCTTTCTTGATGTTGTCGAAGATGCGGCGCCCCAGCCTGACGGCGCGCTCGATCGACGAGAAGTCATCGTTCAGCAGCACCAGCGCGGCAGCCTCGCGGGCGACGTCGGTGCCCCTGTCCCCCATCGCGATCCCGATCTGCGCGCTCTTGAGCGCCGGCGCGTCGTTGACGCCGTCGCCGGTCATCGCGACGATGTGCCCGTTCGCCTTGAACGCGTTGACGATCCTCAGCTTCTGCTCGGGGACGACGCGCGCGAAGATGTTGACAGTATGGATCCGCGACTGGAGGCTCTCGTCATCCATCTCGTCCAGCTCCGGCCCGGATATGTACTCCTCGGGCTCCTGCAGCCCTATCTGGTACGCAACGTTCTGCGCGGTGCCCGGGTAGTCACCGGTTATCATCACTACCCTGATCCCGGCCGTGTAACACTCCTGGATCGAGGCCCTCACGTTCGGGCGCACAGGGTCGACGAGCCCGACGAGGCCGACGAACTCGAAGACAAAATCGTGCTGGTCGACCGGAAGGTCGGCCTCGACGAAATAAGACTTTGCGACACCGATGACACGGAGTCCGTCGGAGGCCATGTCCGCGACGGTCTCGAGCATCTCGTCCCGCTTCTCCTGAGACATGTGGCACAGGTCGGCCACCGCCTCGGGCGCTCCCTTCGCCGCGATGACGTACTCGTTTCCGTCCGGCGATTTCCACACGTGGGAAAGAGCCAGCAGCTTCTCGGAGAGCGGGTATTCCCTCAGGAGCGTCCAGTCGGCGTGGAGGTGCTCCGTCTTGACGAGCTTCCTGTCGCCGAGCCGCTTCATGGCCTTTTCGAGCGGGTCGAAGGGGTCCCTCTGGCTCGCGAGTATCGCGAACTCGACAAGCTCGTGGAGCTCCTCGGGGAGGTCCGCGTGCATGTGGTCGGCGAGGTCGTAGGAGAGCCCGTCGACCACGAGACGGCTCACCGAGATCCGGTTGAACGTCAGCGTGCCGGTCTTGTCCACACAGAGCACTGAAGCCGAACCCAGCGTCTCTACCGCGGGTATGCTGCGGGTCAGGACATCCATCTTCGAGATCCGCCAGGCGCCCGTAGACAGGAACAGTGTCAGGACGACGGGGAACTCCTCCGGCAGCATTGCCATGGCGAGTGTCAGCCCCGCGATGACCGCCTCGAGCCAGTGGCCCCGCGTGATGCCGAACACCAGGAATACCAGGATGCTCAGCCCGGCGCCCACGCTCGCGATGCGGAGCACCAGGCTCCGGGTCTCTATCTGAAGGGGCGTGTCCTCCGTCTCGATACCCTCGAGGGCCTTACCGATGCGCCCGAACTCGGTCCCGCTGCCTATCGCTTTAACGAGAGCGATCCCGTAGCCTTTTACGACCAGCGTGCCCGAGAACAGGAACGGGCCGCCCTCACCTCCGGGCCTCTCCATCTCCACGTCACCGTCGCAGAACGACTTGCGGACAGGGATAGACTCGCCGGTAAGGAGCGACTCGTCGACCTGGAAGTTCAGGCACTGGATAAGGACGGCGTCCGCCGGTACGCGGTCGCCTTCCGTGAGGATCAGGAGGTCTCCCATGACCACTTCGCGCCCGGCGATGCGCTTCTGTGTGCCGTCCCTGATCACCAGGGCGCGCGGGCTGGACAGGTCCCTCAACGCCTCAAGCGCACGCTCGGTCTTCCTCTCCTGGTAGAACGTGATGCCGATGACCACGACGACGAAGCTGAGGAGGATCATGGCCTCCTGGATCTCGCCGGGCAGGAAGAGGTAGACGACGCCGACCGCAACCAGCAGAAGGAACATCGGCTCGACCAGGACGTCGAATGCGATCCTCAGGATGTTGCGCTTCTTTGCCGACGATATCTCGTTCGGCCCGTACTGCTCGAAGCGCCGATCGGCCTCGTCAGTGGTCAGTCCCTCGAGCTCTGTTATGTCGATCGATTCAGCGTTCTGCAAAGACATGTCACTCATTGTAAGGCCGTGACCCTCAGAGGGCTACGGGGGTTGAAAAGTCAGCAGGAAGTGGCCTCCCTGAAGGCCCTCATGAAGTTTCCACCGAGTATGCCGGTGACTTCGTCTGTCGAATAACCACGCTCGAGATAGAGCTGTGTCAGCGCGGGAAGGTCCTCCGCCCCTCGCATGCCTGCGGGCGTCGCGATGAGGCCGTCCCAGTCGCTCCCGAGCGCGATGTGCTGAGCGCCCACAAGCTTCTTTATGTGGTCGGCGTGGTCGACGACAGTCGACAGGGTCGCCGGCCGTCCATGTGGGACGAGCCACTCGGATGCGTATATCAGGCCGATGACCCCACCTGTGGAAGCGACCGACCTTATGTCCCGGTCCGAGAGGTTCCTGAACACCGGCCGCACGGCGCTCGCGGCCCCGTGGCTCACGATGACAGGCCTGGTCGCCCTTATGCACACCTCGTTGATGATGTCGGTGTGGACGTGCGCCAGGTCGATCATCATACCGAGCGACTCGCAAGCCTCGAGCGCTTCGTATCCCCTGGCGTTCAAGCGCGCATGGCTCTTGAGCCGACTCGCCGACGATACGGCGAACGCGTTAGTGGTGAAGTGCGTCAACCCCGCATACCGGATCCCGAGACGATGGAAGTCGGCGAGCCTCTCGACCCTGCCTTCGAGCATGTGGAACCCCTCGAGCCCGAGCAGCCCCGCGACCGCGCCGGCCTCGCCCGCCTCCAGGATCTCGTCGGGGGAAGTGCAGAACGAGATGCCCGTCTTCTCGAACTCCCGCCGGGCGAACTGTATGTTTCGAAGCGCTCTCGAGTGCGCGCCGACGGGCAGGGGATGCGTTACCACTCCGTAGAAGACCGCGTCCACCCCGCCTTCGCGAAGCCTCGGCACATCGGTGTGGAGCTTCCAGGGCTGCATCCCTTCCGGCGGAGGGTTACGCCTCGAATAGTCTTTCCTCAACATGCGTACGGCCATCAGCGAATCGGTATGGAGGTCCACGACGAGCGACTTCATGTGAAGCTCTCGCGCTTCCGGCGAGACCTTGATCGAGATGTGAGCGGGATGTGCCACGATCATTCCTCTCGAGTATGAAACACACGGCCCGCCGGAGCAGGCCGGAACATTATACATCCGGCCCGGCCGCCATGCTCGCAGGACATCGCTTGCCCGCCTCGAAACTCAGACGTAGCATAAAACAAAGCACTGGTCCGGCGATCGGAGGGGGAATCCAATGGCGGAATTCGAGAAGGTAGAAGGCTCGAAGAAAGACCACGAATTGAGACTGTACGCTATCAGCACCTGCGGCTGGTGCAGGAAGACGCGTAGCTTCCTCGAGGACAACGACGTGGCGTACGAGTACGTGTACGTCGACCTGCTCAATGGACAGGATCAGGCGGACATCGTAGAGGAAGTGTCAAAGCTCAACCCCGACCGCACGTTCCCGACCATGGTCATCGACGGCGACGAAGTGCTGATAGGCTTCAAGGAAGACGCCATCAAGGAAAAGATCCTGTGAGCGACGCGCCCGGCATGACGTCCGGAGAGGTGGAGAAGCTCTACGAAAGGCTGTTCACCGAAGCCGAGGAGGGCGGCTACCACCTGAACCCCGACCGCGAGATGGTGCTCGATCTCGTCCGGGGCCTCGCGGCCAACGAGGAAAGGTACGGATACATGCTCTGCCCGTGCAGGCTGTCCGGCGGCGGGCGGGAAGCCGACCTCGACATCATCTGCCCTTGCGACTACAGGGACGCGGACCTCGACGAGTACGACACCTGTTACTGAGCGCTTTACGTCTCGGGGCGTGCCCTGAAAGGTGAGGCTGAGATAAACCCGATACCGGAGAGGCGGAACCTTGTGAAAGAGAAGCCCGGGGCGGACAAGCCTGCCGCCCGCGCAGAAGGGGCGGTCACGCCCGCCGACTATCCCGTCTGGCGCTGCAAGGTGTGCGGTTACCTGTGCGCGCGTGGGACCCCACCTGAGAAATGTCCTGTCTGCAAGGCGTCCCGCGACAGGTTCGAGCCCTTCGAGTTCTCCTGACGAAAGGAATTCCTTTGGACAACCTCGTTGTGATCGGGGGCGTTTCCGCGGGGACGACCGCCGCCGCCAGGGCGCGGCGTTGCTGCCCTGACGCCCTGATCACGGTCTACGAGCAGGGGGAGTTCGTAGCCTACTCCGCGTGAGGCATGCCTTACTACATCGGCGGCGTGACCGCCGAAGCGACAGACCTGGTGGTAAGGACGCCGGCCGAATTCCTCGAGAAGAACCAGGTGGTCATAAAGACCCGTCACAGGGTCGAGCTCATCGACCACGAGAACCGGCGCATCCGGGTCCGCGACCTCACCGACGACGGCGAAATCTGGGCGCCTTACACCAGGCTTCTCATTTCGACCGGCGCCGACGCTTTCGTGCCACACATCCAGGGGGCCGGCCTCGAAGGAGTCTTCCCGCTGCGCAAGCTGAAAGACTCGATCGAGATAATGAAGTTTCTGAAGAGAGAGAAGCCTCGCAAGGCGGCGGTCGTAGGTGCGGGCCCGATCGGAATGGAGATGTGCGAAGCGTTCAGGAAGCTCGACATCGACACCACCGTGATCGAGCTGGCACCTCAGGTCATGCCTTCCATCGATCCGGAGCTCGCTACACTGGTTCAAAGTGCTGTTGAGAAAGAAGGCGTTCACTGCCGCCTGAAGTCCGGCCTGGACGCTGTCCTGTCAGACCGGCGAGGCAAGGTCGCCGCGGTCTCGACGACGTCCGGAGAGGTCGAAGCCGATATCGTGCTCATGGCCATAGGCATCCGCCCCTCGGTCAAGCTTGCCTCAGATGCCGGGGTAGAGCTCGGCGCGAAGGGAGCGATACGAGTCGACGAGAAGATGCGTACCAGCATCGAGGGCGTGTTCGCTGCCGGCGATTGCGCAACGAACGTCAACCGCGTGAACGGCGCCGAGACGTGGATACCGCTCGGCTCGAACGCGCGGAAGCAGGGGCGCGTCGCTGGTGAGACGATGTTCGGCGGCGGCGCAACGTTTCCCGGCGTGGTCGGCACCTCGATCGTCAAGGTCTTCGATACGACCGTGGGCAGGACCGGGCTGTCGAAAGCCGAGGTGGTGGAGTCAGGCTTCGACCCTGTCGAGGTCGAGATGGATGCACGCACGCACCACGATTATTACCACGCGGGCGGCTTGATCAACCTGCACATGATCGCCGATCGAGAGTCGGGCACGCTGCTCGGGGCACAGCTGGTCGGCGAATGGGACGCCGCGGTGGACAGGCGGCTCGACGTGTTCGCCATGGCGCTGACCGCCCGGATGACCGCGGCGGACATGCAGTACGCCGACCTGGCCTACGCGCCTCCCTATTCCATCGCGACGGACATCCCGATCATCGCCGCCAACCTGGCGGAGGGGAAGCTGGGCGGTCCGGGTTGTTCCTGCGATTCCAGCGGCCTCGAGTAGGCCGTCTTCGCGGGCCGCGGGTAGTATAATGGCCTCCAAGGAGGCAGCTTCTCCATGGAAGAGATCTATGAGGTAATACCTCTTCTGTCCGCGCTCGTGAACATCGCCATCGGCATATACGTCGTGGCGCGTGACCCCAGGCGTACCGTCAACAGGCTGTTCGGCTGCATCGCCGGGCTTCTGGCGCTCTGGAGCATGACCGAGTTCGTCTCGCGGGCCGTGGGGACCAGGAGCGCCGCGGTCGCGGCCAACATGACAACGGCCGTCGGCTGGACGTTCGTGGGAGCAGTGTTCGTCCACTTCTGCATGGCTTTCGCCGGCTGGCCCGCGAAGAGGCAGAGGAAGTACCTGCCTTTCGCCTACGGCCTGAGCCTGGCGGTCCTGTGCGTTACCTGGTTCACCGACATGGTGATAAAGGGCTACAAGCTCTCGCAGGGTCCCGGCCAGGGCTACCGTGACGTGGGCGGGGTGCTGAGGGTCCCAGCCGAGCTCGTGGTTATCGTCCTCTTTGCAGCCGGCGTTGTCATACTCCTGTCCCTGAGGCGTAACACCGAGTCCATCACCGAGCGCTCCAACGCCGGATACGTGATAATCGCCGTGATGATCCCGCTCGTAACAGCCTTCGTGACCGACATCATCCTCCCCGCGCTGGACAAGCCCGCCCGGGTCAGCTCGGCCGTGTCTTTCCCGTTCATGGCGCTGATAATCGCCTACGCCGTGACGCGCCACGACCTGATGACCTCCGGCGCGTCCTCCATCGGAGTAGCGATAATCGAGAGCATCAACGAAGCGGTGCTGATCACCGACTATGCGGGGATGATCGAGACGGCGAACCCCGCCGCGATCGAGCTGACAGGCTACAAGGAGGCCGAGCTCGTCGGCACGAACGTCGAGAGGCTCTTCATAGAATATCCGCCGGGGACACCGTTCGCACAGCGGGCGGAAGGTGCGCAGTGGCTCCTCCTCCTGAGCGAGGCGGGAGAGCCCATACCCGTTACCCGCAGCACCGGCATCGTGAAAAGGAGGTCCGGCAAGCAGCTGGGCTCGGTGGTCGTCCTGCACGACATGCGCGAGGCGCTGCACCTCATGGAGCTCGAGCGGACGGCCATTGCCGCAAGCGAGGCCGCCAGGGCGGAACGCCAGCGATCGGAAGTGCTGGAGCGGACCCAGGAAGAGCTGCGCGAACACGGCGCTTTCCTGCAGGGAGTGATCGACAACCTGGCGGAGCCGGTCTTCATCAAGAACAGGGAGCTCGAGTACATCTACGTGAACCAGGCCCTCCTCGAGCTACTCGGTATCGAGCGCGAGGACATCCTGGGCAAGACAGCGCAGGACGTCTATCCGCCCGAGCTGGCGACCGAGTTCGTCAGGGCCGACTTCGAGGCGTTCGGTATGAACCAGCTCGTGGAGATCGAGGACGTTGAACTGCAGGTCTCCGAGGACGTCAGCAGGACGGTGAGGATACTGAAGGCGCCTATCGTCGACGAGTCGACGGGGCGGGAGTACATGATCGGTGTCATCAGCGACATAACGGCGCAGAAGCAACTGGACGACGCGAGGCTCGACTTCATCCGGATCGCCGCCCACGAGCTGAAGACGCCGATGACATCCCTGAAGCTGGGCGTCGAGCTGCTGGCGCGGGAGACCCGCGGCTCTCTCGACGACGAGCAGCAGCGGTGGCTGGACATCCTCTCGCTCTCGCTGCAACGTCTGAACCAGCTGGCCAGGAACCTTCTCGACCTCGCTTCACTCGACGCGGGCCTCCTGACGATGGAGACCGAGGAGGTCTTCCTCAGGCCTTTCATGGAGGAGTCGAAGTACATCTTCGAGGTCCAGCTGATGGAGAAGGGGCTGACCTGCGAGATCGAATGCCCTGACGATATCTCCACCGCCTGGGTCGATCCAAACAGGATGTCTCAGGTGCTCTACAACCTGGTGAGCAACGCCATCAAGTTCACCGAGGAAGGGGGCATCAGGCTGATCGCACGCGACAACGGCGACGGGATGCTCGAGCTCTGTGTCTCGGACACGGGCCTCGGGATCCAGCCCACCTACAGGCAGGCGATATTCTCACGCTTCTCCAAGGGCGGCGGCGCGGAGCGCGCCAGAGAAGGGACCGGCCTTGGGCTCTCGATCGCGAAGGCCATAGTCGAAGCGCACGGCGGCAAGATCTGGGTCGACAGCACTCCGGGAAAGGGATCGAACTTTTACTTCACCATCAGAAAACCGCCGGCGAACATGGTCTAGAAGTTTTCAGATCAAACTTTTTAGAAGTTTTCAGATCAAACTTTTTAGAAGGTAGTCAGCGAATGACTTCGTCCTCTTCCCGCCACGCCGGGTCCACGATGCAGATGAACTCAAGGTCTGCTGACGACGTGTTCGTTATGAACTGCTCGCTACCCGGTGGGATGTAAACCGCCTGGCCGGGACCCACCGGCGCTTCCTCGCCGTCGATGCTCATGATGCCCTCGCCGCGGATTATGTAGTAGACCTCCGAGTTCTTCAGAACGTGCCTGAGCGAGCTCAAGCCGGGTCCGACAAGGGCGAGCGCCAGGCTGTATCGCAGGTCGAGGGGCTGCTTGTCGGGGTGCAGGAGCTCCTTGAGCCTGGTGTGGTCGCCGGCAAGGAACTCCACGCAATCGTCCAGTCCGATGATGAACAACTATCCTCCAATCCTTGCGGACCCGCCGTCTCTCAGCCGATGGTGACCCTGTTCCTGCCCGCCTCTTTGCTCATGTACATGAGCGAGTCGGCGCGCGCTATCACGGTCTCGGTCGTGTCATCTTCCCGGGCCTTCGTCGCTCCGATCGATACGGTCACGGCTATGGGGGCGTCCAGGTGCACGACCACCGACCCTTCGATAAGCCTCCTCAGCTTCTCCGCGACCGGCAGCATCTCTTCTTCTGTCCGGACGCCGTCGATCGCCACGACGAACTCCTCGCCGCCCCACCTCGCCACGGCCTCCTGGGCCCTGGTCACGTTGCGCATGGTCCTCGCAAGGGCCTTCAGCACCACGTCTCCGGCTTCGTGGCCGTAGGTGTCGTTGACCTCCTTGAAGTGGTCGATGTCGATGAACAGCACACCGAACTCCCACCCTTCTCCCCGCAGCTCGGCCAGCCTGTACTCGATCTGCGTCAGCGCGTGCCTGCGGTTGCCGACCCCCGTGAGCGGGTCGAGGAGGGCGAGCTTCTCGAGCTCGCCTATACGCCTCCTGTCCTCGATCCGCCTGGTGTTGTCGCTGAAGACCTCCACCGCCCCGACGACTTCGCCGTCGTCCCGGATCGGTGAAACGCGTGTAACGATCGGGACCCTGTAGCCCGCCTTGTGCTGGCAGAACAGCTCCATCTCGCAGGGCTCGCCGGACCGCATGACCTTGAGCGCGGAGCACTTGCCGGTACCGCAGAGGGAATTCGCCTCAGGGTCCATGTGGAGCAGCAACCCCTCCGAGCAGTGTTTGCCGATCACGTCCGCCTTGCTGAAGCCGGTTATCCTCTCGGCGCCGCCGTTCCAGTAGGTTATCCGCCCGTCAGGGTCGAGGAAATAGACCCCGTCGTAGAGGCTGTCCAGTATGGATTTGAAGAATTCCGATTGCGGCAAATATCCCTCTATCCGTATACGAAGACCGTCAGACAGGTAAAGGATAGCGGCAGGGCACGGACGGCGCTACGGCCGGGGCCGTTACTCATCCCATCATGGCCGCGAAGGTCGCCTTGAACTTCTCGGGTGTGGGCATCAGGCGGAAGGTCGCCTGGGCCTCTGCAACCATCTTGCCGCCGGCGTCGAGGACCTTGATGTCGATCGCCTTGTCGGCCTTGCCGCTGAGTCTGAGCTCCTCGAAAAGGTCGAGTGCCTCGCCGCCGGTGACCTTTGCCTTGCAGGACAGCTCCCCGGTCGGCATCGCCATGAATCGTATGCTGAGTACGGTGTTCAGAACGATGAACTGCCTCGGGTCGAGGTGGTGAAAGATCGCCATGCCGCCGGCCGTCTCCACCAGTCCGCATATCGCCCCGGCGTGTGTAAGACCGAACGCGTTCAGGTTGGCCGGGACGTCCTCCAGCACCATCTCTATCCGGCCGTCCTCCGTGACCTCGCGCACTTTCATCCCCGAGCGCTTCGCGAAGTTGCAGCCCTCTTCGACCATGCCTGTCATCATCCGGGCTTCCATCGTTACCTCCCTTTCACCACCATGGCCGGCGCCTTCCCGGCCGGCCTTGCTCTGTCTTCCAACAGTTTACTAGTCCATCGGAGGCCCATTACCTGCATGCTATAATTCCCCAGTCCAGTCGGGAGGTGCAGCGTACTTGTCCGTTTTCGAAGCAATACGGGCCATGGTCGACGCCCGGTCACTCGCGGTGATCGGAGCGTCCGGCACGCCGGGCAAATTCGGCAACTTCTTCACCAGGTCCCAGCTCAAGATGGGATATGACGGTGCGCTCTACCTGGTGAACCCGAAAGAGCGCGAGATCATGGGTCTCCCCGTCTACCCCGACCTTCTCTCGCTCCCGGAGCCTCCCGACCTCGTCTACGTCACGATCCCTGCCGCACGCTCGATCGATATCCTGCGCGAGTGCGCTCGAGTCGGCGTGAAAGGCGTGGTCATGATAGCCGCAGGCTTCTCGGAATCGGGGCGCGAGGGCGCTGCTCTCGAGGAAGAAGCGGTCCGGATCGCCCGCGAGGGCGGCTTCAGGATCATCGGCCCGAACTGCTTCGGCATCTATAACCCGGCGACGGGACTCACGATGCTCCCCGGCCACGACTTCTCCCGGACCCCGGGCGACACGGGGTTCATCTCGCAGAGCGGTGGTTTCGGGGTACACCTCGTGAGGCAGGCCCAGAGCCTGGGCATCAGCTGCAGTTCGGCATTCAGCTACGGAAACGCTGCGGACGTGGACGAGTCGGACCTGCTGGAGTATTTCGCGATGGACGATGACACCCGCACTGTGGCCGGTTACATCGAAGGAGTAAGACGGGGAGACGCGTTCGAGAGGTCCCTCAGGCTGGCCGCTTCAAGCAAGGACGTCGTCCTGTGGAAAGTGGGGCGCTCTACTTCGTCACAGCGTGCGGTGACATCTCACACCGGATCGCTCGCCGGCTCTCACGATATATGGGACGGTCTGATGCGCCAGTGCGGCGTCATCCAGGCGAAGGGTGTCGACCAGGTGCTCGACACGGTGCTCGCCCTGAAACACCTGGGAAGAAGGCCCGGCAGGAGGCTGCTGATCGCCGGCGGCGGCGGTGGCCTGGGGACCTACGGGGCCGACGTGGCCGAATCCCTGGGCCTGGACGTGCCGGCGATACCCGAGTGCTCGATGGCCGGCCTGAGGAGCGCCCTTGCGCGCGCCGGCGCCGTTCCCGGCAACCCTCTCGACTTCGGCGCCCCTCTCATCCCCTTAAGCGAGTTCCGCGAAGCGATGGAGGCCGCCGCCGGGCTGGAAGGTTATGACCTGATGGTCTTCGACATCGCAGCGAACTTCGCGTTCGACCTCGCCGGGGAAGAGGGTCTGAAGACGGCGATGGATATCCTCGTGACCGCGAAGGAGCGCCACTCGAGGAAGATGGCGGTCGTGATGTACACCCGGTCGTTCGACCCGGGTGACCCTTCAAAAGAAGCCATGGTCGGCCGGATGCGCGGGCTGCTTCACGAGAAAGGTATACCGGTGTTCCCGAGCGTTGAAAGGGCCTTGAAGGCGATCGCCCTCATCAATGCTTAGCGTCGAGTCGCGGCTTATTAAGGGGTCAGGTCTTGAATCGTGAATTCAGTTCAGTGGTCGTTCGATGTAAGAGAGAGAATTCACGATTCAAGACCTGACCCCATTGCACCATGTGGCTCAATGCCCCCGGGTGAATTCAAGATTCAAGACCTGACACCTATTGCTTATACCCCGGGCGGACTTGTCACCATAAGCAGCGTCGCGATGTCGTCGGTGAGGTTCTCCCAGCCGTGGGTCTTCGTCCCGGGGAAGTAAGCACAATCGCCTTCCCTGAGGTGATACGACACATCCTCCAGTTCGAACCTCAGCTCCCCCTTGATCACAATGGCGAACTCCTCGCCGCCGTGCTCGAGGGTCTCCGTGTACCGGGCCCTGGGCTGGAAGGTCGCGATCAGCGGCTCCATCGCCGCAGTCTTGTCCTCGACGAGCACCTCAAGGGTTATGGACTCCGAGCTCTGCAGAACCTTGCGCTCGTCGACCTTGAACGTGACCTTCTTGTTCTGGCTGCCGGAGAATATATCGGCGAGGGTCACGTTGTAGAAGTTCAGGAGCTTCACCAGGTTTCTGATCGTTATGCTCGTCTTACCGTTCTCGAGCTTGCTGAGAAAAGAGAGTGAGAAGCCTGTTTCCTCGGCGACTTTGCGGATCGAGTAACCTTTGCTCTTCCTGAGCTCCTGCAGCATCCTTCCAACGTCTTCCATGCGTTCTCCTCCGATAGAAGGTGTTTGCCACATTGAATCTAACATCCTTGACATTTAATATCAAATGTTCTACTTTACGGGGCGGTCAGTTACTGTTGTTGACAAACTACCGATCAAGCAATGAAAACGAGGTGAAGGTAATGAAGCCCGAGGAAGCAACAAGGACGAGCGAGCCGCAGCCTGTCGAGGAGAAGCAGGAGAGCGGCCGGGTCATCCGCTTCGACTTCCGGTATACGGAAGAGGAAATACGTCAGATGTGGGAGGACGGAACACTCTGCCTGTAACGTCCCCCGTTTACATAAAGCCCCGACCCTTCTACGTAAGAACCAGCTCTAGACGGGATGCCTCCCCGCTCAGCGGGGAGGTTTCCTCATCCGGGAAGATCATGTTGACAAGAGGTTGCTTGAGTTCTACTATAGTACGCGTATAAGTTGCTATATAGAGTAACATTTATCGACACAGAACGGAATCATCGAAGGTGACAGAGATGTTCACGGAAAAAGAGATCGAGGCCTTCTTCCTGGGAAGGCCATTCAATTACACGGAGAACAGCGACGGTGACGGGAGCAGAAACGCCACGGTAAAAATGTTCGAATCCTCATCTCCCTTGCTTACGGACACGAACGAGACCTTCTGCTCCTGTGAGGAAGCCGACAGGATCTTCCTTGGACTCCCGCTGATGGCTGCTTGACTGTCCGACCAAAACCGTTGCTTTAGAGGAATGCCTCGCCAGAGGCTTTCCTCGCTTTTCAGGCACTTTCTCCCGACCGGCGGGATAAACCTCACCGGCGCAGAATAACCCTTGCGAGGGAAGGAAGCGCCAGTGAAAAAACAGGCAAAATACATCGGGCTCGCGGCGATCGTCGTTCTCATCGTCGCCGGGGTGGTCGTCTTCACCGTTGTCAGGCGCAAGCCGGGAACGCCCTCGGGCTCGGCGCCGAAAGTCACTCCCGTCGCGAGCATGCGCGTCGAGACAGCGGAGCCAGAACCTCACTTGAGCGCGAGCACCTACAAGCTCAAGGTCAGCGGTCTGGTGAACCAGCCGGTGGAGCTCAGCCTCCAGGACGTAAAAGCGTTACCGCCGGTCAGGCGGGCCGTCACTCTCCCCTGCGTCGAGGGCTGGAGCGAGTACGCCTTCTGGAAGGGCGCGAGGCTGCAGGACGTGCTCTCGCGCGCCGGCATCGAGACCGATGCCCGGACGGTGGTCTTCGCCGACCCTACCGGTTATTCGACTTCGCTCACCGTTGATGACGTTCAGAAGACGGACCCCATACTCGCGTACGAGGTGAACGGACAGCAGCTGCCGCAGGTGCAGGACTTCCCGGTACGGCTGGTCGTCCCTCACAAGCTCGGCTACAAGTGGATCAAGTGGGTCACGAGCATCAAGCTCATCAAGGGCAATTATTCAGGGTACTGGGAGAGCAGGGGCTACAGCAACAGCGCTGACGCGCCCTGACCCGCACGCCCCGATTATCGTTCCAGGCGCATCCGACCGATTAGATAAGCGGTTGGTATAATCCATGTACTGAAGAAAGTCCAACTGTCCGGAGGCCGGATGCTCTGCCCTTACTGCAGGCGAGAAACCTCAGAGATGCTCAGGGCGTGTGAGTGGTGCCACGGTGCCCTCGGCGGCCAGGCGGGGCCCCCGCCCGGCCAGCCGCAGGTGACCCCGGGCGCGCAGTACCCGCAGGCCGGACAGCCCCCGGCGATGCCTCAGCAGGTACCGGGCCAGCCCGTCGGCCTCTACTACCCGCCCGGCGTGGGGCAGCCTCCCCCACCGCGAATGCAACGCAACCGGCATCCGCTGTGGACGTGGCTGAAGGTGGCGGTTGTTTCCCTGGTGGCGGTGTTGGCGTTCTTCTTCGTGGGCTACATGCTCATCGGGTGGGGTTCGTCAAAGGAGATCTCGGCTCATCCCGAACTCGTAAAAGGCGGAAAGCCGACCGTGGTAGAATTCTACTCGTCCGCCGGCGGCTCAGCCGATCCACAGATGATGGTCATCGCCGACCAGCTGGCAAAAGAGTACTCGGGCCAGGTGGCGTTCACACGGATCTTCACCACTATCGACCCGGAGACGATGAAGCTCTACAACATCGACACGACGCCGGCTTTCATAGCGCTCAACAGCAAGGGAGCGCTCGTCTCGACCGTCGTGGGCCTCCAGGGTGAGAAGACGATGCACTCGCTCTTCCAGAAGGCCGCCGCGAGCAGTCCTCAGTCGCAGTCCGTCCCTTGAAGACTAAGCCACTGGTATGAGCTTTTCGGCGAGCCGCTTTCCGAGAGCCACGAGAGTCAACACCACCGGCGCGGCCAGCGAGTCGGGTATCACTGAAGCGTCACACACGTAAAGGTTCTTCACCTGCGTCGACAGGTCGGTGTCCACGACGTCCCCTGTCCTGCAGGTGCCTCCAGGGTGGGCGCCCCTGACCTTGTTCACCCAGATGCTCTCCGGGTCGCACCCCGCTTCGATGAGGACCTTCCTCGAGATGGATATACCCTTGTCCAGGACCGCCCTGTCCTTGTGGGTCAGCTGCTTCGAAAAGGTCTCGTCTACGTTGATCCGGCCGGCCAGCTCGTCCTTGCCTTTGGTCATTATCCCCATCGTCCTGGAGTAGTTGCGCCACATCGGCAGCTTTGAAGGTTTGGCCTTCAGCATCTCCAGGCCGTACGAGACCCATGGGTCGACAACGGGTGAGAGAAGGAAGCCGTCCGAGTCCCAGAAGTCGAAGGTCCCGACCGTCATCGGCGGAGCGAAGCCGCCCTTGAGCTCGGGGTGGACGCCCGTGGTGAAGACCAGCGGGTCGCAGAAGAAGCCCTTGCCGGCGTCGTAGATCCCCGAGCGCTTCAGTATCACAGGAGAGCCGAGGCCGCCCGCGGCGACAATTACCTTGCCCGCGTCGTACCTTACCTGCCCCTGTCCCCTCACGGTCGCAGTCACGCCCGCTGCCTCTCCGCCTTGTATCAGCACCTCGTCGACCTTCGCGGAAGAAACGACTTCGGCCCCGCAGGCCCTTGCCTCATCCAGGTACACGCGAGAAGACCACTTCGCGTCCTTGGGGCACCCGAGCATGCAGTTACAGAACCTGGGTTCGCACTTGACCGGGTCGATGAACTTCTCGAGCTTGACCCAGTCCATCCCAAGGTTGTTGCCGGCCTCCATCAGGCGTTGCGCCGCGGCCCCGATCGTCTCGTCCGGAAGGGTGGTCACGCGCAGGTCAGCTTCCGCCTCCTCGAGGTAGGAGGTCAGGTCGATCCCCTGCTCCTCGAAGACGCCCTTCGGCGGCCGGGCCGACGTGCCGCAGGTAACGACCGTTGAGCCCCCCGTGGTGAGTGCCCTCGCCACGCCCATCCCTTCCTGCGACGTCAGGAAGCCGTGCTTGTCGAGGATCGCCATCGCGCTCAGGTGGTTGCCGATGAGCTTCAGGTCGGGGCCCCTCTCGAGGACGGTCACGCGGGCGCCCCTCTTTGCCAGCTCCGCCGCAACGGTGCCGCCTCCCGCGCCGGACCCGACGACCAGGTACTCGGTCTCTCTGACTATCACCGCGCTCCTCCCTTCAGCTTCAGCTCCTCGACGATCGCGTCGATGTCCAGCGGGTCCCCCTTGGACGGGTCCCTGACCAGAGATCGCGCGCCTTTAGAGCATTTCTCGACGCACACGCTGCAGCCCATGCAATCCTCGAACGACTGGACGACGGTAGTGCCATCCATCGAAACGGCGGAAAAGACACAGACCTCCGAGCAGGTCCCGCAACCGTCACAGAGCTTGCGGTCGACGTTGACCGTGTAGCCGGACGGGACCATGATCTCCGGGACGGGCGTCCTTCCCTTCCGCTCCAGGCTCTTCGTCAGCCGCCGCGCCTCCAGCGCCCCGCAGCAACATTTGCAGCAGGAACATATGACGCCTGTCCGTCCGCCCGTCGCCACCTTGAACCAGGCGGTCGTTATGTGACCCCGCTCGTGCCCCTGGCGCAGCATCTCGAGGGCCTCCTCCTGGGTGATCCTCCTGGCGTGGAACTTCGCGCCGTGCTCCAGCCAGAACTGCGCGGTCGTCCTGCCGACGGCCATGCAGACGTCGACGGGTTCGCACGGGTGTTCTCGGGTCATCCTGCAGGCGCAGTCCATCACCGCGATGAAATCGGGCTCCTTGAGGATTATGTTGTTGGCGTAGTGGTACGGGATGATCCGCTCGCTGGTGTCCGGCCCCATGATGACGTCCTCCTCCAGCCTCAGGATCTTCCGGGCGTCCTGTGCTGTCATCACCTTCGAGTGGTATCGCTCGTACACCGGCACGAACGGCAGCGCGCCGATGTGCAGCCTGTCCAGGACAGGCACCGCCAGGCGCCCGGCCATCAGGAAAAGCTTTATGTACAGGTCGTAGAACACGAAGTAGACGTAGTTGTGGATGGCACGGTCGAATCTCTTCCCGTGCATCCGGAAGATGTTCCTGGTGGACTCTTTGACCGGCATCCGTCCCTCCTGTTCGTGCCCGACAGGGACGGTTGTTTATATCAGATAGTTAAATATACCGCAAGGTCAATACAGGTGGCTATTAAGAAACCGGGACCTAGTCGGTGCAGTCGTGCTCGGGAAGGATGAAATACTTCACGTCCTTCGCGTGCTGCCTCAGCTCTCCCCTGAAGTCCGGGTGGCAGATGCTTATCAGGGCTGCCGCGCGCTCGCGCAGGTTCTTGCCCTTGAGGTTCACCACACCGTACTCGGTGGCCACGTACATCACGTCGGTCCTGGTCAGCGTCACTGTCGCTCCGGGCGTGAGCAATGGCACGATCTTCGACACCGGCTCCCCCGTCTCTTTGTCGACCGCGGTGGAGTGCGTGGCGATGAAGCTCTTGCCGCCCTTCGACATGAAGGCGCCGCGGGCGAAGTCCACCTGCCCGCCGGTGGCGGAGTACTGCTTCGTCCCGAAGGACTCCGAGCAGCACTGCCCGGTGATGTCGATCTGCAGGGTCGAGTTCACCGAGATCAGGTTGTCGTTCTTCGCGATGTTGTAAGGATCGTTGTTGTAACTGATGGGCATGAAGCACACAGCCGGGTTGTCGTCGAGCCAATCGTACAGCTCTTTCGAGCCGGCGGCGAAGAACGAGTTGAACTGGTAAGGGAAGAAGGTCTTGCGCGAGTTGTCCAGCGCCCCCGCCTCGAAGAGCTTCATTATCGCGTCCGGGACCATCTCCGTGTAGCAGCCGAGAAACCTCTTGTCCAGGAGGCATTCGCCGATCGCGTTCGGGAGCGCGCCGATACCCAGCTGGAGCGTGTCCCCGTCGTTTATATACTCGACGATCTGCTCCGCTATCGCCTTGTCGACGTCAGTCACGGGGTCGGGAGGAAGCTCGAAAACCGGGTGGTGGTTCTCGATGACCGTTTTGATCTTGGGATGGCTTATGTGATAGAAGTTCTGCCCGTGTATCCGCGGCTGGTGTTCGTTCACCTCGAGGATTATCTCCTCGATGCCGGTGCCCTCGATAGAGTCGGTGAAGTTGCCGGACAGGCCTGCACTCAGGTAACCGTAGTCGTCCATGGTGCTGACCTGGGTGAATATCTTCTTGTAGCCGGCGAACTCCATAGCCACGCGCGACAGCTCCGAGAAGTGAAACGGCATATGCGTGCAGATGCCGTCGGACAGGGCCTTCCTGTCGAGCGGCGTCGCGTACATGTTGTTGAACTCGATGTGCCTTATCTTGTCCTCGGTGAGTATCTTGTAGAAAGGAGCCAGCATGATGAGGCCAGCGACCGTCACGTTGTTCAGCTCATCGACCCGGTCGAATATCGCATCGAGGAGTTTGTCCGGGCTGCTCGACCCCGAACCGCAGAAGATCCTGTCACCGTCGTGGACCGTCTTAGCGGCCTCCTCGGCGCTCACCAGCTTGGACTTGTACATCTCCCGCCACTTGTTCATCCGGCCTTCCTCCTTGTGCTAGTAGTTGCATTGACCGGTCAGAACAAAACCGCTATCCGCCAATTGTAGCCTTCGAGGGCGGAGCAGGCAATCCTCAGTTGTCGCGGGACTTTTTTCCGGAGGCTTTCTTCCGCGCCGGCTTCCTTGCCGGTTTCTTCGTCGGTTTCTTCGACGGCTTGATCTCGGGAAGGACGTCATGCAGGAAAGAGCCGAGCTCTTTGTTGAACGAGTCGTGCTGCTCCATCATCGCGCAGTGGCCGGCTCCCTCGAAGACCACCAGGCGGGCATCGGGCAGGAGCTCGGCCGTCCTGAGGTTGACCGCGATGTTCGTGAGCTTGTCCCGGTCGCCGACCATGACGATCACGGGCACGTCGACGCTGCCGAGGAAGTACTCGAAGTGGAAATCCAGGCACGCCTTCGCCGCGAGGCTGACTGAAGACATCGGAGTGGAGAAGATCATGTCAGTCATCTGCTCGACCTGGTCGACGTGCGGCTTCTTTCCAAACGCCGCCCATCGCACCACCAGGTAGGCAGCAGAGGTCTCGGAGAAGAGCCTCAGCAGGGTCTCGGTGAAAGAGCTGTTGCGGCCCACCAGCCTGAACAGAGAGGCGAGCGGGCGCGGATAGACGCGGGAGACGACGTCTCCCATCACGATGCCGTCGACGAGGTCGGTGCCAGTGGAATCGATGATCGCCAGGCCCTTGAGGGCGCCCTCATACTGTTTGGCGAAATGCTCGAAGAACTTGAACGTCGTAAAGCCGCCAAGGCTGTGCCCGCCGATCACGAACTCTTCCGGCCTGACCGCGTCTATCACGCACTTCAGGTCTTCGGCGAGCCTGTCGGGGTGGTAGTTGAGGCTGTCCGGCACCGCGGACATGCCGTGGCCCCTGAGGTCCATCGAGACCACCTTGTACTCGGGCGAGAAAGCCTCCTGCTGGTACCTGAAGATGGTCGAGTTGCAGGTCCAACCGGCACCAGGAAGAGCACCCGGTCGCCCTTACCGCACACGCTGTAATGGACCCTGGTCCCGTCGGCCGACTGCGCGGTGTGGTCGCTGCAGGACACGTCGGCCTCGAAGGTATCCCCTCCCCGCCTCCTGTCGAGCGCCCTTATGATGACAGGCACGGCGACAGGAACAAAAAGGGCCTCCGCCCGCTGGAACTTCGTTGATGGATCCCCCATTTCGCCTTCCCTTCTTACTTGTTGTGAGTCGACGCGCCCTTCTTGAGAGGAGCTCCCTTCGAGCCGCTGAAGCAGGGAGAATATACCAGCAAGGAGAGTGAAGCTTCAACCGGCCTCAGAGCACGGTCGGGTCGGCTTCCTCCTCGAACGGGTTGAGCCTGGCGGCCAGCGAAAACAGGTACGGGTAGTTCTTCTCGAGGTGGCGCATGTACAGGAGCCAACCGGAAGCAAGCCGCTGGTATGCCCTGCTCATGTCGCCGGTGATGTGCTTCATGTCGGAGACGGGCAGCGCGGAGAGGTCCTTCCTAGCGTCGAGCTCCTCGGTCAGGTGGAATACAGCCCAGAGTATGTCGGTGAAGGATTCGTGCTCCAGCAACATCGGGTTTTCGAGCAGCCTTATCATGAAGTCGCGTCTTTCGAGCACGAACTCCTTGAGGGAGTCGAGGTCGCACTGGTCCGCGTCAGCCACGAACTTCAGAGAATCTATAGTGCCCCTCAGGCGGTCGATATCCACCTCGTTCATCCCGGCCGGGAAGAGGAATTTCTCCCGCTTGGCCTCGCGGTCCGGGTCGCACTCCATGAACCGGCGCAGCAGCGTAGTGCCAACTTCGCCGTAGAACGCCCCGATGACCATGTTCATCTTCTCGAGCATCGCCTGCTTCTCCCGGTAGCTGAGAAGCCAGTCGATGATTAGGGATACAAAGAGTATTTCGAGGGGCAGGAAAGCGAGGTCGATGAGCAGGTAGAAGAACATCGTCCGGCCTTGATGGAAGATGGCGAACTGTATCGAATAAAGGATCGCCGAGAGGGCGACGAGGGCGATCGCCATCAGCCCGTACCACTTCTTCCTGTCCAACTCGATCCCACCCTTTCGTCGAGGGCCGGCCGTCCCCTCGAGGCCGGAACAGCTTGTAAAGCCGGACCGGCCGCACTTACTATTGAAACATAAGCATACAACGGGGGTGTTTTCATGGACGGTCCATGGGTCGAGGAATCGAAGAAGCTCACGGAGGTACTGGGGCTGACGAGGAAGCCGGTCGCGGTCACTTTCACCAATGACGAGGTCGAGGGGCAGCACAAGAAGGTCTGGATCTGCCGTGCTATGAAGCTGGCGGCCGAGAAGGGTGAGTCGCTCGTCGTCGATACCGAGACGTCGATCTGCCAGGGCGGCTCGTGGCACTGCGGCCTCAAGCCACCGCCCGAGCAGCAGGCGCGAAGGGAGCTGCAGAAGTTCCTGACGAAGGGCGAGAAGCTCACTCATTCGATAGTGTCGTTTCACAGGATGATGGACCTGGGCTCGAAGCCGCCGACCGGCATGGCCGACCGGATACTGTTCGAGCCGCTCGAATCATCCGGGGCGAGGCCCGACCTGGCTCTCTTCGTGTGCAACGGCGAGCAGGCGTGCAGGCTGATCTCGCTTGACCATTTCTGGGACGGCAAGCCACCCAATATCGAGCTGACGGGCTCGCTCTGCCATGCCGCAATCGGCTACCCGGCCGTCACGGGCAACACCAACGTGACCTTCGGCGACTGGACGGCGAGGAGGATGCAGAAGTACGACCCCGACGTAGTCTTCGTGACCATCCCCTACGAGCGCATGCAGAACCTGGTCGCCGCGATAGAAGAGTGCTCGGCCGGGACGGCAAAGGTTGAGCTGCCCTCCAACATCTCCTCGCTGATGGAAGAGAACGAGTAGGCGAGGCTGTTACAGGCCGCTGTCTGAAAGCCAGTCCAGCAGGGCGTTCGTCGTCACATCCGGCACCGTGAACGAGCAGCAGTGCCCTCCGCCCTCCACGAGCGCCAGCCGCGCGCCGGGGATGCGGCCGACGAACTGAACTGTCGCCTCCGGCGATACCAGCCTGTCCTCGGTTCCCCTGATGACCAGGGTCGGGACCCGGATGTCCTTCAGCTTCTCTGTGTACCACTGCCTGCCGCATGCGAGGAACCTGTCGAGAAAGCCGCCCGGTCCGCACTCCGGCTTGTGATCGAAAAAGTACTGCACGAGGTCGCGGTTGCCGGGGCTTGGGTCCAGGACGAACCCCCGGTGCCTACCGACCCACATCAATAGCCGGAACCTCATCCGGTCGTTGAGGAAGGGAAGGAAGACCAGGTTGTGGACCAGCGTAGCGAGCGTGAACATGTTCGGGCCGAAGCCCATCCGGGTTCTCGCGTTGTCAAAGGTGTTGACGAGGACCAGGGCGAGCACGCGCTCCGGGTGAGAGGTCGCGATCTCCTGGACGACCATGCCGCCCATCGACTCGCCGAGCACGACGGCCTTCTCGATGCCGAGCGAGTCCATGGTCTTTAGCACCTCGGCCGCGTAGTCTTTGATGCTCGTCGATATGGAAGGCTTGCGGACGGCCAGGTCGCATGCCACGATATGGTACTTACCTGACATCCGGTCGATCTGCGGCTGGAAGAACTCTTTCGCGCCCTCCATGCCCGGCACCATCACGACAGCGGTCCCGCTCCCGGCGTCGATGAAGTTATTGCCTGCGGTCACCACGATATCTCCCTGGTCGATACTACGCGCACCCGCGCCGGAGCGGACTGTCTTGAAAACGACATCGAATAGGATATTGGAGCTCCGCGTCAAAAGGAAGCAGCCGGGGGGTGACGCGTGCGCCGTGAACGCGCGAGAACCGAAGTCTTGACCATTTTCTGCTAAAATATCAGGGCGATGTACCCCCTTGTTAGCGTGCCTCGTTGAAGGCACCGATAAGACGGTCGGTATCGAACATGAAAGCTATGGTCAGATACGGCGGCGAAGAGCCGCCGTTCGTTTCAAAGCGCAGAAACTCGTTCTGGGGAGGGCTGACCCCGGGCAGTAAAGCCGCCCTCTCCGTCGCGTGCGTACTCGTCGTCGCCCTTATCGCGACATTTTTCATCGTCGGCGCGACTTCGTCACCGACGACTGCGCGGAAAGTCCCGCAGAAGGTAGTGCCGAAGCCGCCTGTCGTGGTCAATATCCATCCGGACCCGTCGGTCGCGCAGCATGCGGCCATCATCTCGGCGCTCCACCTCACCATACTCGACCTCCGTGCGTCCTCGGTGATAAACCAGCTCTCGAACACCGCGGAGCGGTTCCAGTCCGACCTGGAGTCATTGAACGGCACCGGCGGCTCGGCCTGCGGACCCGTCTTCGCCGCGCTTTCATGGTCCTCTCTCCTCCCTCCGCGGCGCCTGGCGTTCCAGGCGGACCAGGGGCTCTCGGACGGCCAGGACCAGGGCGTGAACGTCTCGAGCCAGATGTCCTCCATGTACGGGACATACAGTTCCCTGTTCAAGGCGTACGTCCACTCCCTGAGCGCGCTCGCGTTCGAGGTGAACAGCACGTTCCGCGATTCCACGGAACCGCGTATCCGTGACTCCGCGAAGAAACTGCAGGAGGCCTGCAACACGGCGACGAAAGCCGCCAGGCAGCTCGATTCCGCGGCGGCGCTCCTGAAGAGTGGGGACAGCGCGCAGCTCACCGCGGCGCTCGATGCGGCCTACGCGTCCTCGGACGTGATAGCCGAGGCGAACCAGCTGGCGAAAGAAGCGCTGTCGGAACTCTCGCCTCGCTGATTCTTCAGAATCGTCGTTTCCGCGTGAACGGTGCTATCATCAATTCTGTAAACGATTTCGGAGGTGGAGTGTGAAGAAAGTAGTAATCCTGTGCGCGAGCCCTCGCAAGAACGGCAATACCATGAAGCTTCTCGAGGAGTGCTCGAAGGTCCTGGAGCGCGAGTCAGTCGAGGCCGAGATCATCTCCTTTGCGAAAATGGAGATCAAGTCCTGCATAGCCTGCGGCAAGTGTGAAAAAGACGCCGGTAGATGCTCTCAGGACGACGGCCTCAACGCGATCATCGAGAAGGTCAGGCAGGCGAGGGGCTTCATCGTCGGCACGCCCGTCTATTTCGGCACCGCCAGGGGCGACCTGATGTCCGCGCTGCAGCGCATCGGCATGGTTTCCAAGGCCAGCGACAACTTCCTGTCGCGAAAGGTCGGAGGCCCGGTGGTGGTCGCGCGGCGGGCCGGGCAGACCGCCACCATCCAGGAACTGCTGATGTTCTACCTCATCAACGACATGGTGGTCCCCGGATCGTCGTACTGGAACATGGCGTTCGGCAGGCTGCCGGGCGAGGTCATGGACGACACCGAAGGTCTGGAAACGGTCATGCGATTTGCCGAGAACGTCGCTTGGTTGGTAAAGCTGCTAGAGGATCAGCCTTCGGCCTGATCGTCTACCACTTTTCGCCCCTGATCAGAGGTTCTTGCTGCTTTGCAGGGACGCCGCGTCCCGCCAGTAGAGTACCGCCTGTGCCAGGTCCGCCACTAACGACACGTGGTCTTTGGCCCAGTCCGTCACCCTCTGGGTGTTCGACTTCGTCCCCGGCTTCATCAGCGTATCGATCAGGCCTTTGACCTGGGTCAGGACTTCGGTCGTCGAGTTTATGGCATTGATCCGCAGCCGCGCATACTCCTTGTAGTCCGCTACGCCGTTCAGGTCCAGTATCTTCGAGTACTCGGCCTTGGCGGCCTTGCCTTCGACGATCAGCTTGTCGATGTTGGCCTTGGCCTTCTTGGCGGTCGAGGTAAGGTCGGTGTTTCCCTGGGCCAGGTTGATCCCCAGGTCCGCCAGCAGCCCTGCCGCGTCGAACGCCGCCTGCTTCCCGCCCCCGTACCTCGCGAGCTGCACGGAGAGCTCGTCGCCCTTCTGCATGTACTGCTTCGCCTGGCTCGTGTCGCCGCCGCAGCCGCCGACGAACAGCATGCCCGTCGCAAGAGCAAGCACCAGAAGGACCAAGAATAATCTCTTCATCATGTCTCCATGTTCGATATTGTCACTACGTATTTGACAATGTTATCACTTTTGGTCGGCGAGCCGGCCTGACGGCTGGCTTTCCTCCGCGACCGGCTCTAGACTATCCTTGACGAACGCGGGGGTGGCACGTGAGCGAGAAGAAATGTCTGCACAAGTTCAGGAAGTTGCCGGACGGATCGCTCGAGTGCAAGCTGTGCGGAGAGGTGGTACACATCGAGCCGCTGACCTCGGACGAGATCGCCATCAGTCGCGACAAGTACTCGCATCCCTCGCGGGACCGAAAGATACGAAAGCTGTTAGACCTGTTGACATGGTGGCCTTGAGGAGGACCGATGAAGGACCTTGACGGTAAGAACGTGGTAATAACCGGAGGCTCATACGGCATGGGCAAGGAGATGGCGCGCGAATTCCTCAAGGAGGGCTCGAACGTCTTCATCATCGCCAGGAACAAGGAGAAGCTGGATGCGGCGACGGAAGACATCGGCAAAGACGCGAGGAGCGGGCGACGGGTCAAAGGCTTCCCCTGCGATGTCACCGACCGCGACGGCATCGCGACCACTATCGACTGGATCGCTGCGGAAGAGGGCGGCATCGACGTGCTCGTCAACAACGCCGGCATTGTGATACCCGGCTACGTCGAGGACCTTTCGATCGACGACTTCGAGAAAGTCCTGAATACGAACTACCTCGGCGCCGTCTATACCATCAAGGCGGCTCTTCCGCACCTCCTGAAGAACAAGAAGAGCGCGATCAGCATCACTTCCTCCATCGTCGGTATTAAGGGCATCTTCGGCTACGCCACGTACGCGCCGACGAAGTTCGCCCTGATCGGCCTCGCGGAAGTGCTTCGCACGGAGCTGAAAGACCGCGGTGTCCAGGTGAGCGTCCTGCTCCCTCCCGACACCGACACGCCGGGGTTCAAGGACGAGAAGGAGGTCCGGCCGGTCGAGACAGACGTGGTAGGCGGGACCGCCGGCCTGATGCCCCCCGAGGTGCTCGCCGAGAACTTCATGAAGGGCTTCAAGAAGGGCAAGTTCCTCATCATCTGCGAGTTCACCGGGAAGTTGCTGTGCAAGCTGAACGGCATCTCGCGCAGCTTCACCGACTTCTACCTGGACAGGCTGGTCGCGAAGGGCCGCAAAGAGAAGGCAAAGCGCCACTGACTATTGAGACGGTCACCGGGACACCGGAGCTCGAACAACTGATCAGGTCAACGTCTTAAGAGTTCGCAGCGAGAACCGGAACGTCTATTTGTAGTACCCGTATTTCACGACGGAATCGAGCATCGCCTTCACGTTCTCGGGCTTTGCGTTTGGTGGGATCTCGCACCCCGCGCCCATCACGAAGCCGCCGCCTTTGCCGACCTCTTCGATCAGCCGGTGACAGTATTCGTCGACCTCGGTGGCAGAACCCAGCACCAGCATGTCAGCGTTGACGTCGCCCATTATGCACATCCGGTCTCCCAGGACCTTCTTGGCCAGGAAGATGTCGGTCGGGCCGTCGAACTGGACCATGCACCGACCGGCCGGGAGGTCGCGAAGGCGCTCGAGGTTCAGGTCCCAGTTGCCGTCGCAGTGCAGGATGGGAGAGATCCCGGCTGCGACGAGCTTGTCGGTCAGCCGCCTCAGCGAGGGAAATGCCAGCTCGTCGAACATCTTCGGCGATATGAAGTCGTTGGAGGTCCTGTGAAGGGCGATGGTGGCCCTGGGGACACCGGTGGTCAGGCAGATGAGCCTCGACATGAAGGTGTAGCTGTCGGTAAGCGCATCGGCAGCGTCACGGACCTCGTCAGGTCGCTCCTTGCAGTCCTTGATGAACGGTATCAGACCTCGCGCCAGCGAGAAGACATCGAACGGCGCCTCCTGCAGGTAGCCGTGCAGGATGGTGGCCCCGCGCTTCTTCTGCGAGGCGAACTCGAGCTGCCACCCCATGCTGTGGACCATGATCCGGGGCATGAGATAAGCGTAGCCGCGCCAGCCCTCGTCCACCGTATCCCATATCCGCGAGATCAGCTTCATGAAGTAGGCGAAATACGCTAAATGAGGCCACCTGTGCGCCAGGTCCGTCACCCAGGCGTAATCCGCGGCCTTCATGATCTCTTCCTCGTGCAACTGCATGATGTTGTCGGCCGGCAGGTCCCTGCCCGGCCACAGTGACTTCATGGGCATCACGAACGAGTAGACCTCGGGAAACCGGGTGTTGACCGGGTAATAGATGTCCCACGGCCCCAGCTCGTCCCAGCACTTGTCGATCGCGGCGCGGTACTTCGCCGGCTCGCTCCAGAGCTCGTGCACCGTTATCCCGGCGAACTTCGCGGCGAAGAAGTAGATAAAAGGATTGGTAGGCACCCTGTCGGGGACCTGGAGGTTTATAACGGCCTGAAACCGTTCCTCGGCGGTCATGGTGTCCTTCTCGTGGAGCATCTTTTTTGTCTTCACAGGACGTCCTCCTTCTTGCCGAAGAACTCCTCCGCGATCCTTACCGCCTCCGCAGGGTCCTTGCCGCAGGCGTCGGCGCCGCAGTAGGTGAGCACGGTCTCATTGACCGGCCCTCCGCCGATGATCACCCTGACCGAGTCGCGCATGCCCGAGTCCGCCAGAGCCTGGACGGTGTCCTTCATGGCGTCGAAAGCCGTGGTAAGCAGGCCCGACATCGCGATCATGCCGGCGCCGTTTTCCTTCGCCCTTGCGACGAAGACCTCGGGCGCGACGTCCACACCGAGGTCGTCTACTTCGAACCCGGCACAGCGAAGCATCGTGGCGACGATGTTCTTGCCGATGTCGTGTATGTCTCCCTGGACCGTACCGATGACGACCGATCCCCTGCTCTTCTCCTTTTCAGATTTCAGATACGGCGCGACGAGCTCGATCGCCTGGTTGAATATGTCCGCCGACAGGATGAGGTCGGGCAGGAAGTACTCCTTCGATTCGAACCGCTCCCCGACCGTCGACATCCCGCAGCGCAGAGACTCCACGACCAGCAGGGGTTCCACGCCGGAATCAAGCGCCTCCCGGACCCCGGACAGCGTCTTCTCATCGTCGACTTCGGCGATGAAAGTTGCCAGCTCTTCGTACACCTTGATCACTCCCTTTCAGCGAACGACTTCGCGAACTTGACGGCATCCGAGGCGTCGCAGCTCCAGGCGTCGGCGCCCGCGTAATCACAGACACGCCGCGATACGGCGCCGCCTCCGATCATTATCTTCACTCCCGGGCGCAGCCCCGCACGCTCGAAGGCGGCCACGGTCTCACGGAGAGACTCGTACGCCGTGGTGATAAGGGTGCTGATCCCGACCAGTCGTGCCCCGCTGTCAACGGTCGCGTCGAGGAACTCCGACGGCCGGACGCTCACGCCCAGGTCGATCACTTCGAAGCCCGAGTACCCTAGAAGCGTGCGGACGATCTCTTTACCGATGTCGTGCACGTCGCCCAGCGGCGCCCCCAGGACCACCTTCCCGAGGTCCGCGACCGGTTCAGCTTTGAAGCACTGCGATTCGTCGAGCAACTGGCGCACCTGCCTGAAGATATCGTCCGATAGTATCAGGCCGCTCAAAAAGTATTCGCGCGACTCGTAGCGCTTACCGACGATATTGAGACCGTCCATGCAGAGACTGATTATCTCGAGCGGTTCGACGCCCGAGGCCAGCATTCGGGTCACGCCGGTCAGTACCTCAACCTCGTCGAGGTCACCCATCGCCTTTACCAGTCGCTGTCCATCGTCCAATCCGTCATCACCCATCTTTCAGCGCCTGCGTTCGACCTGCGGCGCGAAGCTCACAGGAACCTGCTCGAGGACGTGAAGTCGAACTTGTCCCCGCGATATATCAGCCATCCCCAGATCACTTTTCTGTCGTTGACGGCGTAGATCAGCTGCTCCATGCAGAACGCGGGAGCTCCCTTGCGGCTGTTCAGCAGCCTGGCCTCGGCGGTTGACAGAACCGTGGCGGAAAGGTTGAGGTCGGCCCTGACGGGGGCCATGCCGGGCGAACTCGAGAAGAGCTCCTCGGTCGTGCCGTGCCCTATCTCAGCCTCGAGAAGTGGCTGGGACCGGTCGGGCAGGATGTACTTGCGGTCGAAGACCAGGGGCTCGCCGTCACCCTCGAGGACCCGCTCCAGGTGAATCACCTTCTCACCCTTCCTGATGCCGAGTTTGTCCGCCTGCACGCGCCCCGCGGGTGTGATCTTCACGGAAAGGATCTTTACCTCGGTGGCCAGTCCCTGCCTGCGCATCTCCTCGTGGAAATCCGGGATGACGAAGATGCCCCCGTCCACCCTTGGGCTGGTGACGAACGTGCCCCTGCCCTTCTCCCTTCGAACGAGACCTTCGTCGGTGAGCAGGGTGATGGCCTTCCTCGCCGTCATCCGGCTGAGGCCGTAGCGCTCGCTCAGCTCGTTCTCGCTCGGTACGCGGTCTCCGGCGCGCAGCTCGCCGTTCATGATTTCCTGGTGAAGATCCCTGGCGAGCTTGAAGTAGGCCGGGGTGAAAGAGTCTGATTCGGTCCTGGCCGCTGCGGTCAATGCTGCCTCCGTACATCTTGTATATACAAGTATACAGGTACTCTATCGAGTCAGTGGAACGGAGTCAAGCCCGGATGGCAGATATTTATCGCATACGTCAATATACGAAATGTCCGAATAACGAGGGGGGAGTGGCTCCCCATCGTGGACGTATTTAGAACTTTTGCCATCGGAAGAGATGGTGCCTTTGGGGATATAGACCAACTATTAGCACGGGCATCCTCATGCTAACACTGCGCGGAAATCCATCGGCAATGTCTTACTACGCACCAGCTTACCGGAGGTCATCCCAACAAGCAGGCCGTCGGCCACCAGTTGTTAAAGATAATATGCTGACATGTCTACTTGCAGCACTTCTCGCCCGCGTCACAGCAAGGAGCGCTTCCTTTATTCATCTTGAAGTA